>Ga0114962_10000024_pt1 | contig 119765 bp, 128 predicted proteins | sample C_130820_MF_Meta_FD_87017 | JGI IMG/M metagenome (GOLD analysis project Ga0114962, IMG submission 87017) | Freshwater microbial communities from Lake Croche, Canada to study carbon cycling - C_130820_MF_MetaG | ecosystem: Environmental > Aquatic > Freshwater > Lake | place: Lake Croche... | reverse complement strand
GAGGGAAAAAAGAAAAGCAAAACCAGCCTAAGCTGGTCTTGCTGAACTAATATAGATGGCTTCATAGCCAGCTTTATTAGTGTACAATCTGCCGTCAAGGTACATCAAGTCACCAGACTTGGTACCTGCAGGTAGATTGGATACAAATGTTCTGGGTAAGAACTTGTCACTATTGACAAGTTTGAGAACAAACATTTTATCAAATTTCTTTGAAGACAAAACTTTCACCAGAAAGGTTTGTGTTTGAATAAATTTAGATTCCATAATAAATAATTTTATTATGTATGTAGGGTTGATCATTTTTTCACTAGAAAAAATGTTATAGTTATATTACATATGCAATATGTGGTTGAGCAAGCACCGGGGGTAGGGGCCTGACGCGCGGGGCGGGGGGTTGCTCCACTAGGGGGTAACCACATCTCACTACATATACAGGCCCCAAATACCGTAAATATATATTAGTGAATCTCTCAGAGAGATATTACCATGGGGTAAGTTACCATGTGGTAACATGAGTGGGGGGTTATTACACATCATGAAATTTTTATAAAAAATTTTTTTTAGATTATATGTGGGGTAAGAAAAGTTGTATATATTTGTTCTGTCGTTTAGGTGCTGTTTCCGCAAAGCCTAGTATGTTGTGAAGCCCTGGTGTAAAAAGCCAGGGTTTTGTTTTAACAACCTGTTCTTAGAGAACAACAATATATACTCCCCTGTAGATAGGATCTGCAGGTTCAGTACCAGGTAAGCATACCGTAAGATCTGCTCACTATCTCTGGTCTTCTCTGCGCAGGAAAGCTGTAAAGTATAACTGTTAGCAACACCCAGGAAAGTTTCTCTGATCAAGAATTACTTCCTGGGTTTTTTTATTTAAAATAATTCATATATTTGTGAAACCAACAAACTAAGTATGAGTAAGAGTAAAAAAAGGGAACCTATAGTCCTTGTAGAAATCAGTATTAATTTAGAAGATAAGTTTGAGATCAGACTCCAGAAGGTTGATAAATCTACTATTCCAGTTATAGTAGGGTTATTAGAAAAAGTAAAGTTTGATTTACTAGCAAGAGACTATGATGAGGATGGTGCAGCTGAAGAATTGCCGTCTGTGAATATTATAAATAATAAATATGATGCGTGATGATTGAAAGATATATGACTAAGCCTGCATATGTTGATGTATTGAAATATGTAGATGATAACAGAAATTTTGTCTTTGAATTTACAAATGGAAAAGCTGAGTTTATTATGCCAGCAAATACAAAACAGTTAACATTATATGTGCATACTGATCTAGGTCCTAAGAGATGTAATCCTGATGAGTATATTGTAAAGGATACTGAAGGTAACTTGAGTGTAATAACAGAAGAGCAATTAGAGAATAGTTTCTTAAAAGTAAAAAAAACAGAAAGTAAATTAATATGAGTAAGACAAGTAACAAGCAAAAGATTGAAGCATTGAAAGGATGGCTTCAATGGTTAACAATAACTAAAAACAAAAAGTAATGAGTGAAACAGTAGTAAGTATTCCGGAAGTAATTGGAATGAATGAAACTAAGGTGCTTTCATTTGGTGAACAGTTAGTAGGGATTGAGTTCAATCCATCTAATGATGCTGGTGTAGCTAAAGTAAAAGAATTATTTGCAGAAGCAGCTAACATTCTAAAAGATTCCTACCAAGAAGGACCAGGAAACCCAGTTAAAAGTTTATTGTTTGACCACGCAGTTGGTGAATTAATAAGTGCCCAGATGGCAGTAGTAAAAGTAATTACATTTAAATAAAAAACATGAGACACGTAGAAAAAGCATTGTTAAAATACAATGAAGAGAATGAGAAATGGACACAGTTCATTCAAATTGAAAATACAGAAGATATTAAAGGTGTTGCTCCTATTGTTAAATTTACAATTCAATCAGACCCGATTTCTGAAGTAGGTGTAAATGGAGTACAAGCATTAGACATGTTGAAATATGTCAAGTGTTTATTTGAAAGTCTGAATGAAGCTTTTCCTTGTAGAGAAAATGCTTTGTCTATTACTAAAATTGAAGAAGCTATTCACTGGCAAGATGCAAGAACAAGAGACCGTCAAAGAAGACAGGTAGAAGGATTTAATAAACAATAAATAAAAGAAAAGATGAGACTATTAGGAAAAAGAATCTTGATTAACATTCCAGTTATTGACAAAGCAGTAATTGAGTTAAGCCCTATGCAAGAAGCAGAGCGCGAAAAAGAAGCAGTTAAAAAATGGACACAGTTAGAAATTCACTCTGTAGGAGATGAAGTAGAAAAAGTAAAAGCTGGAGACAAAGTATATGTACAAACATTTGCTTTAGAAGGAGCTGAGAAAATTGATCTAGATGGTCAGATTAAATTGTTAGTAAAAGAGTTTGATATTGCAATAGTATACTGAGATGAATGAATTGCGTTACGAACAGTATAATAAATGTGTTATGAAAGATCTCAATAAAAATGTAAGTATGTCTACAGAGCCTAAATGGGTTGATCCACAGGAGTACAATAAGAAAGAATTTGATAAATTTTCCCGTAAATGGACACCAACAACTTCTCCTATAGAACAACCAGATGCATTAAGACCTGAGCATTACGGTGGAGCTGATAGTACGTATGAAGTATTTAAAGTATTAGAAGCTTGGAATCTTGATAAAGATTTTTATTTAGGTAATGTTATTAAGTATGTTGCAAGAGCTGGTAAAAAAAATTCTGCAAAAGAAAAAGAGGATTTACAAAAAGCTTTAGTATATTTACAGCGTAGAATTGATAGTTTATGATTATTGTTTGTTTACTTATTGGTGTAATTATTATATATATACTGTATGGATTACAAAATTCTTGGCGTATGCCTATATACAATAAAGTATATAACATGTGGCAAGAAGATACCGAGAAAGTAACTAAAGCTAACTTAGCAATAATTATAATGTGTTTTATATCATTTCTTCTAGGTGTTATTTCTAACATGATGATTAATTAAATTTTTTATTTATATAAAAGGGCCCTGGTTTTTACTAGGGCTTTTTTTTATGAAATTTTTTTTGTATATTATTAATAGTATTTATAGTTAAAATAAAAAATCTATGAGTTTTACAGGACAAATAAATTTTGGATATCCATTGACATCCAATAATATAATAACAACAATTCCAGATGAAGCTGTGTTACCTTTATCAATAGGAAGCAGTTTACAAGGTAATACATTAGGTGTAACTTTTGCAGATTTAAAATCTCAAGTTAGTAGTATTCCTGTATGGGGAACTATTATAGGAAACATTAATGATCAGAATGATTTAATGAACATAATTAATGGTAAACAACCTTTATTATTTTCAGGTAGTAATATTAAAACTATTAATGGTTCTAGTATATTAGGTTCTGGAGATTTAACAGTTGGATTACCAAGTTTTATTGAGTATAATACTACTGATAAAACAGTATGGTCTAATGGTAAAGGTGATGTTTTAACAAACACAACATATGGTGATAATGCTTTAAGAAGTAACACTTCAGGTACAAACAATACTAGTATAGGTTATGAAGCTTTAAGAGAAAACACTACAGGTTTTAAAAATATAGCTGTAGGATCAGGAGCATTACTTGCAAATACAACAGGTAATAATAACATTGGTATTGGTCTTCAAGCATTATATAATACTACAACAGCAACGGGTAATACTGCAGTAGGTAATGAAGCATTACGTGTAACAAATGGTAATAATAATACTGGTGTAGGATATTTAACATTACGGTCTAATACTACAGGTAACTCAAATGTAGCTGTTGGTTATGCATCCTTGTATACAAATACAACAGGTTATGGCAACGTAGCTATTGCTGCAAATGCACTTTTAAGTAATACCACAGGAATATTAAATACAGCAGTTGGATTAAGTGCATTACAAAGTAATATAAGTGGTGAAAATAATATTGCTATTGGTGTTAGTGCTTTATTATCTAATACTACTGCTAATAACAATACATCAATTGGTAATGATTCATTACGAACTAATACTACAGGTACACAAAATATAGCTGTTGGTAATCAATCATTAAGATATAATACAACTGGACAATCAAATGTTGGAATTGGATTTGGTACATTAGGTAATAATACAACGGGTAGTAATAATACTGTAATCGGTGATGGTGCAATGCGTGATAGTACAGTTAGTTCTCTTAATACGGCAGTAGGTCGGTCAGCATTAGAACGTGGTACAGGTAATGGTAATACTGCAATTGGTTATTCTGCAGCTCAGTTTAATGAGGGATCTGGAAATATAGCAATTGGAAATAGTGCTTTATACCCTGGTTTTTCAGCAGCAAGTGACAATATTGCTATAGGGAATGATTCATTTAGAAATATAACTACAGGACAAAACAATATTGGTATTGGAAAAACTGTATTACAACAATGTTATACAGGTTCTAATAATATTGCGATAGGTCAAAATGCAACTCCTATAAATTATTCTGGTACAATTGTAATTGGACATGGTGCTTATGCTACAGCTAACAATCAATTTGTAGTAGGTAGTACATCTTATAATGCAGGAGCTGTAACAACAGAAACTATCACACCTAATAGAACTTGGACAGTTAGAATCAATGGAGCTAACTACAAAATACCTTTACTAGCAATTTAATTTTTATAACAATGGATATTTTAAATTTTATTTCCTGGATTAAGGAAAAACGTGTAATCACAGCAACACCAAAAGGTTCTTTACTTGCAGTTGGTACACCTACAGCAAGAAGAGATGATGGCTATCTTGTAAATGCAGTAACAGTTGCAGATGCAGTTGCTTCTGGAGCACAAGAAAATAATACATATAAGACTGGTATATATGATCAGTATCCTTTTCCTGTAACACCTTATATGATACCAACTTCTACTAAAATAGAAGATACTCCTGCCGCACCTACTTTCTATCAAGGAAATCTTGTAGGATATAAAGTTGCTGGTGTATATGAACTTGGATCTGCAAATGATACATTCATAATTGAGTATTTAGGTACTGTAGAAACTACTGATGGAAGTTATCTAAGTATATTCCCATGGCAAACAAGCGGAACAGTTACATCTACTCCTAATGCACCTATGCCAACACCGATTGTATGTGCATTTGCAAACGGAGCATCTATCAGTGATGATAATGATGATCTAGTTCCTGCAGAAATTATGACAATTGCAATTGATCAATATGCTCCAGATGGTGCAGATATTTATTTAGTTGCTGTGTCACAAACTGCTGTATATAAAATATATGGTGATGCATCATTCAATTTTGAATTCTTAACAGTAGAAGGAACACCACTTAAATTTACTTTATATTAATACTAATTATCATGGCAAATAAATCTTTATTACAGAAACCAGAAAACTGGGGGCCTAAACCTCAACTAAGAGCAATGGCAATGAGTGTAGAAGTTGAACCTAACAGAGCTAGAATTGAAGCTAAAGTAGTTGAAATGAAAGCTGCATTAGAAACTAAATACAAAAAATAAGATGGATATTTTAAATTTTATATCATGGACAAAAAACGGTAGAACAGTTTCTACCGTTGATGCCTCTCACACTTTATTACCAGTAGGTCTTAAAGATCCTAAGAGAGATGATGGTTATTTAGCCGGAGCTATTTCAGTAGCTGATTTTGCAAGTTTAGTTACTCCTACGTTTACAAATGGTAATATTAAATTTGGTGAAAATGCTTTATCTAGTATTACAACGGGAGCTAATAATATTGCTCTTGGTGATAATTCTCTTAATACTATTACAACAGGTTCTGTAAATATTGCGATAGGAAAAAGGGCTTTAAGAAATACTACAACAGCTGATCAAAATGTTGGTATTGGTTTAGATACACTGTATAATAATACTACTGGTGTTCAAAATATAGCTATCGGTAATAGTACACTGTATTTTAATACTACTGGTGAAAATAATATAGGAATCGGTGTAGTATCAATGTTATTTAGCACTACCAGTAAAAACAATGTTGCTATTGGATCATTTGCATTATTTGATATTACTACTGGTCGCGATAATGTTGCAGTAGGTTTAGGTGCTTTAGGTGGTTTAACTACCGGTTCATATAATACAGGAGTGGGTTTTGAAACATATGCTGGAAATTACAGTTCTTGTGTATTATTAGGTAGAAGAGCTACTGCTACAGGTGATAATCAATTTTCAGTAGGTTCAGTTGAAAATCCAGCAGGTTCTGTAACTAGTGAAGAAAATACTTCAGCTAATGTTTGGAATGTTAGAATCAATGGAGTAGGTCGAAAAATTTTATTAGCTTAGTAATTAATTTAAAATCAAAATAAAATGTCAGTAGAAATTTTAAAAGAAGAAGTAACAGCTGAACAAGCAGCAAAGTCTGTATTAGCAGCTTATGATAGTGTAAACTTAATTGCAGAATTAAAAAGAAAAAGAATACTATCTGAAGAAGAAACAGCAACAGTAAAACGTAATGTAGATCACATTGCTATTATGTTAGGTAAAGAATGGTTTGCAACTGCATTAACTCCAGCACAAAAAACTGAGTTGGAAGCTATCAAGTAAGTTTAAATTTATTATATTTACAAAAAATATAAACCTAAAAAATTTAAACTATGAATCCAACTGATGCAGTTAAAACTATTGAGCAAGCATTGAATGCTGCTACATTAAAAGGTGTTTATACATTAGCAGATACCAACCAAATATTGGTAGCATTAAATGTATTACACAGTTTAGTTCCAGCTACTGAACCTACTTTAGAAGTAGTATCAGAATAGTCATTGCTTGACTCCTTTATTAAAACCCTGGATTAACTTCTAGGGTTTTTTGTTTTTGTGGATTTTTTTAAGTATATTAATATTATAGTCTAAATATTTATCTCATGTCAATAGGAAATTTAAAAGATACAGGAAATCAAGGGAATAATTTTCCTTATCAAATGAAAACCTTACTAGGTCTTCAACAAATAGCAGATAATATTTCTGGTATTGCGCCTCCTGGTGGGGCTGCTACAGAAACAACTCTCTTAATAGTTGAAGCATTTGTAGAAATAATTAAAAAGAATTCTATATCTAAGATAGGTAGGATTCAAGGATCAGCAAATTATAATAGAGTTTTATCATATAATGGTAACAATGATGTAACTGATATTACTCATACAGGAACTACTGAATATGGTGTAGAAACTATTATAGAAACTCTTACTTATGATGTAAATAGAAATGTTACACAAATTCAATATTCATAATTATGAAAAATAAATACAACCCAGTATCCGGTGAGTTTGATCTTGTAAATTCACTTCAAGACATAAGCTATGTACATACTCAATCTGTTCCAGCAACTACTTGGGTTGTTATTCATAATTTAAATACTAAATGTGCAGTACAAGTAGTTGATGAAGATAAGAATGAAATTATTGCTCAGATTGATTGGATAGATAATAACACTGTTAATATAACATTAAATATTCCAATTACTGGATATGTTTATTGTAATTAATAAAATAAAATTGTATATTATATTATAACTTAAATTTAAACTAAAAACAAAACAAAATGGCAGAAAAAAAGTTTTTTGTAGACATTAATCTACAAGGTAGTGCATTAACAAATGCAACAATTGGTACAAATTCAAGCTTAACCAAAGCTGGTTCATTTGGATTTGACGGAACAAGATTAAAGTATTTTGATGGTACAGCTATCAAAGATGTGGCTAACTTATCAGATATTGCTGCAGTAACAGGTGGTTTGATCTTCCAAGGTGGATATGATCCAACAACGGATACTCCTGATATTACAGACGGAACAGCATTAAAAGGTTACTTTTGGGCAGCAACTGCAGCAGGTACTTTCTTAGGAGAGTCTGTACAAGTTGGTGATTCAATTGTTGCTAAAGTTGATAATGCTGGTGCTACTCTTTCTGATTGGTTGATTTTACAAGGTAACATAGTTATTGCTACTGATTCAGTTGATGGTATCTCTCGTTTAGCTACACAAACAGAAGCTAATGATGGTACAGAAGGTGGTGCAGTTGTTATTACTCCAGCTACATTACAAGGTAAAATTGATGCTCAAATTACTCCTGAGATTTCTAGCAAATTACCTCTTGCTGGTGGAACTATGACTGGAACCCTTAATATGGGTGGTTCGGATATTCAAAGTGTTAGTTTTATTACTGGTGAAGGTGCTAATAAAATTAATCTTGCTACTGGTGCTATTATAAATGCCGGTGACCTTGATGCAAATTTTAATAAAATTACAAATGTACCAGCACCAACAAGTACTGGTGACGCTACAAACAAAGAGTATGTTGACAATGCTGCTTCAACTGCACAAGCTAACGCTGAAGCTTACGCTGATTCATTAGCTCCTAACTATGACGCTGCTGGTTCTGCTGCTCAAGCATTAACTGATGCTAATTCTTATACTGATACTGGACTTGCTGCTAAATTAGATTTAGCTGGTGGTACAATGAGTGGTCAAATTGATATGGCTGAACATCAAATTTATAATGTATCAGTATTAACTGCTAACGATTTTTATACTAACGGTATTGCATCAAAAGCAATAGGAGGAGAAGTATATTTACAATCACCATTTAATGCTAATAATGTATCACCTATCATCAACCTACCAGCACCAACTGCTGATGGTGATGCTGCTAACAAATTGTATGTTGATACTACTGCTGCAACAGCTGAATCTAACGCTAATGCTTATACTGATAGTAAGTCAACAGCAGTATTTGTTAATACTGAAGATTGGATTTTGGACGGAACTACTTATATATATACAATACAAAATACTCTTAATGGTAATTTGATAATAAATACAGTTTGTGGAAATAGACCTGCTGAATTTGAGTTCTATGACAGTAACGGTACAATTTATCTTTATTCAAATGTTTTACCAACAGAGCAAGTTCGAGTTAATATTATGGAAGTTTCACAATAAAAAATAAAATGTAATAAACTTAAAACCCACTCCATAATAGGGGTGGGTTTTTTTAAATACACTATATTTGTAAAAAATAATAATATGGCAGACAAGAAGTTTTTTATTGATGTTAACATGCAAGGTAATAACATCAATAATTTAAGAGCAGATACATTAGATATTACATCTAATTTAGCAAGTGCTAATACTAAAAGAATTGCTTATTATAATGGTAGTTACTATTATTCAGATGGAACATCTTGGAATATATTAGCTACTGCTTTAGGATATACTCCGGAAGATCAAGCTAACAAATCTTCAAATACTTCATTAGGTACATCAAATATATTATATCCAACACAAAATGCAGTTAAAGTATATGCTGATAATTTATTAGGTAATGCAAATGCATTAATTTACAAAGGAGTGATTGATTGTTCAACTAATCCTAACTATCCAGCAGCAGATGCAGGTTGGATGTACATTGCAAGTATTGCTGGTAAAATAGGTGGAGCAAGCGGTACAGATGTTGAGGTAGGAGATATGATTATTTGTAATACAGATGGAACTGTATCAGGTAATCAAGCTACTGTAGGTCAATATTGGAATATAATACAAAAAAATATTATAGGTGCTGTTACAGGACCTTCTTCTTCAGTAAACAATAATGTAGTATTTTTTGATGGTGTTACTGGAAAAATTATTAAAGATTCTGGATTAACTTTATCTGGAACAAATACTGGAGATGAAACTACAGCAACAATTAAAACTAAGTTGGGTGCTGCAAGTAGTTCTACAGATGGGTATTTAACATCAACTGATTGGTCAACATTTAACGGAAAACAAAATGCATTATCTGGAACGGGATTTGTAAAAATTTCTGGTACAACCATAAACTATGATAACTCAACTTATCTTACAGCAAATCAAAATATAACACTTAGTGGTGATATATCGGGATCTGGATCTACATCTATCTCTACAAGTATATCAGCATCAACTGTTACAGGTAAACTTATTACAGGCTTTGTATCAGGTGCTGGAACACTTACTGCAGCAGATAGTATTTTGACAGCTGTTAATAAGTTAGATGGTAATATCGGAACTAAACAAGCAACACTTGTATCAGGTACAAATATTAAAACTGTTGCTGGTGTAAATTTATTAGGTTCTGGAGATATTGGTACAATAGGAGATACTTATATTAGTTCTGCTACTACATGGAATTCTAAACAAGCAGGTAGTACTATATTAACAAACGTGTCTGCATTATCTTATGCAAGTGGTACACCATTTATAAAAATGACTGGTGTTAATACATTTGCTTTAGATACTAACACATATCTTACAGGAAACCAAACAGTTACATTAAGTGGTGATGTTACAGGTAGTGGAGCTACAGGTATTACAACTAGTATATCTGCTACTACAGTTACAGGAAAATTAATTACTGGATTTGTTTCTGGAGCAGGAACAGTAGCTGCTACAGATTCTATTTTAGGAGCAATACAAAAACTTGACGGGAATACATCTGCTAAGATAGGTGGTTCAGGTACAGCAAATTATGTTTCTAAGTTTACTGCTTCTGGTACAATAGGTAATAGTTTAATTCAAGATAATGGAACATATTTAGGTATTTCAACTGCTCCTGTAACAGGTGTTAGAGTTACTGTTGATGGAGTTGCCAATACAGCTATACGTGGAAATACTACAGGTAATGGTAAATATGGATTACACGGTTCTAGTGTAAACGATGGACCAGGTACTTTTACAGGTGTTTTTGGTGCAAGTACTGATAATGGTAGTTCTTTTGTAGGTTCAGTTTATGTAGGTGGGAGATTTTTTGCTTCAAATGGAAACAATACTACAGATGTTTACTCATTATGGTTACAAGATGGAACAGAGTCTATAGGTAAATTCTTAAAATCAATAACTGCAGATGGTAAATCACAATGGGCTACACTTGCTATTTCAGACGTTACTTCATTACAAACTAGCTTAGATGCTAAATCACCTATAGCTTCTCCAACATTTACTGGTACAGTTACTTCTCCAGCGGTTATTTTAAGTTCTGAAACTGCAAATACAATTGCTAGTTTTGATGCTTCAAAAAACATTAAATCATTAAGTACAGCAACTTATCCAAGTTTAACTGAACTAAGTTATGGTAAAGGAGTAACTAGTAGTATTCAAACGCAATTAGATGCTAAATCACCACTTAATCCAAGAGTTCAAACAGTTACAAGTTCAGCAACAGTTACACCAGTATCAACAAATGATTTAGTAATTATTACAGCACAAGCGGTTGGACTTACTTTAGCTAATCCTACTGGTACTTTTGCAGAAGGCCAATCATTAATGATTAGAATTAAAGATAATGGAACAGCTAGAGCAATTACTTTTGGAACTAACTATAGAGCAATAGGAATAACTTTACCTTCTACTACGGTAATTAGTAAAACAATGTACCTTGGAATTATATACAATTCTACGGATGGTAAATGGGATATTTTAGGTTTAAATCAACAAGCATAATGAATTACTATAGTTTAATAAGTTCAATGAGCAAAGGCGGTTCTTCTCAATTACTTTTAGATGTTTATCCAAATGCAATCGGAGCTTATTCTTTGTGTAAATTAAGAAGTGCATACACTGGGTATGCCGTTAGAGTTAGAAGGTCTTCTGATAACACTTCTCAAGATATTGGTTTTGTTAACAACGTGTTAGATACAACATCTTTATTATCATTTGTTGGTGCAAACTATGGATTTGTTTCTATTTGGTACGACCAAAGTGGGAATGCTTATAATTTTGAACAGACAACATTAGACTATCAACCTGGAATAGTTAGTGCTGGTTCTTTATTAACTAAGAATTCTAAACCAACCGTTGTTTTTGATGGACTTTCAGATTTTATGTCAGTACCATCAAGTTTAAGTAGTTTTTCTTTTCTTCATAAAACTGGCAAATCTTTTATTAGTGCTGTTGGATATAATAGGGTTGCAAATGAAGGATTTATATTATGTAATAATAATGGTACGTCTGCTAATATTGGTTATTTTTTAACAACATTAAATACAAGTAATGTTAGAAATTTTACTACAAATGGAAATGCTGGTTTAGCTTTAGCTACCGTGTCAAATCAAACTGTAACAAATCCATTAACTACTAATTCACTGTTTTTAATTAACGATGATACTGATAATGGAAATGCAACTGCGTTAAATAGGAGTAAAATATATGTAAATAATGGAAGTGCTTTAAGTTTAAACGTGCTAACAAATTCACCTTCAACGGCAAATGCAACTGCTGATTTGACAATAGGGTCAAAAAGTGGAACTGCAAAATTTAGTTATTATGATGGTGGTGTAAGTCAATTAATTATTTACAATACAGACCAATCAAGCAATAGAGCTGGAATTTCAAGTAATATCAATTCATTTTATTCTATATACTAATGTTAGGCTATACATATACAACTGAAGAACAAGCAATAAATGCACGTACATTATGTGCTACATATAAAGGATTGCCAAACCCTCAAGGTGATACACTTTACTGGGTAAATTATGACTATTCAGATTTAGATAATATATATTATATTGTATATACTACTGGATTAGAAAATGTTTTAGGCACACCAATTGAATTTACAATAACATTCCCTGAAATTGACCATAATCCTGTTGTAATTCAATTTCCTATAGAGAAAAAACAATTTACATTAGAAACAAGTTATTTTATTGAGCCCGATTTACAGGCTACTGTTTGTTTAAGACCATCTGATCCTGAAATATCAGATTACCTTGCAAGCAATTTTACTTTTCCTAATGAGCAAGCTGCATTAGATGAAATTTATGAATTAGCTATTACTCAGAGACCTATCTTATTTGAGATGTTTCAAGCTATGGATAATGTTCCTGTAGAGGTCAGAGAACAGTATTTTTTATAGGTTTATTTTAAAATTTTTTGTATATTATTATATACATTTTATAAACTTATTAAACATGGATTTAAGTACACTAACAATTGTATTATTTATAGCAGCAACATTGATTACTGCTTTTGGTTTCTTTTTAAAGAATGCCTATAATGATACAAGAAAAGACATTGAAGTTTTATTACTTGGTGCTAGACATCAAGCAGAAGAACTTGGTAAATTAAAAGGAAAGATTGAACTTGTAGAACAAGAAGCAAGACTTAAATATCAAGCAATCCAAGAACAAACACAGTTAGAGATAAAGAATCTTGCAAGAAATGTAAGTGAGCTTTCAGATGCTGTAAGACAATTTGTAATCAATAAATAAACATATGAAAGAGTTAAGTTTAAAAGAAAGATTTAATGCACCTACTCCTAAATTTTGGAAGAAAGTACAAAGAGTAGGTTTGATCTTAACTGCTATAGGAACAGTATTAGCTACAGCTCCAGTAGCATTACCAGCAGCAATCATAACAGCAGGTGGTTATGCAGCATTTGGCGGAGGTTTATTAGCAGCAATGTCTCAGTTTACAGTTGATGATTCATCAACAGAAATAAAATAGAATTTTATGATTAATGTAAGAACATATAATGATGTACAACTTTTAAATAAAGTTAAGTCATTAAAATCATTTACAGCTCTTCCAAAAGGATATTGGATACTGGGTATAAGATCAAATGAAGATGCACCAAACAAATTTGATGATAAATTTTATTTGTTTAATGAAGCTTCATTTATTGGTGTTACATCTGGTACAACAAATCCTGGTACTCCAATTTTAGAAGGAGGTTTTTTAAAATACAATAAAGTAGGAGCAGCAATAGTTAAATCAGATGAATGGTATTATGATGTGTGGGCTTATGGTCTTCACATGGGTAAGATGCCTGCATTAAAACAAGTAGGAAACTTTATTGTATTCCGTGATGGAGATATGGATGGAAAATCAGAAGAAATTGGCACTCCGATTAAAGGTGCTGGTTATGGTATTAACTTTCATGCTGCTACTTATGACAATAACTTTAAAGGTCTTCAGGAAAATATAGGTGATTGGTCTGCTGGTTGTCAGGTTGTTAATGATAAGCAGAAACATTTAGAATGGATCAAATTATTAAAACCTCAGAAAAAAATTACTTATGTTTTATTAAATGAATTTGAAGTATGAAATTTAGAAACAATTGGAAATCTCCAACTAAACAGTGGGATAAATTAATTTTAAAATTAAGACTATCAAGTCTAGATTTATTTAGTGTAGAGATAGATGTTACTAGAGTGTTTTATTCACTTACAATATTAAATTTTACAATTAAGAATAGGTAATACTCATTACCGTAACACACATTACTATAATCCAGGTGCTCTAAGTATCTGGATTTTTTAATTTAAACATCAGAGATTTAAACTTTATGTGTATATTTGTTTAAACTTAAAAAGTATAAAATATGTCAAACCAACATGAAGAGCAAGAATTAACTCAAGAGGAGTTAGCTGCAAGAAAAGAAGAAATGAAAGCATTCTATGATGATTCATTACCTTATTTAGAATCACAAAGTAAGTATGAAAAGTTCTTAACTGAAATTGAGGAAGCAAGATTTAGAAGAGCAACTATTCAAATCCAGTGGGCTAATATTATGGCAGCTCAGCAAGAGCAAGATACTAGTGACCGTGAACCTGAAGAAAAGAAAGAGGAAAAAGAAACTGCGGAACAAACTTCTCCTACAGCAGAAAGAAAACTTAAAAGATCATAAGTATGGCAACAGTTAACCAAGTTCAGAAAAAGGTTAAGATGCCTAAGTGGGATGTGGTTAAATTTCAGATACTAACTCATTGCTATATTAACCGTATAGTAATGAGTGAGTCTGATTTAAACTGTTTAACTCTATTAAGTTTTAACCAACCAATAGAGCTTACTCATTTTTGTTATGATGCATCTTCTGATGAAGACTGGATATTCAAGTCTTCACAAACTGTTAGAAATTGCATAAACAAAGCTGAGAAGAATGGATTGATAGTAAAAGATCCAAGTAATAAAAAACAAGTGATGTTAAATCCAGCATTGAAAATACAAACAGCAGGTACAATTTTACTTGATTATAAATTATTAGGTTATGAATCCGAAAAAAGCAGCCAGCCTCTATAAAACAATTTCTGAGGAATTAGAAGTTGATCATAATTTAGTAGAAGACTTAATTGAATATGTATATAAAACATTAAGGAAAAATCTTACTAACTTATCCCATCCTAGAATTAATGTAGATGGTTTAGGGCAATTTGTTGCTAAACCATATGCTGTTAAAAAAGGTATTGAAACTATTGAAACAAAATTAATCACACATGATACATCTACATTTGCTGCATATCAACATAAAAAAGTTTTAGAAATAAAAGTTGAAGCTATGAAGAATCTACATGAGATGATTGTTAAAGAAGAAGAAAGAAAAATTAACTTTAAAAAATCTAAAGATGAAACCAAACTTAAAGGAGATTTGGAAGAATAGAACCCAAATCATGGAAGGTGTTAAGAATTCCATTATAAGAGATAGATTTGTTGAGGAAATAGCTGCAGCTAGAATGCAACATTGTAATGCCTGTGTAAGAAAAGATGATAAAGGTGATTCTTGTGCTTTAACAGGATCACAACCATGTTGTCAATTATGTGGATGTTCATTAAAATTTAAACTAAGATCTCTTTCATCAGATTGTCCTGATTTAAGATGGAAAGCTGTAGTATCAGAAGAAGATGAAGACAAACTAGATAAACTTAAATAAGATGAGTATATACTTTAGTGCAACAGATCATACTTACAAAAGCTTAGAAGCTGAAGATAAAGTTAATTGGATAAGTGTAACAACATTAGTTGCTCACTTTAAAAAACCTTTTGATGCTAAGTCTATTGCTGCAAAAGTTTCTAAAAATAAGAGATCTAAATGGTTTGGTATTGATCCAAAGAAAATACAAGAGATTTGGGAAACTGAATCAGATAGAGCTGTTACTATGGGAACTTATTACCACAATCAGAGAGAAGCAGATCTTTGTGCATTATCATCTCTTGAAGTTGACGGGAAGAATATACCAATTTTCATTCCTAATGAAACAACAGAAAGTGGTATAAAACTTGCACCTAGTCAGAAGCTAGAAGAAGGAGTGTATCCTGAACATATGGTATATCTTAAATCTGCAGGTATATGTGGTCAATCAGATTTAGTTGAGGTAGTGAATGGTAAAATAAATATTATTGACTATAAGACAAACAAAGAGATCAAGAAAGAATCATTTGTAAACTGGGAAGGAGCTTCAGATAAATTACAATTTCCATTAGATAGCTTAGATGATTGTAACTTTAATCACTATGCAATTCAGTTAAGTATCTACATGTATATTATGCTTAAACATAATCCTAAATTGAAACCAGGAAAAATGTTTATTCACCATGTTTTATTTGAAGTTGACTCAGAAGATGAGTATGGATATCCAGTTATTAAACTAGATCACAATGGAGATCCTGTAATAAAAGATGTAATTCCCATGGTAATTCCGTATCTTGTAGATGAGGTTAATGCTTTAATGCATTATATCAAAGACAACAAAATAGTAATTAAAAAGAAATAGTATGTTAGTAAGATTATTTGATGTACAAAATGGTGCGGTGATTCCTACAGAGCATTGCTATACACTGAAAGCTTTAAAAGATATCATGGATAATTATCCGGATGATTACTTAAAGATTTATCAGTACTTGTTTTACATGACATGTCCTAATCCAGATATGAATCCATTTTTTCATACTCCGGAGATAGATAAAGAATCTTTAATTCTTCAAGAGATAGAAGCAGAATTTTCTACTGAAGATGATGACATTGCTATTGGTTTGCTATTCTGTCAAAGAATGTATGAAACACCAACATCAAGAGCATATAAAGGTATTGCATCTATGCTAGATAGATTGGCAAAGTTTATGGAAACATCAACACTTACTACAGGTAGGGACGGTAACATGAATTCTATTATTGCTGCAGCTAAAAGTTTTAATGATATCAGAGCTTCATTTAAAGGAGTCTACAAAGATTTACAAGAAGAACAATCCAGCAAAGTGCGCGGAGGAATTGGTTTAGGATATGATCAATAATTATGAGAGAAATATATCAAGACATACCTACATGGGATAATGGTACATGGACTTCTACTGACTTTAATTCCAGAGAAGAATTCTATGATTACTTATTAACCAATGTTTTTAAAGAACCAGGTAAGTATGAGTTTAATGATACTACAGCAAATTTATTTACACAAGAATCTGCAAAGTTTAATAAAGACAAAGTTTATTGTACAGCTCCTTTTAAATCCAAAGATTTTATAAGTTATTGGGATGATCAGAAAGCAAAATGCAGAAGAGGACTCTTGATTAAAGAAAAAGGTAAAGTCTGGTATATGACCAGAGACTACTATATGTGGTTAAACTTTCTACCTATCTTCAACAAAGAAATACAAAAGTTTGGTTTTGCTGATATCCGGGATGCTCAATATCACATGGCTCTATATGAGATACTAGCAGAACTAAACTATAATCACATTGCTATTCTTAAGAAAAGACAGATAGCTTCTTCTTATTACCACATGGCTAAGCTTCTTAACCAACAATGGTTTGAAGAAGGGGTTACTCTAAAGATTGGTGCTAGTCTTAAAGATTACATCAATGAGAAAGGATCCTGGAAGTTTTTACAAGAGTACGCGGCTTTTCTTAATGAACATACAGCATGGTATAGACCTATGTCTCCAGACAAGGTAATGATGTGGCAACAGAAAATTGAGGTAAGAAGAGGAGATAGAAAAACAGAAGTAGGTCTTAAAGGTACTATCCAAGGTATGTCATTTGAGAAAGATCCAACAAATGGTGTAGGGGGTCCGGTTAAATACTTCTTTCATGAAGAAGCAGGGATTGCTCCAAGGATGGATAATACTTATGAGTATATGCGTCCAGCCATGAGATCTGGTTTAACTACTACTGGTGTGTTTATAGCAGCAGGATCTGTAGGGGATTTATCTCAGTGTGAACCATTGAGAAAAATGATTCTATATCCAAATGAAAATGATATTTATTCTGTAGAAACAGACTTACTAGATAATAAAGGTTCTGTAGGAAGATCTGGGTTATTCATTCCTGAACAATGGTCTATGCCACCATACATTGATAACTTTGGTAATTCTCAAGTAGCAGAAGCCTTAGAAGCATTAGATGATCAGTTTGAAAAATGGAAAAAAGAACTTGCTCCAGAAACATATCAGTTAAGGATTTCTCAGCACCCAAGAAACATTGAAGAAGCTTTTGCTAACAGAACTATATCTAAGTTCCCAATGCATCTTGTAACAGCACAACAAAGAAGAATTGAAGATAAAGAATATGCATATGAATTCTTAGAATTAGGTAGAGATGCTAATGGTAAAATACTTCCTGAGCACAGTAACAAAAGACCTATTACAGAATTTCCAATTACAAAAAATACTGAAGATAAAACAGGAGTTCTTGTAGTATGGGAAAGACCTGTTGAGAATCCTACATTCGGAATGTACTATGCTAGTATTGACCCCGTGGCTGAAGGTAAAACAACTACATCTGAATCTTTATGTTCTATCTATATTATGAAAGCTCCTGTAGAAGTAACAAAGGTTACCGGTATAGAAACTGAAACATACATAGAACCAGATAAGATTGTAGCTGCATGGTGCGGAAGGTTTGATGATATTAATAAAACACATCAAAGACTGGAAACAATTATTGAATGGTATAATGCCTGGACAGTAATTGAGAATAACATCTCATTATTTATTCAGTATATGATCTCTAGAAAGAAGCAGAAGTACTTAGTACCAAAAAGTCAAATAATGTTCTTAAAAGACCTGGGATCTAATAATTCAGTGTATCAGGAGTATGGTTGGAAGAATACAGGAACATTATTTAAAGCTCACTTACTGAGTTATGCTATTGAGTACACAAAAGAAGAACTTGATGTTGAAACTAAATCTGATGGTACTATTGTAAGAACTAAATATGGTATTGAAAGAATACCTGATATCATGTTATTAAAAGAAATGGCTGCATATTCAGATGGAGTCAATGTGGATAGACTTGTTGCTTTTTGTGCAATGGTTGCTTTCATGAGAATTCAGCAAGCTAATAGAGGTTATTCTAAAAGAGTTATCATGGATGATACGGCTAAAAACTTGCAAAAGTCAGAAAATTTGTACCGTACACAAAAAAGTTTATTTAAGAATATGGGTAGTATTAGATCATCACAAGGAGGTAATAAAATGAGAAGTCCTTTTAAAAATATAAAATAATGGCCTGTGTATATAAACATATAAGAATTGATACTCAAGATGTATTTTATATAGGTATTGGTAAAACTTTAAATAGAGCCTATGCAAGATGTAGTCGTAATAAGTATTGGAAAAATATTGTACACAAAAACAATACTGAATTTTTAGTTGAAATATTACATTCTGATATTACATGGGAAGAAGCTTGTCAAAAAGAAAAACAGTATATTGAACAATATGGAAGATCTGATATATACGCAGGTACATTATGCAATTTAACAGATGGTGGTGAAGGTATATTAAATTTAAAACATTCTCCAGAAACAAAATTAAAAATATCAACTGCTGCAAAAAGTAGATTTAAAGATAAGCCTCATTGTAGAAAAGGTGGTGTATTTGTTAATAGGAACAGTAGAAAGGTTGTACTTATCAATTTAAAAACGTATATTATATATAAGTTTAATACATTGGTAGAAGCAGCTTTATTTTTAAATACTAGTTCATCAAGAGTAAGAAGAGCTTGTGTTGTAAGCAAATCTATAAATGATTATTATTTAAAGTTTGGAAATATAATTAGCAAACAAGAAATTGAAGAATTAAAAAATAAAATAGTTTATGACTTATCAGATAAGTCTCTTATAAACATAAATAAAGATTATTCATTTGTTCAAAAAAAAGTTATTAACTTGGAAACAAAAGAAATTTTCAGTTCAATATCTGATGTATGTAAAAAATATGGATTTAATAATTCTACTTTGAATAGACAACTTAACGGAGTTACAAAAAATAAAACAGTATTTAAATTAATATAGTTATGCAAGTATTTAACGCAATGCAGCTTAAAAAGGGAGCCAAGGCTTCTCATAATAGGATGGGTAGTATTACCCAACCGTTGCAATTTATTCCTAAAAAAGAAAAAGATGATGAGTGGGCAGCTTGGAATCTTGATTGGCTTGAATGGAATGGTTTAAAGCAAATCCGTAGAAATGCGCGCAGACTAATGAAGAACTATAAGCTTGCAAAAGGTATTATAGATAAGTCAGATTATATAGTTGAGGAAAACAATGAGATGAGAGATATTGTTGATGTATTAACTAGAGAAGACTGGTCTGCCTTAGAGTTAAAATTCTATCCAATTATCCCAAATGTTATTAATGTTCTTGTAGCTGAATTTGCTAAAAGATCTACCAAACTTACTTATAGAGCTATTGATGAATTCTCATATAATGAGATGATGGAGCAAAAAAGAAAAATGGTTGAAGATACATTAATGGCTGAAGCAAGTACTCAAATACAAGCTGCTTTAATGGAACAAGGTATGAATCCAGAATCCCCTGAAGCACAGCAACAACTAGCGCCAGAAAATTTAAAATCATTACCACAAATTGAGCAGTTCTTTAAGAAGGATTACAAATCACTTGTAGAACAATGGGCTTCTCATCAACATAAAGTAGACGTAGAAAGATTCCATATGGATGAACTTGAAGAAAGAGGATTCAGAGATATGCTTATTACAGATAGAGAGTTCTGGCATTTTAGAATGATGGAGGATGATTATGATGTAGAACTTTGGAATCCACCTGTAACTTTCTATCACAAATCTCCAGATGCAAGATATATATCTCAAGGTAACTGGGTAGGTAAAGTAGATATGTTAACTGTTGCTGATGTAATTGATAAGTACGGATATGTCCTTACTGAAGAACAACATGAAGCATTAGAAGCTGTTTACCCAATTAGATCTGCAGGTTATGCAATAGGAGGTCAAAATGATGGTACTTTTTATGATGCTACTAAGTCACATGAATGGAATACTAATATGCCTTCATTAGCATATAGACAGTATACTACAATGATGGCCGGATCTGTATATGATGGTGGAGATATTATTAATCAGATTCTTTCTGAAGGTGAAGATTACTATGATCAAGGTACTGCATACTTATTAAGAGTAACTACAGGTTACTGGAAGTCTCAGAGAAAAGTTGGACATTTGACTAAAATAAAAGATAATGGTGAAGTTATTAATGAAATAATAACTGAAGATTATAAGATAACTGATAATCCAATTTATGATAATAGATTATTTAAAAACAAAACTAAAGAGAATCTTGTATATGGAGAACATATTGACTGGATTTGGATTAATGAAGTTTGGGGTGGTGTAAAAATTGGACCAAATATTCCTTCATTCTGGGGTATGAATAATCCTGGAGGTTTCTCTCCGGTTTATATTGGTGTAGATAAAAACCATATTGGACCTTTAAGATTTCAATTTAAAGGAGATAATAGTTTGTATGGTTGTAAACTTCCAGTAGAAGGAGCAGTATTCTCTGATAGAAATACAAAGTCTACTGCATTACTAGACTTAATGAAACCATATCAGATTGGATACAATATTGTAAATAATCAGATTGCAGATATACTAGTAGATGAGTTAGGAACAGTAATTTTACTTGATCAGAATTCATTACCAAGACATTCAATGGGTGAAGACTGGGGTAAGAATAACTTAGCAAAAGCCTATGTGGCAATGAAGAATTTCCAGATGCTTCCATTGGATACATCAATAAGCAATACAGAAAACCCTCTTAACTTCCAGCACTTTCAAAAACTAGATCTTTCACAAACAGAAAGGTTAATGTCAAGAATTAAATTAGCTGAGCACTTTAAGCAACAAGCTTATGATGTAATTGGTGTTAATCCTCAAAGGATGGGTCAACAGTTATCACAAATGACTGCTACTGGAGTTGAGCAAGCTGCTTCAGCATCTTATGCTCAGACAGAAATATTCTTTATGCAACACTGTGATTACTTAATGCCTCGCGTGCATACAATGAGAACAGACCTTGCACAGTATTATCACTCAACAAAACCATCAGCTAGACTTTCATACATGACTTCTGATGATGAGAAAGTAAACTTTGAAATAAATGGTACAGATTTATTAATGAGAGATCTTAATATCTTTTGTAGTACCACAGCAAATCATAGAGCCGTCCTAGAGCAATTAAAACAAATGGCTATGACTAATAATACTACTGGTGCAACAATATATGATTTAGGGAAACTTGTGCAAGCAGATACAGTATCTGAAGTAAACAATACTCTTAAAGCAGCAGAAGAAAAACAAAACAAACAAAAACAAGAAGAACAACAGCAACAACAACAAATGCAACAACAACAAATGGAGTCTCAAGAAAGACAAAAGAAAATGGAGCTTGATGCAAATGAATTAAGAGATGAGAAGAATAGACAAAGAGATATTCTTGTTGCTGAAATTAGAGCTGCTGGTATGGGAGCAATGACTGATATTGATAAAAATATGCAATCTGATTATATAGATGCAATGAAAGATATCAGAAATTCTGAACAGTTCCAAGATCAAATGAATCTACAAAGAGAAAAAGAAGTAAATAGAATGAATAATGATTCTACAAAAACTCAAATTGAAAGAGAAAAAATACAAGCTCAGAAAGAAATAGCAGATAAACAACTAGCAATTGCAAGAGAGAATAAAAACAAATATGATAAAAAAGAATAGGGTTAGCTATATAGTGCCCAAAAATTTTTAAGAGTGTTTAAATTTTTCAAGTTTATTGCTTATATTAAATTATAAACTAAAACCAACAAGATGAATAAAGAAGCAACTAATCTTGAAGATCAAATTCAAGACTCTACAACGGTAGAACAAGTTGATGTTAACATTGATGAACTATTTGGTAATCCAGGAGCTGCAAACATCATGACACCAGAAGATGGTAAAGCAGAGGAAAAACCAAAAACTATGTTCAGTGCTGAAAACATTGACACCTCGTTCCTTGACAATAAACCTACAACAGCTCAAGAAAAAGCTCAAGCTGTAGAAGACAAAGCAGAAGTTGAAGAAACTATTGCTGAGTTAGATAATCTTATTAGTCAGAATGAAGAAGCTAGTACTAAGAATGGAAGACCAAAAGTAGATAAAGATGGTCTTTATGATCTAGCTCAAAAGATGATTGAGGAAGGTACACTTATTCCTTTTGATGATGAAAAATCATTAGAAGAGTATAGTACTAAAGACTTCAGAGAATTGTTTGAAGCAAACTTCCAAGAAAGAGAAAATGCTGTAAAAGCAAAAGTTCCTAAAGAATTTTTTAATGCTCTTCCTGAAGAACTTCAAATTGCGGCTAAGTATGTAGCTGATGGTGGACAAGATTTAAAAGGTCTTTTCAGAACTCTTGCTCATGTAGAAGAGATCATTGATTTAGATCCTACTAATGAACATGACCAAGAAGAAATTGCTAGACAATATCTTTGGGCTACTAACTTTGGAAATGCTGAAGAAATTGAATCAGAGATTCAAGACTGGGCAGACATGAATAAGCTTGAACAAAAAGCTAATCAGTTTAAACCTAAGTTAGACAGAATGCAAGAAGAAATTGTTGCAAGACAATTAGCAGAGCAAGAACATAAAAAAGAACAACAAACAAAACAAGCAAGAGCTTATACAGATAGTGTATACAATACACTTGCAGCAGGAGAAATTGCGGGAGTTAAACTTGATAAAAAAACACAAAGTGTTCTTTACTCAGGATTAGTACAACCAAACTACCCTTCTATATCTGGTAAGAATACAAACTTGTTAGGACACTTGTTAGAAAAGTATCAGTTTGTTGAACCAAATCATGGTTTAATTGCTGAAGCACTTTGGTTACTTCAAGATCCAGAAGGATACAGAAGTAGAATAAAAGAACAAGGTTCTAAGGCTGCTGTAGAAAAAACAGTAAGAAGCTTAAAAACTGAAGAGTCTAGAAAATTATCTAGTTCTTCAACTAATACCGGTTTAGGAGAAGATAGACCTTCTAGCAAACCACAAAAAACAATACAGCGTCAGAATACTAATATTTTCAGACGTACTTTTTAATTAGTAACTAATAAATAAATATAAATGGCAACTCCAGTTTTAAACAATGGTATATTTCTGCGTGATACTGCATACAATGCAAGTTCACACGTAGATTCCTACCACTTAGTAAACATGTTGAAAGATGCTCAACCAATGGATTTAGGTCCGGTTGACTTATGGGCTATGTCCCAAAAAGTTGAAATGCCTTTGTACCAAATGTCTTCTTTCGGTGGAAAGAATGTAATTATGGTAGACAATGCAAGAGGTGAATATAGATGGCAGACTCCTGTATCTATTGATCTTCCTTACATTATTGAAGACATTGAACCGGATAATGAGTTCAAAGGAATTGAGGGATCAACATTCAGAATTAAATTAAACAGACGTGAGTTTGGACATGGTGATATGTTCACCTATGACAAATACAACGGTGTTGAACTTTATGTAACAGCTGAAGATATCTTACCTGTAGGTGATGGATTTATCTATACCGTACAGTTAGTAAACAATGATAACTTCAAGTTCTTGGATAACAAGTACTTATCTAATGGTACTAAAGTATTCCGTAAAGGTTCTGCGCGTGGTGAGTATGGAGAGAGATTCTCTGACATCCAAACTAGAGCTGGTTTCCGTGAATTCTACAACTTTGTAGGAGGTGCAGAAGCTCACGTTCACTACTCTATTTCTTCTAGAGCAGATTTGATGATCAAAGGTGGTATGAATGCAGATGGTACAGTTCCTGTAACTGAGATCTGGAGAACATTTGATACAAACTTAAATGATCCTTCAATCAGTAGCTTAGATGATATGGTTAAGACATTAGGTAAAGACAAAGTTAAAAAAGCTTTTGACAATGGAGATTTATCTAGAACTTTCTTAACTACTATGGAAGCGGCTCACTTGTCTAAGATAGCTCAAGATATTGAGACTTACTTAATGTGGGGACAAGGTGGTAGAATCAAACAAGATGGTCCAGATGATTTAAGATTGTCAGTGGGTCTTTGGAAACAGTTGGATAACTCTTTCAAAAGAATCTACAACAAGAATAACTTCACATTGGATTTATTCCGTGGTGAGATCTACAACTTCTTCAATGGTAAAGTTGAATTCCAAGGTCCAGATCCAAAACGCTCTCTAGTTGTACAAACTGGTATGGGTGGTATGAGAATGGTAAATGAGGCTATCAAACGTGAAGCAGTATCTTCAGGTTTATTAATCCAAGCTGCTGATATCGGTGCAATCACTGGTAAAGGTATGGACTTAAACTTTGGATTTGCATACACTTCATATGTTATCCCATTCTTGGCTAACGTGAAATTTGTATTGAATCCAGCATTTGATAATGTTCACACAAATGATATTGAAAACCCAATCATTGATGGTTTCCCATTATCTTCTTATTCATTCATTATCTTTGATATCACTGATAATACTAATGATAACATCTTCTTATTGAAATTATCTTGGGATAATCAATTGAAATGGTGGTATCAAAATGGTACTATGGATTACATGGGTAGAACTCAAGGGTTCCAATCTTCAGGTCAATTCAATGGATACCGTGTAATGATGTCTCAAACAATGCCAGCTATTTGGGTTAAAGATCCAACTAAAGTATTGAAAATTGTTATGAGAAATCCAATCACTGGCGGATCCTTCTAATAATACCTAGAATAGGTAGGGGATTAATTTCCTCTACCTATTTTTTTTAATTAATTTTACAAAAACAAAAACCAACAAAACAATGGAAAATTTCACAATGGTTGAGACCGGAAAAGGCTCAGTTAAAAAAACAGCTATTGCTGTAAGACCTTACTTTGATAACTCTGCTTCTAACATGGGATTAGAAGACTATGGTATGAGTTTATTTGATGGGGTAACACATAATGAACAACTAGCTTGTTTAGATAACAATGGTGTAGTAAGATATGTAACTGGATTAAATGAGTTTGCTCCGGAAATCAAATTACTTCCTACAGCAGAGAAAGAAGCTAGAGTAAGAGAGATCAGAGCAGCAGTTGCAGAGTTAGAACAAGAACTAGCAGCTAATGTTATTGATGTTGATGATAAAGAATTTTGGGCTAAAGTTACTTTACTAAGACCAAACAATTCTGAATTCTGGAATAGAATTTTTATTTCTTGCGGTAATGAACCTACGTTCTTAGATCCAAAAGACCCTTATGACAGAATTAAATTATATGCAATTGAAGCTGGAGGATTCTCATTAGTTTCAAAAAGTTTGGAAGATGCAAGAGCAAAAGCTGTTCCACCAAAGTTTTACTTAGATAAAGAAGAGGAAACTGTAATGGTAAGAACAGAGTATAAAAAATTACGTAACAAAGCTCTATCTGAATTACAAAAATTATTTGACAAAAACAGTACTAAGTTATTCTACATTGCAAAAGTTGTAGATATCAACAGTACACAATATAGAAAATCTACACCAAATGATGTAATCTATGAAAACATGGATAACTACATTTCTGGTTTAGGTGGTGAAAGCAACAAAGAAAGAGCTGCTAAAACATTTATGGATATAGCTACTTTAGATATGGAAACATTAAAAATTAAATCAATTGTTAGAGATTCCGTATTTTTTAAGTATATTGTTACTAAGGGCGATGGTTATATCTATCATACCAAAACTAACGCATTGTTAGGTAGGAATGTTTCTGATGTATTAGAGCACTTAAAAAATCCTTTAAATGAGGATATTTTGAAAGACTTGAACATGGCTTGTGAAAAATATTGGAACTCTTAAAAATAAAATAAAATGGCAAATTACACAACTGGGAAAATGAATAACCCAAATGCAAAAGTTACAGCTTCTAAAGTTGCTGGAAGTAAAGGTGTTAAATCTGGAGTTAATCCAAAAGCAACCGTACAAAAAGTAGCAAAAGGAAGAGTAGGTGGAACATCTAAAGCTCCTAAAACTGCAGTACCTAGATAGGGTACTGCTTAATTTTATTTTAATATTATGGCAAAGAAAAAAGTAGAAGCAGCTGTTGTTGAGAAAGTAAAGACTCCAAGAGCTCCAAGAAAAAAAGTTGTAAAAAAAGTAGTTAAAGAAGTTGAAGCAACAGTAGAAGAAATTTTACCTGTAGTTGAAAATGCTGTATATGAAACAACTAAAATTATTTCTGAACACAAAGAATCTTTAGAAGAATTAGTTAAAGAAGTTGAAGAAAAAGTTGTTGAGTCAGTATCATTATCTACTAAAGTTAAATCTTTTTTTAAAAATTTATTTAAAAAGAAATAGTCATGGCTAAAGTAACTAAACCAATTGCTTCTCCTGCAAAAAAAGAAATGGACAGATGGGAAATTGAATCTGCCTTATCTACTTTGAAGAGAGCTGATGAGATTAGAAAAGATCCTAAGATGATGGCTCATGTTGCAAAGCATGCACAAGAACAAATTAAAGCACTAGGAGGAATTGTTACTGCAGGTAAAGCTCCAGCTAGAACTTTAGTTAAACCTCCTGTAAGAACATTAAAAAGAAAATAACCATGGCAACAAGTAAACCTATCAAGAAAACTACTACAGCTAAAAAACCTTTAGCAAAAGCACAATTTGGAATGGGTAGTGGACCTTTGGGTCTACCTAATTTTGAAGAAAGACAACAAAGAAAAATAGCTAGAGCAAAAAGAAAAGCTACTGTAGCAGATATTGAAGGTGAAGGTAGTGTTGCTTCAAAAAGAGATTCAAGGGCTAATAGAGTTTCTAAAGTACTTGGTACTGGTAGAAGTAAAGCAAGAGTTATGAACAATAGTGGTAATAACGCTGGTAATACTACAGATAGTTATAATAAAGATTCTTACAATAGAGATAGTTATAATACATCTAATAGACCATCTTCTATTATGCAATCTAAACCTTCAGGTTTTCAAAGTGCTGATAGTATGACAGGTAATACTAGTAATTCTCAAATGGAATCTGCACCTAAAAAAACTTATGGGCCACCAAGAATTCTTAAAAAAGGAGGAGTAGTTAAAAAGAAAATAGTAGCTAAAAAGAAATGAAAAAGCAAATGCTGAAAAGAAAAGACGGTAGTGTTTCCCAGAGAGGTCTCTGGGATGCCATCCGTGCTAATGAAGGTTCTGGAAAGAAACCTACAGCGGCAATGCTAAAACAAGAGAAGAAGATTAAAGCAACAACAAAAAAGAAATAGTCATGGCAAAATTAACTCCATATGCATTAAAAAATCCAAAAACAGATACTGTTGTACCTGGTGCTTTAATTCTTTCTAGTATTAAACCTGTATCAGGAGATTGGTTTCCTGTTGTAGAAGGTATTGAAAGAAACACAACTAACCCTGTAGACTATGATACTACAGTTAAAGTAACTTATCCTGGAGCAGTTAATGTTCAAAGATTTGGTGATTATGCTAAATCTTTTATACAAGAAAAAGGTTACTCTCCAGATAATATAGTTTTATCAGATTCAATTTGTTCTGATGATATAGATGGTCCTATTTATTCAGATATTTCAAACATTGGTCAGACTCCTGCATCTCAGAATCAGTTTTTAGGTGCATTCATGGCAGGTGGTTTAGCTGGTTATCCTCACACAGGTATATTAGGTATACAAGCTTGGGGATCACATGTTACAACAACTACAGATGGTGCTTTATTTATGATTAATACTCCTCATATTGGAATATCAAGATCTGGTAATGTAGGAAGGATTTGGAGAAGAGGAAAAAGTGAAGCACAATCTTTAACAGATAATACTTGTGGTGCAGTTGCTACAGCAATTACATGGGTAGCAGCAAATGCTGTTGCTCCAGTTGTAACAAACTTTCCAAATGATTATCAAAACTATACTCTATGTGCTATACTATTTCCATTTAAAGCAGCTCTTGCAGCTATACCAACTTATGGTGCTCAAATGGATTATGCTACTGAAAAAATAAGATTAGCTTCAGATGCTTTTTTAACAGGTGCATCAGGAATAATTGGTGCTAATGTTGGAACAGGAATTGATGTATTTTATTGTTCAGGAACATTTATTAATACAGATGATGGATACAATGCTTACATTAATGTTACATCATTTAAAAAATATAATAGTGTTGGAGGATGGGTAGATTTAACTACACAATTTTTAGCAGGTTTATAAAATTAATAACTATGGCAAAGACAGCTGCACTTTATTCAATGTATTGTTTTACAAATAATATTAATAATAAAAAGTATATTGGTATTACTTCTGATGTAAAAAGAAGATTTAAGCAACATAAAGGAATGAGAAGCAGAGCAGTTGTTTTTTGTTTGGCTATTAAAAAGTATGGGTTTGAAAAATTTAAATTTGAAATACTAAAAGATAATTTAACTTTAGAAGATGCAAAACTATTTGAAGTACAGTTTATTCAAGAACTAAACTCTATGGTTCCAAATGGATATAATAGAACAAAAGGTGGTGACTATTCTGTAAAACATACAATAGCAACTATTGAAAAAATAAAAGAAAAAAATAGACTTTATAGATTAAATAATCCAGACCCAAGAAAAGGAAAAAAACATTCAGAAGAAACTAAAAAAGTAATGAGTAAGTTAGCATCTGAAAGAACAGATAGACCAAGAAGTGATAGACATTGGAATTACGGAAAGAAAACTAGTGACTTATCAAAACAAAAAATGAGTATTAGCCAAACATTAGGTAATAATGGTTTTGCAAAAAAAGTTATAGATTTAAATACTAATATTGTTTATTCTTGTATAAATGAAGCAAAACAAGTATATAACATTAGTCATTCATTTATAAGCATGGTTTGCACTGGAAAAAGAACAAGTGATAAATATAATTTTAAATATTTAAAAGATTATGAGCAAGAAAAGTGTGTCACTATCAATTTCTAGGGGTGAAAAATCAAAGTCTGGAGGTCTTACAGCAAAAGGGGTAGCTAAATACAATAATGCTACTGGGGGAAATATGAAGACAGCTGTGACTACTAAGCCATCAAAGCTTGATCCAGATAGCAAAGATGCTAAGAGAAGAAAAAGTTTTTGTGCTAGATCTGCAGGGCAAATGGCTAATTTTCCAAAAGCAGCTAAAGACCCAAATAGTAGATTAAGATTAGCAAGGAAAAAATGGAATTGTTGATATGCCATCAAAGAAAATAGAATATAATTGTACACATTGTAATACTCTTTTTATAAGAGGTAAGTCAGATATTGAAAAAACTTTAAAAAAGAATAATACTGTTTTTTGTAGTATTTCATGTTCAAAAGAGTATAATAATAAAATACAATTAGAAAAGGGTTTTTCAGAAAACAAAACATGTAAAAAATGTAACATAGAAAATCCAAGAACAAATGAATTCTTTACAGCACATAAAAGAACATTAGATGGTTTTGACAGTTGGTGTAAAACATGTAGAGGAAATTATAGAAGTGAAATAAGAAGAGGTCAGTATAGATCAATGATTAGTGATGAAGATTTAAAAGAATTAATTAAAACTGAAAGTTGTATTATATGTGGATCTGAAGAAAAACTTGTAGTTGATCACTGTCATACTACAAATATAGTAAGGGGAATGCTTTGCAATAACTGTAATATGGGTTTAGGTCACTTTAAAGATGATCCATTTCTATTAGAGTTTGCACGGATTTATTTACTATATTATAATAAAGAGTCTTCTGAAGCAGAAGAATATTTAAGAAAATGGAATTGTTAAAACATATATATCATGAAAAAAATGCAAACAGGTGGTAAAGTTGATTATAAAAAATCTAGTTTATTAAGAACAGATTCAAAAACATTATACACAGGTAATAAAGCAGTAAAACCAATAAAAGGTGGTAAGCTTGTTGAAAAAGAAAAAGGTTTAAAAATCACTAATAATAAAGGAGGTTTACCATTTTCAAATTTAAACTTACACAATAAAACTACAATAGTTGATACTAATGGTTATGCAAAAGGTAAACAAAGTTTTCCAGCAATATCAATAACAAACGGAAATAAAAAGGTTACTAAAAAACCAGTGTCAAGAAGTAAAGTTAAAAGTATGATTAATAATTAGTAAATATTGTTAAAACTTATATAATATGGCAAAGTGTATGAAATGTGGTGGAGCTAAGATGAAATCTGGTGGAGCTACAATAGGAGGAAGTAATGCAAAAATGGGAATCTTTGGTATTCCTCAAACAGGTACTACAGGAAATTTAAGTATGCAAAAAGGTGGTTCTAAAGTAACTGCTGTTAAACATTCTTGCCCTCCGGGTAAAGTTAGATCTGCTACTGGTGGATGTGTATCTGAAAGACCAAGCTTTAAAAAAGGTGGTTCTACTTTTGGTATGCTATCTGTTAAAGCTGGTATAGATAAAAACCCTAGAGCTACTGCAGCAGATAGAATTGCTGGTGCAAAAATGAATAAGAAAAAGTAATTTATAAAATCTAAATACAATGGCAACAATAAAGAAAAAATATCAATCAGGCGGACCTGCAGAGGCAATGCAGAAAGCAATGGGTCAAAAACCTACTTCAACTAAAGAAACATTGAAGTATGTAAGAAAGAATGGATCAGGTTATATACCACCTGTAAAAAGTGATACTACTAGTAAACAAAAACCAGCTGTTTCACCATTTGATAGAGACTATTTGGAAAAACAAGGGTGGAAAAAAAAGTCATCTGATACACTTAAAAAACCTGCCACAGTACCTGTAGATTTTGATAAAATCAATTATAAGAATGGTGGTGTTGTTAAACCAAAAGCTCAATTAGGTAAGATTGTAAAATTTGTTGGTAAAGCACTTGAAGCTGGTAACACAGTTAAAAAAGTTGCTAATGCTGGTAAGACTGTTAAAAAAGCAGCTAAACCTGTATTAGATTTTAGAAAGGCGGCTACTAAATCAGATGTATCAGATGCATTTAAACTTGCTGAAAGAGCAAGACTAAAAAAAATGTTACAAGATATTGACAAAGGTAAAGGTAAAATGCAAACAGGTGGAACAACTACAGCTCCTAAAAAACCTATAGTTAATAAAACAGTTGCACCAAAGAAAACAACAACTCTAAAAAACAAAATGATTGATAGTCCTGTTCCAATGAAAGGACCTTCTAGACCAGCGTTTAAACCAATGTTTGCTAAAAAAGGAGGAATGGTTAAGAAAAATAATTGTTAATTATGGCTGAGAAGAAGGATAAAAATTGGATACAAAAAGCAGTTAACCCTAAACATAAGGGTTACTGCACTCCAATGTCTAAACCTACTTGTACACCAAAGAGAAAAGCTTTGGCTAAGACATTTAAAGCAATGGCAAAAAAGAAATAATTATGCTTCTTATAAATACAAAAGTTGATGTATCTGAAATCCATGGTTTGGGTTTATTTACTTTACAATCAATATCAAAAAATGATGTGATTGCTAAATTAAATAAATTTGATATTAAAGTTAAAGCAACTGATATACCAAAAGGGTATATAAATTTTTTTAATTTTTATAATTCAAAACAAGGAGATATATATCAAACATATTTTGATAATATGAGATTTATGAATCATTCAGATAATCCAAATTGTATTGACATGGAAGATGGAACATGTATAGCATTAAAAGATATTAAAGTTGGTGAAGAACTTACATGTAATTATAAATTAATTTGTGACATATATAAAAAGAAATAATTATGGCAAAGAAAAAAGAACTTCCGAAAGCAATGATGGGTAAAATGATTAAACCTATGGTTCGTGCTATGGTAGCAACTGGTAAAGTTGCTGGTAAAGCAACTGTTAGAGGTGGTAAAGCATATTATAAGGCTGTTGGAAATGCTCCTGCAATTAAGGGTCCTGTATCATTTGTTAAAGCTGGAGGTAAAGGTATTAAAGCTGCAGGAAAAGGTTTTGCTAGAGGTGTCAAATCTGAAATGAAAGCTGAAAAAATTAAAGCTGCTGAAAGAGTAGTTGCTGATAAAGCTAAAGTTGATAAAGCTAAATTAGTATCAGAAGAAAAAAGATTGATGGATGATTTAAATTCACAAAAAACAAATAAAACAACTTCCGGCAAAAAACCAATGTCACCTCAAAAGAAAAAAAGAATTAAACAAGCAGTAGTTGTTGGTACAGCTGCCGCAGCTGCAGGAATCAAATATACTAACCGCCCAAGAAGAACTTTAAATGACTAGTAATGTTAAATAGCACTATTGAAATAAAAGTAAAACAAAGGCTGAATAAATTAGATTCTCAAGACTATGACAACATTCAATGTTGGCAAATAGTTGAGGCATTTAATAAAGCTCAGGTAGAATGGGTAAGAAGACAGCTACATGGTACTAATGCTTTTAAAGAAGGAGATGAATCTAGTAACAGAAGAAAAGATGATCTTCAAAGATTACTTGTATTAGAAAATCTTACTTTAGGAAAAAGAGATTTATATTATGAAGCATCTTTACCGGGTAATTATTTACAGTGGAAGAGAGTAGATGTGTATGCAAATAAAGAATGCTGCGATAAGAGAAAGATGGTGGTATACTTGGCTGAAGAAGATGACTTGAGTTTACTTTTAAGAGATAAGGCTAAAGAACCTAGTTTTGAATGGGCTGAAACATTTGCTACTCTAATGGATAATGGTGTTAAAATATATACCAATGATAAATTTGAAATTCCTAATGCATCATTAACTTACTATAGACAACCAGTAAGGGTCCAGTTTTTAAACTGCTCAGACCCATATACCGGAGTTGCTTCTACAGCAGATGTATTATGTGAATTCAAAGATGATATAGTAGAACTAATAATTGATGATGCTGTAGCTATAATAGCAGGAGATATTGAATCAACAAATCAATACTCTAGAAACTCACAGGCATCAGAAAGAAATAACTAATAGATATGCAAAGAATGTTAAAGAGACCGGGTGCAGTTAAAGCAAGTAGTGAATATGCTACTGCTCCAGCTAATGGTAATGTAGAATCCCTTACTGCAGCTTGTGTAAGTGAATTAATGAATGCTGCAACTAGTTTCCACAAGTTACATTTAAAAGTAACTGGGGCTGGATCTTTTGCTGCTCACAAAGCTCTTAATGAGTTGTATGATGCATTACCTGGACATGCTGATGATTTAGCAGAAGGTTTCCAAGGAGCTAGTGAAAAATTATTATCTTATGAAGAAGTTGCTCCTAGAAAATTAAATACTGTTGCTGACGGTATTGATTATTTAAAAGATATGTGTGATATGGTTTGTAAGTTACAAGACAAAATGCCTTACTCAGAAATTGTAAATGATCTTGACTTAGTCAAATCAAGTATGAATTCTGCAAAATATAAATTACTTTTCTTGAAATAATTTTGATATTATAAAATCTTTTAGTATATTATAATTAGTGTTATTTATTAATTAAAACAAAAAAACAATGAGTTATTTTAATCATGCTTTTCAAAAAGCCTTTGTTGGAGTTAACGCTTTATCTCCAGGTACACAAGGTTACACCGCGTTAAATCAAGGTGTATTAGGAACTACAGGAAACATTTTAGCAGCTGGACAGTATGCTTTTGTTAATCCTAAAACTTGGTTGGTTCAACCAACTTCTTTTTCTGGTTCAGGATGTTGCCCATTAATTTTGGCTTCAGGTTCTTTATTTTCAAAAGATAAAATTGGACCTTTTCACGGTGGATATTTAGAGTCTAACAAGTCTAAAGAAATCAACCCAAAATATGTAAGCAAATTTTATTTTGCTCCTGCATGTCCTGCTTCACAAAATGTCCTTCACGTTGGATACACTCCATTTACTGATGACCAAGTGTTAACACTTACAATCAGTAATAATGGTAACAACATTGTAGATGGTGTTTATAATGAAGTTGAATTCTCAGGTGGTTCAGGTGCTGGATTTATTGCTAAAGTTACTGTTGTAGGTGGACAAGCTACTGTAGTAGAAATTGTTAATGGTGGTACAGGTTATGCAGCAAGTGATTCATTAACTTCAATTGCTGGTCAATTACTTGATAACGGAAGTGGTATCACTCAAGTTGTATTAACTGTTGATACAGCTGGTGCTAAAGAAGCTTGTAAAAAAGATTTCTTATGTGGTGAGACATATAACTTACGTTTAGATATTAAAGGTTCTCCAGCATTAAGATTTTTAAATCACAATGCTTACTTGACATTAACTGCTTACACTGGATGTTGTCCAACAGGAAGTATTGTTCCAACTCCAGTAGATAGTACTGAAGTATTTATTAAATGGGCTCAACAAATTGTTGCTTCTCCATTGATTTCTCCATTTGTTTATCCAGTAGTTACTGCTGAGAATAATACATTATGGTACAAACCAGGAACTGATACTTCTGTATTAGCTGCTCCAGCTGGTTATTCAATTGGTGGTACTTGGGATCATTATGTATCTCCAGGACATAGTGCTGGTCAATATGCAGGTATAACATTATTTGGTGCTTATGTAGATACTAAATTTGGTGATTGTACATTCCAAGTTTCTGACTTCTATGAAAAAGAACCAGTAAGATTGTATGCTTCTGAAACTGATTTAAACGGTGATCCATGTGAATTTCAAGGATTGTGTATAGTTACTGAGTGTCAAGGAAGACAAGCAAATGGTTTAGGTGAAACTGTATTGAGAGATGTAATTCTTTCAGAAAGATACAGACAAAACTTCTTCCATTCTGATTTCCGTATCCGTGAGATTACACAAGGAAACCAAATGTTGAATGTTATTGATAGAAATTCATCTTACAATAGATTTTATATCCAACATCATGTTCCACGTTTCAATAATGCATCTAGTACTTTTGACAATGATCAATACTTATTAGAAATTATTGTTGCTTCTACTGTAACTCCAACTGATGGTGCTCAAGGACAATCTTTCACACTATTTGTTGATACATGGTTAAACGCTTGTGGAAATAACTGTGGTGGTTTAGAAACATTTGAATGTGGTTCAGACTGTACACCAGTTGTAGATATTCCTGCATTAATTTAATAGGAAAAAAAATAATAACTTTAAAAGGAGAGTGAGAGTTTCAAACTCTTCTCTCCTTTTTTTATTTTAAGGAACTATGGCAAATCATATATTAAGTTTAGATATACCTACGGTATTAAATACCTGTGTGATGAAAATTTTTGATACTAGTGTGTATCAAACTACATCACCTAATATTCCTATTATATGTCCTACACTAACAATTACAGTTCCTGGTTTTGGTTACTCAACTGAAATTATTGGTGACAAGATGATAAATTTTGTTGAGGGTGGGCATATCAATTTAACAGCATGTGATCTTGGATTACAAAAAGAAAATTGTGATACTATACTAGCAAATATACCAGATGGTATTTATGCAATTAGATACAGTGTTTCACCAAACAATTTACTATTTGTAGAATATAATTATTTGAGAATTTCTCAAGCCTTAAATAAATATTATAAAGTTTTATGTAATGTTGATTTAGCTGCCTGTGATCCTCCAGCTAAGATAAAAACAAAACTAGAAAGACTTAGATTAATAAAAATGTATTTAGAATCTGCTAAGTCAAAAGTAGAATTTTGTCATGAACCACAAAAAGGAATGAGTTTATATAACTATGCATTAAAACTTTTGAATAAATTTGAATGTAATAATTGTTAAACCTTTAAAACCAACAAAAATGAATTGTAGTAATTGTAATGCAAAAATGTCTTGCGGATGTCAAAAGAGAAGAGCAAGTAATGGAACATCTTGTTGTTCAAGTTGTTTAGCCTTTTATGAAAAAGGATTACAAGATAAAAAACAAATAGTTCCTACAGCACCAACAGTAAACAAAAATGTTTGGGGTGCTGATAGATACACAGCAAATAAATAAATAAAACATGGCACAAGAAAGTTTTACATCTGTGAGAGGAAATCAATGGTATATTTTATATCCTTGCTATGATTCAAACCAACCTGTAATTTTTACACAAGCAATTTTATTCAATGCATATTTGAATACTACAATTGAAGTATATGATAATATTTTTCTTGAAAATTTAGGTTGTTTTACTGTAAAATTATTTTCAGGAACACCTCCTACATTTGCAGTTATAAATAATGGCCTTACATATGATGGTGCAAGTTGTGATCCATGTATAGCTTCTTGTATTACTATAGGTGGTGGAATTGGTACTGTAAGATATATTAACTATAATGATGTTGAGACTACTACATCTTTGCCAGCTAATATATGTACTAAAACAAAACCATATGTTTCAATACAAAACCCACTAATTAATGTTATTAGTGAAGGTTGTGAAATAGTTGGTGGTTGTAATATTTCATGTTATGAATTAACTAATTGTGCAACAGGTCAAATTATTCATTCTAATAATCAAAGTTTATTTGCAGCTTATGCAAATGGTAGCACAATTACTTTAAATGAACTTGATGGTTGCTGGACTATAGACTTAGGAGTTGAATGTGAATGTTTTGAAGATGTAAGTATAAATCTTATATATAGTTCTTGTGAAACATGTTTACCAATTGTAGCTTATACTCTTACTAATTGTGAAAACTTATCATTAGTAAAATATTCTGAAGAAGATTTATCTGAGTATGTTGGAAAAATAGTTTCTTTAGATTGTGGAGATTGTTGGTTTGTAGAACAAATAGATTTTAGACCTCCTAATACACAAACTTTTGTTGTTGAAAATGCATATGATTCATGTGAGCAATGTTCAAGAGCATATTTTATACTCTATGATTGTGGAGGTGAGTTAGCACCAATTACAACATTTACTGATATGACTTCATATGGGTCTGACATATTAAAGTTAGCCGGTTACCCAAGTTGTTGGTCAGTACAAACTTCACCTACTCCAGATTATGAAAATGCTGTAGGAGTATCCGTTACTCAACAATATGAGGATTGTCCAACATGTTTGGCAGTTGTAGAATGTACTTGTACAAAAGTTAAAAATACAACAAGTGAAACATTAACTTATACTTATAAGGATTGTTTAGAAGTAGAACAAACTTTTACATTAGCTCCAGGTGCAACTAGTACTAAGCGTTGTGTTAATCAATGGATACTTATTCATCTTAACACAGATATAGTAACTGAATATGGTGATTGTGTTGAGGATCCTAATAATATTTTAAATAAAATATGTCCTGTAGATATTACTGGTAGAATGATGAGACCAGGTTATACAACTCCGAATTGTGATCCTGAGAGATTTGAAAAAATAACTTGTGAAACTGCTGAAGTATTATACAGACAAGTTTTACAACAAAGATATGGTATAAGTAACTGTTGTCCTGATGATGATGAAAGATTAATAGTTAATAAAGAAGTCATTGATTTACAGGCTTTAAATGATCCTGACTTTAATTGCACTCAAGCATTGTCTTGCTGCGCACCTGCAGAATGCGGCTGTGGAAATTGTATAAGTCAATAATATTTTGTATATTAAAATAAGAAGTAAAAGATATGAAACCACTTAATTTAGATAACAGCCCTTGTAGTCCTATATCAAGTAACTGTGTTATTTGGCAAGGTCCAAATATTCCATGTATAAAATTATGTACAGGAGATACTATTACAGATGTAGTATATGCATTAGCTATGCAGCTATGTGACATTGTAGATGCTGTAAATATTTCTACACTTGATTTAACTTGTTTAAAAATTACAACAGGTAAACCTACTAACATTAATCAATTACTACAAATTTTAATTAATAAGATTTGTGAAACAAATAGTATACCAGCACCTAGTGCTTTTCCGACCCGTGGAGGAAATAGTTCATGTCCTACAGATTGTATTGTACCCGTACCTGCTTGTTTACAAACAGGTACTCAAACTACAATGAAGCTGTTAGACTATGTACAAATGATTGGTAATACTATCTGTTCTATTATAGATGATATTACTACAATAAATAATTCTATTACCAATATAACAAATAGAGTAATAGCATTAGAATCTATTCCACCTACACCTCCATACGTACTTCCTTCTGTTATACCAGATTGTACATTAGCAAATGGTAGTGTTGTTGCCGGAGTATCATACCCTCTAAATATAATTCTTAGAGCACTTATTAATGATGATAATCATGGATACTGTGCGTTACTTGGAACAACAGGTCAACCATCAGATATAACAGTAGCTTTTAATTCACAAACTGTATCAGGTACAGATGGTGCTTTATCTAACTGTGCTTTAACATTAGATCAATTATTCTCTACTACATGGATCACAACACCAACTAATTTAAGTGAAAGCTTTATTGATTTGTGGTTAACTGTTCAAGATATTAGAGATGCATATAAAAGATATAATGTAACTGCAGGTAACTCTAATGTAATAGTTACTACTACAACAACTCCTGGAACATGTGGACCAGAAGTTTCATTTGCTATCAAAGCTAAAAGTTCTTCAGTTGCTGGTGGTACAAATATTGCTAGTGTTACTACAAATGTAGTAGATCTCAATACTGAGTATACAGTAAATGCAAGAGGAACTACTGTTGCTGCAGGAACTAATGTTACTGTTGATGTAAATACATTAGATCCGGTAAATACAATTTACACTGTTAATAGTAAGGAAGCAATTGTTCAAGCATCTTTAGATACAACTAATACAGTTTCTGTAACTGCATCAACAAATCCTACAACTAATGATACAACATATGAAGTATATAGTAAGTATGGTTTAGATTCATTTGTTATGGGATGGAGTATGAGAAGTGACAAATATTGTAGTTGGACAGATATACTACCTGTAACGCAAGGTTCGGTAGCTAATTCATGTTATACACCTAGTACCAATACTGGTTATAGTATACCTGTAACTGGTGGCGGACAAAGAATGTTAAAACCTAACTTTATTCAAACAACTGGATCTGTTGGTGCTTATGCAAATAAAAATGTAACTGTTACACATTATGGTGTGGCTACATATTTAACTACTACAGACTTTCAAAATTATGGTAATACATTTGGTATACTAGATTCTGATTCAGGAATATTTACAATTACTCAAGCTGGTGTTTATACAATATCAGCACACATGCATTTAAAAACTAACTGTAATGCAAGTAGTGCTCCATTAGAAGGTCAATATTTTTGGGACACAGTAGATGGTAATATTGGATTAGGTATTGTTAATGCAGGTAATACTACAGATATTTTTTGTGGTAACTTTCAACCTGTAATTGCAAATAAAACAACACAAATTGATCTTACAACAACAAGAACTGTATATCTATTCGCAAATACACAACTTGGTATAAATGTTTTAAATATTACAGGTAGAACCTATACTGCAAATCATTTAAATGGTAGTGATGGAATATCATTGCAAATTGTAAAATTATCTGAAGATTTACTTCCAACAATAAACTTATAAAATATTAAACCATGGAAACTAATTGTACAAATTGTGGATGTAAAGATTGTGGATGTAAAGATACTTTCTTACCTGTAGCACCATGCTCGGATCCAGCTGAATGCCCTACACCACAGAAGTGTGAAGAGACATTTGATTCAGCATGTGTTGTATACACAGGTTTAAATTTAGACTGTGGTGAAGATACTGTTGTTGCAACTAATACAACTATAGATCAAGCATTACAAAATATAGTTGACAAAGTTTGTGAAATTACAAGTGGAACTCTAGTAGTTGAAATTACTGATAATGAAGGTGGGTTAGCTGCAAGTGTATCTGGTGGTACTGCACCTTATCAATTTTTATGGTCTATAGCACAAGGAACATTTATTGGTCATACAATAACCGGTGGTGCTAATTTTTCATCTGTTATTCTTTCACCTATAGTAGGTAATACATTTCAGGTAGGTGGAATAAGTGGTGCAACTGGTGCTGTTAATATGTCTCATATAAGATTAGATGTAACTGATGGTGCTTTAAATAAAGCAACAAGATATTATACATTTGCTAATTTAGTTTAATTATGCCTATTTGTAGAAACTGTGGTGGTAGCAATAAAAAAGTAATTTTAAACTACATACCTAAATCATATACAATTTGTCCTGATCCAGGAACTTGTCCAGAATCATATGCATGTTCTGAGATACTTGATTCAGCATGTATACAATACACAAATAACAATATATTATATTGTGGAACCACCTTTGTAGTAATTAATAAGTTTGAAAATTTAGAATCAGCTTTACAAAGCATACTTGATATTATTTGTCAAACACCTCCAAGATGTGCTCTAGAAGTTAATATTGTTCCAAATCCAGATGATGAGGATACTCCAACATTAACTGCTAGTGTAACAAATGGTCAAGCACCTTATACATATAAATGGGAAATTGCTCAAGGAGATTTTGTTGGTCATTTTGTTTCTGGCTCAACAACATTACCTACTTTGAATTTAACTTGTATTGCAGGTAATGCAATTATAACAGGTAACATAGATAAAAATATTAAAGTAAGTAATATTCAACTTACAGTTAAAGATTCAAGAGGATGTAAAGAAACAGTTCATTTTCTTTATGCATCAGACTGTTATTCTATAATAGTTGATCCACCTCAATTAAGACAAGCATTTTTAGGAGGTAGGATATTTAACAACAATGGATATGAAACTCCATTTGCTTTAACTCCAATGGATTTTATGGATGATCCAGATTACATGCCTACATGTACGGAATTAAAAAATATTTGTTGTATTGAAGGTTATCCATCATATGAAGATGCTGCAAGTGAGTATAGAGCTAATAGAGATGAATATTTAAAAAATCTTAATGAAAATTCATTAAGTGAAAATGTAGGTACACAAAATGTTATAACACCTGAAATATTAGATTACACACAATGGGAACCAGGTAATTTAGGTGATCAATTAATATTTTATAAAGGAGGTCTCATGAATTATAATATTTTATGGGGATGTCCGGAATGTACATTTAGAGTATGGAATGAAATTTCTTGGCCTGAATTATCTAATCAAACATTAGCTGAAAGATTCTCAATGTTAGATCCTGAAGATTGTACAAAATTTTATTGGATAGATGCTGTACCTTTTGGAAATACACCTCCCACTGGACAGCCCGGTCAATTAGTAAAATGGGCAACTGATCCATTAGATCCAACTTTATTTGGTGAATATGCATGGGATCCTGTTACAAATATGTGGAGTGTAACATTAGGTAATATAATAGTTAGCATAGGTCAAATAAACAGATCAAGAAGAAATGCTTGGTTAGCATCATTTAATGCACTTACATTAGCAAATGCACCTTTTATTTGGGCTAATGATTACGTAATGTTTCATAGATTTAAATATGAATTAAAATATCCAGTTTAATTATGAGTTTTATAAAGAACATAGAAATTTGGAATAATTACATACCTAGAGTTTGTAATGTTGATTTGGAAGATTATTGTCTTAATGGTGCAATAGGTAATACTTGTACTGAAAATACAGGTTTTCCTGATACAATAGATTTATTTACAACAGCAAGAGCAACATATGATGCTTGGTTAAATGCTGTTAATGAATACTTTTTATCTTCATATGCTTTTTATTATGATCCTGGTTATCAAGATCCTATTACAGGAGATATAATTATACCTGAAGGTTTACTTAATGAAAAATGTAATTCTTTAAGTAATTTAACTGCAATGTGTGATTTATATTATGGACAACCTGATGGTTTTATTATAAAATCTATAAATTTTAGATCTAAAAGAGAGCAGATGCAAAATTCATTATTGCCTTTGGGAGACCCTAATAAAAAAACAGGTGTGGAAACAATCACAATAAATATTCCAGTAGGACCAAATGTACCAGATCAACCATATACATACACTATAGATTTTACAAATTATCAAACTCCTGAGTATAGTCATTATTTAGAATTTAGAACAGTACTGGGATTAATGATGCAACAACTTAAAAAAATTATGACTGCTACAGGTAATCATCCTTTAACACCATTTAATATTCCTTGATATTAGTTAGTTGAAGTTTGTTGGTTTATTCTTACAACTACGGACAGACCCCTGCACTTGTAGGGGTTTTGTTTTATAGCTATATTTGCTAATATAACTAATTTTTACTATATTATTATGAGAGAGTTTAAGACACCTGATTTATCAGCACCGAGATATAGACCTGAAGTATCTAATCTTTTAGACAAAGAGTTCTTTGATGGATTTAAAAAAAAGTATCCTAGATATGCTAAGTATGAAAACAGCATGTTAAAGAATATAACAAAGACATTTAATAGAACAGTGTATAATATGGTTGTTGATAGTAGAGATGGTGTTCAACTACCTGATCAAATTGGATGGCTTTTTGTAGGAACATGTCAACAAAGTAAGAAAAGAAATGTTGATTTTTCTAAATCTAGACAGTATGGTGTAGAAGTGAATAATAATAATTTTGCTACGGATGGAAAGTTAGCAAAGATATTCTTTACAAGCAATGCACTAAAACATAAAATGAAAAATAGAGAGTATTGGACTTTTGTTGCATGTAGAGATTTTAAAAGACTTGTTGCTAAATCATATCCTGAAAATTGGAATATGTACAGAGTAGTAGAGAATAATAAAAAAATCAAAAAACTATATCAACAAGTATACTATGCGGGAAAGGAAGCGGCACTTACCCAAAATGCTCTTAAAACATATAATGAATTTGAATTATGACAACAGTTGGTGAAGCAATATCAAGAATGAGAAACACTCTTAAAGCAGTAAAAGAAGATCCATTCTTAACTGATAGAGTGATTTATTTATCTCTTTTAAAGTATGGTCAAACATTACTTAAAAGAGAAGACAACCAGTATAGACTTATGAAAATAAGTTCTATATTTTCTGTATTACCTTTTGTAGAACTTATAGATGTAGATAAGATTGAAGCTGGATGTACAGGAGTATATTCAGGATGCTACTTTAAAAGGACTAAAGAAAAAATTCCTTCTATATTAAATGGTGTACTAGGTCCTATTATACGTACTGTATCTTCAATAGATGGTAGTGATATTATGTTTAGAACAAATCCTGGTACTTGGGTTTCTATAACAAGATCAACTACTTTTAAATATAACACAAGAAAATATTTTTGGTTTTTAAATGGCTATTTGTATCTACCTAATGTTGATTGGGAGGCCATAAGAATAGAAGCTATATTTGATGGTGATATCACAGCTTATCAATGTGATCCAGAAGATCAATGTAAACTTAAACAAGATCAACCATTTCCATTTCCTGATTATTTATTTTCAGAAATAGAACAGTATGCACTAAAAGAATTAACCATGATTGCTCAAATACCAGTTGACGGTACTGATGACGGTCAAAATATTTTAAGATAATGGACTTTAATTATACACTCAAATACAGAACATTTGACCAATTGATGGAAGATGTTCAGATTGATTTACCAAGCTTTGCTTTAGAGAACATGATTGAGCCACAGCAATTAATTAAACTTGCTAGAAAGATCAATTATGATTTAGGTCTTAGAATCAATCAAACTAAAGAAGTGGTACTAGATATCTGTCATGGAAGAGTTAAGCTCCCAGACGACTTCTATGTATGGAATTTTGGTATGTCCTGCCATGAAAGAACAGAGCATGTTGGTTTTGATGGAAGAGTTGGTGGAACTAATATACAAGAGGTTCCATTAGGAACTGTAAAATATCAAGAATTTCCTGGTGGTGTAGATAGTTGTGCTGTAGCAACAGTTAACTGTAGAACCTGTAATTCTAATCCATGCAACCACACAGCTGCTTGTGGACTTAATACACCTATCACAAATACAACACCAACTTATGATCCAGAGAATCCTTATGGAGATACATGTGTAGCTCCAAGAGTATTTATGAATTGTAAAGGAGAGTCATATGAATTAATCCAAGTAGTTCACTCAGGACTTACAAGAAAATATAATACACTTGTTCAGTTAAGAATGAAACCAAGTCAGAACATAGAATGTGAATGTCCTAACTTGTATTATAATGGTCCAGATGAAGGTTGGCTTAAAGATGGTTTTCTTTTTACTACTTTCCAAGATGGTCATGTTTATGTAAATTACCAAGGAGAACTACAAGATGAGAATGGAAACTTAATGGTTCCTGATCATCCAAGACTTAATGATTACTATGAATATGCATTCAAGAAAAGAATTCTTGAAAACTTATATTTGAATGGAGAGGATGTAGCTCAAAGATTACAAATCATTTTACCTGAACTAAAAGATGCTAGAAATAATGCTCTTAGTTTAGTTAACACTCCAAACTTCAGAGAGATGGAGCAACTATGGTGGACTAATAGAAGAGCTCAGTATTCTAAATACTATGACATGTTTAAAGCTCCAACATTTGGTAATTATGCTAGGTTAAATTATAATACTAAAGTAATCTAAGATGGCAGATATGCAAGATACTTCCCAGACTATAACGGATAGTTTTATAAAGGGGCTTAATAAAGATTCAGATTCTTCATATGTTACAGACGGTATGTGGACACATGCTGTCAACATGGTGAATAACTCTAAGACAGGTAAAGTAGGTTCAATATCTAATGAAGCTGCTAATTATATTTGTTTTAATGCTGGTGCATTTATGCCTAGTATTGCTGTAGAAAAATTAGTAATAGGGACTGTATATCTTTTTTCAGATAAGTGGATAATATTTACAGCGGGTCATAATACAAATGGTCAGCCTGTAAGTTCTGAAATTGGTTTATTTGAAGAAGAACAATGTAATTATAAACCTATTGTAATTGATGCTTGTTTAAATTTTGATAAAAGATATTTAATATCTGGTGTATCAAGATTGAAAGAAGATTGTACATGGCAAGTATATTGGGGTGATGGTTTAAATCCAGATAGATATTTAAATGTTGGAGATCCACATACATGGCCTGGACCAGATTATTCCTACATAACATCTATAGGAGCTAATGCAAATTACTACCAAGGACCTGGAGGAACTAAAATACTTTGGCCAAATGTACAATGGATAAAAAAATGTGAAGTTGTTAATGACTGTAACATATGTGAAAACACAAACAAATTAGATTGTGAGCATATTAGATTAGCTAGACTTATGACTACACCTTGTTTAAACTTAACAAGAGGACAACAAGGGGGTACACTGGCTAACGGGACATATTTTGCTCTTATAGCATATACTATAAAAGGACAGAAAGTAACTGATTATTTTGCACAAAGTAATTATCAGTTTATTTACTCACCTCAAGATCTTCAAGGATCACTTACTTTAAACATATCTGCAGATAATGTAAACTTTGATGAGTTTCAATTAGTAATGGTGAAGTGTGTTAACCAACAAACTGTAGCGCAGTTAATGGGTATATACTCCACTAATACATCTACCGTAAGTATTGATCAAATTGATAATGGAGCTAACATAACAATACCTCTAGAACAACTTCCTTTACAAACTCCAGTATTTGAAACTTCAAATCAGATAGCAGAAGTAAATAATTATTTGCTAAGAGTTGGACCAAGAAGTAAGTTTGATTTTAATTATCAACCATTAGCTAACTTAATTAGAACTAAGTGGGCTTCTGTAGAATACCCTGCAGATTACTACATAAAAGGTGGTAACAAAACTAACTATATGAGAGATGAAGTATATTCATTTTTTATTAGATGGGTATATAATACAGGAGATAAAACTTCTACTTATCATATCCCAGGAAGACCACCTAGAAACTTTAATGTTCCTAACGGAGCAAGTTTAATTGAAAATGCTATTTTAATTGGTAATCAAAATACATTATACTCAGATGATAAAGTATTTGAAGTTTATAATACTGCTACAATAGACAATTCATCCTCACTAGTCGGTACTAATACTGATGACGGGGGAACTGTTATAGCAACAGGAGACATGGGATATTGGGAATCAACAGAGAAGTATCCTGATAATAGACCAGACATATGGAATCCATCTGCACACTGTTGGACAGGTCAAGATGCAACTGTAAATCCGGAAGAGTTTGATTTATGTGGTAAACACATTAGACATCATAAATTTCCAGAAGATTATGCAGCTGGAAGTACAGCAGATACAGTAACACATTTCAGAAGAAATCCTTCTCCTCAAAATAATACTAATCAGTTTTTTATTAGACTAATGGGTGTTTATTTTGAAAATGTTGCTTTACCAAAAGATAATGATGGTAATGATATACCAGGTATTGTAGGTTTTGAAATTCTTAGAGGTTCAAGAGAAGGTAACAAAACAATTGTTGCTAAAGGAATGGTAAACAATTTAAGAACTTATCAGGTTCCTGGCTCAGGTAATATTAGTACTACAGGTTTATATCCTAATTATCCATTTAATACTATACAACCTCTTAGTGCTGCACTAGGGGGTCATGTTGCTAATTATAATGATCCATTTATTAGAGCCGGTATAAGTAATGATCCAAATTTTGTATATACTCAAAGTGTACCTGATGATATCTTTAGTTTTCACTCACCGGATACTATGATGACTACACCTTTTTTATCAACAACAGAATTTAAAACTTATGGTCAATTATCAGGATACAGTCAACAAAATTTTAATACTCCATCAGATCATCCTAAATTTAAATTGTTATCAGATGTTATTATTGTACCAATGTTACTTGCAGGATTTGTCGAAGCAATTATTTCATCTGTTGGCAAAAGAACTGCTGTATCTAAAGGTCCTGCATATCAAGATCTTGAAGTTCCAGATGTTAGAGGTAAAGAATTAAAAAATCATGAAATTGGTGGTTTTGTAACTAGTTTTGGAAATTTTCTTGAACCGGGTGTCTTAGCAGCAGGATCTGGTGATACATTTACAGGAAGTGTAACTTTTAAACCCTTAAATGGTGGTGATTTTTATGGTGAAAGTGGTAAAATTACAACAGAACAAGAAGGTATTCAAGTAAGTAAACCTGGTGATTTTGATACAAAATTAAATAGTTTCATTGGTACATTTGGTACATTAAATGCTCAAAGTACTCTTCCATCTATTATAGCAAATATTGGAGCTGGTGGTGGTAATTATGAAGATACATATGAAGATGCTGCCAAAAGTGCTAAAGATGTACTAGGTGGTATATATACAGCTCAAGAAATACATTCTGAATGGAATGATTCAAGATATTTACCTACAAGTTTAAAAGGGGTAAATAATACAGGTAGATTTGCTTATTATTTCTCAGAAGGAATGAGAGTAACTTTAGATCTTATTTATGTTTTAACAGCATACAAACAATATGCATTACAACAAAAAGCATACGGTTTTTATGCTAACATTGAAAAAAACTTAAATACTGATACTACAAGATTTAAAATGGAAGATGGTTTTTATCTAAGAGATAATATACAATCTGTATCTAGATATCAAGACAATAATGGTACATGGAGATCTTATAATATTAATAATATAAAAAGATCACCTAAAGTAATTGTAAGAACTAAAGCCGGTAATAATCAAAACATAGGTCCTAAACTATTATCTGGTGATAAATCATTAACTACATTAGGTACATTAATACAAACAAACCCTACTTCTTTACTTCCTATTGGAACAAGTTTACCAGATTTTGAAGGTAATATTGATAGAACTTTTTCATTACCTATTCAAAGTCACTATGGTGCTATAAGAGGTAGAGTAAGAAACCAATATGGTCAATTAGATTCTATCAAACAATTACCGGTTGGAACATGTGAGCAAAAGCTTTCTGATTATAATATTAATCCATCAACTATAGTTTGTGATTCTGTTAACATAATAAAAAATACAATTTTTAGAACTACTCTAATGTTTGGTGGTGATACTTACATTAATAGATATACTGAAAAAGATAGTATGTGTTTCTTCTTTGATTGGTTATATAATCAACCTAACGGTTTTGAATATAATTATTACTTGAGAAGTATGATTCCTAATCCAAGGTTTAGATTAAATAGTAGATTTTATGATGCACAAGATTTTGCACAAGCATTTAATGTACTTAATGTAGCTAACTTACCTACTGTTATAAATAGTATAATTAGTATTATTACAGGTGTTAGTAATTTTCCACCTGGTGAAGGTATATTACCAACTGATTTTTATAATTTAGATTATGTTAAAGATTCTAAAAAATATAATTACAATAATGATAAAGCAGGAAACTATCCAGGATTCTTTACTTGTAAAGATTCTTATTTTTATATATCTGTATCTTCAATAAGAGACTTTTTTGTTGAGTCAGAAGTATTAGTTGATTTTAGAACACAACCTGAAGAGATTGCAAGAAAGTATTACAATCCGTATAACTTTACAGATTATAATGCAATGTTTGATACTAATCCTCTTATACTTGGAGTAAATAGTTTTAATCAATATGATTATTCATTAAGTGTATCTAAGTTATATAATCAATATTTCTCATTAGGTAGTGTGCAAAGTAGATACTATAATCCTAATGTAGCTGACTTATGTTATACATATTATCCAAATAGAATTATTTACTCATTACCTCAACAAGATGAAGCAATAAAAGATAGCTGGTTTGTTTATTTAGTAAATAATTACAAAGCATTTAAGTCTCATGTAAGTGGTGTTAAGTCAATAAATAAATCTGGTTTAGTAATCACATTTAAAAATGATAGCCCTATAATGTATCAGGGTGTGGATACTTTACAAACTGATTTAGGAACTAAAGTTACTTTAGGTGATGGAGGTTTATTTAGTCAAGCACCACAGCAGTTATCTAATGCGGATAAACCATATGAATATGGAGCATCACAAAATAGATTGTCTGTAATATCTACACCAGTAGGTATATACTACATGTCTCAAGCTGCAGGTAAAGTATTCTCAATTGGAGAAGGACTTCAAGAGATTTCTCAGCAAGGAATGAAATGGTGGTTCACTGTGTTCTTACCGTACAAATTAACACAAGACTTCCCATTGTATCCTTATCAAGATAATCCAGTAGCAGGTATTGGATGTCAAGCAGTGTTTGATAATACAAATACTATTTTATACTTCTGTAAGAAAGATTATGAACTTAAAGATAAGTACAAAGGAAAAGTAACATACATTCCACTTAAAGGTGATAGCACAGGTGATTACTTTATGATTAATGGTAATACTACAGCTAAATTCAAACTTGGTGATCCAATCTTATTTAGAGATGCATCATGGACTATAAGTTATGACCCTAAAAATCAGTTCTGGATTAGTTTCCATGACTGGCATCCAGATCTATTCATGCCTACTAAAGATGTATTTATATCTACAAAAGGTACCGGTGGTTGGAGACATAACTGGATCTGTGATAAGTATTGTAATTATTATGGTATTGATTATGCATGTGAGATTGATGTTCCAATTACAACTGGTCAATCAGTTACTACTACAAGATCTGTTGAATACATAATGGAAGCATATAGAAAAACAGATAACTGTGTAGATTCTTATCATGTACTAGATTATAACTTTGATACGGCTGTTGTATATAACTCAGAACAAGTATCGGGTTACTTAAATCTTAATATATATCCTAAGAATGATCTTGCTCTTACAAGACAATTCCCAAGATTGAATCCAGTTACCTTAACTTCATTTGATATTTTATTTTCAAAAGAAGAAAACAAATATAGATTTAATCAGTTCTGGGATATTACAAAAGATAGAGGTGAGTTTCCAATTGGTACAGCTTACCCTGCTGGACAAGGACCATATGTATCTGGAACTACAACATTGTTAGGTAATTATAGCAATTTAAATACATGGATTACAGAACCAGATGGTTTTAGAAGAGTATTAAATCAAAATAATCTTAACTATGCTAAGCCAGAATTACAAAGAAAAAAATTCAGACATTACATGAGTTTTATTAACTTCAAGAAAAATATATCTGGTAATACAAATATTGTTTTAAAAATTGATAATAGTAAAAATGAAATTTCTCTAAGATAATGTATAACAAGAAGACTCTATCTAAAGCTACAGCTGAGTTGGACAAAGCTAAAGCTCCTAAGAAACCTAAAGATATAATCACTGATCCAATGGGTCAGTGGAAGTATCCTGGTTTACCTACTAGAATTCCTGGTAATGATATTACCATGAAAGGAGTGGGTTATCCTGTATTAGGTGTAGCCAATAATGGTCAGAGAAAGATAATGCTTCCGGGAGCGGACTATACTTTTCCTGGAGCAGACTATGTGGATGAATACCCACAGATGAAAAAAGGAGGTACAAAAAAGAAAAGAAAGACTAAGAGTATAATGGGTATTAATAAACTCATGCAAAAAGGTCCTTTATTTGAAGACTACTCAAAAAAAATGTATGATCCAAATGTAAACTACTTTCAAGATGGTGGTGATAAGAAAGCTTCAGTAGAAGGATACCAAGATGAAAATATGTGGTTAGGAGATAAGTATAAAGATCTTGGAGCAACAGTTTCTAAAGGTAAAATAAGTGCTTCTGCAGGAAATTATTTTCCAATGATGACAACCGATCCTCAAAGTAATTTTAATCCCTATGTAAATTTAGCAGTAGACTTAGGTAAAGACAGAAATTTAAGTTTTGATTTTCAGCCTGATTATACAGGTGTAAACTTTACTAAAAGTTTTCAAGAAGGTGGTGCAAAAACATTATCTACAAGTAAATCTAAAGATGGAACAATTACCAATAAAGTAAGGAGAGATGGTAAAACATTTTTGCAAGTTAAAAGTAAAGATGGAAAATACTATGAAAAAGAAATTCCAACAGTTACCCGTGCTAAAGGTTTTGAAGCAGCAGTAAGTAAAAGTATTGGAAACCCAATGGACAGAGCTTATGATTATGTAGAAGGTCTTCGTACAAATGGAGAAGATCCTCAAGATAATTTAAGACATGCAACAGCTGGAAGATATGCTGCAGAAGGTTTATTAAAAAATGCCAGAGAAGGTTATATTCCTTTTCCAGATGCTGTAAATAAAGCAACATCATGGTTAACAGCTAATGCATTAGGAGTTGGTCATGAACTAAGTACAATATTTCAAGATAAAAGACCTTGGGGAGTAAAGCTAAGAGAAGCTGGTGAAGATATTTATAATAATGGTGTAGGTGTTAATCAAGGTTTATCTGATAAATCTAATAAAGATAAAACACAAAACTTAAAAGATAGATCTTTAAACTATGAGTTACCTGATGGTTATGGAGAAGAACATCCTTTTCATAATAAATGGGTGGATCCTTACAGTAAAAAACAAGAAGGTGGTCCGCAAAATACATCTGGTCCTAGACAATATATGGATGAATATGAAGAAGAACAAACTATTCCTGAATTTACAGATGCTTATATGAAGCAAAGATATAAAGTTGAACAATCAAATAAAAAAGCTCAAGACTTTAATAAAACTTATGCTGAATCTGAAAATTATAAAAGATTACTAGAAAAACAAGGTTACACACCTGAAGAAATAAAAAATAGAATTGCTTCAGTTACAGGGATTTCAGATTTTAATTACACAGATAATGGACCTAGCTGGGTTGGTGGTGATCCTGAAACTGGTAAAGAATTTATAACTTATAATGTTATGGATCAAGGAGATTGGGCAAACTATGACTCAATTGCAGGACATGAGTGGGGGCATGTCGGAGTAGAATCAGGACAAAGCCCTCTCAAACAAGGAGAGCAAGATGCCTTTATTAATAGACTTAAAATAGACAATGTAAATAAGGACGAAGGGCACGCAGAACATGATAAAGCTCCTCAAGAAAATAGAGCAGATTTGTTACAGTTAAGACAACAACTTCAAGAGGCAGGTTTATTTGATTCTACAAAAACTAAAGAATTTACTAAAGATCATCTTAAAGAATATAAAAAATTAAGAAATTCTTCTGAAGAAAATTATGATAAGTTTCATAACAGAATGTTTAGATTATATGATGATAAAGATATCATATGGTTAATGAATAATATTGCTCAAAATAACAATAAACAAAATACTAATGATGATTTGCAAACAGCTCAGTATGGAATTGAAATGGAGCTTACTCCAGATGAGATTGAAGAATACAGAAAAGGTGGTTACATAGTAGAAGACATATCTGTACCAGAACTTAATCAAGCTCAGAAAGGTGGTGCTAAAGATAAATATGCTACTCATATTGGTGATGATGGTACTGTAGGAAGTACAAATGTACATACTGATAAGAATGGTACTATCACAACTAAAGTACAGGATTCAAAAGGTATAACACATTATAAAGTAAAAACAAAAGATGGTAAAGTATTTTATAAACAAGATGCTTCAACAACTTATCCAAAAAATAATTCTGTAGTTCCGGAAAATTATAAACCTGATCCTAGACAGATTGAAATGAATGATGGACCAATGCAATCAGTAGATGACTTTTGGACATTACCTATTGGTATGAGTAGCGCAGGAGTTAGGGGTACAATAGGTTTAGCAAAAGGTTTAACTTCTCTTGGACGTAATGCTGCTAAGTCATCATTAGTACAAGCAACAAAGCAAGGTTTTAATCAAAGTTTAATTAAAAGTTTACCTGGATCTAATTTAAAGAATTTAGTTAATTCATATTTTACTACAAGTGGTATAAATAACTATATAGATCAAAATAGTGATGTAAGAAGAGCAACTAAAAATGCTTATGATGATCCTACACTTGATAATGTTGTAGATGCTGTAGGTGAAAATACCTGGAATGCACTCAACTTTTCAGGACTTAATGTAGGCAAAGGTGTAAAACAATTAGGTAAATATGCTACAACACAAACACCTTTAAAAAATACATACAAAGTATTACCTGAAGGTACATTTAAGAATTATTCTAAACTTAAAACAAAAGGTAAATCATATAGAGTTGCTGGTCATGATGCACATGCTGATTTTACTGAATCAGGTTTATTGCGTTCAAAAACTAACTTACCTGAAAAGGCAACTATTTTAGATAGGATGGAAAAAAGACCTACAGCATTTCCTTCATTTCAAAAAAATTATGCTGACCTAAGCTATTTACCTGAAAATGGAGGAGTAGTTTTTGAAACAAGTTTGCCAACTTTTAAAAGAGGTCAACTTAATCCTGTTACTGGAGAAAAAATAAAGGGTAGACATTATGCTCATAGAGTTATTGATCCTCAAACTGGAAAAACTCTTACAGAAATTCCAGCATCTGATATAGATGTTTATGAAGGTTCTGCTAATTGGTTAAAAGGACATAAAAAAATATCTGGACAACAACCTCAAGCTTCTGCTAATAAAAATAAAATACCAGGACTTCCAAGAGTAGTTAGTTTTTTAAATGGTTTAAACTATGGAATGAATGATATTATAAAAGGAAGAAAGTTTTCTGAAACATTTCCTATAACAAAAAAGCAAAAAGCTAAAATAGAATATTTGCAAGATCAAGCTCATAAAGGAGGACTTGAATTTATGAATGATTATCTTTATCGTATTCATGATGGTGTACCACATTATGGTGAAATACATCCTGATGTTAGATCAAAAATAGATAAAATAACGGATTTAGAAGATCCTACATTAGATGCTTTTAAAAGAAAATTTGATATTACTCATAATTTAATAGGTCCTTATGGTAATGCTCAACATCATTTAGCAAATGCTGATGAAAAAGAATTAGTAAAAGCACTTAATAATGGTACTTTGGATGCTAAAACTGTAGATTATATAAGAAGAAATAAACATAAAATAAGAGGTGTTAATTGGCATCCTAAAAGTATTACTTTAAGAAATAAAGGAGTTTACTATGAAAGCCCTGAAGCTATAAGAAATGTGACAGTTCATGAAGCAGGACACAGTATGCAACAATTGGGTTATGGAAGTAACACAATTCGGAATAGTTTGTCTATGTATGATCCTAAATATCCATATGATATTGCAAATGAAAATACTAAATTTGGTAAAGAATTTAGAAATGCTCAAGTTTTTCCAAAAGAAAAACAGTACTTATGGGAAGCAAGTCCATTAGAAGTTCATTCAGAAGCAATGGCTGCTAAAGATAAAATCTATAGAGAGTTTATTAAAAAAGGAATGAATAAAATGGATGCTTTAAGATATTTAAGAAATCCTGATAATACTTTAGCAGATGAGATTATTAAAGAAGGTTCATTAAATAGATTTTTTAAGGATGGTATATCAAATGATCAAAAAAGAAAACTTATTAAAATGTTACCTGCAATAATACCTGCTGGAGCTGCAGTAAATTATATGCCTAAACCTCAAAAATCTAAACAAATGAAGAAAGGTGGTATTGTTGCTGATTTAACTCATGCAGAAATTCAAGACTATATTAAACAAGGTTACATTGTTGAAGATGTAGACTAAATTTTTAAAGTTTAAACAATAAATTTATTTTTAGTATATTAAATTATAATCTTTACAAATGGAAAGAAGAACAGTTAGAATTTACAAAGCTCCCAACGGACAAGGTGAATATATAAATAAGACAGGTCAGTTTTTGAAGAAAGCACAAATGGGTGTTGAAACAAGAAGTGAGGAAGTCATGCAGGAAAAACAAATAGAAGCATTAAAACAATATGTAACTGGGGCTTTAGATAATCAAATGGAGCCAGAAGAAATATATAGATTATTAGTTTCTAAAGGTGTTCCTAAAGAAATAGCATATCCTATTTTAACTCAAGTTATGCAAGAAATGGAAGCTCCAGAAGAAGAAGAGCAACCAGAAACTAAAGAAGGATCTGCTGAAGAATCTAAAATTGGTCAGTCTGAGTTTCAACCTGTAGGTCAAGAGAATCAAGAGACTGAAGAAGAAGATGCTGCAAGTGATGGTATGAATTATGATAATTCATATGCTGATGAAGAAGACTCAAATGTTATTGCTAACAGTGAAGAAGAATTTCAAGATGGTGGACCAATTTTATCATATGAACAATTATCAGCTAATGAAGGTGAAGAAGAAGATACTGGTGATGATTTAAATGACAGATTAGCTTCACTTGAAGACTTTGTAGGTAAAACTGAAGATGATGACTTTAAGAATTTTGGAAAAGACATCAGTGAGTATGAAGGTAATTATACACCTATTGAATGGGATACATTAGGAGATGGCTATGGTTACTATAAAAAAGGAGGTTCTAAAAAGAACTTTACAAAAAATGTATTATCTCTTATCAAAAAACAAGAAGGTGGTGATGCAGAAGAGTCTACTGAAATAGGTAGAGGTAATAAAAAAGATACTTTAACAAATGATGTTTCTAAAATTAAATCTTCATTTACTGATAAACTAAAAGAAGTATCTAGTAAAGCTGCTATAGATTCTATCTATGATAAGATGATGAAGTCTAATGATCCTGAGTTAATGCAATCTGCACAAGAACTTGCTCAGAACAGACAGAAGTCAAGTCAAATGGGAAGTTTTGAACCAGTTGCTCAACAAGGTGGTTATATAGGAGAAGATCAGCCTGACATGTTTAGTCAAGGTGGTTTTGATATGCCTCAAGCACAAAAAGGAGGAATGCAAAAACTTGGTGACTTCTTGTTAGGAGAAAAATATACTACAGCTAATAATCCATATAATGCTAAGACTGGTGCTTTGTATAAAGATCCTTTGACAGGTTTAACTCCTGTAGCAAGAACTGTACATAAAAGAGGTATATTAGGAAGACCTAAAAAATATACGGATTACTATTCTAAAAGTGGTAACATTAATGTTCCAGGAGAAAGTGTATCTAAAAAAGATGTAAAAGCTGATTCAAAAAAACGTGAGTATAACATACCTGATGACCAATATGAAAAATTGTCTAGAAGAGAAAAAAGACAAGAAAGAAAATGGGCTAAGTTAGAGAATGAAGATAAAGAATTTATGTCTAATCCTAATCTTATGCAACAAAATGATGGTTACATGCAACAAATCAATGATGCAAATGGTAATAGATTAGAAACACCTAAGCTAGTTGGAATTTCAAAAGAATTAAAACCAGAATTATCATATGAAAAAAGAATGAATATGGATAATGCTGATTTTTATAATAATGGATATAAAGAACAACCTTTACCTGATGGATTAACTGCAGAAGAAGAGGAAGCTATGGCTCAATCAAATCTTGAAAGAGATGCTATTTTAGAAAAATATACTGCAGAGAATGAGGCTGCTAATGAAGCAGAAGCTCAAAGAAAAAAACAAGCTTCACTTTTTTATCTAAATTATCCTGAAGGTAATACTGATAGACGTATTGGATTAGGTGATTATACTGATGGAGATCTTGCTGTAAATTATGCTAAAACTAGAGATAGAGCTTATAATCAATTTGCTAAAGCAAGAGATTTTAAACCTGATCTTAAAAAGTTTTTTGAAGATCCTGAAACTATTAAAAAAAGAAAAGAAGAAGAGGAAGCAAGAAAACAAATGCAAGAAGAAGGTACAGAAGCTGAGTATGAAAAAAGATATGGTGGTTTACCAAAAGCTCAAATAGGTGTTAAATCTCCTACAAATATGTTAAATCCTGCATCTGATGCAACAGTTATGAAACCTGGAACTGGTCCGTTAGCTATGCCTCCATTAGTTTCATCTGCAAAAAAAGAAGATTGGCGCGCACCTATGTTAGCACCAGCTGATGAAAATGATGATGATTCTGCATTACCCGATATATTAGATCCAAATAAATTTAAAGAAACTGTTCTTAATACAAAAGATACACAAGGAGAAGATGATTTAATAGCACAAGATGTAGAAACAAAAAGAAAATTTAATGGTGTTAATTTTGATAACAAATTAAATATGGGTCTTGATGCTTTCACTGGAACAATGCGTGGTTTAAATCAAGCTAAGCAGCAAAATGAAATGTATGCAAATAACTTTAATGCTGATAGTCTTTATGGAGCTTCTACTAATAAAGACAAAGGAGATTATGTAGCTTATGGTCAACAAACAGGAATGTTTAGACCAAATGAAACAGGTCAAGAAACTATGGGTAGATTTGCATATGGTCAATCTGGTGGTTATATGGAAGAAGGCGGTTTTGCTGAGGGAGATGAAGTTGATATGACTGAAGAAGAATTAGCAGAATTTATTGCTAACGGAGGTGAAGTAGAATATTTATAATCTTAATAAGATGAAAGTAAGAATTAAAAAAGTACCGCAAGCTAGAACAGGATACCAAGTACAAGGTTCTTTAGCTAATGATGTACCAGCTATGGGTGGTGCAGATTACAATGCTTATATAGGTAAACCAAATCTAAAAGCCAGCAAGTATATAACGGCTGTTCCTAGAGAAGAAGCTAATCTAGAAGCAGAAGGAGGAGAAACTGTATATGGTGACATCAATGGTGATGGAATGCCAGAACACAAAACTATCAAAGGTCCAAGACACTCTGGAGGAGGTGTTCCATTAAACTTACCTGATGACACTTTTATATATAGTGACTTCAGAGGTATGAACATTAAAGAACCTGAGTTCTTACAAATGTTTGGTAAAGGTAGTAAGGGTAAGAAAAGTTATACTCCAGCGGCACTTGCTAAACAATATGATATTGAGAAATACAGAAAGATTCTTCAAGATCCAGACTCAGATGCAATTGATAGAAAAACTGCAGAGCTGATGATTAAAAATTATCAAAACAAACTTGCAGCATTAGCATTAGTACAAGAAGGTAAGAAAGGATTCCCTCAAGGTATGCCAGCTGTTGCAAAACCTATGCTTACAGAAAATCAATATTCAGAAGATACATTTGTTGATCCTTCTATTAAAGAATTTGCTGGACAAATAGATGGTAAATTACAAGAAGTAGAACAAAAACAAAATACTGAAGAACAAGATCCTGACTATGCTCAACAAGCTGAAGAGATGAATGAAGGTCAACCTATTGCTCAACCTACTGCACAGTATGGTATGTCAATGGGTGGATATGATTTACCTTATGGTGATGATATGCCAGAAGCAGAGTATGGTATGTCTATGGGTATTACTTCTAAGAACTATATGGGAAGACCTAAGTCTGCTATGTATGCTAGAGGAGGTGCTTTAAGAACATACCAAGGTAAAGAAGGTGCTAGTTCTACTGGTGCTACAGGAGGTGCTCCAGCTGATAGTGATGTAATTGATGTTACAGGTTTGGATGAAAATGCAGCTAATGCTAAATATTATACTTGGATGGATAGACATCCAAATAAAGAACCTAAAATAATGTTGAATGGTAAAGCTGCTAGATATGTACCACCATCTAAAAAAGACAGTCCAACACTTGACGATCTTAAAGCATTGCATCAATCTCAATACAAATATTTAGAAACAGAATTAAATGATCCAAAATCAAAAGTTAGAGAAGCATATTTAACAGAATATAAAAATGCATTACAAAATAGAAAAGCTTATGGAAATAGTCCAAATGCAAATAAAAGGTTTGAAATGTATTCTAAAATGGATATAAAACCTGAAGATGCAATAAAAAGTTTATTAGATCAAAAGAAAAGAAATGATTCAATCAAAGAAAAAGGTATAGATATGCAACTTTTTTCAAATGAGAATGCTCAACTTTTAACACCAGAAAAAATGGTTGCTGCTGGTATTAAAAAAGGTGATGGCTCACCTATGACTCTTGATGATGCTAAAAAAATACATAAAGAATACACAAATAATAATTGGACAACTAGAGATCAAGTTGCAAAAGCAGCAGGTGTTACAATACCTGATCCAAAAACAACCATATTAGAACAAGCTAGTACTCATGCAATTGCAGGAATGGCCAAACAAAAAAAGAATGGTACTTATAATAATTTTGATGATGATCAATCATATAAAATGTATCAATTTTTAGGAAAAGATAAAAGTAGAGAAACTAATACTGGTGCTGCAGATGAAAGTTCAATGGGAAGTTTATATGGTTCTGAGTACAACACAATGTCTCCAATAGATGGTGTTCCAACAAATTCAACATTAGGTCATGGTTTTGATCCAGCTATTGATAAAGGAAAATTTGAAGCTGTACCTGAAGAAAAAAATAATCAAGTAGCAGGACCATGTCCAGAATGTACTAGAGCTGATGGTAGTGCTTATGTACCAGAAAGAAATGCTGATGGTAGTTGTCCTCCATGTGTAGAAAGTGGTACTCCTGCTCAAGAGACTGAACCTAAAATGTGGTTGCAAGATAAAATGAAAATTGCAGGTGCTTTTGGTGATTTAATGGGTGCTAAGAAATACATGCCTTGGGCTGCTAAGTATGATTTGAGAACACCAAAACCTACATTCATGGATCCAACAAGAGAACTTGCTGCTAATGCTGAGCAAGCTAATATACAAACACAAGCTCTTGGTCAGTTTGCAGGACCTCAAGCATTGTCTGCTAGATCTTCTGGTGTAATGGGTGCTGCTAGTAAAAATGCTGCGGATGTAATGGCTAAATACAATAATGCCAATGTAAACATTGCTAACCAATTTGAATCCAATATTTCTAATATTGAGAATCAAGAGCAACAATTAAATACTGCTTCTCAACAAAAACTATATGATCAGAATACTATTTCTAATCAACAGTATGATAATACTAAGAGAGCACTGAGAAATAATTTATTAAATCAAACTACATCAGGTATTACAAACATGATGAAAACAGATGCTATGAATCAGATATATCCTCAGTTTGATGTTGATGCATCAAGTGGTGGTAAAGTTACTTATGATCCAACAAAATCTAGAAAAGTTAAACCGGAAGTATCAGGAAGTAGTTATGAAGCTTTCCATAAAGAATGTTCAAAATTATATAAAGATGAAACTCAGATTGAAAAATGTGTAAATAAAAAAATGAATACTGCATCATCTAGTGGAGGTGAAGATGATGATGATGCTCAAAAGGTTATGTCAATATATAAACAAAAAGGAGGATTTATGTATGGTGATATAACTTACCCATTCATACTCTAAACTTTTGATGTTTATAGAGAAATTAAAAATTTTATAGATTTACAATAGAAAAAATTAGCTATGGCAACATATATACAAGGTGTAACAGATTATATTCCTGATTTTCAACCATTTCAGCCTGACTATAATTTTTATAATAATGTTTTGCAAACAAAGCAAAATCAGTATGATAAGAATTATAAGCAATTAAATAATCTATATGGACAATTATACTATCAAGATGTTACTAGAGATTCTAGTACTAAGATGAAAGATGATTATTTAAAAAATATAGATTATGAATTAAAAAGAGTATCAGGTTTAGATTTATCTCTTGAGCAAAATGTAGAACAAGCTAAACAAATCTTTAGACCTGTCTATGAAAACAAGAACTTGATGAAAGATATGGCTCTTACTAAGAACTATAAAGATGAAAAGTCAAGAGCATTAGCATTAGCATCAAGTAAAAATAAAGAAGATAGAGGTGCTTACTGGGATGTAGGTATTAAAGACATGGATTACAGATTAGAAGAATTTAAAAATGCGGCAGAAGCTGATGTTTTAAGTTTTGGAAATATCATGTATACTCCAAATGTTAATGCTACTCAACAGTATATGGACTTAGCTAAAAAGTATAATTTATCTGTTGACATAACTCAACCAGATAAATCTGGTATGTATATGGTTAGACAAAAGAATGGAGATCTTATCATTCCTACATTACAAAAGATGTTTTATGCTGATTATATTAATGATCCTGCTTTACAAAAGAAATATGCTACAGAAGCATATGTAAGGAGAAAAGATGAATCTAAAGCAAGAGCAAGTAAATATGGCAATAATGAAATTTTAGCTGAAAAAGAATTCTTAAAAGAACAGTTTTTATTTCTTAAAGATTATACAAAAGAAAAAACAAAACAAGCTGAAGAAGCTGTATCAGCATCTACTAATCAAAAGAATAATGTAGAACAAGATATTAGTAATGGTGAAGTAAATCCATTTCAACCCGCTTACTTACAAAAAATTGCTCAAGCAATTGAAGTAGATGAAATTGTATATAAACATAATAAAGATTTAAGTCAAGAACTTGATCCATCTGGTAATACTTATACTGGAGAAAATACTATAACTAGTGTTGAAGGATTAAATTTAGATAATCTTGAACAAGCAAGATATGATGTTGATAGATTGCATGCAAGTTATTTAGCTGAGAGAGATATAATGTCTGCTGCAGATGCTTATTCTAGAAATGATATGATCTATAAGCAGGAAATCAGCCCTTTAGGACTTGAGACTGTTAGACATCAGCATGCAATGGAAAGAGATCAAGAAAATAATAGAAGAGCTGATTTAAGAGCTTCTGCAAAAATACAAGCTGCTTCTGATGATGCTCTTAATAAATGGAAGTTGGATAATGGTTTTGCTGAAATAGATCCTGAAACAGGAAAAGTTGTTAATGTTAAAGCGGGAGCTCAAGAAGAAGAATCAGGTGATGGTGGTGAAGGTGGTCAAACAGAGGACCGTTCAGTAAACTCTATTAAATATAACAGAAAGGTTTTAAATGAGCATGTTGATAAACTATCAAGTGAATACATAGATACTTGGGTTAATACAATTAAAAATGGTATTGATGGTAAAGAAATTTATGCTAATGACTTAGCATATTTGTTTGGTACAGATCGTGCAGGAGGTCAAAAAATATGGGATAAAATTAAAAATGAATATGATAATGGTGCAGATGGTAGACAAAAACTTGTTAGAGATCTTACACTTAATGCTAAAATTTTTGATTATAAAAAAAGAATGGATGCCTGGGCATTAAAACATAATGCAGGAGGAACAGGATTGAAATATAATAAAACATCTTCTATTTCAAGTTATAAACTTGATCAAATGAAGACATTTTATAGCATGCACTTACAAATTAAAAAAGAAAATGAAAACAGAATTGCTAGTTCTTTAAGTACAAAATTAGAAGCTAGAGGTATTGAAGATAAAGCACTAAGATATACTATTATTGATCAGTATCTTAAAAAATATGTTACTGGTAAAGCATGGGAAGATGATGAATTTAATGATATGCTTGAAAATACTCTTGACAGTTATGAAAAAAGAACAGGTAAACAAGTAAAAACTCCAGGATTCTTTTCTAGAACTGGTCAGCTTATTGCAAATATACCTAATATGATAGGTGCTTCAGTTTCACCTAATCCGACTAATATGTATAAAGCGGGTAAAGCAATTAAAAATTTTTCTAATGGTGATTTATTAGGTGATATGAATGAAACATATGAAGATATTGTTTATAGTCCTGATCATAAGTTAGGTTTATTATCTTATTTACCAAGTATAAAAAGTACAGCTGGTGGTAAAACTTCATTAGGAGCAACTCCAACTTCTGTTAATGTAAACTTAGGTAGAAAGGATGATAACTTAATTTACTTTAATCAATTTCTAAATGATGTAAGAAAAATTAATTTTAATCAAGCTGATAAAAATTCTTATAGAGTTTCTTTAAAAGGTAACCAGTATGATCCAGATGCAGAAATTGATATTAATTTAAATAACAAATTAAAAAATATGTTATTTGATTTATCAACTATGTCAAAAAATAAAAGCCAAAAAGGTAATCCAACTATATTTAAACTTATTCAATCTCAAATTGGTGCTGAAAATTCTGATTTAGGAGCAATGAAAGTTAAAAATATACCTAATGAAGTTATTGAAAAATATTTTGATAAAAAGGCTGATGCTCAAATAATTTCTGATTTACAAACAAATGGGGTTACTTATATTGCACCAGCAAGTAGTTGGAAAAATAGTTTATTCCAATCTAATAAAGTCACTCCTACAGAAGCAGTATTAAATACTGGTAAAAAAATACAATACATTGATCCTGTTTATGGACATAAACTTATCCTTGATAGAGATAATGTTACTGGTAACTATCGCTATACTACTACAATAAGAGCAGTTGATGACAATGGTGAATATTATGAACTAAAAGAATCTAGTATAGCACAACCATTTGGTAAACAAATTGATGGTAAATTAAGTGAGATAATGAAAAGTTTTGCTGATGCTAATGAAATACTTTCTGATGATTTTAAAAAATATCACGGTTCTAATAATGAAAAAACTGTTAAATCTTTTCAAGATAAATTTGGTAGAGTTCCTAAAGATTCTGGATATAAAATATTATAATAATGGCAAATACTAAGGTTGTTCCAAGCATGGCAGATTTAGATATTAATAATTTATCTAACACAAGTAAAATTATTGACACTAGACAAGCAATGTCTGGTGTGACTCCTAATACACCAGCTAAAAATACTAGTAGTAGTAGAGATCGTATGAAAGCTATTTCTAATTCAATTACTGCAAGTGATGCTGCTTTTCAAGATAAGAATGAATATGGTAATGTATATGCTTATGATAATAGTCCATCAGGACCTTCTTTTAAAGCAAGATACAAAGCTTATGGTCAAGAGACTTATAATAAAATAGGTTTTGATCCTAATATTGATAATGAAGCTGTATACAATCAACAGACAAATACATTTGATGATATGAAAAGGTGGGCTGTAAATGCAGCCTTACCTATGGTAGGACTTGGTTTTATGTCTCCTTTAAATTCATATGCAAGTGGTTTTGGAGGTGATCTTGATGCAAGTAGACAAGAAGCAAAAGATTATGAGTATTACAATGCTATAGGTTACTCTAGTAAAGGTGGTGTAGGTGGATTTACTACAAACTTACTAAACTCTGTTTCATACTCTGCAGGTATTTTATTAGAAGGTGCTGCAGAAGGTATGATGATTGGTGCTGCTGTTGGAGCTGTAGGAGGTGGAGGTGCAGGTGCTGGTCCTGGTGCTCTTATAGGTGGTGCTATAAAAGGGTTAGAAGCATTTGCAAAAATTCCTAGTGCCCTTTTTCAATCAGTTAAAAATATTGGTAAAATTAGTACTGCTGTTAATGAATTAAAAAACATAAATGCTGCTAAGAACTTTTTTACATCAGCTGTAAAAGGGACCGCTAAATTTTTAAATCCATTAGAGAATACATATGATGCATACAAATCTTTAAAAGGAGTTGATGACATAACTAGATTAGCTAAGGTATCTAAAACTGCTGGTGCATTTTGGCATGATATAATGGGTGTAAACTTAGCATTATCTGAAGGTAGATTGGAAGGAGGTTTTGCTCAGAAATCTGTTTATGATAAATTGTACAATGACCACTATGCTAAATTTGGTCAAGCTCCATCTTCTGAACAACAAGTAGAAATGATGAAGCAAGCTAAAAAAGCTGGTTTTAAAAATACAATATGGAATACAGGATTAGTATTTAATTCAAACAAGATTGCTTTTCCTTCTATTACAAGAGCTAGTTTTTTAAAAGGTGTACCTAGATTTAATTTTGGAAAAGTAGTAGGAGAAGTTGGAAAAGAATTTCAACTAGTATTTAATCCAGCAGATGATATTGCAAAATCTTATTATTCTAAAGAAGCTATATCTTTAAAAAATTCTCTTAAAGCTTTAAAAGATCCAAAAAAACTTGGTGCAGGAGCATTAAACTACTTTAAGAAAAATCTTGTTGAAGGTGCTCAGGAAATTGGTCAGGAAGTTTTAGCTTCAGCAACAGAAAAACAATTTGTTGATGGTTATTATAGCAAAGCTTCATCAGGATATATGTATAGTATCGGAGCTTTATTAGATGGACTTGGTAAACAAATGAATGAACAAGGTGCAGAAACATTTGCATCTGGTTTCTTAATGGGAAGTTTACTAGAAGGACCAAGTAAATTATTTAAATTTGGTACTAAGAACTTTAGTAGATTATATACAGATAAAGCATTATATGAAAAAAATCTAAAAGAAAGAGGAGCTCAAGCAGACAACATTGTCAATGCATTAAATAACATGCATAAAAATGCTAAGTATTTCTTTGATCCTAGAATGAGTAATTATTCTACACAAATGCTTGTAGCAAAAGCTGTGGATAATCCTGATAATGTTACTAAGAAAGACGCTAAAGATTTAGAATTTCAGGCTTTTCAAAGTTCAGTACTTACAGCTTTAAGAACAGGAACTTTTGATATGTTTGTTAAAAATCTTGGTGATTACAAAACATTATCTCCTGAAGAACTAGAAGAAGCATGGTCATTAGAACAAGGTCAAGGAGAGAAAGCTTTACAAAATATTGATAAAGCAATTAATTCTGCAAAAGTAACTGAAGCAAGATTTAATTATGCAAGAGATAAGTTCAAAGACTTTGTTGACTTAAATAACTATAAAGAAGGTTCACCAGAACATCAAGTAGCACAAATATATAACCAAGCATATCTGGAATCAATAAACAGCTTTGTGTTCCTACAGAACAGTTTTGATGACGGACTAAAGAGACTAGAAAAGTTATATGGTTCTGCTAATAAAATTAAATCTTTGTCATCAAGTGCTTTTAGTAATTTCAGTATTTTATCTGACGCTAATAAATTAAGTGCTCAGATCAATTACCTTATGGAAGAAATTGATTCTGCAGCTTCTACAAATGATCCTAGACTGTCTGAAGAAATCAATAGAAAAAGAACATTACTTAATGCATTAAATACATTTCATACTACCCAAGAAAATATCACAGGTGCAAATCTTATGGAAGTTTTAAATAACATTAAAGAAAATGGTGATGTTAGTGACTCAAGAGTAACAGATTATTTAGATAGTTTTCAAGATGTACTTGAAGCTATAGCTATCAATAATAAAGAAGATGGATCTTTTGATGATGTAGATCAAGTAAAAGCAAAATTAAGAGCTGAGCTTGACAATAATGGAGGTATTGATGATCTTTTTGGTTCTTTGTTTGACATTCATTTGTTAAGACATGAGAACACAGCAATGGCTAAATATGTTAACATGTTGGCTGATCCTCAAGGTTTTTATGATCATTTAAATAAAAACTTCACTTGGATGAAAGATCTTTATAATAACAGAAAAGAATATTATAAAGAAATTGTAAATAAAGAAATCTCTGATGTGGAGAAAAATGAAGTATTAAATACTTTAGCTTCTAAAGGTATATTTGTTGATTTAGATGAGTTTGCTGAATGGTGTAATAATCCAAATTATTTACCATCTTATTTTATAGACACAACTAAAGAAATGATTATAAATCAAGATAGTGTTTTATATGAAGAGTATGCTTATTTATTTCAAATAGCAGCTCAACTATCTGAACAAAGAGCAGCAGGTGATCCTGCAACCTTGCAACAAAAATATGAAGATAGGTTATCTGAATTAAGACAACAAAAAACTACTGAATTAAATAAAGCAAATGAAGATTTTGAACAAGCATTTAAAGATGAAACAGGAGTTGAGTTACAAGATGCATATGCTCAAAATCAAGAAGCTTATGATAAAAATAAACAATTAGAAGAGGATCAAAAACTTGCTTCTGAAAAAATTAATAAGCTTCAAACTTTATTAGATGTAATTGGTAATGATCCTGTAGATTCAAATAAAATTACAGAACTTGCTGATGAATTATTATCAGCAGAAGAACTACAATTAATAGAAGAAGAAACAGATAGTACTCTTATTAATGCTATTGCATCACGTCAATTTAAAAGACCTAAGGCTGGTTCTGATCCTGATATTATTGATAGAACAATTGATATTATATATGCTTTAACAGAAAAATCTCCTACACTACTTGCTCAAAAAATTGAAGAACAAAATAATATTCTTAAACAAAATCCTTTAGAGATAATTAGTGTTAGTGATACTAAATCTTTCAAAGTTAATGAAGAAAGAATTGGTGCTATAAACACTAGATATGATAAGTTTGAAGCTGATTTAGAAACAGAGTTTAAAGAAAAAGGCATAGACAGAGTAACTCAAGAAGATTTTACTGCACAGATGGGTTATGATGCTTATCCTCAAGATTTGCAAAATGAAGTTAATGAAAAATTTGATGCTTATTTAGAGTCTATTGATATAGATCCGGCAAGTTTGCAAGATACTGATGTAATTAAATATTCTAATTTAAGACAGAACTGGTTAGAAAGTTCTGATGGTGCATCTTTATTAAATGAATACAATAAGAAAGTTAGAGAAGAAGGTGAAGCTAGAGCTAAAGCTTTGAAAGAACCTCCTGTTTTAACTTCTAGAATTGCTAAGAATTTAAAGATAGAAGCAACAATTCCTATAAGTAATTTAAATGCAATTATAGACAAACTAGAGAATGCAGTTAAAACTAAAATCTACACTACTTATAAAAATGGTCAGGTAGATAGAGAAATAAAACTTACAGATCAAGATCTTAAAGAAATAGGAGAAGACATTGATAAACTTAAAACATTCCTACAGTACAGACAAGGCTCATTACAACCAGTAAGTTTAGCAGAAAAAGTATTAGAAAGTTTTAAGAAAGGTGTTGCAGCTAGACAAGATGAATTAGTTGATGTATTTGATGAAGATGGTAACAAGATAGGTAGAAAATTTGCTGATGATCCTGATAATAAACTTACTACCAGAGTAACTACAATTTCTGATAACATGGCTTCTAAAGTACCAGGTACAAAAAAACCAGGTTATGATGATGAGTATGTAAATGAGATTGTAAAAGCATTCTTTTCTGAATATAATCTTGCAGTTAAAAAAGGTGATGTTGATGCATTTGATAAAGCATGGAAACTATTTACTGAACTTGCAAGAACAAACTATAAACAGTTTAATAATGAGCAAAAGAAAGCTAGAATTAGAGCTGCATTAGAAAAAGATACAACAGAAGAAAACTTTAAAAAATTAATTGAAAAAGAATCATTTTCAAATAATGCTCAAGCTGGTACTAATCTAGATGCTGCTACAAAAATGTTCTTTACTATTGATGCTGCTACAGGTACCTGGGCTTCATTTAAATATAGTGACAGTGTAGAAATTGACGGTAAAGAAACTAAAATTTCAGACATCATGAGTGAATCTGCTTTTAATCAAATGTTTGGTGAAAGAGGAATTGTTACAAGATTTAGAGCTGATTTAGATACAAAAGGTTATTTACCACTTACTAATAATGTTAAACTATTTGACAAAAGTTTATTAGAAAATGGTGTTTCTGGTGAAACAGATTTAGTATTGATTAATACTAAAGGTGAGATCATGATTGTAGACTTTAAAACATCTGTATCTTGGAATAGTTTTAATAATCCAACCAGCTGGAAGAATGTTGCATATAGAGCTCAGCTTTCTATTTATAGAAACTTGTATCATAATATGACAGGTGTTACTCCAAAGATTGCATTATTCCCAATGAGAATTAGATTGGATAAGAATGCTTCTTCATATGTTACTGAAGTAACTGTTGGTGGTGAAAAATATAAAGATAAACCATTAGAACCATTAGTTCCAAACACAGCTAAGTTATTTAATACACTTGAACTTGAATACTTACCAGATGTAGAAGCTGAAGGTATAACTTTGTCTACACCAGCAATTGCTGCAGAGATAGAAACTTCGGGTGAAGAAGGTGTAAAAGTTGAACCAAGTTTACAAATAAATGCTTCTGATACATCTAAAGTATTACTTAAAGATAATGTAGGTAAGCAAGTGATTTACAATGGTAAGATTGGTACTTTAATTTTACAAGATGATGGAACCTATGGTGTAGAAGTTGATTTAGGTTTTGAACAATCTATGTCTGAAGCTTTAATAGGAAATGAAGAAACAGGACTAAAGGCTGATTTGGCTCTTGCTGAAGGGGAATTTGGAGATCCTAAATTAGCTGCTGAAATCAAGAAAAAAATTGAGGACTTACAAAAGACTCAAAAAGGTAAAGAAATATATCCTCTTCTTTCAAAAAATAAAAATATTACTGATGGTAGTGTTGAATTAATTAATGCAGGTTTAGCTTTAATAACACCAATTGAAAACATTGGTCAAATTTCTATTATCAAAGGGACTGTTATAGATGCTAAGTTTGAAAATAGTAATGAAAACATTGCAATTGTAAATGGAGTAAGATATACTGTAGGAAGAAATGCTTTAGGTGAGATAACTCAACTTGTTTATTTTAAGAATGATGCAAAAAGAGATGAACTTGATCAATCAATTTCTGCTTTAACAAAAAAGGTAAATTCTGAAAGACAAAGAATGCAAGCTGCTAAGACAGAGATTGAAAGTCTTAATGATGAAATTGCAAATTTGGAAAAACAAAAAAGAAATGATGGTTCTGACTTTGTTGGAATAAGTAATAAAATTAAAAAACTTAAACAAACAATCAATACACTTTCTCAAGCATCATTTATTAGAAGAATAGGTAAAGCTCAAGCTAGAATAAAAGAACTACAGGAAGAAAGAAATAAATTATCTACTGATGATAAAGTATTTGTATTAGGTGGTAACAGCAATGATGTAATATTTGCATTAAACAGATTACCTAACCAGTTCCAAAAAAACAGAGCAAGTAAAACCGCAGCTGATACACAAAAAGAATTAAAGCAAATAGCTTCTTTCTCCGAGGCTTCTCCTAAAGTAGAAAAAGAACTAGATACTATCTTAGAGAAAAACTTCCCTGAAGAGTTAAATGTATTGTTTGCAAAAGGTATATCAGAATTTAAAGGAAAGGGTAAAGAGCTTGCTAAAATTAAAAATTGGATTGATGAAACAATAGTGAACCTGTTAGCATATCAAAATATGTTAATGGTGGAAAATGATGCTTTAGGATTTGATGCTGTTGACAGACAAATTAATGCATTAAATGAATTAACCAATCAATTAAATTTAATTAACTTAACTGCTAAAAACAGAATTGCTAAAGAACAACCATATGAACAAGAACTCAATGAAATCTTCGGACCAGAGTCAGAAGTACAATCCGGGACTAGTGTACCTGAGATTCAAAGCCCTACCAGAGGACAAACAAAGACTGTTTCTGGAGAAACAAGCGGAGGACAAGAGAAAGAAATTTCAATCTCTGAACTCAAAAAAATAGTCAATTCTTCCTCAGAAGAACTTGATAATTTATTACCAGAAGAATCCGGTATTAATGTAGCAACTGAAGCTTTTGCTGATATTACTGACTTAGAAGCATTACATCTTAAAAAGATAGAGTTAATTAAAAATAGAAAAAATAATAAATTAACTCTTGATAAAATTGAGATTGCTTTTGAAAACAGATCTCTTGAATTAAAAGAAAAAGTGAACATTGCTTCATTGAAAAAGGGTGATATATTACAAGATATTGGTAACTTTACAAATCAAGATTCTCCTGTACAAATAGTAAAAGTTAACAAAAATTCTGTTATATTAAAGTACGGAGATGTTACTCAAGAAGTAACTGAAGATGAGCTTGAAAATAATTTTGTTAAACCTACTAATGAAACTGTAATGCCCGAAACTGTAAAACCTTCTCAAGAAACTGTTGATGCCTCAGAACAAACTAAAACTGATGCTTCTGAAAATCTTACTAATAAAGATTTTTTAGAGAGAAATGAAAAAGAAGCAGATGATTCATCCAAAGATGACTTATTCAAAAACTTAGAAGATAATTCAAAAACTTGTTAATATGATTTGTTCACTTAATGAAACTCAGATTTCAGACTTATATAAAATAACTTACAAAACACTTTCTGATCTTAAACCATCAGAAAGTTTTGATTTTGAGGCATTTACAAAAGATATTTACACTAGGATTGAAAAAGCTGCTGGTGAAGAAAAGGCTTTACAGTATGCACAAATCATACCTTATGTGATCAATGTTTGTCAAAGTAATAGATCAGATATAAGCAATAAGCTATTAGATTCAGATTTTGATTTTAACAAGTTAATCAAGATAAAAAAAAGTTTTGAGAATTTAGAAAATGTAAAAAAGCTTGTTACAAAATCTGTAAGAAGAAAATCTAAGAAAGAAGTAAAAGATGAATTAGAACATCAAAACTTTCAATTAGATAACTTAGAAATTACTGATCCTGAGAATTCAGAATTAGAAAAAGCAAGAGACAAAGCAAAAATTGAGTTTCCTAATGTCACAACATTTCAGTTTGCTGACCAAAAAGATCCTTCTAAAAAAGAAACACAGGAAGAAGAGGATGTAACATCAGAAGACAAAAAAGTTTTTGAAACAGTAATTAAAAAAATTGTAAAGAGTGTCAAAGAAAAACCTGCTGAGCAAGACAATCCAATGATTGATGATACAGAAGTGTTTTTAAAAATGATGCCTTCAGAAAGTCTTGAGGATAAATATAAACTATCTAAAGATAAATCTGAAACTGCAAAATCATATAGAGGAGTTCTTGCAGTTATTACTGATGCTGATGGTAATTATATATATTTTGATAAGAATGGTAACATAACTGATGAAGAAAATGGTATTGTTGTTTATCAGTTTATAAGAAAACCTTATTTGTTAGAAGATACATTTAACAAAAATAAACCTGCTTTCTACACAATTTATCATAAAGCTGGTAAGATGTATAAGAACACCTTAGTTGCTGCTAGTAAGATTGCTGAAAGATTAGGTTTAGCATCTGGTACCGTTCTTAAAGAACAAACAAAAGCAATGAATGGTGTATATAACATGCGTAAGGATGTTATAGATAACAATGCTTCATATATTACTCAAATCACTGGTGGTAGTTTTGGTATAGTTAGTAAAGCAAAAGCTGATCAAATCAATGCAGAGTTAAATAAAACAATTAAACTTACTAAAGAAGATATTAAAGAAGTTAAACTTGTATCTACTAAAGGTAGAGATAGAAATAAAGGATTTTATCAATTTTATATCAAGAAGAATACAGAAGCTCTTGGTGAAATTGAAATGCCAGTGAATGTTCAAAGAGGTAACTTTAATCAAGCACTTGCTGATAAAGTGGCTGATGTTATTACAAGTAAAGCTACTAATAAAGGACTTCCTCTTTCAGATGATAAAAGAATTGAATACTTTAAAGTATTTTTAAATAATCAAAGAGTAAGTGCAAAGGGGGTTAAAAATGAAAATAACATTTTTTTAGAAAAAGCTACTCGTGGACCTCTTACTTTAACTATCAATAATGAGAAGTTTGAAGGAGATGAAATTTTTACTACTGCTGTAAGAGATAAAATTGCTCAACACTTACCTCAAGCAATTAAGTTTGGTGATAAAGGTTTCATTGGAGCAAATGTAAATCTTACTGCTAAATACATGGGTGTTGATAAGACTTATACTGATTATGAAATATCAGGTAATAAGATTACACCGGTTGAAAAAAACTATATTGAAACTGTAGTTTTACCATTTGCATACTTGCAATATGAAGCTGAGTCTGCAAAGAGTGTTGCAGGATTCAATCCTTATTTAGCATATGCTGTTCCTGATGAATTTACAGAAGATGATTCTGCATTCTTTCCAGTTGCAGTAGATACACAAACTCAGCGTCCAGTTAAGAAAACAACTCAAGTTCAAAAAAATACTACTGCTGAAACTGTAGTTAAAGAAAAAGCTAAAGTTGTTCAAAAGAAAAGAGCTACTAAAAAAGTTGAGACCATAGAAGAAATTGAAGAGATAATTGATCCGGATCTTATTAGTCTTAATGTAGCAAGTAACCCTAGTGTAAATATTACACCAGATGAGCTTACTGGTTTTAATAGAAGCAAAGATTTAGATATTTTAGATCAAGTATTTACTACTGAAGCTGACAAAGCAGAAGCAGAAGATTGGTGGGCTAACAACCCTTTGAGTAAATATATAAGTCTTGAAAGAATTACTAAAGTTGTTAACTCAAATGCATTTGCAACATTTACAGGAACAGGTATTACACTTTATGAAGGTGATGGTGGTACTGCTGTGGATTTATACCATGAAGCATGGCACGGATTCTCTCAATTATTCTTAACAAAAGCTGAAAAGATTAGATTATATGAAGAATTAAAGGGCCAACCAAAATGGGCCAATAAATCTTACTTTGAAATAGAAGAAGATATTGCTGAGGATTTTAGAGATTATGCTAGAAGCAAAGGTAAAAAAGAAGCTCCTAAAGGATTTTTGGAAACAGTATTCAGAAGAATGTACCAGTTCCTACAGAACCTCTTTGGTAAAGTAAGTAACCAAGAATTAGCTACAAGACCAAGAGATATTGCATCTGTAAAAGAATTGTTTGATAAGTTATATTATGCATCTGAAAGACCGGAGTTATTGCAAAACATGCAACCTTCTACAGATAACATGATGTTTACTCAATTAAACAGAGCTAAAGCTATTACTTCAGTAAAAGATGTAGCTACTAAATATGAACCTTTTGATTCTGCTGAATCACTAAAAATTGTAAACTATTTAGATAGCATGATCCCACAAGTTTTTGATGCTTACAATAAAAAGTTTGGTGTAACATCAGGACCAGTGAAAGTTTTACAAACTAATACCAATAGAGAATTCCTTTATCAGTTATTAGAAAAGAAACTATCTGAAAAGTTAGATGCTGTAAGAGCAAATCTTGCAACTAGGGCTGCTGAAGGTGAGGATATTGAACCTGAAGACTTAGCACAATTGCCATTCTTAGCTAAACTACTAGATAATTTTGGAGATATTAAGCAAACTATTGACAGTAAAGACCAAAAAGGTGTTGTAGCTTTCCATTTACAAAATTCTAAATTTAAAATATTAGCAAATAAATTTATTGAGTTAGAAGAAGATCCAACTGATATTGATAACTCTAGAATTGTTAGGCTTGATGGTGGTAATATTTTCTCTTCAAGAGAAGCTGCCAGTCAAGAAACTAAAACTATTCTATCTAGTATATACAAAATAGATAGAAATAAATTTACTATTACCACCAATGATGATGGTACAAAAAAATTAAATGTTGAGTATGAAATAGATCCTCAAACAGGTCTTCCTGTGTTATTAGATGAGAGAGAAATGTGGAGCAAGGTTGCAAAAGTTACAGCTGGTTCTTTTGATAAGGAGGAAATGTATAAAAGACTTGCAGATGGTGTAATTGATAACCCTGAATTTTTACAGTTGTTATCTTACTTACCAGACAGAAGTAAGAATGCTGATGGAACAGAAAAAGATTATGCTGACAAAAGTGAATTTACTATTGAAACTAAATTCTGGCAGGATCTTAAAAAACCAAGATTGTCATATGTACAGTTAAACTTAAATATCCAAAAAGGTCAAAAAGAAACTCTTGCAGAAGCAAGGCTTCAAAGAACAGACTTTGATAGAAGCAAAGTTTTAAGAGACTGGCAGATCAATTTTAAGACTATATCTAAATCTAAATACATTTCAGAAAATAAAGTACTTGACTTAAATGGATTAGTTAAAGATTTCAAGAATAACTTGAATCCTAAAAATGTTGTGTCATTCTTAAATGCTTTAGGGCTCATAATGGATACTAGTAATCCAACAATTGCTAGTGTGTTAGCGGACCCAAATTTCATTAATAAGTTTGGAATCAAGCATATTTATGACACTCTTGAGCATATTAATAATGTAAATGATCCTGAGAAAGCTAAATTTCTTAAAGATCCAATTGAGTATTTAAAATCTTCATTACCTAGTTCATTAGATAAAGGTAAAGCTTTTGACTCTTCTTCAAGAATCAAGGAGCTTGCTAATATCCAAGTAAGATTTTCTGATAAGTATTCTAACTTTAGTGCAATTAGTCCTGAAGGAAATAGAGTATGGGAGCATTTCTTGGATAATACTTTTACAAGAATAATGACTTCTTTAAACCATGCTGACTCATGGCAACAATTAACAAATCCTGAAGCAGATCCAAATGGTTTGTTCAGACATATGAGATACTTAGCATATGACAACAATACTTACACTGAACATTCAGTACTTTTAAAATCATTGTTTAACAGTCTATCTGATGTAACTAATCCAGGTGGTAAAAAAGATAACAAACTTGTTATTCAAAATGTAGCTGGAACACAATTGATTGATAAAAATACTGATAAATCAACAGGTATCTCTACAGCATCAATGGATGCTACAAGTAAGTATTTACAAGAGATACATACTATGTTGATGAATGGTGTAGAAGAGTTCATGAGACATGCTTCTAAACAAATGTCACAAGGCATTGTAATGAAAAATGGTATCAATACTTATGGTAATAAAGCTGCTAAGAATTTATATGTTGACATAGAGAAGTTTTTACCTACAACTAATTCTGGTGAAGATTATTCATTTGATATTTTATCTGGATACTTAGCTGGTGAAGTAAATAGAATTTTTAGATTTGGTTCTGATGTAGATAAATATTCTGAATTTACAGGTTATACAAGACCCGTAAAAAGAAAAACAGGTGAGATTGTTATGTCCGGTCAAGCACTTGCAGCATTTGAAGATGTATTATCAAAAGATACTCAGAAAAAAATCTATGCTATAGTAGATAAAGCAATTGCAACTAAAAATACTGACTTTGATTTTTCAGATATTTATGAAGAAGACACTACTCTTGCATTAGAAATTAGAAAAGATGTAGCTAAGTATTTTAATGAATTAACAAAAGACTTAACAGATAGACTTAATAAAACTAAGTTTATTGACCCAACATTAAGATCCCGTATAGAAAATAAAGGTGTTGAACTTACTGTAGATGAGTCTGACACAACATTAATGAAAGCATATGCTTATAATTCATGGATACATAAATTTGAGACAAGTATTCTTGGTTATGGAGATTTAGCATTATACAATCATGCTAAAGAAGAATTCCATAAGCGTAATGCTGGTTTTGGTGGAGGTGGTTTAGGGTTTGCTTCTGATTTAAAATCAAGAAGTTTTATTAATCAAATGACTAAGTTATTTGAGCCTAATAAAAAACCATTTGACGGTACTCTAACTACAGGTATCATTAGAGAAAGAGTTATAGACAAATCTGTTTACTATGATGAATACTATGATGCTCTTGTAAAAGAATACACAAAAAGATTTGGTTATAAAGCTAAGGCAGAAGACTTAGCAAAAACAGCTTTAAAAGAATATACAAAAATGAAGATTGGTGATGGTCAAGGACACATCAGTTTTGAAACATATAGAATTTTAAAAGAACTTGAAGGTAACTGGTTACCAGAACAAGAAGAGTTATATAAAAAACTAGCTAAAGGAGAAGAAGTATCAGTAGAAGATATAATTCATTACTTCCCACCTTATAAGTTACAATATTGTGGTGCTATAGAAACAACAGGTTTACCACTTGTATCTTTCCATAAATTCTCTCTTGCTCCAATTATACCAGGTGTTGCTAAAAAAGGTACACCTCTTTATGATTTGAATGAGAAAATGATAGCTGAAAACATGGACTATGTGCTTTTTGAATCAGGTTCAAAAGTTGGTCACCTTGGTAATGGAGATGATATAATTGCTAAAGATGGTAGTATTATTAAAGATGTCCCATTTACTAAAAATGTAATTTTCACAGAGTTCCTAAAGAACCAAACAGAAGTTAACTCTGAGTTTAAAGGTAAATCTATATTCTCTACTCAGATGAGAAAGTTAATTTTAGATAACTTATATGAAAATGGTGCGATCAATTCTCCAAATGAAGAAGATGTGGTATCACCATTAGTAAAAAGATATCTTGACAATGTAGCTGATTATACTAAGTTAGTTAAATTAGAGTTATTAGAAGAAATTGGTTTTGATGAAACACCTGACGGTGGTTATAAACCAAGAGACAAAGAAAGCATTGGTAAATTATTATCTCTTGTTAGAAATAACTTAGAGAATGAGGAGTCTTATAGTGATGAGATGATCAACTTTATTGATGCATTAGATAGTGGTGAGTTATTACATGACTTGTCATTACACCCAGAAGCATTAAAAATTGAGAAACTTTTACTATCTCTGATCAATAAAAGAGTTATCAAACAAAAAGTAAAAGGTGAACCGCTTGTACAAGTGTCTTCTGCTTTTTATGAGAATAACCTTACAGAGTCTCCTAACTTTAGAAATGCTACTGATGCAGATAAGAAAAAATGGATAGGTAGTAACTTACTTCCTACTTATCACAAGATGGCGGATGGTAAAACCGCAGCAATGAAGGTTATGATTGCATTACAGGGGGACTATGCTAACTTGTTGAATCTTGAGTATAATGGAGAAACCATTGGTACTATAGAAAGATTAAACCAAGCTATTAAAGATGATGTATGGTTAGATGCAAATAATGGTGCTAACAGAAAAGCAATAACTCTTGTAGGGGTTAGGATTCCGGTTCAGGGTCTAAACTCTATGGAGTTCATGGAAGTATATGAATTCTTACCTCCACAAGCAGGTAATATTATTATTCCTCCAGCTGAGATAGTTGCTAAGTCCGGGGGTGACTTTGATATTGATAAACTTACAATCTTCATGACTAACATAGACACGGATGGTAAGCTTAAAGAAAGAACCTATAAAAACACAGAGGAGTTGAAAGCTTCTCTACAGAACATCAAAGAGAACAAAGAAGAATCAATAACAAAAGTTTTTAAACAACAAAAAGCTGGTGTTGAAAATGATTTGATGAATGACATCAAAGAAATACTTGAGCTTCCGCAAAACTTTGTATCACTTATTACACCAAATGGTACTTTCTTATTAAAAGATATAGCTGAAGACTTAGCTAGAGATGTAATGGAATATGATCCATTCAAAAATTACATGACTGATACAACAACAGAACCTGAAGAAGGTAAGAAAATTATCAGTGCAACAAGAGTATTAGAGCCTCTTTATAACTTATATAAACATGGATCTAATATTGTTAGTAAGAAAACATTAGGATTAGGTGCTGTAGAGAATACAATGAATGTATTATTAAACTCTATTGGGGCCTTAATGCCGGAGACATATACTAATTACAAAGGTGAATCAAGAAGTACTAATATTGGTTTAAGACATAATGTAAGAATAGTTAATGGTAAAGAAAGAATTTCTTTGTCTAACTTATATGATGTAGATAACACAAATAAAATAGCAGATATATTCTCCCAAGCAATGAATGGCTGGGTGGATGTTGAAAAAGATGCATGGATTTTCTTTATCCAGGGTAACTATGAAGTTGCTCCTATATTGTTATATTTAGTAAAAGCTGGCGTACCAGTAAAAGAAGCTATTTATTTTGTGTCTCAACCTTTAGTAAGAGAATATGTAGATGAGCAACGTCTTGCTAAATCTACTTTTGCTGAAGTATTAGGTAAAGCTCCTGAGCAAAAGTCATTTGTTAAATATCAAGCCGCTACAAATATTGTAGATAAATATTTCAATCCTAAAGTTTTACCAGCTAAAGGTAAATCTATTACTAGATTTGAAGTAGGACGTGAGATGTTTAATAACTATATGAAAGACAGAAAAAGCAAAAACTTTACTGAAAAAGAAATGTTAGGTTTGATTAGAGAATCTAAAAATACACTCAGTGCTAAATCTTCTGACTTATCTTTAACTATGTTCTTACATTACTTAGATATTGAAGACCAGATTAAAGGTATCACACAGATTAAAATGAATGCTAATCCAGATACAAACACTAAGTCTGTATTATCTGACATTGAAACATCTGAAGGAAGATTAGAGAACTTAGAAGGTAATGCTGAGTTACAACCAATTATTTCTGCTTTAATGGGAGATTCTATTATTAGTTCTTTCTTTAATAACAAACTAGCATTGTCATTAGCTGCTCCATTATTTAAGTTAAGATACAACCCAGCAATCCGTACTTTTATAAAAAGTAAAGATGATTCTAATGAGTTAATGGAAAACATTAAAACAACATTTGGAGAAGATGGTAGAGATAATTATCTAAACACTTTTAGAAATGATCTAGTTACATATATTTTCCAAAATGCTATAGTTAAAACAGATCTTAAAAAAGGTTACATGTCTTATGAGGCAAGAGAAATTCCTGTTAAAGAAATGCTTTCTGATAACTTTGGAGCTTTTGTAAAAACAAATAAAGATGGTACTAAAACTTTATTCTACAATCTTAAAAATTTACAAGAAGAATACAACTCTAAAGAATGGAGTAATAAAACAGAAGAACCAAACTATTATTCACAGTTAGGTTTCCATCCGCTTCCTGCAAATACATTTACAATTGCAAAAGGTAATGACGCAAAAGCTTATGCAAGATTTGTAATGGAAAGAGAGTATTTAAGATCTGTATATCCAATTGCTGAAACAGAAATGGAAAAAACAGAGTATGAAGAGTTTTTAGCAAACAGAGCACTTGATAATACTTTCAATGTAAATCATATGTTCAGGGATCCTAAAAATGCTTTTGCTATAAGAGTGTATGATGTTATCACATCCAATCCAAAACTTGCTAATAGATTTGATATACTATCTAAATTACAACTTAACAATAACACAAGTGACACTATGTTTAATCTTGAGTTAATTGACAGAGATATTGATAATATCAAAGCTAACATCTATACTAAAAACTTAACTGATTTAGCTGACCCAGTTGTATTAAAAACATTAGCAAAAGATTTAAGTTTAAGTGATCAAGAGATTACATACATATCAGATTTATTCTCTAGGTTACCTTTGTTTGCATACATGCAATCTGGTATCAATAAAACTAGTGCTAATTTAGTTCCTTATGTAAGTACAACACCATTCTTAAATATCATGGATGGTGCTGTTGAAGATTTTACTAAACTTTTGGCTGATCCAGGTAAAGCATTTAGACTATTAGAAGATTTTTATAATAAGTTTAATGCTCAAAATAGTTATTATAATAAAGAGAAAAACAGATTCAAAAACTATTTTACAGATATCAACTTTGACAAAATAGAATCTAGAGTAGAATCTACTCAACCATCTACTAGTGTTGAAGCTAATGTTAATAATTACTATACTTTTAACTCAGCAGGTGTTTTAAAATATAAAAATAAAGAGCTTGATGATTTGTTTTTAAAATTAAGGGATACCTATAAAATACCTAGTATTCCTAAAACAAAAGAAGAAACAAGATTATTTAGATTAAAAAATGCATTACTGCTTACAAAAAATGCAGATACAAATGATTATATAAAAATACCTGATTTATCAGATATATTTACTAATACAGAAGCTCTTAAATTGTATAAACAATATTTAAACAACATTAATAATTCTAGAGATTTATTTATTGAAAGATTTAAAAATGATTCTTTATTTAATCAAGAAATAGAATTTAGACCTGGTGAAATTAAAAAAGGGTATGAGTTTATACCTAAAACAACAAAATCATTAATTGATCAACCAAGTATTTTGTTTTTAGAATTGTTTAAAAATGCTGGTTTAAAACCTGGTACAGATGCTTACAAAGCTAAATTATTAGATTTAAAGCAATTTATAGACTCTAAAACAACAGTTTTATTAAATAATGCTATTAAACTTGAGTTAGGTATTACTACTACTCAACCAGCTACTGAAACTGTAGAAGAACAAACTAATGATCTTATTACAACATCAGATCCAAACATATTTATTTTTGATGATTCTAAAGATGACAGTGCTGCTTTCTACAAAAAATTAACCAGTACTAACTCTACAGTAGGTTTTGTTTATAATGCAACCAAGTTTGAAATAGATAATAATAAAGATCTTCCTGGACAAGGTTATTTAAGATTAGTATCCAAAGATACCGCCTTACCTTTTGTTACAAGTTTGACTAATAATTTTGATAACTTTAGTAACTTAGCAGCTGATAAATATCAAAGTGTGAAAAACTATTTTGATAGAAAAATTCAGGAGCTTAAAAATGCTAAAGACTTAGGTAACAAAATTGCACTTCCTAAAGCAGGAATAGGTGATGCTAAGAAAATGCCTAAAGAATTATTTGTATATTTAAGTAAGAGATTGTTTGAAGAACTAGGGTATTTAAATCCAGGTTCTACAATGTATAAAGACATAACAGAAATATTAAGTAATAAACAAGGTATCTCAGATGATGAAATTCTTGCATCACTAGGTTTTGAATCTGATCCTTTTAACTGTGTATAAAAATGGTTTGTGAAGTAAAAGTAAATTCTATCAAGTATTTAGAAAAACAAAAAGCAACTAATGATGTAAGAAGAATAATTGATACAGCAAAGTTTAGTGAGCTCAATGAGAGTCTTACTAAACTTGCTGTAGACAAGTATGGCTTAGAAACAAATGGAGAATTACTTTTTCAGGATACTGAGATAAAACTAAAAGATGATAGAACTTCTACATATAGAAGAGATAGTATTGTTACTATAAACAGAGCGGAGCCCAATGAGCCTTTGTTTGAAAAACTTCAAGAACTCAAAGTTAGATATGATCAAAGACAGGCAATAGCTGATAATGCTATTGTACCAAAAGAAGATTATAATAATAATGTACAAGAATTATTTAATTCTAATCCTGAATTAGCTAAAATAGGTACACCACAACAATATACTGAGTATATAAAAACTATATTTCCTGATAGTAAAGTAAAAGATATTGTTTATCATGGTAGTAAAGAAAAATTTGATAAGTTTGATAAAACTAAATTAGGTCAATTTACTGGAGCTGAATCAGCAAAACAAGGTTTCTTTTTTGCAAAAAACTTTGACACATCTCTTCAATATGTTATTAAAATTGCTGTTGATATAGCAAATGAACAATTAAAATTACTATCTCAAAGAGACATCAATGTTGAAGATACACTTTATTTAAAAGATTTACAAGACCAGTATAATGCAGTATCAAATGAAAGTACAAAAAAGTTAGTAGATTTTTTAACAAGTGATAAGTTTCCTCCTTTTACATATTTTAATGTAGATAATATAGATGACTTAAAAAATCAAATAATAAAAATTGTTTCTGAATTTGATGGAAATGTTAATGAATATATATCTGAGTTTGATTCTATTATAAAAGATGTTATGAATTATGTGAGAGGAATGGTAATCAATATAACTAATCCAATTACATATGATTTTAATCAAACAGAAAAATATCAAACAAGAGAAATATCTTTTAATACATTGTTAAAAAATAAAACTACTGAAGATGGGGCAATTTTTGAAAATGTTTATGATCCTTTATTAGATACCATTTATACAGTATTTGAACCAGAACAAATACATATACTAGGAAGCAATGATGACATAGAAGGGTTTAAACAGTTTGTTAAAGGTATTTCTAAACAAGCTATGTTTATTAGAACAGATAATAACATTCCAATTATACCAATTGATTTAAATACAATCAATCAACAAGCATCAAAAGCTGTTGCTGAAGCTATAGCATCTAAATTAGCAGCTAAACTTGGAATAAATTATCATAACTTATCTCCAGAGCAAGCTACAGAAATGCTTAAAAACAATCCTGTACCATATAGAGGTGAGCCTGCATTCTTTTATAATGGAGCTATATTCATTGTTGGAGATAATGTAAGACCGGGTATTCTACTACATGAATTTTCTCACCCATTACTACAAGGTATAAGAAAAACAAATCCTCAACTATTTAATAATTTATACAATCAATTATCTAAAACAGATGAAGGTTTAAGTATCATGGCATATGTGAAAAAAGCATATCCTGAACTAGATGTTAATTCTGATTTGTTTAAGGAAGAAGTATTAGCATTTGCTATGCAACTAAAATCCATGAATAAACTTGAAAATAAAGTTGAGACAGAAGGGTTTCAATCTTTTATGACCAAGTTATTAGCTTCATTAAAACAGTTATTACGTGAAATATTTGGAAATGGAGTAAACTTGAAAAACCTTAATGAATCTACATCTCTTGATGAACTAGCTGAGATGCTGCTTGATGATACCATGTTTGACTTTGAAGAAGTTAATCTTACTGAGGATGATTTGGTAATGTATGTTAGAGATATTTTTACAGAAGCAGATAAACTCACATCTAGTGCAAGTGCTAATGTTTTACAAGAAATAGTAAATGAATTTTATGCACGTAACTTACAGATTGTTAATCAAATTAAAGACTTCAAATCTGATAAAGTAACAAGAGAAATGTTAGAAAAAGCTTTAAAAAAGCAAAATACAACAAACTTATTACCTGGAGTAGATGAAATTCTTAAAGGATATCAAAACATTAATAATCTAAATGTTATATTAAATGAAGATCTAGAAGATCTAGAAAAGACAAAACAAATGGCTGCGGCTTTAATTAACAGTGTTGATAGGATTAATACATCAAGTAACAACATAATTAAAGAGCTTAACAATATCAATAAACAACCTAGTTTAATCAACAATAGAAACACAATTGCTTTACTAGGTCTTTATAAAAATACTTCTGAATCTTGGTTAAATGTAATTGATCAAATCAATGAACTTTTAGATGAAACTGAAATAGATAAAAACAGTGAGTTCTATTCACTTATTACCAGTATTGTTAATAATGCTACTATAATTAATTCTAAGATTGCTCAAATTTATAAAAAAGGAGGTATTCAATTTTTTGTGGAAATCACAGGTTACATGAATGAATTTGTAAATAAAGAGTTAAAATCTAATTTAGGCATTGCTTTAAAAAAGGCATTTTCTGAATCTGAGTTAGAAACAGCTGTAGATGAATTATATAGAAAAGTTGTTGAACAAAAATTTACTCCAGAAGATGCAAAAGCTCTTCATGATAAAGGTGTTCCTGCAAATATTCTAGATGAGTTCATAAAAAAATATAACAACTATATTGTAAATGAAGATAAAATTAAAGACGCTCTCACAGGACATGCTAAAGATGTAAGCTGGTTTAACAGGTGGTTAGAATCTTATAGTTCTAGTAATGATGTAATAGTGGGTCCTTTATCTATGTTTATTCAAAACCAAAAAACTGAAGTAGAAACTAAAGTTTGGAGAATGTCTCAAGATTTTAGAGCTCAGTTAGAGATATTACTTCCTCAAGTAAATTTCAGTAAAATGAATCCAACTCAAATAAGAGACATGGTTGCTGAAAAAGATCAGATATTTTACTTTAATAAAAAAACAGGTGATTATGAATCCAGAGATGTTTTTACATTCTTAAATGAATTTGGAAATGGTTGGAGATTTGAGCTTGACAAATTAGAGTTTTTATATGAGGAAGCTAAGAAAAGCGGAGAAAAAGATAAGATTGCTAAAGCTCTTGATGAATTAAGACAATTCAATAAAGACTACATGTGGCAAGAATATACATTAGAGTATTATGAAAAAGATGATATCTTTAAAGACTCTGAGATAGGAGCATTAGCATATTCTGCAAGAAGATCTGCTTTGGAAAATTATATCAATTTACAAAACAGTTTGCAAAAAGAGTATGAAAGATTTGAAAAACACAGTGAATTGCAAGAAGCTTTCAAAACTTATCAAAGATTATATTCTTTACAGAATGAAGACGGAACTGAAAAAGTAGATGATCCAGCAAAAGGAATCTATGATAAGTCTATTGCCGAGTTATTAATCAAACACAGACAAGAAACTAATAAGTTTTATGAATGGGTTCCAATTACAAACTCTTTAGATACAGCATATAATGAATTTGTTTCTGAATTACTTACTAAGGATGTCAAAAAAGATAGTAAAGAATATGATAAATTACTAAGAGAATGGCAAAAACAAAATGTTAGAATTGTTTATTCTCAAGAATACTATGATGAAAGAACTAGATTGTTTGAAAGACTGAATGCAATTCAATCTCAAATTAATGAGCAATTAAAAACTGACTATAATGTATCAGATGAGTACAAGAAAATATTAGATTTATTGTACACATTTAAAGATGATTTTGGTCAACCGGATGCTACACAATTAGGAGAAGAAAGACTTAGAAAAATCAAAGATATTCAACAAAACATAATTGATGTAAGACAGAAATTAGATAAGTATACTGGTTTATCAAGAGAAGATTCTGCTACACTTCAGGAATTAATTATTAAATCAAGAGATGAAGAATTAACTGATGAAGAAGCGGAAGAATTAGATAGATTACTTACTGCTAAGAAAGATGTTGATGTTACACTAGTTGAAGCTTTGTCAGAAGTAATAGGTGAGTTATCTGATATCTCTAGTAAGTATCCAACAGATTATTACATGGATGCTCTAGAAACACACATGTCAAAGTATGATAACATTCCTGTTTTTACAGATGTTACAGTAGATCAATTTATCAATGGTAAATTATTCCAAGAATTAATTGACCCAGAAAGTGATTTGTATGATGCAGATTTGTTTGATTGGTTTGAATTAAGCCATGTTAAACTTCAGGTTTATGAAGATGGTGTATTGGTACCAAAATATCAGAGAACCGCGGCTAATTCCTACAGCAAGCCAACCAACCCAAAGCATTTTATAAATACTAAGATAAAGGATAACCTAACAGGAGAAGTTATCTCTCTTATTGGTGTTCCTAACATTAGACACTCAAGAAGAGAAGTTAAAAATGAGTATAGAACAATACCAAGAGGTGGTGTAAGAAAAGACTATGTTGGAAAGGTTATTGATAATAAAGGTAACTTCTTACCAAGATCTTTTGATCCAAGTTCTAAAAACAGTGCAAAAGATGGTAAGTATATTAGTGAGAAATTTAAGAAAATCAAATCTAATCCAAATTCTCCTGAATACAAGTTATTAGAACTAATGAAAAACTATCACTTGCAATTGCAAGAAGGTGCTTCAAGTTATGGTAAACTTTATTTAGATTTACCAAGATATGGTATTGAAAGAGGAGATTACTATCAAGTTTTACAAAAAGGTGAATATGGGGAAAGATTCAAAGAAGTTAGAGATAATGTTAAAGAATGGTTAAAACAAACATTTGGTAAATCTGTACAAGATAACTTAGATCAGTTTAACTACAATCCAGAAAACAACTTAGTAAATACAGACTTACAAGGTAATGAGATATCTTATATTCCTGTAACAGGTATTTATAATTTAGATGCAAAGAATGTAGATGCTGATGTATTTAATTCATTATTTAAATATGGTCTTTCTGTACAAACTCAAAGTGCATTAATTAAAAGTTTACCATTAGTAAATTCTATCATGGAAACTTTAGAAGATCCAGCTAACCAACCTAAAAAATTAGATTCATTTTCAAAAGGTATCTATAATTTAAGAAAGAAGCAACAACATCCAACTAGGTCTAATGCTATGAATAATAGAGCCGGTCAAGTAAGATCTCTTATTGAAAGAGAGTATCACGGAAGACAAGCTGTTGGTATTGAAGAAAACCATCCAGTTTTAAGTAAGTGGTTAACTGCATTAACAAGTAGATCTAGTAGAGCTGCATTAGCATTAAACATTCCATCAGATATAAAGAATCAGGTGTCTGGTTACATTCAAACTATTATTGAAGCTTCTGGAAATAGATATATTTCTGGTAGAGATTTAGCTTTGTCTGCAACATGGACAACTAAAGCTATGTTAGAGTGGACAACAAAAGGAATCTATGAAATAGGTCCTGGAGCAGTGTCAACACAGTTAGTACAAGTTTTTGACCCTAACTTTAAAGCAACAGATGAGAATGGTAAACCGGTATACAGATCTTTGTACAAAGATTTAATAAATGGTGAATGGATGTACATGCACCGTAAGTTTGGTGAGATGGAAGTTGCTATGAGATTATTTGGTTCATTTCTACATGCTGAAAAAATTGAGCAAAACTATTCAGATGGATCAAAAAGTTTAATAAATTATTCAGATGCATGGGAAAAAGATGACAATGGAATACTTAAACTTAAAGAAGGTATTCATCCTGGTTGGAATTATGAATCTACATACCATATTTTTAACAAAGGTGAGAAACTAGCGGATATTGCAAAAAAATATAATGTGACTGTAGAAGAACTTAAAGCTAAAAATAGTATTAAGTCTGAAATTCAACTTGAAGATGGTCAAGAAATTGTTATTGCTAAGTCAGAATACTTCAAGCAGTTTAAAAACAAACTACAGGGAACTTCTCGTGCTCTATTTGGAGTTTATGATAAGTTTGGACAACCAGAAGGTAACAAGTACATTATGTACCGTATGTTCTTTTTCATGAGAAAATGGTTTACTCCAATGTTTGCTAACCGTTTTGGTATGGATGTTAGTAAAGAAAACTTTGGTGGATCAAGATATGATTGGGCTATGGGTAGAACTACAAAAGGTTTTTATGTAGAGGCTTTCCAAGCTTTAACTAAAATACTAAAATCAAAAGGAGCAGATTATCAATATCTTAATGATGAACAAAAAGGTGCAATGAAAAAAGCTGCAACAGAAGGTTTAATAGTAATTGCATCTGGCTTAATAGCATCAATGTTATTTGGATTTGATGATGATGATCCAGACAAATGGAAAAAAATAAAAGCTAAATCAGGGGCCCTGTTTACAGATGAATTTAATACTTATGGTTATATATCTAATCATGCTCTGTTATTGTTATTAGGTGTTCAAGCTGAAACCGGTGCTTTTATTCCATTACCATCAATACAAGGTTTTAACTTTGGTGCTGATGATTATGCAAAAATATTAACCTCAACTACAACAGCTTTTGGAAATACACTGTTAACTTATATTGAAATCTTCGGGGATGTCTTAAATCTAATCACATTAAATGATGATGCTGTAAGATACAAAAAAAATGTTGGTCCTTACTGGTGGCAGAAAAAAGGTGAGTTAAAAACTTACAAAAGAATATTTACTATGTTAGGTTTAACAGGTGGTATTGGAGATCCAGAAACATCATTGAAAAACTTATCAAAAGGTGCAACAAGAATCAGATAAAGATTAAATGGAAAAAAAAAGGGAAAGCCGTTAAGCTTTCCCTAATTTTTAATCTTCATCACAACAGTCACATTCTTCTGACTCTTGTTTACCATATTCATTGTCAAACCAATCTCTAGCTTCTACTTTTGTAGGTCTTTCATAACAACCACAATCCATAACAGTTGCACCTGCTAAGTATGCTTCAATCATAAGTTTTCTAAAGACTACTGGATGCATAATCATTAATTTAAATCATCATTACTAATGTAAGTTTTTCTAATTCTTTCTCTTGTAATATTAAAAACACCTTTTCTATTTTCTCTAAACTTAAATCTATTGTAACTGATTGGACACATAAGATCTAATTTTATTACTTTTTTTCTGTTTCTGTTTTTATTTGCTATGCTCATTTTCAATAAATTGTTTTAAGTTTGGTTTAAAATATGATGGACCCTTTAAAATTTTCCCATCTTCTCTCATGATTGCTTTACCATCTTCACCAACTTTACTCATGTTGCTAGAATGAATCTCATCAAATACTTTCTCTATGATATCTTGCATACCATGTTTAAGTATAGTACCACACAATATATAAAGTTTATCACCTAAAGCATCTGCAATTTCTGTAAGATCTTTTTTATCACAAGCATCAAAATATTCATCATTTTCTTCAGCCATAAGTTTATGTCTCAACATCCACTCATGATTTTCTATCAATCTTGGTAATGTACCATTTTCTTGGTTAAAAGTTTCATGGAACTCTCTTACTGCTTCAATTTGCTTTTTCATCATTTTTATTTTTTTTATATTCTACCCATTCTAAATATAAACCAGTAACTAAAATTATATCTATACCAACACATAAGATAGTTTCTAATATCCAATGCCAATCAGTTTGAGTCATGCTTATATGAGTTCCAACCCACATAAATGAACCCCATCTTTGAACACCATTAATTATCAAGTATCTTAAAAAATTCATTTTAATACATTTAACTTCCACAGTTTATGCAACCCTCATCATCATCTTCTTCAGGATGTTCTTCTATTCTAGGATTTAATTCTTTTTTTAACTCATAAATTTTTTGCTGAATTTCTCCATCTTTAAAAAGGTCACCTGATAAATGAGTTCTATAAATCTCAATATCTCTCTGAATTTCTGATTCTATTCTTGACATAATATTTTATATTTAATTATTTTACAAAGATAAAAAAAGAGGCAGTTTCCCGCCTCTCTAAAAAAATAAATTAAACAATTAAAACAAATCAGGTATGAAATCAGAATCTTCTTCATCATCTGAAGAACTAAAGTCTAATGAAAAATCTGGTTCTTCTTTAGCTTTTTCTTCATTTGGTAATCTTATCAAAATATCATCTAATGATAATTTTTCAGTTTTTGGTTCTTCTGAAGGATTAACAAATACATTGTGTGCTTCTATAGCTTCTAACAATGGAGCTTCAAATGTATTTCCAGCAGGGTCTGTATATTGAATTACATCATCAACATTATCTTCTACAGCAAACTCATCTTCAGCTTCAGGTTCTTCTACTGGAGGTGGGCATACAGCTATCTCTTCTTCTTCTTCAATAACATCAAAGATAGTCATTTGAGCAGGATCTACAGCATCTTCTTCAATCTCTACAGGTTCAACAACAGCTACTGGAGCTGTGAAAACTTGTTTAGGAAACTTGTAGATACTATCTATGAAATAGTGTAGTACTCTTTGGTCCTCCATCCAAGTTCTAGGATGTGATTGTTGTAGAGCAATAGTAATTGCATTATAGAAAGTCCATAAGCTATCAGGATTTGTAAAGTTTTTCATTGGTCTGTCAATAAAGTTCTTTACAATACTTGCTTGTTCAGTAGTTAAAATACCATACTCAGCAAATAAAATACCTAATAATTGGGCCTTTTTTCTAATGTCCAGGGTCTTATCAACCATCTCATTCTTATCGGACAACAACTGATTATAGTACTGATGTGCATTTTTAATTTGCTCATCAATTGTATCTTTTGTCTCAGTGTCTGCAGTACCCATATGTTTTCTAATCCAAACTCCCATGTCACCGGATACCATCACAGTGCTAGTAGTTTCAATATAAGCACCAACAATACATTTAAATTTAATCTGTTTGTTGTAGCTATTAGTCCAAGCAAACATCATTGATAATTCAGGATCACTATTATAAGCTAACTTGTGAATTCCTTGAGCTATCTGACCATCTGCTGTACATCTATATTCTTCATGTAAAATGTTAAACCCTGCAAGTGCTAGGGCTTGATGAACATAATCAATCACAAATTGGTGACCAATTACTGTATATGTTGATCCGTGTTGTGGTAAGGGCACATTAATCAAATGTGCTTTGCTACACTCGCTAATTCTTTTTGGCATAACTAAAATAATTTTAATTGTGTAATTACTGGCTCAAGAGAATTTATCTCTTTATAAATCTTATCTAAATAATAATTCAGATTGATACCATATTCTTCAAATGGTGTCTCTACATGTTTTACATAAACTGTTTGCAACCAGCGTCCAGCTTCTATCTGGATCTCACGCTTGTCATCTTTGTTCTGTTTAATTATCTTACTACCGGTGTTAGACATGTAATACCTTAATGTATCTTGTAAATTGTCTTTTACATAGTATCCCATTTCAACATGGTGTTCTACAAATTTCCAATTACCCTTAATCTTTACACCACCACAGTAATCAAATATGTTATTCTCAGTAAGAAGATACTCTTCAGGCTTTATTCCATGTACAAAATACATAAATATAGCTTTTGGAATAATCAAAAAACTTTTGTTTTTGTGTAATGCTAGATTACTAAACTCAAACCGGCCTTTTGACTTAGTTGCTTTGAAGAAATATTCTCCATCAATTTCTTCATAAACATCATATGGGACCTTTTTCTTGAGTTCCTCATAAACTTCTTTGTCTATTTTCTTTCTTTCAGTTACAGCAATATAGTTATTTACATCTCCAAGAATTATTTTACTATATGTATCATGCTCCAGTTGCAGATTAGTTATGTTCTGCCATCTTTCACATATTTCCATATACTTATCATAATACTTTCTAGGAATCATTGTCTCTAGACCATCTGTATTCTGCATTAAAGGCATAACATCTGGAATCTCTTCACAAATCATCTCATACAGCATCATTAGACTTAGCTGACCATTTACAGTAATTCTCATGGTAAACTCAGGATCATATAGAAAACTATTCTCATCATTACTCAAACCATAAGTTGAGTTAAGAATAATCTTATATACATAGTTCTTTGGATCCTTCTTGCTTATTTTCTTTCTCTCATTAAAAAACCATTCATACAGATCACAGAATTCTGCTTTAGGAAGGTGATAGGGGGCCCATTTATTTCTAATAGCTAAGTTTGGATAATAACTGACAACATCTGAAGACATGATTACCATATCATCATCTGATTCATATACACCAGCTGTTCTAGCTCCATGAACACCACCCAGACCAAAATCTGTTTTCAAACCCTTATACTGGACAGAATATTTGAAGCCTCCTTTAGTATTCATAGGATTTAATACAATCTCCTTAAACTTATTTAGTAAATTTTGAAATGTTGCAGTTTTAAAATTTGTATAAGGTAAAATTATATCCTCAAATCTAATGTCGCTTCTATAGGTTCTTAGCTTTCTAAGTTCCCATTTCTTGTATCCAGTTTTTTCACTCAAGAAATGCAGAAACAATTCTTTAGAAATTCTTGGCTCAGATGCACTAAACAAATCAATGTTATACTCTATAGTTAGATTTTTCCGCAAATCAATTTGACTCTTATTCAACATCAAAATAGCCTTAGTAGACTTGACATCATTAATACAGTAACTAATAACCATATTAACATCATCTGCAGTAATCTCAGTACTATGATGAATTGGCATATCAACTATGTTAGTCCAATCCATTGTATACTGAATCCACTTTAATGAACTTCTCTTAGCTGGATTATCCCAGTGATTAAGTTTAAACAAATCAATTTGATTTATCTGCAGATCTCTAGGACTAAACTCAGTGAATTCACCTCTATTTTGTCTAGATATTACATCTTGTGCTTTGTAATAAAGAAATCTTGCTATCTTGTCTCCATTGCTAGCAAGTAGCATTTTTTTGTTCCTAAGAACATGCTCTGTTATTTGAGCATCAAATGCTAAGCCATTAAAGCTTATATGCCATTCATTATAGGCAATATTGTGTTCTAAAAATGTTATTAAATCAAAGATATCATTTCTGGATTCATGACACACAAATATTTCTTTATTGTCAGATTTTACATCTTCATACACAGCTACAAAACAATTCTTCAATGTTTCATAATCCATTACATAGTTTGTTCTCATAAGACACATTCAGTTAAGCTGTTTCCCCATTTAGTTAAAATTGCTTATTAAGGGATTCCAACCCTTATCCACTAACAAGTTAGCATGTTAAAACCATGTAGAGTATTCATTCCTCCTTACACCAAATAAGCAATTTAATAAATTACTTAGTTTCAGTTGCTTCTTCAGTAAAAGCTGCATAGTCAAATGTAGAAGCATTAACTGCAAAAAGATTGATCAAATCTTTAATAGCAATTTTATCTTCAACATAATATTCTTGGAAAACTTCAATTTTATTTCTTTCTTCCTTAAACTTTCTACCATTAGGTCTTGCTGACTTACATGCAACAGGATCACCATTTTCATCCATTTTAGGTAACATGTGCAAACTTTGTTTAGTAATCTTAGATATGATTACAAATACTTTTGTAGCTGGATCAAAGATACATTCTACATATGGACATTCTACCGCAATTGGAATCAATCTAAAAGTTTGTGTTTCATTCCAAGTTGCTTGGACAATCATCATTGTGTTCTTCATAAATATTTATTTTATTATTTAACAAATTTACTGCGGATTCTTCTATAGTTCCTAAATTAGCTATCTCTAATTTTAGAATTTCTTTATTTAAATCAGGTTTACTACACAATTCTCCAACAGATTTAAGTAATTCCGCATCAGCATTTAACAAATCTGCATACTCATTAAAGTATTTTTCAGGATACAAATAACTTTTTACATATTGATAGTTTCCACTTTGCGGATCAAAAAAGTTTAAAATTTTAGCTTTTAAATTCAGATTTATTTTGCTATACTTTCCATCAAGAAAGTTAGCCCACTCCTCTACCAAATCAGAAAAATCAAATGTGAATACACTAGTTTTTGAGTTAGCTTTAACATATCCAAACAACCTTGGATGTTTAAGTAAAACTGTTTTTACAAATACTTCAAAAGTATTTGTCTCATCATTTTCATATACACATACTAATTTCATATCCTCAGAGATCGTGCTATTTTCTTCCCAAGCAACATAAGTTGCATTAGGGACATAAGCTGCACCTCTTTTTATTCCCAGGAGCGGATATATGAACACCTGGGATTTTTGGAAATATTTCCTATACACTGAATTTAAAGCCATAATTCCTACAATTTTACATTATTAACAAGTAATGAGTATGGTAGGTCATATCTTCTATTATCATAGTGCCACTTAACAGTTTTCACTATTTCATTAAAAGATTCCTTCCATTTCTCTAATGTTTCTTGACTAACTTGGAATGGATACACTAGATTATACTTGTCAATAACAATAAATGTTACTTGAAACTTCCAATCAAATTTATCTTCTTTGTCAGCAAGATATTTGTTATTTGCAAGAATAGTATAAATAACGGCTTGCATCCAATACTTATAATATTCTACAGTCTCTGGAAAATCTTGGATTGCTTTTGATGTTGTCTTGAGATCATTGATGAATATAGTCTTAGATTCAGAATCTACAACTACATGATCAAGTATTCCATGAAGTCCAAAGCTTAGTTTAGGATTGTTATACTCTAAACGCAACTCACTTTCTACAACAAGATGAATATCTTCAGGTTTTCTATCTAATTGTAATAAAGCTCTGACATCTTTATTGTTTCTTAGAATTTCAATCTGAACTCTGCAGCCACTCAGAGTCTCTTGATCTACAACAGTTTTACCAACGCTGTTTTTCAAGAAATCAAAATAGGTCTTGTTTTCTTCTGTAAGAATCTTGTCAAGTCTTTGCTGATCTGTTTTGAGAGATTGGTAGAGATTAGCTGTAAGAAGTAATGTGAGAATATCTTGGGAGTAGTCATCCAAAGATAATGAATTATTACCTATTGACAAGTGAATCTTAAATAAATCACTGATGATTTTTCTTTGGCTATCTGTAGGCATCTTACCTGGTAGCTCTAAGAATTGTTCATCAAATTTTTCTTCTTCAAATAATAGACAATGCAGAACGCGCCCTGCAACAAGGTGCGCGTCTGTAGAGTCTTCTCTTTGATTAAGAACATAATGGTTGTAAAATACCACCGGGGAATATAATAACTTGTTAATTCCACTATAACTGAAGTAAAACTTCTTCTTATAGAACTGCTCTAACTCTTCATTAGAACCAATCAATGCTTGACTCATCTTCTTTTTCTTTATTAGGTTCAACAATAACTTCTTCTTGGGTATTCTCAATAGTAATTTTAGTTTCTTCAACCACTTCTTCAATTGTTTCAGTAATTTCTTCTTCAACTACATTTACATCTGATAATTCAAAAGATGGTTCTTGTTCAACTACATCTTCTAAGTTTAAACTTTCAGTGTTTACAGCTTCAACAAGTTCTTCTTCTAAAACTTCTTCTTCTACAATTTCTTCCTCTTCTTGAGCAACCGGTTCATAGTTATCTTTTAATGAAAACACATAATTTTGATTTAATATCTTGTGTATGTCATCTGATACAGTGATGTTTTTTACATGAAAAAAGTCTGTATTACCATTTCTCATGATTTCTTCATGATAATGCTTCATTAATATATCTAACTTATCTGCAGTAAGAACCTTAAAGGTGCTTAAAGATTTAATGATATGATCAAGGTCTGTATGAAATCTATATCTATCTTTTCCAATTGTGTTACATAAACTTTTAAAGTTTACATGGTTTCTTGTATTAGAATTATAAATTGTATCAGAGTAATCTTTAAACAACATTTCAATAAAAAGTAAACTATCAATAATGTTTGAATTAGCCATAATTTCCATTGCCAAGACATGATTATCTTGATCATTACTCTTAAACATATTTGATAACTGACCAAACATTTCATAGTCAATAGTTACATTCTTAGCATTAACTGCATTTATTAAAGCATTAACATTATAGATTGTTAATTTTTGTAATTCTTCAACTTCTGCAACAAATTCAGGATCAATTACATTATAAGTATGTGAATCATCATACTTATCATGAATTACAAGGTTGTGTCTATTTTTTATATCTCTAAAATTATTCATACTTGAATAAGTGTAGAATATTTCAAGATTTTCATCAACTGTTTTATGAGCTTCAATTACATCTTTTAAATCAGATACATCAGTTGGTTCACAACCTAAGTCTTTTGTAAAATAAACCATTAACTTTTCAAAGTCAGCTACTGGCATTTTATATACCCATTGGCTACTTGAATTATAATATTCATGTTGAGTTTTATCAGAACCAAAAATATAATCTGCAGCACTTATATCTCTAATAGTTTTAGTACCATTATCTTGATTAAACTGTTTTACTTTTACTCTAGGAATATTAATTCCAGGTAAAAGATATAGTTTTTCACCTTTATTTGGTTTAAAATCTATATCTTGAATATCAAACAATGGTTTAGAAATACTAATCATATGTTTAATTTCAGTAGTGAAATCACCATTGTTATTCATTGTTATAAAAATTCTTGCTTTCATTTTTTTAATATAAAAAGATAGGGATGTAATCCACCCCTATCATAGTTAATAATTATGTTACTTGTGTTTACAGGGAACTGGTTTATCCTGTTTATTTTACTGACATCTTTACTACATCTGCATTCATCATCAACGGAGCAAATTTAACTTTGTTACCATTGATTAATTCTTTGATGATATAATATCTCAAGTCATCTGTAAAAGAATCACAATCTGTAGTAAGTTTGATTAATCTCTGAACCATTGGTTGAGAAATAGAATTTTTCTCAGCAAAAGTTAAACCATAGTTAACAATTCTTGTTGCAACTACACTAGATAAATCAGCTCGGAAATCAACATCAGTTCCTATAGCACTTTTAAGTGTGTTTAACACATACTGCTCATCTTTCTCAAAGATATCTTTTGGTCCAATAATTTTATCTAGTTTATTATTAATAAACATAGTAAACATAGAAGCAAAATCATTACCAACAGAACCTTCACCAATCATTTGGATAATTGGTAAGTTCTTAGCAAATTCTGTAATAGAACTAATAGAGTTAAAGAATGTAGTAATCATCCTTGGATTAATTCTTTGAGAAACTAATTCTGGATTCATCAACAAGAAGTTAATACATCTACTGTCAATGTTAGCTTTCTCTGCCCACTTAGCCCAGATGTTAACATCAAATTTTACTTCTGTAGAAATAAATCTGGTCTTCTGAGCAACATCTAAAGAAGTTACATTATAATCACCATTGTCTGGGTTAGTAGTTAACAAAATATGCCAGTTCTTAGGTAATTTCCAAGAAGCATATGCTTGCTCATCAATAAGAGTCATGGTAGCTTGCATGAATCTATGGTCAGCTCTGGTGTAGTCATCTAAGATTAAGAAACCACCTTCACCTCTACCTTGAATCCATTCAGGAGCAGCATGAGCCATTCTCTTATTGATTACTTTGTAACCTTTCTTCATTGCTGCATCAATCTGATGCTCATTAATCCAGGTAGTCTTACCTTCTGCATTTGAAATCTCAAATTCTTTTACAGGAAAACCTACAAGGTCACCTAATTCCTCAAACTCTGCTAAGTTTAGTCTGATCATATCCATGTTAAGCTCTGAAGCTAATTGTTTTACTGATGAAGTTTTACCCAAACCAGCATCACCCTCTATATTCACTGCTACAGGAACTTTACCATTAGCTTGTATATGTTGGTTATTAGTAACCATATACTTTACAAAATCTTTTAACTCATCTAAATTTAATTGAACTTGGCTCATAACTTTTCTTTTTAATAATTTATAATTCTAACTTGATAACTTTGCCTGGTAATCTATCATTCATACTTGATCTTTCAGATAATACCCACAATATTTTGCCTTTTGGCTTTATTCTTGTACCACACTCACCATCAGTAAAGTATACTAAACTTGTATACTTTCTAATGTTTGCATCATAATACTCTAGGACGGGATCAAATTCAGTCCCACCTCTACCAACAACATTCAAATCATTCTTGCCTTTATAGGGCTCAATACTGTTGATTTTTGTATCACACTGGATAATTGTAATGTCAACACCTGTTTTATAAATGTGTTGAATCTCATTCATAAACTCTTTAAGCTCTGAATCACTTACTGAACCTGAAGTATCAATAGCTAATAAGATATGCTGACGCATTTTAATTTTCAGACCTGGAAATGCCGGAAACCTTCTGTTTTCCTTTCTCTGAAGTTTCTTGGTAAATACTTTTGTACTTGTACCAGTAAATCTTCTTACATAACCTCTCCAATCAAATTTTTGTTTTACAATTTGATCTATTTTAATAAGAGAAGACATCTCACCAGGAACATAACCTCTTTTCTTTTCAGTTTGTTCTTTAGCCTCAGTAAGAATTCTCTGAATCTGACGGTCCATAAGTTTCTGTTCTGTCTCACCTATGCCTTCAAATTCATCCCATGTAGCATGATCATCACAAGAATCATTTCCTTGTTCTAAATCATCAAGCAATTGATCCATAGCATCAGAACCAGAAGTACCATTCTTTTCTTTTTCTTCTTGAGCTTCCTTCAGCTTCTTATAATAATACTTAGTACCTGCTTTTGTATCCAGATTTAATTCATGATAATCATCAATCATTATACCTCTCATAGGTATCTTAGCTTCAATTTCTTTTAATTCTTCTGGTGTAGCATTATTATCTATTGCTAGTTTATGCTCAGCCATGACAGCATCTTTAAGTGCTTTATATTCATCTGCTGTGTAATCACCACCAGGTAACCATGTATTATCTATATACTGGTTAATCTCCATGTCCATTGCAATATTGGCCATCTTTCTATCAGCAAAAGCATGATAAGCTGTTAAGTGTCCAAATGCAATGTGTAATAGTTCGTGTTTTAACAAACCTAATCTATGTAAATCAGTCAAACCACACCAGAAAGCCTCATTGATTGCTAACTGGTAGTTTATTCCATTCTTACTAACTCCTGCTGTAGGAATGTCATTTCTCCAATGCTTGTTAAGCTGGATTAGAAAATAGCCATAATATGGCTCTTTAAGCATAAGGTCCTTACTGGCCTTGCTTAGTAAATCTACTTTATTCATACTTTCTTTTTTATTTCTAAGTCACCTTTAACATCATAACCAAACTTAATCAGAGTGTTTTTCATTTCAGAAATGTATAATTCTAAATACAACTCTATATACATTTCATTATCAGTACCACCAAAAGGAAGAACACTATTTAAAAGTGTTAAGCTCACACTTCTGTTGTCTAAAGAAGTATGTAGAAAACTACCAAATCTTTTTGTAAGCTCAGTATAGAAATTATTATGCATCCAGAATTTTTCACTCTTACCAGCAAATGAAATAATAATAAAAGCCCATTCAATATTATCTTCCATATCTAGACTTTCTAATACTGTTTTAGCCATTTCATGATTACTTTCATCACTAGATTTAATCATTGCAATCAGATTCTTACACTCTTCTTTGTTTAACTTGAAATCAGAATTTGTATTTTCCATCAGTCTTCTATTTTAGTATTATACAATTCACTATGATATTCATTCCACATTTCCCTTGGTATTCTATAATATTCATTATCATCAGGAATTGAAACCTCACCTGAGTCATAATAATTAAATGCAGGGTGATAATCAGGATTTTTTTCAAACCAGATAGCAGATGCCTCTCTAATTTTAGAATACCATTCTTCTTTTCTTTCCTGTGTCATAACTACTTTGTTTTGTAAAACCGACCAAGAATTTTTCCATCAGTCTTCTTTTTTAATAACACCATCTATGTTTATTACTTTTGGTCCAAGTTTTTCTACATCATAACCTTTTACCTTTATTAAAAATTCTTTGTATTCATCAGTAGTTATTGAATGTAAACCTTTATATATTTCTTTAGAATCAAATATTTGTTTAACAGCACCAAACATATTTACTGTATTCATATACATTTCACCCATAAATGAATCATCTCTATTAAAAATAGATGGGTCTAATGCCAATGTTGTAACTTTTTGATCATTATCATCTCTTGTAAGAGTAAATTCTAATGATAAACTTGACTCATCAGGATTTGTTTTATTTGTGAAAACCACTTTGATTTTCTCATTTTCCAGTCTAATAATTTTTTGTTCTTCTTCCATGATTATTTAATTTTTACATTTTACCAAATAGAGAATTTTCTCTACATTTTTTAACATGCTTTTCAATAAAAGCTAAATACATATAAATGCATTTAAGTGTTTTCATAACTATTTTACTTTATAGAATCTCCAAGTATTTATTATACTTTCTTGTTATATACATATCTGCTATAGGATTGTTATATACAGCTTTTAATAAAGGTAAATACATTTTACCAATAAAATTTATTGAATATACATTAACAGAATACTTAATCTTGTAAGGTTTAACTTTAACAGTTTTACCTAAAATAAACTCACAAAATTTTTTAAATGCCTTAATAGTATCTTCTGTACCAACTAAAGATATTCCGTAAGTTGTGTACTTTTTTTGATACTTAAAAATACATCCATCTCCATCAAGCATACCTCTCCAAAAGTGAGAATTATATAAATAACAATCAGGAACTTTATAGTCAGTTGTTTTGTTTTTTATAATACCTCTTTCTTCAAAAAACTTTCTAAATGTTGAATCAGAAATAGTTAATCTTACAGATTGTTTCATTGTATACAAAGGACCTGTATAATTAAAATAATTACTTACTTTTTCAAGTATTTCTTTATCTGTACTTTGTAAACCAAGTGAAAGACCTGATTTTTCATTTGAACCATCTGCTGCATAAAGACCTGCTATATAAGCAGTTATTTCATTATCTACTAGTTTATCTACATTAACTGTATACTTCTTGTTTTTTACACCAATACATTTTACAGCTTCTTTTTGTAAACAACCACATGATTGTACTTTAGATTTATTCAAAGAGGAAAAATCTGTATTAGTAATATTACCACAATCACATTGACACTTAATATAATAAGCTCCCCATTTGTTTTTATGTGATAATTTTATTACTTGAAGTCTACCAATCTTAGGTAAAGCTATTAACATATCCTTGTATGTTCTATAAGTTCCTGTTTGTGCTCTCATAGAACAAATATACAAATAATATACTACATTCCTAACATATTTTCATTTAGAACGGAAGAATCTACCTAAGATGTTTCCATTAAGAAACTGTTCTTTTTCAAGTACTTCCATACAAAATTGATGTTTAGTTTCTTGATAAGTAAGCTCCATACTTGAATAACATATTTTAAGTATTTCTCTTTTTATTGTCACACCTTGCTTATGTGCTTGCTTTAGTACTGCATTTGAACTGTAGTAATTAAGAAAATCCGGTCTAATAACCAGTTTATATTTCTTTAACCTTTTATCAGTAGTCACAGCTAAAGCTTTTTTACCAAGTGGTCTTTTTATATTAGCAAAGAAATTTTTCTTGCCTATGTAAGAAACAGACTTACCATCTATTATAGCTGTCATAAGATAAATAAATCCTATTCCTCCTTCTGGGATATCTAGTTCACTAAATACTTTACCTTTATAAGTCCAAAAATCTATTGGTTGATTCATAATAATGTTTTAATTAATTGAAATACTATGTTTCTTGTTTCTTCAAGACCTCTTACTTCTACTGTGTCAGATATATCTTTTTCAAATGGAAGAACTATATAATCAAAACCATATCTTTTCTTGTAAGTTTTAGCTGCTTCAATACCGGGCTCATCATTATCAAAAATCACTATTATTTTAGCATACTTATGTGTATACTTTTTTATAAGATTTTCTGCAATAACAGTATTTTCACTGTCCGGAGCAATAGATTCAGTATTTCCAATTCCAAGAGTTTTGAAAGACATGATATCTTTCAAAGATTTAGTTATTATTAGATACTTAGACTCAAAATTAACTTGTTCAGAACCTTGAATATAATCAGAGACTTTAATAAACTTACTTTTTTTATTTTTAGGTTGATAGATCTTATACAAAGTACCATCTTTTCTAAAATAACCATAAGTATAATTATTCTCAAATCTTAATTCTTTTAGCTCACCATCATTATCTGTTTTACTAAGTATAAAATACTTCAGTGGTTGAACATTATGCTCATTTAATAGTTTAGAACCTATTTTATAGCTCATCCAGAAATCCTGATCAAGATTATTCCAGTGTCTTATTTCATAATCAGAAACTTCATATCTGCTTTCGGCCACATACTCTCTGGGAGTAATATCATGCCTAGAAATGTATTCTGAATAGTCATCCATTATCTTTCTTACAGCAATACCTCTAGATTCTAGATTATAATAGTGTAACACAAAATCAATTGTATCACCAGATTTACCAGTAGAGAAATCCTTAAACCTATACTTACCCATTTTATCTGAATATATACAAAAGGAAGGTGTCTTCTCTGCAGAAAATACTGATTTAATTTTAACATCTTGTCCAATAAGTTTTTCTGGAAGATTAAGATAAAATTCAAATACCCATTCTGTAGGAACCTGATTCAAATCATATATAATTGCTTTAGTAGAAATCATAACAATTTATTTTAGAATAAAAAAGGGAGCACTGAGACTCCCTTTCTCAAAAGTTAATTACTTTTAATCTAAGCTGAAGTCAGCAGCATTCTTACTTGGTATAGCTAAATCAGCATCTTCACCAAATTCTTTTTTCTCAGTTACTTCAAGCTTTTTAAGGTGTTTAGTCTCATTATACTCAACAACTTTACCACTTTCAGAAGTACCGTAAGAGTATTTGTTACCTTCACCTTTTGGTAAATACAAATCATAGTTAGTATAACCAGTTTTACCCATATATTCTTTACCAGCTACACACCAGTTAAGATATGTATCTTTAATTGGAGCATTTGCACTAAAGTTTTTAACAAACTCTTCAATAGTATCATATTTATTATCTTGAGCAATAAACCACTCATCAACACCATATGTGTGTGCTAAGTTCTTTAAGAAAATCATAATTGATCTATCTCTTTGAATCTTAATACCAGATTTTGTTTCACCATCAGCAAATGCATATTGACTAGCTTTTAATCTACCAATTTGACCTGCATAATGACCTTTACTTTCATCATCTTTGTCAATCAAAAACCCTTCAAAATCATCAATAGCTGGAGTTTCTACATTCAATATTAAGTGATATGCACCTTCAATAAATGAAAAATCTTCTAAGTGAATAGAGTTAATTTTTAAAATTTGATTACCTGGTGTAATTGTTTTTGGCACCCCTGTGCCTTTTCCTAAATCAGTTGTACTTAAAGCCATCTTTTTTTTCTTTTTTAATTATTAAACTTACTTTTTTATTTTACATATACTTCATCCCAAGAAACTTTTAATGTTCCATCAGTAGAATCAGCAATTACTATTTCTTTGTTTCTCAAGTGATCCGGTCTAGCACCACAAGTTACTTCATCATTTGTCTTAAAACTCAACATAGTTTTAGGACCCTTACGGTACATGTAGCCGATCGCGTCAGCATTAGCACAAACTAAAGATTTTATTTTACCTGTCAAATCTATATTAGCAGACATAACCATCTCACCTTTATCATCAACTTGCTTGTCTTTGATGTGACCAGATAAGATTACATAGTCAGCTAATGTATCTACAAAATCCAATACTTGGAAAAAAGCTTGGCGAATATACAAATAACCTGCACCATTTGGTAAAGTTGTTATATTATCTCCATCATAATTCTTTCCCATCGGTGTTTGACGGTAAATTTTTATTGCAAGTGGATGAATCATTTCTTCCAATGCAGTTACAGTATCTATAGTGATATAGGTATAAGGCTTATTAGCTTCTCTAATAGCTTTACCTGTATCCAATAACTCTTGTAAACTAGTAATAGGAATTTTTAATGCTTCAATAAAATCTGCACCATGTTCTAAATCTAAGATTAAATTATTCTCAAGACCAGCATAACAAGTAGTTTTACCTGTTTTTGGTTTTGAATAAATAACCAATCTTTTAGGATTAGCTCTCTGAGCCTTTACCTTTGTAGTTGGAAGTACTATACTCATTACTTACTAATTAAATCATTTAACCATTGCTTGTTACTTACAGGTTTTTTCCACATGATTGCTGCAAAATCTTGTATTGTCATTTCAGCAATATTTACATCTGGAATGCTAGGAATAGATTTAATCTCTGACACAGAATTATTAGTTTTTGGTTTCAATTCTTCTGTAAAATCAGGAAAATCATTGTTATCAACTAAAGACTTTTGAAGTCTTGGTAGGTCTATATCAAAATCACCAGCTTTCTTTTTCTCTTCAAGTTCAGTAAGTCTTTTCTCAAACAAACCAAAACTTAATGTGGATCCATCAGAATTAACAGCTACCAATTCTTGTAAAGGAACTGTGAATAAAGAATAGTCAGCACCTGTAGAAGATGTACCACTTTTCTTATCATACTCTTCTGAGTAGAAAGGATTATACCTATATCTAAACAATTGTCTGTTTTCATAGAATGGTTTAACATCTAAAATTGCTCCAGATGGATCAGTTACATTGTCATAAAATTCAATGTACAAATCTTCACCTTTATTTAATTCAGACTCAAAAAATTGAACTTGTCTACCATATTTACCTTTTTGAAAAAAGGCTGTTTTAATCAAGAATGCAGGATCAGACTCTCCTATCTTCTTAAAAGTTTCTATGTGATTCACATAGAATTCTTTCTCTCTTGTTTTTCTTACTGTTGTTACGCTCATATTGTTGTAATTTTTGGTTTAATTGCTGTTGGTGGTGTTGGTACTTCTACAATCCTCATTGTAGTCCGATCAAGTTTAAAGAAGCTTATTCTAGTAGTACCATTCCTTGATTTAAGGAAATGAAACACTAAGATATCTTCATCCTGAATAATAAATTTCTCAGGACCATACAACCTAATTTTTCTTACAGAAGGCTTATTAATACCCATAACTACATCAGCATGTTGTAGCAAAGCATCAGACCCGTAAATATCAGAATCTAACACATAATTTCCATAAACACCTTCTTCCTGTCTTTTAGGATCATCTATGTTTCTGTTAAGTTGACTTAGTACAATAAATGCTATAGGATATTTCTTTTTCATCATTGTGAGAGCCTCACCTAAGCTTCCAAGCATTTCAAATTTGTCTTTCTGTCCCTTACCAACTTTAAATAAAGCTGAGTGATCTATAGCAACTAGCATGTTATTAAAAGTACCATCTTCATTTTTGTACTTATCCATTTCATAGTGTATAGTGGCACACATCTCATCTACTGTACATGCATCATAGACAACATTAATCCTGTCCATTGCTTGCATGTTTTGGTAATACTTAACACATTCATCATAGATTCTCTTATCTACAAGTTTCCCATCTTTACTCATTAATGTGTTGTAATCAGCACTTGTAATCAGACTTAGTTTTCTTACACCGCTAGTTTCATCTACCATCTCCATCTGAAACTTTAAAACTCTAAAATATTGGTCACTGTTGTTAGCAATAATATCACTAATCAACTGCTCCATAAATAAAGTTTTACCAGTTCCAGGTCTGGCACCAACTACGGTTATTGTTCTCCATTCAAGACCATCACAGAATGCATCATTAAATTTAGGCCAGGCACTCTTTAGGGATTTTAATGTACCTTGTCTCCTAGCTCTAATTTTATAGAGTGCTTTTTCTACGGACTGCCTTTCACTAACAGGTAGCAAAGGTCTTGCACCATTAAATAAATTTGACATATGTGGATTTTAAAAATTGATCACACTATGTTGTCCCTAAAATAAGTAGGAACTTCATCTGCACCAGATACTACTAGTTCACAATATGTAGCCAGATCTGACTCAAAGGATTTATCCAAGTTTTGTTTGCGGATAAAATATTGTGAATTTCTCATGTATTCAAATCTTTTAAGCTCATATTCAGACACATATTTTTCAGTTGCATTTAAAATTGTTTCCCAGCTATAATCATAAGTTTCAAAAAACCACTTGAATGCTCCTTCTAGATTTTTAACATTTACTCTAGCAGGTTTGCCAGAGTTAAGTTTTCTATTAGGAAATATTTCTAAGTAGTTTAACATCATTGTTATGTAATCTTCTCCCATAAGTGCGCTAACAGTTTTCTTTTTAGTTTTTTTAAAGAAACTATTAATTTCTTCTGTAAATATAAGACTTTTTGCAGTTAATACCAAATCATCATTAACCCAATCACCAGCTTTTAGTCTACTGATTTCCAAGTCTTTATTCACAAATTTGTTTGGTATAACTTTTTCTTTTAGACAATGCAACATGTAATATGTATTAGGCATTAAGTCTTCTTTAATCAGTCTATTAAATATCTCCACCATCACCAAAGAATTAAGTATTTATAATTTTCAAGCACTACTTTTTGTGTTGTAAAAAATACATCTTTTGAATCCCATTTATTAGATTTATTATAAACAGCAGATGCAGGATGAGGACAGAATAATTTATAACAATTGTCATTAACACTATCTGCCCAAGTACTTGCTTGTTTTCCCATGTAAATATACACCAATCCATTATTATAATTTGATAGATAATCAAAAAGATAATTTAACAATGGCTTCCATATATCATAATGCTTACCAATTTTACCTATTTCAGTTGTAAGAGCTGTATTAAGCATAAGTATACCTTGATTAGACCATCTGGTTAAATCGGGATTATTGCTAACACAATCTCCTTTATAAACAGTTCTGTTTACCTCATCTAACATAAACTTTAAACTTGGTTGCAACTTCATTGTTTTACTACAACTAAAAGCAATACCATCAGCAACATTAATTGTTGGATATGGATCCTGACCTACTATTACAACTTTAAGATCATCATAAGGACTTTCTTTAAATGCTCTGAATACATCTCTTAAAGGAGGTGTAAATCTTCTATCTAATAAACTTTCATTAGCAAGTGACTGGATTATATTTTTAAAATCAGAACTATATATAAAAGTTCTTAATACTCTGGCCCATCCAGAAGGAATTAAATCTTCATATAATTTGTCTACAATTTTATCTAATTCTAGTTTTTCTTTCATAATTTTACAATTGTAATTTAAACTAAGCTAACATGATTAAAGTTAAAGAAATGAAAGATGATGCCATTGTTCAAGTACCTGTAAGTAAAGGTTATTACATAATGGTTAAAAACTTAGCCTATATTCTTTTGAATAAAATGATTCAAGATAAAAAATCTGAAGAATATCTTAAAGAAATAGGTGTTAAAACATATGTTGAACTTGATGATGATCAAAAAGCTATGCAAACTGTAACTTTATTAGTTGCTGAAATTGAAGCTCAAGCAGTAGTTCAGAAACAATTTCAAGAGAAAGAAGTATTACAACCAGGAGATGAAGGATTTGAAGCTCCTACTGAAGGTTAACATTCAATTCTACTCCTATTTCAATACAAGCTTGAATAGTTAGCATAAGCTGGTCTTTGGTACACTCTGCAAATGATTTGCAAAACTCACCTTCTGAGTCTGTGTAGCAAAGACCAGATCTTTTTTTGACAATCTTTTTCATTTCTTCAAAAGTATAGCCGGATTCTTTGGCTAACTCTCTAATACATGCATGCACTTTATTAATTTGTGCTCTACTGTGATCTGCATTAGCTAGATCAATATACATTTCTACTTCCTGTCCTTCAGGTATCTTCTGTAGGAACAGTTCATATGCCAGCTTATCCTTTGGATTGGAATAAGTAAGCTTACCTTCTTTTTTTACAAGTTTGCCTGTGTACATATTTTTAGTGTTTCAAGAAAATTAGTTAAACTTTCAACATCTTTAATAAGTATCTTATCTACTTCAAAGCAATCTACAGTCCAATTATCATCATCAATTTCTTCAGTTGAATCAGAAACTAATGTGATACCATCTACTACATCAAGAACATAGTAGTAAAAGTCTTTATCATTACCACTTTCTTCTTTGGAAACATCTCTTCTGGTAAACCCAGCATCAATTAAATCTTGCTCTTTCATAATTTGTTTTTCATTTTAAACATCATTAACTCCGGTGTTGCAATTTTAAGATAGTTATCTTTAACATGATCTACATACCAAGGTGATTCAAGTTTGTCTTCTCTTAATTTCCCAAACTGTTTTAAACTTAAAACAACAATATAAATATTATCATCATCAGCTTGTAGCATCTCAAACATTCTATTGTTTTCATCTTTAGTAATTATTTCAAGAAACTCTAACAAATTAAGTTCTAGTTTGTATACAAATAACCATTCTCTCTTATTGAGAAAATCATACCTTGGAGAAAATATATTTACTTGATGCTTAAATAATATAAGATATATATCATTTTGTACATCTTTTGATAAAGTAACATGTAATCTAAGAAGATCTTTTGCTAAATACAATACTTCCTTAGCAACATCAGCCTTTATATCACTGTTTCCCATATACAATTAATATTACTAATAACCGGAACTCCTCAACTATCCTATAGAACAACTTTTTCATGGCTGTAATACTTGATAAATACAATTCTCTACAATAAGATTCCAAGTAGCTGAAGGATCAGACTCTTCTTCATCGGCATACATAGCAAGAACTTGATTTACTTGCTCAGTTGTTAAACTTTTTTTGATGCTGTTAGCTACCACTACTACATCAATTTCAGATATATTACTTACCATGTGTTTCTTTTTTATTTAAATAATTATAATTTCTAATGTGGGTAATAGCAGCATGCTCATTACATAATCCACATGTTCCAAGATAAAATGTGCAAATCATTGCTTTATCTTTCTGTTCTTCTGTGAGATATTTTACTCCACAATTCACACAGACATAATCTGATTTTCTATTCTCCTTCTTTGTCATAGATTTCTTTTTCTTCAGGACTAAGTTCTTCATATTTAGGTATAACATAACCAATAATCATTTCATTTTCAGTATAGTATTCTTGATTTTTATAACCAAAACAAATACGGTTAGTTTCAAGTTGTATACTTCTTTCTTTTTCAAGTTGCATTTTAGATTCATTACTAAAATACTCTTCATTATACTTTCTTTTTCTAAGAATAAGCATTATCAAAAAATACAATTCTGAATCTTTGTCAAGTTTCATAAGTGCGTCAAGTAAACTATTTGTTGTATACCTGCAATAATCTATTTGATAAAAATCTTTTTCTTTCATAATTAAATATCAATATGAATTAAAAAACTAATTTTTCTTTTAATAGTTGGATATGTTTCCAATAACCATTTTGTCAAAGCATCAGTGCTTTCTTTACCATCAATATGGCACTCAATGTAAGTATGCTTTTTATAACCATGTATCAAAGGATTAGTTCTTAACTCTACCGGTATCTCAGATACGGGAATTATTGATCTTTTAATTGTTTTCATACTAACTTTTTATGTTTATAACAATCTATACATATGTGATACCCAGGAGTTACACTTGGTACATATGTATGTTTACAAAATAATCTTTTAATCTTTTTCCACATACTATTTCTTTTTAAATTGATTGAACCATTCAAGATCTTGTTTAAGAAGTAATTCCCTAAAAGGTGTCATAGTAGTGCCAAAATGTTTACATCTTGCTGTTAATAATTCTATTACTTCTTCCTCACTATACATTCTTTCAGCTTGGTAATTAGCACCTTCAATCATTCCTGATTTAAATGCTGCTTTAGCTGTATCAATTACTAATTGACCTTTTACATCAGCATCTTTAGAAATAAAAATACCATATTTGTCTTTCTGCAATCTTTCAGCAGCTTTTTCTAATGATTCTTGTTTAGGTTCTTCATATAATCCTAATTCTTCATCATCATGCATCATATTAATAAGATGTTGCTTTTGTTCTTCTTGTGGTATGATTATCATGTACTTGTTTTTTAAACATTCTTCAGCATTTGGACACATATCATGATTCCACTCACAATTAAGACAATTTCCAAGTTCATAGTTAACTTCAACAAACTCACAAGTAGGATTCTTTACAAACCATTCCAAGAACTCATCATCAATAGCTTGTACACCATCCTCAATTAGAGTTGGGTCTGTTGTTAGGATGATTTTTTTATAATGCCCACAATCTCTATATACTTGTACAAGCTCTTTAGAAACTTTTTGAATGTTGTAATCTTGTTTTGTACTGTAAACAAAATCATCTTCTTTAATATCCTCCAAAGATGTGATATAGATATGACTTGATGTTCTCCAATTTAATGATTCTTTAGAGAGTGCATATTGAGGTGTGAAAGAATGGTAGTAGTGCAACCTACTTGGTTGGTCTGTTGGTATAATAAATATATTTTTCATGATTTCTTTTCTTTAATTAGTTCAATAAGTTTATCTATACAAGATGATTCTGCTTCTTCATAGGTTTTATATTCAATTAAATCATGAAAAAATAAACGGCCTATACCATATTTCAAAATTTTATCAACATACCAGTATAGTTCTTCAGATTCATCTTCATCATAAGCAAATGAAACCCACAATTTGTGCTCATCTCTAAACCACTTGAAGACTTGTGATTTTAGTGGTGCTGAAATTCTACCAATTTCACTTAAATTATTATGATAAAATTGATTCTGATTTAATGAAGTTAGTTCACCATCATCTGGGTCAATATCAAAAAATATTTTATCTTCAACATTATTAAGTCCATAATAAGCAAAACAAGGTTCATTAAAACCTAATTCCTTCAAAGCTAATGCTTGATTATAATTTACAAAGTGTTCTTCCATCTTAATTCTTTTTAATTGTGTGAAATTCATCAAAAAACTTACTTATGTAAGTGCTGTATCCTGGATGTGCATAGTTTCTATCTAAGTGAGATAAATACTGCTCTCTTGTCATTTTATGACCTTGCACAAATTCTAAGTATAATTTGTAATCAAGTACACTATGTTGCCAAGACTCAAAATGTGCAAAACCTTTCTTACTTCCTAAGCTTTTAGTAGGTCTTACACCAGGATGTCTCATACCAAATAAGTTCTTATTTGATTTAAATAACCCACTGCACATGTTACTTTCTTGCCGTACAATAGCATAGGCAATCTCAGGATGTTGTATATTCTTTTCTAGAATATAACTTACTAATAGTTCTCTATCTAATTTAGAACTATCTACTGCTACTACTACTGTAGTATCTTTAATCACTTTCTTTACAACCTTAATTTTTTTATTTTCACTTTTCCCTAAGCTTATTAAACCAGTTGTAAATACTGCAATTATCACAAACATTACTGTTACTTTCATATACATATTTTTTTAAAAATGCAGGAATTCCACCTGCTATACCCTGTTGTAATCCGCAAGGCTTAGAGCTACTTATTCACTCCCGTATTTTTAGTTTGTTTAGACTTTTTTTCTTTTTCATCAAGCTTATTGAAATACTCAAGCCTCTCTGCTATTTTCTTGTTCACCAGATTGTAGTCTGGCATAGTGTTCTCCTTCTTCATTTTCTTTTTGTTTTAGAATATCAAGAGCTTCTCCAAGAGATAAACCATCAGGTGTAACACCAGAGTTTATCAAATCCATGTAGATCTGTTTAATCTTCCCCATTTTGTGTACCTCTCATGATTGCACCAATAATACCTCTAAAAGGATCATTTTCTTCTTTACCAAGTCTATGACCAACTAAAAAACATACAAATGCAAGCTCATTAGGATGTGTTACACCTTTACTTGCTTCAGCAAGTATATTTGTTATAGACTCATTAGCACAAGCTGTTCTTGTTATTGCATACAACTCACTTTTTCTTTCAGGTGTAATACCTAATGTACCTGTGATAGTATCATCTGCATCATCAATAATCTTAACTGTAAGATAGTCTTGGTAATCAGGTAAAACTATTGGTGTTTCTTTTTTACTAAATAATTGAGAGATCCAATTCTTCTTCTCTGACTGTGATTTCTTGTTTTTCATAAATTTCTAAAGGTATAAAACGTGAAGCACTATAATATTCATACGGAAAAGAATCTGGAGAAAGATATACTTCCTCCAATTCAAATCCTAATTCATTGCCCATAAGTGCTAATTGAACAATTTGTTTTACAGTATATACATTACCTTGAACAATCCATTCTGTAAGAGGAATCTTACCTGGTTTATTCTTGTCATTAATACAAACTACTTTAAGCATACTCTTTTATTTCAGATTTTAACTCCATCTGTTCTAAAGATGTGTTAATCTCTAACATATCCATATAATTACCAGATACAATATCTACTGAACCTTTACCATCTGCTATAAGAGCGCATTGTTCTGCTTGATGGGCATCATGATTACAAAATCTAATTAAGCATGCAATAACATATAAGAAGTCATGGTGATCATCATTATGCAAAACAATCTTGTGTGTTTTAGTATCTTCCATATTATAATTTATGGAATTTTTTTCAGTATTCAACATTAATATATTACATTAAATGTTTTGTAAGTTACTTTAGTTTGGTCAAATCCTTCTAAAGCTTGCTTAACCCAATGTTCATCAATAGTATTCTTATAACATAAAATATGTACTACTGCTGTCTCATCTGGATTAAGTCTCAATAATCTACCAATTCTTTGGGCAGACTTTCTCTCATTACCATAAGCATGAAGAATAATACCTTGTTTAAGATCGGGAATATTAACACCTTCACTCAACTGATGAACAGTAGAAAGACAGTTAATCTTACCTTCTTTAAACCAAGTTAAACAATCTTCACTTTCTTTATTACCACTATGGTAAGAGTAAGGAGATAATAAATCTGCTTGCTCCTGTGTATTTGCAAAGACAATAACTTTATTCTTCTGAGTAATGCTTGCTAATAATTTCTTAGTGTATTTTTCTTTACTAGGATACTCCATAAGAGCGCGCATTCTCATGATTCTGAGCATATGTAAATTACCTGCTCCGGACTCAACTCTTTGAGACCAGTACTGATAATTTAATTTCTCTGAGGTCAGGAAACTATTATTCTTATTCTTTACTAAATAATCTTTCTTATCGGACAACTCAAGCATATGAACAAATATCTTGTAGTCATTCAAGATATTATTCTCTACTGCATCATCAGCTTCAAAGCTATATACAACAGGACAGAAATCATTTACCATTCTACCCTTTTCAGAGCCATGGTGTTTAGGAGGAGTACCAGTAAGACCCAGTATCTTTCCTTTGTAGTTCTCTAAGAAGAATCTATGTGAATCCAAAAGACTGTGTACTTCATCCAAATAAACAATATCATAATCATTAGGATCATGTTTGTTTATGCTTAGATAAGTAGTAAACACAATTCTTCCAAGTAAATGAGCTTTATCAAATTTACCTGCATCATCAATCCATGATATGAATATAGATTTCTTTGGTGCTACAACCAAAACTTTCTGAAGAGGTGTAGTATTTCTTTCTAAGTGAATCAAACCAACTTTAGTCTTCCCAACACCTGTTCCAAGTACAATACTACAACGTCTATGATCATCAGTTTTGCTGATAGCTATATCTTGTACATCATCTTTTGTAATCATTTTATTTTATTTTTGAAAATTTTGTTTGGTTTTCTTTTGAATATTATATAATATTAAAAACTTTTTGTTGAATAAAATGATTAGCTACTGTTGTATCTGTCATTAGTTTGACAACATTGATGTTTAATTCAATATTTTTTAAAACATTTTCATGATTGTAGTTTTCTCCATAAGCTTTTATAAAATTACTTAAGAAATTAAACTTAACCCATCTGTCTGCTTTGCCAATTTTTATAAACAAATCACTGAATTTTTTACACATTTCTTCAGCATTTACATTCATAATTTTAAATTCACCATTTTTAATAATATTACTCATAGTGGAATTTTGCTTAAATTGATTTTCATTGTAACAGATTGAAGCAATCATCAAAGGTTCTAAATTATATAAGTTCTTATACTTTTTAAGAATTAAATAATCAGGATTAGAATACATCCATGCATTAATATAATCAAGTAAATTCCAAGATTTACCAGAATTATTATAATAAGCCATTTTTCTAACTATATCAGTTTCATCTTTAATTTCAATATATCTGTATTCAACAGGTATATTTTCTCTTTGACAAGCATGTACAAGATGTTGACCATCAATAACATATGTCTTTAATTCACCATCAATTGCATTAGTTCTTACACATATAACTTGTCTAGTAATACCAATTGCTCTTATACTTTCAACTAATTTTTCTACTTGTTCAGAATTAATGTTTCTATTCATTGGTAAATAATTAAACAATGAATAATTTGTTGTTACACTAATTTGAATAACTTGCTTTTTCATAATCATAAACTTTTTTAATCAGACTTTTATTTTAACCAATTCATAACTCTTGCCTCTTCTGGATGTGTGTGTATCCAGTCATGACAATTTCTACAGACAGGTAACCAAGTACTTTGTACTAAATAGAATGCATCTCTATTGGCTCCTGCAAATGTGTGGTGAACATCAGTTGTTTTTGTAGAACAACCAGCAACACTAACCTTACACATGGTGTTATCACTAAGGAACTTATACCTGAGTTTTAAATACTCTGTATCTTGTTTCTTTCTCTTATCAGATACTGTAGGAATTACATTCTTATGTTCAGGATCACCTGACTTAACTTTAGCCCAACAGTATTGACAATACTTGTTACCTTCATGATTCTTCCAGATAACTTTCTCTTCATGACATCCGTTACAAACTTTAAGCTTTTTCATCCATTAGTTTTAATACTGTTTCTGATATTGCTTTTACTTTATCACTAAACCAGTCTTCATCACTATTCCATTTACCAGCAGCTAATAAACCTTGTGTAACTGAAGTAATAACATATTCTCTTTTAGTTATTCCTGGTTGAAGAAAGCCAGCATGTACCGTAGCAAATGCTGGCTGATTATCATTTTTTCTCATTGTTGGTTTTTATTTTTCCAAAGATAAGAAATTTTTAGGTAAGATACCTTCAAGCATAAACAACTCAACTAACTGATCCTTATGTATACACAAGTCTTTGAAAGTTAATGTGTTCTTGTAATTAGCATCCATATCCTCATAACTATTTAATTCACTTATAAGTGAACTATTAGGAAATAAAGACAGTAATAATTTATCAGTTAACTGCTTTGTTACTCTGTGTTTGTAGTTATTAACAACTAATTGTGCACGGTTATAAACATTGAGAATGCGGGACTTCTTCTTACTGCACATACTATTAAGCTCATCTACTGATAGAGAGTCTATACCATATAGAGCTCTTTTATAGAGATAGTTTTGATAAGTACTATACTTATCTTGTTCAAAATCCTGATATTTCACAGGTTTTGCAATATAATCTTTGATGTCGTGTTTTAGCTTTTCCATAATCATATACATTTTAAATCATAAAAAGAGCCTGCCGTAACAGGCTCCTTGTTAATTACTATTTTAAATTTTCTTCACTTAAATCAGATATTTCCCAAAGTGCATCTTCTAAATGCATATTAAGCTTAGATGCTGGTGTATCAAGCTCATCATCTTCAGTTTTGTAATTTTTTTGTAAAATTTCTACAGCTTTATTAACTAATTCATTTAATTCAGCTTGAATTGTTATTACATTTACCATGACTATTAATATTACAAATTAAATTCTTCTGATGAATTGTCAAACTCAGCATTTGGTTGCATTGCAGGTTTCTTAGCAACTTGAGCAGCATAAGCAGCTTTTACTTCTGCTTTGTTATCATGACTAATCAAGATATCTTCAGCATTTGCTTTAGTAGTATACTTTGTTCTACGGTGAATAGGAAAACCACCAAGAGTACAAGCTACATTTGTTTCACCAGCTTTTTTGATAGATTTACTTGGATCTTTTTTGTTAAAAGGATCTAATGATTCTTCAGCAACAATAGTTCCTGACAATTCTTGACCATCAAAGTAACCTGCTGATTGTAAGTCTTCTACAAGACCGTGAATAAGAGCAGAAAACTCTTTACGCTTCATGAATCCATTGTCATCTATGACTACTCTGTTTTGTACTACACGTACATATCCAAAAATAGGGTTTGCTGATTGGTTAATTACCAATTTTGTTGCAGCATCAGCTACAACTTTAACTTTTGTGTCCATCTCTTTAAGTTTTTGAGATTAATAAATAAATTGATTTTTTGAGTAGAAATACTATATTACACAACTACTCATTGTGCAATAAGAAATAAATACAGATAGTATTTATATATCCAGATTATCTGTTAAATCAATGATATCATCAAACGGTATGCTGTCATCAGCTATATCATCAAGTTCTTCATCATTTGGGAGAAATTCAAAGTCATAAGACTTTTCTTTGGCATTATCAATGCATGCTGAATCCGTGAATGGATTGGTAGCATAATCACCACCGCCAACAGATATTAAGTACTGAATATCAAGGTCAGTCATACTTAAATACTGATCAATACTAATGTTAATTACTTTTCCGTTTGGTAGCTGGTATAACATGCTTGATTAATGTATAGTAAATGTATTACATAAATAACAAATACAAGTCAAAATTCATCAAAAACATGCCACTATATAGCTAATAACAATGAGAGAGCTATTAACTCTCTCATATTATTATCTGGGAAAAGCGTCCACACAGGACAAAATATTTATAAAATACTAGTAACATCTAATACAGCTTCAAGAGGTAGATTAACTGTACCTTCTGGGAAGCCAACTGTATATGCATTGTAACTATGATAGCCATTAAAGGCTAAGACAGTACCATATACAGCTTCATCTATTGTATTCTTATCAAGAATTTCTTTCTCACTAGTACCAAGCCAACCAGTTTTTTCTCTATCAACTTTAACTTTGGTACCTGCTTTAATAGGTTCGGGAATTAATGTTCCTATAGAAAGATCAATAATCTTCCTACACATAGACTCACTCTCATAAGTATAGAGAGTGAGCATTTCAATTAGTTTGTTTTTAACATATGCATCATCAGATGCTAATAATCTGTTAAATAACACTGTGAATGTATCTCTATCATACTTCACATAACAAGTTCTAGGATCCATAAAACACAAACATAAATAGTAAAATACTTACAGCAGCAATAAATATCACTGTGCCTATTATGAATTCTTTTAAGAACTCTTTAAATTTTTTGTCATCTATAATACTCTCTAGATGTAGTTTCTCACGCTCAATTTCATTCAACTTTTCCCGTTTCATTTCTAGTGGAGCATCACTACGTTCTACTGAATCACTATAGAATATTAGTGATTTTATCCTTTGGTCAATCTCTGTCTTTTCCATTCTTTTTCAGTTTTATAATCATTACTACTTTTCTTACCAAACCAAGAATGAATATAATTCATTGGTTTATACTCAAAGTCTTCATATCCCGGAAGACATGCTACAAACTTTGTTACTTCAATTGTTTCTTTTTTTCTTTTTGAAATCATATAGTTTATTTTTAATTTACACACTAATCTCTATCTGCTTTAAGAGATTCAAATTCATATTCTTCATTGTATTCAAGGTCACCTGTCTCAATATAATGAAGAACTTCTCCCTTATACATATGGTCAGCAACCTTACCATCTTTAAACCACACAGTATATAACTTGTGGTCTTCGTGTTCTCCCGCAGGAGTGATGGTTCCATTCAATAACCACCAAATAAATACTAACTTGCTCATAACTATTTGTTTTAAAAGTTCATTAAACATTGCTGACATGTGTGTACTTCATCACACTCACATGTTAATTCCGGATTTATTCCATATAACATAGCTTTATCAGCATCTTCAGACATCAGTTCACCTCCACTGAACTGTCTTTTAGCTTTTCTTTCTTCTACTTTAACATTGGTAGCATTAATAGCTCTGATAACCATTTTCAGTGCATTTCTAAGATGATTGATATCCATTTCATCTACATTAATTTTTTGACCATTCTTCATAATCCAATACACATTTTTCATTTGATTTAGTTTTTGAGTTTATAATTTGATATATAGTTGGGAACACAGATAAAATGTGCTTAGTTATAATAGGTAATAGATCCTTACAAATAACCTAAAATTACATTATGCATTACTGCAATACTTAGTCTTGTAGATTAGGTCCGTCTATATTTCAGTGAAGATTGGCTCTTATTAAGCTTCAACATCCTATTATAACTGTAAGCACAAAGTTTTCCGGAAGCATTTACTGTCCTAAAGAACATAACACTAATAACAATACTATAAGTAATAGTAATACTGATTAGTATATGTATAGACACACTTAATACTTTATATACAGGGAAATGCTTAGTCTTGTTTTAGCTATATAAATATTCATATACAGCTAGTTACACATTTATGTACTCTTGTAGTATAGTGTAGATATGGTAGAGGTAGAACACCTTTCCCCATTTTATCACACACTTTCACACAATTTACAAAAAATTAACTACTTGATTATCAGTGAGTGAGTCTCATTGTTACACAGGTAAAACAAAACTAATTATTACTTGCAATGAGTTTACAATGCTCTATAAATGTTTTATCATCTAGTGTATGTTTCATAAAATTGCAGGTTCTACAACAAGTAACAAGGTTATCTACAGTGTATCCTTTGTTATTATCCTGTCTATCTAAGCCAATACCAACAATAGTTTGCATACAATAAGTACAAGACTTGTTCCAATAGGTATTAAACTCTTCATATGTTATGTTAAACTCAATACCTCTGTTTAATGCACCTCTCTTGTATGTAGCATATCTATGCTTTGGTGTTTTATGATATTGATATTTAATCTTATTAAGCCTTTGCGTCTCTCTTCTAAGTTTTACTTTACAGTCAAAACATCTTATACTAACATCAGTAGCAACAGGTTTATCACAGTCTTTACATTTCTTTCTCATAATCAATATTATTAGTTGTCTCTACAAATATAATAAATATTATGGAGATAAACAATAACACGGTGGAGACAAAGAATATTATGTTTCCAGAGTAAGCAGATTCTTCCTACTACACAACTTAATAAGCACTAAGTAGTAGGTAGTACACGCTACTGAGTGTATTTATAATACTATTAAAGCTGAGTAAGCTTAATTTCATTATACACCTACTACTATTTAGTTAATATATAGCTTGATAACAAGATTTATATTAAATAAATGGTTGATTGGTAGAGGGTAAAAAGAAAAATACTAGTGACCTAAGTCACTAGTATCTACTACTTACTACATTTTATCTAATGAGTCTGTAGTATCTTCAGTTGTTTCTTCTGCAGTTTCTTCTGCAAACTTAACCTCCACTGTTCTTTTCTTTGCAGAAACTGAACTTGTAAGCTTGTCTGCTAATCTGTCTGCAAACTTATCTGCTAACACTGTACTTGCTTCTGCAATTGCATTTAATCTTGCTGTATCTTTGTTAAATGCAGAGTTATCCAATGTAAAGTTTCCATCTTTTTTCTTGATGAAATTAACTTCATCCTCCATAGAGATGTAGTTGGTTAGGAACTGTACTTCTCCATTTGCTCCAAATGAAGGATACTGTTTGAAACTTGGACTATTTTTGTAGTCCTCAATTTCTGCTACTGTACCTACAATGTTGTAGATATGAAATGTTTTACCAAAGTTTTTACTGTCTTTGTTTCCATTTCTCAATGATGTTACATAAACTGCTTTCATGTTACTTGTTTTTAATTGTTAATAAATTATTTTATTTTAAATTAAGGGTTGATTAGAAGGAGGGAAAAAAGAAAAGCAAAACCAGCCTAAGCTGGTCTTGCTGAACTAATATAGATGGCTTCATAGCCAGCTTTATTAGTGTACAATCTGCCGTCAAGGTACATCAAGTCACCAGACTTGGT
>Ga0114962_10000023_pt1 | contig 121551 bp, 121 predicted proteins | sample C_130820_MF_Meta_FD_87017 | JGI IMG/M metagenome (GOLD analysis project Ga0114962, IMG submission 87017) | Freshwater microbial communities from Lake Croche, Canada to study carbon cycling - C_130820_MF_MetaG | ecosystem: Environmental > Aquatic > Freshwater > Lake | place: Lake Croche... | reverse complement strand
TTTGTTCTTTTGTAATATTAATATTTTTCTTTAACTTATTCATCATAATATTATTTAATTCTTTTTTTTTCATTTGAATTAATTTATCCTCAATTATTAATAATAATTTTTTACGAGTTAAACTACTATCAATTTTTAATAGTTCATTTATTTTTACATTAATAATATTATCAAATAAATAATTATTATTTGATATTAAAGCTACTGAGAATAATATCCAGATTATTATAAATATTATGAATACTATTCTCATTATCTATTTATTAATAATTTCAATTATCAAATAATATCAATTTTTTATTTAAAGAAATCATTAATAAACCCTTAAATCATTTTTAAATCATTGATAATAATATTAATAGTAGATATAAAACTTTTATTTTATATTATTAATATGTCTTCATCAACTTATATTAATGATGTTTGGTCTCTTTATTTTCATGATCCATATGATATGAATTGGGATGCCAATAGTTATAAATTTATTACAACTATAAGTAGTGTTGAAGATTTTGTTAATATTTATAAAGCTTTTGAAGATTTATGGCTAAGAGGTATGTTTTTTATTATGAGAGAACATATTATGCCTAGATGGGAGGATGAAAATAATATTAATGGTGGTTGTTTATCTTTTAAAGTTAATAAACAAGATTTTAATGATAAATTATTTGAAATAGCTTCTTTAATCTTAGGCGAAACTATGGGCAAAACTGATATAACTTCTATGAATATTAATGGTTTATCTATTAGTCCTAAAAAAAATTATCATATTATTCGTATTTGGCTTAAAAATAATGATAGAGTTAATAAAAATCTATTTAATCTACATGTACATCCATATTCAGTTGTTATGTATAAACCACATAATGAATCGATTTAAATGTTATATAAATATAATTTTATTATAATTTAAATATGTCTATTAATAATTTTGAAGATTTTATTCGTGGTGAAGAATTTAATAAAGTTATATTTGATGAATATGATTTTATTGAAATATCTAAAAATGATAATACAAGAATTTTAAAAAGAACTAATTATAATTTAAATAAATTAAAAAATATTGATTTTCCATTCGTATTATTAAAATTAGTTGAAGACCTTCTAGATAAAATTAATCTAGAATTAACCGTTAATGAAACATACACTCATAATAATGTTAATTATTATTGTAATCTTAAAAGCGAATTAGAACATTATAAATTTATTGAAGATATTTATTATAATCTAAATTTAAAATGTGATGATAATAATAATATTACTATTGAAACTTCCATTGATAAAAAATATAATGAAAATGATATTAATGAAATTGATAAATTTATCTTAAATTTATTATTATTCTTTATTGAAAATACTTATACATCATATGTTAAAAATGATATATTTAAAAAAAAATTGAATAAAATTAATCTTCACTCTTTTGTGCTAAACATAACTTAACACTTCCCATTGATGCTATGCTATATTGTAAAATTATTGGATATGAATTTTTTAAATAAATTTCTACAGTTGAACATAAATTTGTACATTTTGTAAATATACTTAAATATTTTAAACTAAATATTCCCTGTATTATTTCTTGTGTGTTTTCATTATTTTTTATTTGGATATTTTGTGTTTCAGTCGCTAATATAGTCTCCTGACAACAAAATTCACCTTGACAACTTAATATCAGTTTTCCACCAATGTTTTTAATCTCAATATATTCTGCCAAATTATGCATATCTCTTATTATCTTCTGTAAATATGCTGATGGCATTGTTATTATTGTATTAAAATCTGCAGGTGGTATATCCACATTCACTACATCTATATCCAACATCGATAATTTATAAGTCGTTTTTACATTCTTCTCATTATTCTCAATTGTTATTCCTAATATATTTGGATCATCTTTATGAATAAATAATGATAATATATCACCATTTTGTATTGTTTTTATTAACATATGAAATTTAAGCATATTTATACCAACATATAATTTCTTCATACAATAATAACTCTCGAATTTCTCTGCATGCAATTTTAAATGTATTAAAACTATATGTGTATTATCTAATGCAACTATTTTCATACCATTCTCATCAAATTCCAAATTTACATCCATTAAAATCTCCTTCATCGCATCTATTACCGATTTTATTGTTGATGCTTGAATTGTTTTAATTTCTAATATATAATTATTATCTGACATTATTTACATAGTAATTAAAATAAAGTCCTTATATATTAAATATAAAAATAAATGAAATTATTATCTTTTTTCATCAAGATATAATGCCTTTTCATCTTCTATTATTACATCATTATTTGACCGTTCCATCGCATTTTTAGCAATTGCCTTTAAATATTCATCCGTATTTGAATAACCTTTACCATATTTAATTGATTCTTCCCAAAACCAATTAGAATTGTCTCCCTTCTTCTTCGCATATTGTTTTTCTATTATCTCATTTATTTGTGAATAATTATAATTCATTTTCTATTATTATTTATTTATTTTATTTTTCATCTTTTTCATTACTTTCTCCATTTCTGAATCATATGCATCACATGTTTCTCTTATATCATCCCATTTTGTTTTTGGAGGTATTACTTTATTATCAACAATATCCCATAATTCCGCTAATGTATTTACAACATTATTCTCGTTTTTTTTATAACACATTTCAATTTCTTCAATTGTTAAATTTGGCGGTGCTTGTTGTATTAATATATCCATTATCTATTTATCTATTTATTTATATATTTATATATTTAGATATTTTAAATCTACCATAATCTTCTGAAATTTCATATGCCATCTTTTCAAATGGATGTTCGTTTTTACTCGGTACTATATCATTTATTCCCTGAGGCATTGATGATTTATATTTATATAACATCTCTTCACCATCCCTGTCTTTATAAATATATTCATCCAAATCCGGATTAGCTCGCATTAAAGGTTCACTATCTCTACGACGTGATACAGTATATTTATTATCTTTCAAATATTTATTTATTTCTGTAATATTATATCTCTGATATATATGAATACTCTCATGAATTAATATTCTTGTTAAATTATCATCCGTATAACTTATTACTTTTGGTGATAGAAATATTATATCCATTCTTGTATGTGGAAAACCCTCCTCATATACTTCATCAATTAAAGCAAATTTCCATATATATTTATTATCAAAAAATTTACGGGCTATTTTTGAACAATTATTTAATTTTATCACCTGCTTTTCACTGAAATTTAAACATCCCTCTATTATCTTATATATATATTCTTCAGGTGTTGATACATCTCTTGCATATAAATCATATTTTGTTAAATTTCTAATATATTTATCACTATCGTTTTTAATTATATTTGCCGTTTCTTCTCGTGATAAATATACATTTGATGTATAATCAATATATTTCTCATTTGATGCTGTTAATGTTATTATTATTACTATTGTTAATATAAATAATATTAAGCCAGTTATATATATATATTTAATTTTCATTATTTTACTATAAATATAAAGATAAATTAATTAGATTATCTTCTCGTTTCATTATAATATATTTATTTATCAATTCTCGAGTTATTATATACGGAAATGTTAGTAATTTATCATCTGTTTTTATAAATCTATTCATATTTATATACGAATAAATATTATTAATATTTCTTTGCAAATTTCTAACTCCTTCTTCTTCAGTTGTCCTATTAATTATATATTCAATATCTTCATCTTTTATTATTATATCATCCAATTTTATATTATATGATAAACATATCTCTTTTATTAAAAAATTCTTACATAATTCTTTCTTATCATTTAATGAATATTTATTAACTTTTATTATTATCATTCTATCTCTCAATATCGGATTTATATTATCTGTATTATTAAATGTAAAAAACATTAATGATTTTGATAAATCTAAATTAATTTCTTCTAAATATTTATCAGAAAAACTATCATTTTGTGTATTATCTGTTATATGTATTAATGTATTCGTTATTTCTTCTCCATATCTACTCGTTGATATCTTATCCAATTCATCAAAAAAAAATATTGGATTCATTATCTGTGCCTTTATTATCTCATTTACTATTTTACCATACGTCGAACCCTCATATGTATATAAATGACCCTTCAAATAACTCGAATCAGATATTCCACCTAATGGTATAAATGCAAATGGATATTTTAAAACCTTCGCTATCCCATCTTTAATTAATTTGGTTTTACCTACTCCCATTGAACCCTGAATACCTATCGCATATCCTCGTGCATTCGGATTTGCTATGAATTGTGCCAATATTCTTATTATCTGTTCTTTCGTTTCATCATGACCATATATTTTTTCATTTAATTCTTTCTTTATATTATTTAAATAATCAGATATACAATTATTTTTTATATTTATATTATGATATAATCCTAATGGCAATTTAGATATAGTATTTACATATTTATACAATTTTGAATATTCACTCGAATGTGATGATAATTTATTCAATTCATTTAATTTATTTATAATAACTCGTTTATTCTCTATTGTCGTATTTGATAACAAAAATTTAAATCTTGATGGTACTATATCATTTGTTATATTATCTATATTTTTTTCAATTTTTATAATTGTTTCTTGTGTATCTGGTAATAATTTATTGAAATATGTTATTTCATTTTTACTATAATTATTTAATATTTTTTCATAATTCTCCTTTTTCTTGTTTCTACTACGCATTATTATTATTATTAATATTTTTTTCTTAAATACAACATCTATAATAATATGATTTGCCACTATTTTCATTATGTCTGGTTATCTCAACTATTTCACCCTGTTTCAATCCCAACCATTTCGCAATTACATCAGTCTTAGGTATAATAGGCATCTGTAATTTACTTTTAATTAAATATTTAGTCATAATATCTGTTGATTCTTGTGGATTTAATTTTCTATGTGGTGGAACTAATTGATGTTCTGTTGGATTAAATTGTAATTCATTTAATTGAAAGAATTGTAACATACCCTTCTTTTTTTGTAATACTTTATCAATTAAATTTAATTGAGTTACTGTTGGTGTTGTTAATATATCATTACCAAATATTAATATAATATTATATTTTCCATTATATTTATTATCCGTCTTTGAATCTGTAATAATTGTATCAATATTTGTCTTATTTTTCTTCAATTCTTCAATTATATCTTGTCTTAATTTCTTTGTTAATGCAAATATTACTGTAGTCACATCAGTATTAAAATATATTGGTGTCGTTTCATTATAAAACTCCTGACGATCAATATTATGCTCTTGTTCTTCAATATCTGCTATATCTTCATTTCGCAATTTTTTTAACATTGCTTTTAAATTTTCAATTGCTCTATCAATCTCCATTGTCTAATATTTATTTCTATCTGTTTATATATCATTTTTTATTTTTTATTTAATAATTATCTATCTTTTTTTGCAGTAATTGCATTAAAAATTCTTTTGATTTTTTATTTATATATTTTTGTGTATATCCTAAATTTTTTATTATTCCTTCTAAGTTAGATAAAGTTATATTTTTTATATCATAAAATGAATTCTTCATTTCTTGTTTTTTTGATATCGAATAATAACCATCACTATTTATATCATTCTCATTCTCATTCTCATTCTCATTCTCATTCTCATTCTCATTCTCATTCTCATTCTCATTCTCATTCTCATTCTCATTCTCATTCTCATTCTCATTCTCATTCTCATTACATTTAACATAGATGCAAGTAATATTTTTATTATAAAAAGAGAATACATAATATTTTTCTTCTATCTTTTTTATATTTTTATCAGTTACTTTTCTTATCTTACACTTTTCATAATCAAAATAGAATTTAGTATCATCATTTATATTCCAATTGAATTTATAAAACCCACATGGTTTCTTTAATTTTTTACTTACATTATTATAAATATATCTTTTATTATTACAAGTAAATCCTAGAATAACATGATACATATATTTATCATTGTAATTAGCTAAAATACATGCATCTAATCTATACTAATATATAAAAAAATGATTTTTGTTTATTTATTATTATTTTATATTAAAAATGAGTTTGAATAAACCTATTTGGAAATTGAAAGATTGGATTGATGTTGATAAACTTGAATGGGGATTGTTATCATTAAATAAAAATGCTATTAATTTACTTGAAGAAAATCAAGATTATATTAATTGGGATTATTTATCATATAATAAGAATGCTATTAATTTACTTGAAGAAAATCAAGATTATATTGATTGGGAGGGTTTATCATTAAATAAGAATGCTATTAAACTTCTTTCTAATAATCCTGATTATATAGATTGGGAAACTTTATCTAATAATTCTAATGTTATTACTTTACTTCAAGAAAATCAAGATAATATTAAATGGAAAAGTTTATCATTTAATAAAAATGCTATTCATCTACTTGAAGAAAATCTTGATAAAATTGATTGGAGTAATTTATCTGAAAATAAAAATGCTATTCATCTTCTTGAAAAATATCCTGATAAAATTGATTGGCAATTCTTATCAAGAAATAAAAATGCTATTCATCTTCTTGAACAAAATCAAGATAAAATTAATTGGCAATTTTTATCAAGAAATGAAAATGCTATCGAACTACTTAGAAAAAATCCAGATAAAATTGATTGGCAATTCTTATCAAAAAATAAAAATGCTATTGAGCTACTTAAAGAAAATATAGATAAAATAAATTGGTATTATTTATCTGAAAATAAGAATGCTATTGAGCTACTTAAAGAAAATCCAGATAAAATAGATTGGTATTATTTATCATCAAATCCAGCAATATTTGAATTGGATTATGAAAAAATGAGAGAAAATAATCAAGATATTTATGAAGATTTAATTAAAGAAGTTATGAAACCATCAAGAGTATTTAAAGATCCTAATTATGATTATTTAGAAGAATTGTTTGGAGATTAAAAAAATGATTTTTGTTTTTATATTTATATTTAGATGATAAAAAGAAATTCTTTGACAACTGATATTTGTGAGATTATTACAAAACATATTCAAAAACCTACATATGAATTATTAGATTGGGTTGATATAAATAAATTAGATTTTGATAATTTATCAGGAAATCCAAATGCCATTGAATTATTAAAAGAAAATCCAGATAAAATTAATTGGGATTTATTATCAGCAAATCCAGCTGCTATTGAACTATTACAAGAAAATTATTATAATGGATATGATAATATTAATTGGATGGTATTATCAACAAATACATCTGCTATTGAATTATTAAAGAAAAATCCTCATAAAATAGATTGGGATAGTTTATCAAAAAATCCAGCTGCAATTGAATTATTAAAAGAAAATCCTGATAAAATTAATTGGAATTTATTATCAACAAATGAAGAAGCAATAGAATTATTAAAACAAAATCCTGATAAAATTTATTGGAAATGGTTCTCCAAAAATAAAAAAGCTATTCAAATTCTTTCAAATAATCAAGATAAAATTAATTGGGAATTATTATCATTTAACGAAGGTGCAATTAAACTTTTAAGAGAAAATAAAGACAAAATTGATTGGAAATGGTTAGCATTAAATCCAGCAGCAATTGAATTATTAAAAGAAAATCCAGATAAAATTAATTGGACATTATTATCTTTAAATGAAGGAGCAAATGAATTATTAAAAGAAAATCAAGAAAAAATTAATTGGTGTTGGTTATCATCAAATCCATTTATATTTAAAAAAATTTATAATAATAATGATAAAAAAATAATTCAACAAACATTAGAAATTATACTAATCAAATAAAAATTGATTTTTTTGTTTTAACTATTAATTAAATTAAATAAATGAATTCAATGACTAGTGATATTTGTGAAATTATTACAAAATATATTCAAAAACCAAGATATGAATTATTAGATTGGATTAATATTGAAGAATTAAATTTTCAAAATTTATCAGCAAATTCAAATGCCATTGAATTATTAAAAGAAAATAGAGATAAAATTAATTGGCATTTACTATCAGCAAATCCTGAAGCAATTGAACTTATTTTAGAAAATCCAGATAAAATTAATTGGTCTAATTTTTCAAAAAATAGCGCAGCTATTAATTATTTAAGCAAAAATAAAGATAAAATTGATTGGAAATATTTATCAGCTAATCCCGCAGCAATTAAACTTCTTATTGAAAATCCAGATAAAATTGATTGGAAATATTTATCATCAAATCCCGCAGCAATTAAACTTCTTATTGAAAATCCAGATAAAATTGATTGGTGTTGGTTATCATCAAATCCAGCTGCAATTAAACTTCTTATTGAAAATCCAGATAAAATTAATTGGGATTTATTATCATTCAATGAAGAAGCTATTGAACTTTTACAAGAAAATCAACATAAAATTAATTGGTATAATTTATCAGAAAATACAAAAGCAATGTCAATTATTAAAGAAAATCAAGATAAAGTTAAATGGAATTGGTTATCTTTAAATCCAAATGCATTATCTCTTTTACAAGAAAATCAAGATAAAATTAATTGGAGTTGGTTATCTGCTAATCCATCAATATTTAAGAAGATTTATCATAATGACGATAAAATAATAATTCAAAAAATTATGGAAATTATACTAATCAAATAAAAATATGATTTCGTTTTTTATAAATTTTATTTATAATGTCTTCATCCAAATATGAATTGTTGGAATGGGTTAATATTGATAAATTGGATTGGAATGCACTTTCAGGAAATAAAAATGCAATTGACCTTTTAAGGAAATATCCTGAAAATATTAATTGGACTATTCTTTCAGGTAATCCAAATGCATTTCAACTTCTCATCGAAAATCCTGAAAAGATTAACTGGGATTATTTATCATCTAATCAAAATCCAAATGTTATTTCATTTTTAAGAGAAAATCAAACAAAAATTAATTGGACTTATTTATCAGGCAATCCAAATGCCATACAACTTCTTAAAGATAATCAAGATAAAATTAATTGGACGTTGTTATCAAGCAATCCAGCGGCGGTAGAATTTCTATCAATGAATACCAAAAATATTTATTGGGAGTATTTATCGTTGAATGAGAATGCAATGAAACTTATTATTGAAAATAAGAAGAAAATTAATTGGGAACTATTATCAAGTAATCCAAACGCAATTGAATATCTTTCAAAGAATATCAAAAAGATTAATTGGGATCATATCTCAATTAATCCAAATTCAATCGAATTTATTTCAAAGCATATTAATAAAGTTAATTGGGATTTACTTTCAGAAAATAGAAATGCTATTGAACTTCTTCTGAAAAATCAAGATAAGATTAATTGGTATTTACTTTCAGGAAATCCGGCGGCAATTAGACTTCTTACCGAAAATCAAGATAAAATTGATTGGATGATGTTGTCTGAAAACCCTGCAATATTCGTTGAATGTAAATGATGATTTTTCAGTGATTTAATTATAAAATAAAAATTGATTTTTTGTTTTTATAATTAAATTATCAAAATGGCAAATATTAATTCTATGACTATTAATAATATCATTGATTTCATAAAAGATAAATCATATATTAATAATAATAATCAAATAATTAAATATAATTATAATTTTAAAGGTAATATTATTGATTTTAATAATAATATTAATATTTTTAAAGATAAATTTAATAATGTAGAGAATATTAATAATTCTGAAGTTATTATTACTTATAATAAACTTTCATTTAATATTAAATTTATAAATGATAATAATGATATTTATTGGCATATATTAATATTTAATATTTAAAAAAATATTATTATTATAATCTAATAATGTCTATTCATGAAATTATTAATATTATTAAAAATAATAATAATCTTCTAATTAATAATAATTATTTTTTTGGCAATTATGGTGATTATCTCCGTTGTGGTAATAGTTATATAAAATTATTAAGTGATGCTTTTCCTATTCATTCTGATATTACTAATAATTCTATAATTATTAATATTAATGATAATGATAATGATAATGATAATGATAATGATAATGATAATGATAATGATAATGATAATGATAATAAAACAAAAAAATATAAAATTATTTATATAAATAAATATTATGAAATTCATTGGCTTATTTTATTACTTTAAGCGACTGGTTTGAATTTAAATCCTTTCCATCCATCTTTTTGAGTATAAATTCCATAAATCTTTTCAATATATGATCTTAATTGAGTTCTATCCGGTTGTTTCTTACCTTTAGAAACATTATCAACACTCCAAATTCTGAAATCATTAAATACTTCCATAAGTCCAATTTTATCTTTTGCACCTGGATCTGCTACAATTCTATCATTAACATATTGTCCGATGATATCATTATTATCTTTGTATTTCTGAGTTGCATTAATTACTTCACGAGGTTCAATTATCTTATTTGGATTAATATTTTTATGTCTTTCAATTAACATTGGAAGAAAATAATCAGAATATCTATCAAATTTTTCAGATAACTCTAAATCCATTGCAAATTCATTTGGTTTTTCTGGATCTGGATTTTCACAAAATCGAGAAGAAAATTCAATTACTCTCAAACGTCTCCAAACACCGCCATCATTTGATGGTATTTCAGGTAATTCATTACACGCTAAAATCATCTTAAATTGTGGTTTAAATTCATATGGTTCTTTATATAATCCTCTTGTTAAAATTCTATCATTTCCGGATAATTCTTTCATATATCCAACATTAATTTTATCATTCTCATTTGGTTCTTGTAATACTGCAAAACGTCGTCCTTTTGTTCTCTCAATTTCACCCTGTGCTGAATTAGATGCAGCGCGTTTTTGAGTTAATAATGCAATAGGCAATGTTGCATAATAATCACCAACTGTTTTTTGAATTAAATCTAATAATCTACTTTTACCATTACTTCCCTGACCAGTAAATATATAAAATCTTTCTTGTGCTATTGAACCATCAATAACACACGCAAGAATATCAAGAACATAATTTCTAACATTAATATTTGTAAATACCTTTTCAAAGAAATCATTAATATCTGCTATTTCTGGATAATCTGGAGAATATGGCACATAATTTTTATTTGTTGATAATGAAATATAATCATCTGGCATTCCATCTCTGAATATATGCATCTTCATATCATATACACCATTCTTAAAACCTATTAAATGTGCTCTACAATCTAATAATTCTTCAAATTTTTCATCAATAAATAAACATTTACATTCTTTCATAATACTATCCTTATAAGATGTCTGTTTAAGTTTTAATGCAATTTTTTGTGCATCTGTTCCTTTTTTTCCATGTGATGATTGTTGTGATTGATCATATGAATTATTATTACTAAGACTATTATAATAAATTGCTCTATCTAAAAATTTACGACAAATTTCTTCACTTAATGATTTACGTAAATTTAATCCCTCGCGTGTTTTAACCCAAGAATGACAATCTCTATCATATTTATACCATGTATCCTTATTAACCGCTTTATATTCTCCTTTATATATAACTTGAACTAATTTAGCAACATCATAATGTGCTCCATCTGAACCAATCGCAATATCAATTAAAGGTATTACAGAATTATCAATAATTTCTTTATATTTCTGAGGATTATCAGTTTTAGCCCACCATCTTAATGTTCCCATTCCTAAATGATCTTTACGCATTCTATCCCATAAATTTTGACATTGACCTTCAACATAATTACTCCCAATTTTTGAAAATTCAACCCATTGTGCCAATAATCTATAATCAATATTTCGCAATACCCATCCTAAATTAATCCAATCATTATATCTCTCAGCACGTGTTGATGATAAACATTCAGTTATTAATTCTCTAGCTAATATGTAATCATCATCATTTGTATGATTTTTAATTAGATTTATTTCTTTTTTTAATAAAATATTACTTTCTAATTTTTCTCTCAATTTCTTATCAATCGTTGGTAAAATATGTCTGATATATTCTTCAACTTCTCCAATAAAATTTTCATTGATTTTTGTTGGTTCTTTTGTAATATATCTCATTGAAAATAATTTAATATATGATATTTCTTCTGTTGCTGTTGGTTTATAATCAGTTAAAACTAATTCATCATCTATATAATTATAAATTTTTGTAACTCTATAAGCTTCTGAATCTGGTTTTTTACTACCATACATTTGCCAACAATTCGCATTTATAATTGCTTTATCAATGACATCTTCGTATTCATTACATAAATATAATTCTGTAAAAATTTCAGATGCAATATCTAAAATTTTTTTTCTTATAAAATGTTGCGTATTATTATCAATTATAATATGTGGAAAAATTATATGCAAACCATCCTTAATTTTATTTCTAAATTCTGTTGGATATGGTTTTTCCATAACATAACCAACATTAGAATTTTTATCAACATCTAAATATGTATTTATTATTTTAAAATAATAACTCATTATTTTATTAATATGATTATCTGTATATATACGCTGTATATATGTTTCACCATTCTCACCAATTAACATTGAAAATCTAAAATCTAAATCAACTCTTAATGGACTTGGTTCAACTGGTTTTTCTGTATAATGTAATATTGTTCCGCTCGTAATTGCTAATGAATATATATTTAAAAATTCTTCATACTCATCATTATCAATATATAGAGATAATTTAGGATTACCTATACTCGTATTAGTATATGCTTTACCTTTTTCAACTTTATGTTTTAAAATGAAAGTTTTAAATTTATCTTGAGCCATATATTATTATTTATTTATATTTTTAAATTATAAATATTCAATCATCATTTTTTTATTATACTTATTATTTAGAACTTGATGTCATTTTGCAGTCCAACTGCTTCAAATAAATCATTTTGTTATAGTTTTGATTCATTAATTAAAGTCGCATTAGCATGGAACCATTTAAAACCTACTGATAAAATTATTTTTAATTCTGATATTAATGACCAAAAATTATATGATAAAATTAAACTTAAATTATGTAAATTTACAAAAACTAATGATGATAATTATTGGGCTTGGATTGATATCATTAAATTATTAAATAATAATAAAAATTCTAAAATAAGCAAAGTTATGAGAGACATCGAAAAAAAAGAATTAAGACCTGCTCAACCGATTGAATGGATTAATAATAAAACAGAATGGTTATCCAATTTTGATATAGATAATGTTTTAACTCAATATCAAAATAAAAAAGAATTATATTATAAATTTCATGGTGTATTTACAATCGATTTTTATACAAAAAAACCAAATGGAATTTGCAAATATTATCAAGAATGTGATATTAATATGAAAAATATTATTAATTCTGATAAAAAATATTTCGGGTTTGTTACTAATTTATGTAAATTTGATGAACCCGGTACTCATTGGACTTCTAGTTTCTTTATATTAGACCCTTCTCTTAAATCTTATGGTGCATATTATTATGATAGTGTAAAAAGACCTATACCTAAATTACTTAAACCGGTTTTTATAGATATACAGGAACAAATGAATAAAATATATCCTCATAAAAAATTTAATATTAATATTAGTAATATTGCACATCAAAAAACAAATACTGAATGTGGCGTTTTTTCTATTGCATTTCAAACAAGATGGTTATCATTATTACATAAAAATTCAACAAATGCATCTTTTGATACTGTTATTAATTTTAAAAAAATGAATGATGATGTAATGAAATTACTGAGATTTAGATTTTTTAGACCTAATTCGCGAACAATACTTAAAAAATAATTTTATATTTATTATTAATATAAAAAAATTATGAATAATGATAAAAAACTTTATGATATTTGTTTAAAAATGATTAAAGATAAACATCAATTAAATGAATATTCTATTGATAAATTTAATACATTCTATTTTCAAGTATTTAATAATTCTTCTGATACTGATAATATTAATGATTTAAATAAAACAGTTTTAAAAAAAATTAATGAAGATATTATTTTTAATAAAGATGATAATATTCAAAATAAAATTATCGAATTACAAAATATTCGTTCTAGTATGAATGCTAATATTAATGCCAATGGTAATGGCAATATTAATACCAATGGTAATGGCAATATTAATGCCAATGGTAATGGCAATATTAATGCCAATGGTAATAGTAATGGTAATGAAATTTTTAATGATATAGATAATATGAGAATTTCATCATCAGCGAATATTAAATATATGAAATTTGATAAATTAGCCAATAATATAGGTAGATCATTTATTATTAATACTATGAAAAGTACATTTTTTATTAATAATAAATATATAAATCATAAAATATATCCATCACATTTATGTATACCATCTATTATTAAAAATATAACACCTTATATTATTATTGGTATAATGGATGAACAACAATCTAATTTAACTTATACATTTATACCAGAAATTATAGGTCCCATATGGGATATTTGGAAACCTGTTAATAATAATTATATTAATCTTAATATTGGTTCATCTCAATTAAAAATTAATTTATATGACCATACTAATAATTATCTTGAATTTAAGAATTATTATATTGATATTCTTGAAATATTGGAAATAAATAATTCATATAAAATTAAAGTTTCAAATCCTGATTTTTTTAATATCAATGATAAAGTTAAAATTATTTTTAATAATAATATTACTATTGATAATACTATTATTAATAAAGATAAAGAAAATAATATTTATATTTATATAAATAATATTAAAATTGAAGAATTTATTCAAAGTAAAATTTATAATTTAAATCATCAATTATCCATTATTTTTAATATATTTCCAGTCTAAATTATAAATATTAATATACATATAAATACATATATTATTATTGTTAATAAATCTAATTTATATTTAAGTTTTATTTTTTCATGATCTCCCAATTCTGTTGGTGGTTTTTCATCTCCTAATATATTCATCACTAATAAATAAATTAAATATACAAAACTACCCATTAATATTAAATGCATCCATATATTTGTTGTGCTTATATGTAAATTCATATAATTAACTAATATTCGCAATTTAAATGTATCAATATTTATTATTAATAATAAACTTCCAAAAATTACATAATAAAATACCAAAAAATAAAATAATGATTTATTAATATCTGTTATTAAATTCTTTTTAATCAAATACTCGCAAAATAATAATGATCCAAATCGAATACAATATACTACTGCAATAAATATTAATTTATCATTTAAAGTTATATCTAATTCTATTTCAGGGTCTAAATTATTTTGTTTAACTTTATTATAAAATAAATTATTTGCTATTTCTGGTGGGATTGTTTTATCATTAATATCTTTTTCATATGAATTTATCAATCTTTCAAATATATTATTACCATCTTTATCAAAAAAATCAGGTGTTGCTAATTTCTTTTCAACATTATTATCTATTTTTCTATTTTCTTTTAATTTTTTAAAATTTTTAGATATTGTATCCATCTTTTTTTCTCGTTCTTGAATTCTGCTTTTTTGTTTTTCTTCTAATTTTCTTATTTTATCAGCTATATCCACTCCACCACCTACTATTTTATTATCAAATCTCCCACCTCCATCAAATCCATTCCTATTGTTATTATTATTATTATTATTATTATATCTCTGTTGTTTATTATTTGTTATTAAATCATCTAAATTTTTTATTAAATTTGATATTTTACCTTTATTATTACTAATATCAATTATATCATCTATATATGATTTAAACTCTTTTAATTGTTCTTTATATTCTTTAAAATATTCATCAATATCATATTTTAGTTTGGCTTTTTCTTCATCTTCTTTTATATATAATTTGTATATTTCTTTAATATATGGATAATCTTGTATTTCTGGTTGCTTTTTAATTTTTTCAATCATATTTGTAAATGGTTCATAATATCCATCTATGTTTTCTTTTGCTTTTTTTATATCTTCTTCATAAGTTACTAATTTTTTTTTAAATTTATCAATTTCTATTAATTTATTATTTAATAGTGATTTATATCTCATACTTTCAGGTGATTGTGGACTTGTTTCTTTATCTGTTTTAGTACAATGATCTATTAATGTTTTAGATAATTCATCAAATTTACTATTCATATTCATATAATCATCATATGATACAAGTTCTTTGTCTTTTTCTTTTCCTATTTGTATTTTAAAGTTTAATGCAGCAGTAAATTCGGTTTCTATTTCACTTAGTTTTTTTATTTCACTTATTATATTATTTATCTTTTTATTATTTTTTTCAAGTTCATCCATCTTTATATCTGCAAAAATAGTATTTATTAATTCTGTTTTTTTTTCATAAACAATTGGGTCTGATTTAACTGTATCAGTAGTACTACTTGTTCCACCATACATTAATAATTTATATGGTTTTTCTGTTAATATTTGTTTAGATAATAAATCTTGAATTGAATATTGTAATTTATTGTCAGTTTTATAAAATTCTAATAAATATGGTATCATTAATTCAATATTAGATTTTAAATAACTTATTAAATTTATTTTTTCTAATAATTCTATTATATCTATTTTTATATCTTCCGGTTCTACAAATTTTTTGATTTCTGATAATTCTATATTAAAACTTGATAATTCTTTTATTAATTTTCTCTGAATATCTAATCTATTTATTCTCTTATTCATTAAATATATGAATTTATATGTTAAATCATTCAATTTATTATTATTTTTAATTAAAAAATAATGTTTAACCAATTTACAATAAATTTCCACTGATATTTTATTATTATTCTTATATATAAATGATGCTAATAATAGAATATTATAAATAATATTTTCTTGTTTAGTTGGCTCTCTAATATCTATAATATCTATTTTACTTTTTTTATTTAATATATATAAATCCATTATTGGCATTTGTTTGTAATCACTGAATATTTCATGAGTTCCAAATATATTTATATAATCCATTATTTCATCATTTAATATAAATTCATTTATTGATTTTATGTATTTTTTATGTTCTATATATTTATATCTATCTGATATTATTGATATTAATGATTTAATATCTTTCATTAATTTAATACATAATTGTTCCTGATTTGATGATAACTCAAAATAATAAGTTTTCCTTAAATTGGTAAAATTATATAAATTAAATGTTGGCAAATTATCTATTTTTATTTTTGATGTAATATTAAACTTATTTAATAAATTCAAATAAATATATGTTAAAAATGAATCATAACCTTTTATTACTTTCTCATCTTTATTAGAATATTTATATATGAATAATAATATATATTCAACATCTTTTATTTTCTTTGGATGTTTTATTGTTTCTGGTATTTCTAAATGACTTTTTATGAATATTATTAATTTTGATATTATCTCTGGATTTTTAAATAATTCTTCTAGTTTTTTATATATCTCATTATAATTTTCTTTTGTTTTAATTTTACCTATATTTATTATTATATCTTTTGATGATAATGATAATGATAATGATAATAATGATTTATAATTATTATAAATATAATTCAAGAAAATATAATAAATAATTTCATTTTCATTATAATAATATGATAATAAAATATCACTATTATAAAAATCTATTAATATTTGATTTAACTCCTCTAAAAAATATTCTAATGATGTATTAATTATCAATAAGAAATATATAACATTCTCATTTGTACCCAATACATTCAACAATTCTATTATTAAATCATCTGTATTTGTCGAATAATATAAATCATATGTTTTTCTAATATCAATAATATTATCTTTATTACCTCCTACTCTATATAATTTTAAATTATCATATATTATTGGAAAAAAAGCTATTATTTGATTAAATATTATATTCATATATGAATATTCTGTAAATTCCAATTTTAATTTATCTAAAAGATTTTTAGTTTCTTGTAAAACTATTTCATAATATTTTTCATAATATTTTTCATATTTTTTATCATATAGATTATATTTTTGTTGAAATAATATTAAAAAATATATTATATATTATAAGTCTTTTCTAAAGTCAGTAGAAATAGACATATCTTTATTTATAATGATATATACATTCATTAAAAATGCAGTTACTAAATTTATGTCATTTTTAAATAAATTATTATATTTATTTAATGATAATAATATGAATGTATCACTATTAATGTTAGTAATTACTTTAAAATAAGTAACTATATTTTGATTATTAAAATAAATATTTAAGGATATTTCATTTTCTTTTACATAATTATTCATATTTATAATATAAACTCTTATAGCTTCATTTTTAATATCTATTTTTTGATTTTCATAATTTTCAAAATATAAACGTGAATTATTAAAGTCAGAATCTGCATTTTCTTCTAAAAAAAAATATAAAACTGATATATCAAAATTGTCTATATCAGTTAATTTAGTTACATTTAATTTATTATATATATATTTATCAACTCTATTATGTATATCTATTAACATATAGTTTGATATCTTAATAAGATACTGTAATATTATGTAAATATCTGATGTTGATTTAAAATTGTTCCTTAAAGTAGTAAATAATTTATCTATATTAACTATTAATAGTTTATAATCGTTATAAGTTGTAATAAATATTTCTATTTCTATTTCTATTTCTATTTCAGTGTCTAGATAATGTATTAAAGCATTATAATCATATATTATTATATATAATATATAAATGATATCTTTTTGTAATAAGATATCATTTATTTTTATTTGTTTTTCATTAATAAGTTTTATAATTATATAATATAATGTAAAAACAAATAATGAATAATCTTCTTTTTTAACTATTAAATTATTAACTATATATTCTAATGTTAATTCACTAATATTTTCGTTAAAATATTTTATTAAATTTTTTTTTAAATCATTATTAATATAATGTATATATCTTACATCATTTTTTAAAAATTTATAAATATCTGAAGTACTTATAATTTTTATTATAGCATTACGTAATTTTGCTTCAGGTAAATCTATATGCACTTTAGTTTGTAAATTTACATTAATATAATTATCTATTGATGGTACTTCGTGTTGTTGTAAAAAATATTTTTCAATATCACATACTGGTATTAAAGTATTTAGTTTTTTCTTAGTTATACCATCTGTTGTAGGTCTCATTTGAATAAAACTTTCATATATAGTTTCTTTCAAAACATTTAATAATTTATAATTTATTTTTTCAGTGGGTAATATTTTTTCATTTTCTTTGATATCTTGAGGTATAATATTACTATATCCTCCACCTGCAGTTCCAATATCTGTAGATTTTAAATCCATTTGATCAATGCTATTTAATTTTTTAGATATATCATTATTATCACCAATTAAGTTAAAATATATTTTAAATAATACTTTTATTTTTTCTTTATTTTTAAGTTCAGCTAAAATAATTATTAAATTAATAATTAAATATACTTGATAATCATCAATTCTATCTTCTATAATATCTTCATCTTTATCTAATATTTTTACTAGATTATTTAAAAATTTAATTACTATATCTGCAATTTCTTCATAATTATTAAATTTTATAATATCTTCTAATTCTTTATAGAAAGTTTTTTTATATTCTTCTTTAATTTTATCATATCTTGATTCAATATTATCTGTTAATTTTTCATCTTTTTTTTCTTGTGGTTTTAGTTTTTCTATGTTATTTAATTTTATAATATAATCAGAAATAAGTTTAAAATTATAAAAATCTATTAAACTTTTTATATATCTTTTTTGAATAAATTTAAAATTTGTTTTCATTTGTGAATTTAATTTCGAAAAAATAAATTCATTTAAAGTTTTTTTAATTATTCTAATTGATGCAATTATTTTATTTAAATAATCAACTAATGCTAAATATTCTTTCAATTTATTAGTAATATTTCTTATAAATTCTCTTTGACTTTCTAAATCTGCAGCTATTTTTTTTTGCTTAATTTCTTTTTCTTTACTACTATTTATTTTATCTAATTTTTTTTGTTTGCCCTTTATTTCTTTATCTGTTGTTTCAATTATATTTTTATTTAATTTAATTTGTGCTTCTAATTCTTCCTTAGTTGCTTCTAATTTTTGTATATTATTTTGTTCTTGTTTTTTATTTTCTCTTGCTATCAGAGATTGGTCTCGTCCTCTACCCAGAGCCTCAGGTAATCCAGCAATATTTTGTTCGATAGTATCTTTTTCTTCATTTAATTTATCTAAATTAACAGTTACTTTATTTAATTCACTTATATTTCTTGCATTTTCGCTTTTATATTTATCTAGCTTTTCTTGTAAATCAGTAATTTCTTCTTGTAATTGTTTTTTCATATCATCATTATCATTACTAGCATCATTATCGTCGTTTTTAGCTAAGTTATCTAATATTGTTTTAACTTCATCTAATAAATTTTTAATTGTATCTAAATAATATTTATATTTATTTAGATATTTTAATGTTTTAAGTTTTTTAAACAAATCATTTATTTCTTTAAACTTTTCATATATTTCTTTTTTAGATTTATCTTGTGTTTCTGAATCTACTAATTTTTTTATTTCATTAAATTTATCATAAATTTCTTTTAATTCAGTATTGAAAGTATTTAAGATTTCAATGTTTTCATTAATTTTATTATCAGCCGGCAAATATTGTTTTACAGTTTTTAATTGATTATATGCAGTTGTTAATTCTATATTTAACTGAATTTGTATTTCTTCAATATTTCTTTTTATTGCATTTTGATTTTCTGTTTGTTCTGCTGATAATTCTGATAATTCTGATATTAGTATTAATACTTTTTTTTCCATTTCATTAATTTTTGCTATATCTTCAAGTAATTTAATAATATATGGCATTGCTGATTTTGCTTCTTTTTCTTTTGCTACTCCTGCTGCATCTGCTGCTTCTGGTGCTCCTGCTGGTGCTGCTGCTGGTCCTGCTGCTGTATTTGCATCTTTTATTTTAGTGTCTAAATCATTAATTAAAGTATTAAAATAATCACCATTATAAAGTGTAGCTTCTTTTTTGCCTATTTTATCCTTTAAAGATTTTATTTCTATTAATAGTTTAGATTTATCATCTTTATCTGTTATTCTATCTTGATATTCTTGTAATGTTTTTTTAATATCTACTAAATATAATTTTTTACTTGCACCACCTTGTTTTATTGATTTTAATGTTAAATTTTTTTCAGTATCTTTTAATTTAATAGCTAAATTTTCATATTGCTCAAATAAATCTAATATTGATTGTTCAATAGAATTTTCATTTATTTTTAAAAGATTTTTTTGCTCTGTAATGATTTTTTTTTCAGATTCTAATATTTCTTTATTTTGTTTAATAAATTCATCATATTCTTTTTTAAAATTATTGTATAATAATATTATATCCTCCTGTAAATTATCTAGTTTGTCATCATTAGCAGAATCAGCTAATTTTTCTTTTAATGGATTAATATAACTAGTATATAATCGTAAATATAAATTTAATAATTTCTCTGTTTTTTCATTATAAGATAATTTTGATGTTTGTGTAGTCGTTCTATTTATCTCATATAAAATAATCGGTATTTCTGAATCTTTAAAACCACCACCTTTTACTACATTTTGTTTTAACCTAGTAAAAGCGTCTTTAAGTATAGTTGAATTATCTTTTTGTGAAGTCTCTGAAGTCTCTGGTGTTTTTAATGTTCTTATTACTTCATCTAGTTTATTTCTCTCTTCCTCAGTTTTTGTTGCTTTATATACTTTTTCATCATCATCATTATCATCATTATCATCATTATCATTATCATTATCATTATCATCATTATCATCATTTTTGGCTTTTATTTGTGGTTCTTCATTTCTAAATATATTTTTACGTTCATGTTCAGATTTAACTCTACCTTTTAATAATTTTTTAATACTTCCTAAATAAATTTCATTTTTAATAATTTCGTTAATTTTCTGTATTTTTAATTTAATATCAGAATTAATATCTTTCTTTTTTTGCTTAAATAATGCTTTTTTTTCTGAATTAAAAGCTAATTTATTTTTATCTTTTAAGAGTTGAGCTTCTTTTTGTTTAGCTTGTTTCATTCTATTATCAAGTACTAATTTACCTTCTAATTTTTCTTGCAATATTGCTTCATCTGTTAATTTTTTGTCTTTTATTATTTGTTCATTTGTCATCATCATAAGTTTTTCATCAGTAACTTTAGCTATATAAGCATTTTTATTTGCTGCTGAAAATTGATTTTCAATATCTTTATTTAATTTTACAGTTATCTCAGCTTTATCAGCTGTTATTTCACTTGTTCCTAGTATTCCTGGTATTATTAATTCATTTAAATATCTTTTATACGCATCATCAGACATATTAGAAGTAGATAAAAGTGATGTTAAATTAACAACAACATCCTTAATACTATTATCACTTTTATCAATTAATTCTTTAATAGTTTGAATTGTTGATAGATATGTATATGCAATATTATTACCATTACCTGAGCTACTACCATCACTATTTCCATAAAAATATCTATTTAATGATTCAAGTTCTTCTTCGTCTTCAGATGTAAATGTATATATATCATTAGTAATTTTAGCAGTTTTAGAAGTTTTTGATGTTTCTTGTTTTAATAAGAGGTCTTTATATCGAATATAATTTTTAATAATATTACTATCACTATATATATTTTGAAAAGATGATTGTAAATAATTTATAATTTCTTCGGATATAAATGAATCGCGATTTAAATCCATCACCCTATTATACTAATTTACAATAATAAAAATAATTAAAATTTAAATGCAATTATGCTTGTTAATGCAAATATACCAAATGAAAAATTAGATACTGAATTTAATATTTTTTCTTTTTGATTAAAATCAAAACTAATATTCATATCTGTTTGGTCTTCTGTTTTTTTATCTAATTCTAAAACAAATGGAATAACTAATAATATTAAAATTAATGAAATATGTAAAATTAATCTATATGGACCATTAAAATGAATATAGAAATAAAATAATATATTTGGCATATTATTTAAAGATATATTTGAAAATAACTCAAAAATCGGATAATAATACATTACATTAACTAATGCTGTTATAAATATGAAAAATAATATATAAATAGCACTATAATATAAATATGCGGTTTTAAAATTATTTATTAAATTTGAATTTAATCCCCAATATATTAATGCTAATGCTATTAATCTTATTATATATATTGTTATTATAAATATAATTCTATCTACTAAAGTTATTTCTAATCTATCTGGACTATATTTATATATATCCTTATATTTTTCATAAATCCCTTTTATCTTAGGTATATTAATACTTGTTTTTAAACTCTTATCAGCTGTTGCATCGGAATTAGAAGATTTTTTAATAATTTCATCTATATTTGTTGGTGGAACATTACCAAGCATTGGTGCAGCATTGTTTATATCTGATAATAATAAATTCATTGGCATAGGTTGTTTTTTTATATAATAGCTGCTATCATCCGAATTATCTATATCTCCATTATCTCCTTTAGCTTCTTTAACTCCTCCAACTGTTTTTTTTGTTTTTAATATTTCAAATAATTCATTATATTTATCATCCATACTATCATTTAATGGTTTTAATGCTAATTTTAAATTAGATATTACTTTACCTCTATCATCATCTGATAAATTTTTTAATGATTTATTAATATTTTCTAATTTAGCTTGCATATCTAAATTATAAACTTTACTATCTTTTGTTGTATATAGAAATTTATATAAATTAGCAGGATCGGATAAACCATTCACAAATTTAACATAAAAATTATATCTCTTTGGATTAAATTTTCTTACAAAATTATCAGTTAATATTAAAGAACTTAAATTTAATATAGGTGTATTTGGATTAGATGCATTTAATAAATCTTTAAATCCAAATAATAATTCTGTCATTCTATTATAATGTTTGATTATTTATGTATAAAAACCATATGCTGCCAATTACTATTAATAATAATATCGTAAATATTAAAATATAACTATACATATGATATAAATTTATATATAAGAAACGTAATAACATTACAACTATTGCAATAATAATAATAATAACTAAAATAAATATTGGATATATATTATAATTATTATATCCATTTTTAACATTATTTAATTTTGTTATTATATTCACAAAATCCTGATTTTCACTATGTGGATTTACAGTCATATAATAACTCAGTAAAATATTATTTAATGGTATATAATTAGGATCAAAATATTTAAATATATTTTCTTGTTTTATATCTTCTTCATTACCTACAAAATAATATTCTATGGTATTATCTCCGCAATTTTCAGAAGTAGTCATATTAATTATATATTAAGATTTTATAAATATAGGTTCTCCCAATATTATTAAAAATATTATCATTAATATTGGAAAATTATAATTAACATTATCAGCATTTATTTTAAAATATGATAATTGTTTACTATCCATATTATTATATTTACTATAATAATCACAATTAATTATTAACTGTTTTTGAATTATATTTTTAATATTATCATCCCTATTATAAAAATTATAATTAGTTGTAATCATATCAATCTCTGCAGTATTAGTATTTAATTTAAGATTATCTAATAAAAATATTACTATATTAAAATAATTTATAATAAATGTATTTATATTACTATTACTTTTAGCTTCAGGTGAAATATTATTTATTGTTTTATCTAGAGTTATAGTATTATAATGACCAGCTGAAGCATTTGGAGTATTACTAATAGAACCAATATAACTTAATAGTACATTTTCAATAGTTGTTAAAGATACAGTTGAATCATAACATAAAGTAGGTATATTTGTAGTTATTTCTTTTTTAATAATTGTAAAAAGATTTTCAAATAATATAATAATTAAATTTATTATAGATTTATTATTATTATACAATTTATAAATATCTTCATCTATATTTTTTTCATCTTTATTAATATTTTTTTCTAAAAAATATTCTTGTTTTGTAATAAGTTTTATTATTTCTATAATGCTATTAGTATCAGTTATATCATTGTTATTATTAATTAAATTAAATATATTTGCATTTATATTTTTTTTAATATCTTTATTTGATACATAATAAGCATTAAATATTAATATAATAAAAGTAATAGAAATTGCTTTTTGAGTTTCGTCTATTGGTGAAGCAACTAAAAGATTACTAGTATCTATTTTATAATTTTCTGTTATAAATCCTGATGTAAATTTATCAATATAATTAATTGTTATTTCTTTATCTGTAGTAAAATAATTATTTTCTCGATCATATTTTGCATGTGTTTCTCCTGCCGCAGCCGTTATAGTTTCTTGATTTTTTATTTTGTCTAAAAAACTTTGAATTGTAAATTTATATTGTATATTACAAATACTATTAAATAATACTGCTAATATAATATTTTTTAATTTATTTATTTTTGAAGTATTACTTGCATTTTTATAAAATATAAAAGGTATTGAATAATCTGCAGTAAAAATAGTAAAAACATCACTATTAAAAATAATTATATTATCAGTATATGTAAAAGCTTTTATTTGATTGCCTGTTTTAAATTTTGATTTTATATTATAATTAGTATATGCATCAGGCGATTGAATATTATATTTAATATATACCATTATTTTACTTGCTATTAATTCTAAATAATATTCATCATTATCATCAATTATTTTAATAGGTAATTCATAATAAGTGGTGGTTTCTTTTAAAATTTCTATATCTTTTGTATTTGTAATTTTATATTTTTTTTGTGCATTACTATATACATAAGGAACTGAAACTTTTTCATTAATATATGTGCTTACATCATCTTCTAATGCATTGTTTATAATAGGAATATATTGGTCTGCAGTTATTGATAGATTTAATTCTGCGATATCAATATGTTTAATTATATTATTATTAATTTGATTAATATTATTTTTTAATTTAGTTAAAAATGCATTGTCAAAATTAAAAATTAGACCATTAATAGTAGTATTAATAATATTAATCATATAAGTATTTTTATCTAAATCGTTTTCATTATAAGGTTCTAATAGTGATATTATTCTATTTATAATATCTTTTAAATTATTTATAGTAATAAGATTTTCATTTTTAAACATTTCTGTCATTTTAGAAAAAATTAATTTATATTGATGAGCTTTATAATAAAAATATCTATAATAATTTGTCATATTTATTACTAGTTTTATGTCTATTTTAGAATATTTAAAAGTAAATTTTTTAATAGGTTCAATTTTAATATTTCCAGATGTACTGTTAATATGAGATATGCAATTTTCTATTAAATATAATATTGGATCATCTACAGGAACAAAATCAGCTATAGCAAGAGTAATATTAACTTTTTTATATAAAAAAACAGCATTATTAATTTGAGTATTATCTACTGTTAAAGATGTTGCTGAATTTAATCCAAAATTATTATAATCAGTAATATCTTTATTAATATTTGAAGTATTATCATATGTATAATATTTAATATCTTTTAATTTTTTAATATCTTCTAATATTTCTTTGCCATCTTTAATGCCTGAATTAATTTCTGTCAATGAAGATTTATCATTATTGATTAGTTTATTATAAAATACTAAACCACTACTTGGATTTAATTCTATATTTAATGATGTATTTGCATTTGTTATATCATTTTTATAATGAGCCATTGGTTCATAAATAAGATATTTATTAATATAAGTATTATAATATAAAATAGAATTCATAATTGTTAAAGCAATTAGCAATGTTAATGCATAAATGAAACAAACATATGATATATCATCTTTATAAATATTATAAATAATTAATGAAATAATCATAAGAATAATTAAATAAATATGCATATAATTATTTAATCCTAAAATTTTAATAGTTATATCAAAATAATTAGTTTTATCTCCTAATTTTGTTGATGTCAATGAATTATTATAAGCATTATATCGAATATTATAATTTTTCATATCAGTATCATAATTTTTTATTGATTTATAATAATCATCAACAATTGTTTTTTTAATTTTATAATCTGGTTCTTTACTATTTTCATCATATTTGAACGATGATATTAAATCAGAACCTTTATATAATGGTTTTTGTATAGGTTTTGGTTTAATAGGCGGTGTTTGTTTATAAATATCATAAATAGTTGTAGTATCATTTGATGTATTAAGATTAATATTATTATATTTAGAATAAATATATTTATAAATATATCCAGATGATATAAATATAATTGTGAATAATGAATGAACAATTAAATCTTTATATTTATCTTCAGTTTTTCTATTAAATAAATTAAATGAATAATAAAAAATTAATAATATAAATATGCATATATAAATAAATTGAAATAAGCCATTATTTGAATTTGGTGTAAAATTAATATTAAATAATGTTTTAAATATATATGATAATGGAATAATTATTAGAAGTACAAAAACTACAAAATAATTACTTGTACAATTAGGTATTAATTTATGACATTCATCACATAAACATTTTAAAATCTGTTTTATAAATGACAAATCAGTTTCAATATCAAAAGAACATTCTAATGGTTGTTCAATAATGAACTTAAAATAGAAATATACAGCATATGCAACACTACATAAAATAGTTATTAATGTAGCAACAATTAATAGCAAATTATTGAAATAAGATTTATTAAAAATGTCTTTATATAGAAAATTAATATTATTATATACGTTAAAACGGCTTGTTTCACATTCAATAGTTTGAAGATTATTAAATTTGGATGTGAAAGTTCCATAATTGTATTGGTATGTATAATTAAAAGTAAAAAATCCAATATTATATAATTCATCGATAATTAATATAATACTAAATAAATAAGTTATGCCAATAAATAGATTAGTTATAACATTATAATTCTGCTCCATTTTCTATATAATAAATAAACATTATAATAATTATATTTATTATTTAAAAAAAATGTCCTTATGGATTAAATTAAAAAATAATTTTAAAAATATTATAAATGAAATTCCAGAATTTAATATAATATTTCAAAAATATGCAAATTATGAATATAATTTATTATTGTATTCATATATCGGATATCCGATTGAGTTATTAATTGATGAATTAATAAAAATAAAATTTAATATTCAAAATTTAAATAAAAAAGAATTGATATGGAATAAAAATGTACCATATTTTGAAAATCAATATTTCTTTGAAATTGATTTAAATAATCCAAATATACCAAATGATTATTCTTTCTTAACTGAAATGATTTTATTTATAATTAAAAATAAACCAGTGACAGGTAATAAACATTTAATTATATTAAAAAATATTGATAAATTGGATGAATATGCATTTGCATTTAGAATAATATTAGAAAAATTTTATAATAATGTTTATTTCATTTGTACAACTCATAAAATATCAAAAATTGAATCACCAATCAAGAGCCGTTTTTCATTAATTCGTTTAAGATTATTTACCAATGAAGAAATTAAATTAATATTTAATAAATATTTAAATTCAGAACAAGTTATTTGTAATAATAGAAATATTATTTTTTGCATATTTTTATCTCAAGTTAAAATCAATGAACCTCATTTAATTACAACTGAATTTTGCAATTTTAATTATCCTCTAATTCAAAATTTTCTTGAAACTAAATATGATTTATATGATATTAGACAATTATCATATAAATTATCACAATATAATTTAAGTATTATGGATATTACAAATGATTTTATAAAAATTTATAAAAATAATAATATGAAATTAATTGAATTGATTAAAATTGCTGCAAATGTTGATTATATATTAACAATATCAAATAAAGGTAGAGAACCAATTTATATAGAAAACTTATTATGCCAGATTTTAATATAAAAAAAATGATGATATTAATTAAATATAAACATTATAATGAATTTCTGCGAGGTATGTTCGAATATGCAATATATGAAAACAAATGATGATAATAAATTAGTTTATTATTGCAAACATTGTTCCTTCGAAAAAGATGAAGAAAGCACAAAAGCAATTAAAATTTCAGAAACTATTTATACCGAAGATGAATTATTATATAATCAACATATCAATAATTATTTACGTTTTGATCCGACATTAAGACGTATTAAAGATGATAATATTAAATGTACTAATTGTGATATACCGGATGATAAAAGACAAATTATTCCAATCAAATATCATCCGTCAAATATGAAATATTTTTATGTTTGTGATAATTGTGGTTTTACGTGGAGAGAAAATAAAAAATGATTAATTATATAAGAAGATATAATTATTAAAATTTATTATGACTACAAGTGATTGCAAACAACCGTTTGATGAATGTACAAAAGTTTTTGCATCTTTGAGTAATAATAAAATAAGTAAATTAATAATGACTAAATATGAATTTAATGCAGTAATTAGTCAAAGAACCGTTCAATTATCACATGGACATTATCCTTTCATTAAAATGGATAAAACTATTAAATCTAATATGGATTTAAGAAAAGTAGCTTTACAAGAATTAAAAGAAGGTAAAATACCATTTGTTATTAAACGACCATTACCGAATGATAAATATGAATTTGTGCGAGTAAAAGATTTAGATTTGAGTGCTGTCAAATATATGATTGATTTATAATATATAAGATTATTTATGCTATTATTAAATAAATGTTATATTCAATAATTTTAGCCTGCACTTTTGATGGGGGTATTGGATATAATAATCGTATTCCATGGGATATAAAAGATGAATTATTTTTATTTAGACAAATTACTGGAAATAAAGATCAATTCAAACAAAATGTTATTATTATGGGTAGAAAAACATGGGACTCATTACCTCGCAAACCTTTAAAAGATAGAATAAATATTATCATTACTAGTGATAAAAATTTCATAAATGAAGATAATGTTTTAAGTTTTGATAATATTGTTTCGGCTTTTGAATATTGTGAAAGAACTGTTAATATTAATAAAGTTTTTGTTATCGGTGGTAAATCAATTTATGATTTATGTTTGAATAATGAAAAATATTCAAGAAATATTGAAAATATTTATTTATCTATCATTTATAGATATTATTATTGTAATCTTTTTGTTAATTTAAAATATATTTTAACTAATTTTAAATGTGATCATGAAACAATTATATTTCATCCACAATTTTTACATATGAGAATGACAAAAAATTAATATAAACCTTTTTTATTAAAACAATCTTTTATATCATCTTGATATAATTGATAAATATTTATACAATTATTTATAGATTCATTAAATTGAACCATATATCCATCATTTTTCTTAAAATTAATTACTGATAATTTTAAATATTCTATTGCTTCTTTATATCTCTTATTTTTAAAATATAATAATCCTAAAATATGCAAAAAATCGGGATTATCTCTGCCAAAATCCATATAATGTTTATAAGCTTTATTTAAATCTTGTTCATTATTATTATACATATTCGTTAAAATAACATAATTATTATTTTGAAATAAATAATTATTCATATTAACGCTCGTTGGAAATAATCCAATTTTAGAACCTTCGAATATAGTATGTTTATTTAATATATATGATTTTATATTTTCTTTATTATCAAATATAAATTTTGATAATGATAATTTCATTGGAAATCTTATTATTGTCATATATTCTGATAATTTTTCTGCTGTTTCTGGTTTTATAAAATATGAATTTTTAGTTATTAATATTTTAAAATAATCATGTATTGGCATAATATCTATTTTTGCCGTATTATCATCTATTGCTAAACATGTTAATAATATATCATAATCAAAATTATGAAATGATTTTAATAAATTATCAAAATTATTTTTATGATCTTCTAATAATATTATATCATCTTCTATAATATAATTATGTCTCGTTTTACTGGTTTTTATCATATCATATGCATGTATATGTTTATGTAAATTTGATAATTGGGCTAAATTAAATTTTACTTGTACCGATTTAAAATCAGGATCATTTATATCATCGTTATTTAAATTTATTCTTTTATCATATTCTGTTAAATTAGTTTCAATATCTTCTATTGTAGGTGTTGTTATATTTATTATTTTAACATTATAATTATATTTTTGCATCATTTTGCATATTACATCTAATGTTGATATTAATAATTCATTTCTTTTTTTTAAATGTACAGATTTTATAACATATATATCTATATCCATCATATATGTTAATATAAAAATAATAAATTCTTAAATCATAAAAAATATATTTAAGAATTTTGACTTGTCACTGCTAATTCTAATGCTGATAATCGTTGGCTTAATTCTGGGCGAGCTTCAACCGCTGCTAAACGTCCTGAAACTTCATTTAAATCAACAACTGGGCGAGCTTCAACCGCTGCTAAACGTCCTGAAACTTCATTTAAATCAACAACTGGGCGTGCTTCAACTGCCCCTAAACGAGCTAAGACTTCATTTAAATCAACGACTGGACGAGATTCAACCGCTGCTAAACGAGCTAAGACTTCATTTAAATCAACGACTGGACGAGATTCAACCGCCCCTAAACGAGCTAAGACTTCATTTAAATCAACGACTGGACGAGATTCAACCGCCCCTAAACGAGCTAATACATCGGATAAATCAGTTGGTATGGTTGAATTATTAACAGAAGTCGGACCATTATTTTCAATAACTTTTAAACGCTGTTCTAACATAGAAACATATCTTAATATTTGTAAATTATCCATTATAATATTATTATATAAAAAAAAATGATATAATTATAGTACGCAATAATTATAATGATTATTCCAATTCGTTGTTTTACTTGTTCAAAAGTTATTGCTGATAAATTTGATTATTATCAACAAGAAAAAGAAAAATTAACAGCAATTGATAATAAAGGAGATAATGATTTAAAATTCTTCAATGATATTCATACCAAAGAAATTTTAGATAATTTAGGATTAATTCGATATTGTTGCCGTAGAAGTGTAATGTCATCGGTTGATTTAATGAATGTTATTTAATATATTTATTAAATATATGATGGGAGATATTATAGATATTACAAAATTAAATATTGGCGAAATATACGCAAATACAATACAAACAATAATTGATATAATAAATGATATTGTTTTTTTAACGAATGATACATATTATAATAATGATTATAAAAAACTATACAATAATATTTTTAATATCATTTTTAAAAATGATAGAATATTTTATGTGGGTATAATATTTATAATATTATCTTTTGTTATATATTTTATAGACGGAGTTTCAATATAAAATGTGGTATTATAATTATTATGTCGCTATTATAATATTATCTATTATATTTTTTTTAATATCAAATCAAAAATTAAATATATTATTAGCTATAATAATAATTTTTATAATAAGTTATTTCTATTTTAATAAAATTAATAATTATAATGATAATAATAAATTAACTGATAAGAATATAATTGCTGCTATTAATAATGATATTAAAGAAAGACAATATTTAAGTGATGTTAATTATTTCTTAAAGAAATTTCCAAATGAAATTAAATATTTACATAAAGATAAAGATTTATTTAATATTATAATAAATATAAGATTTGTAAAAAGATATGATTCATCTAAATATACAAATATAATTTTTTATATTGATAAACTTTATAAAATTTATATGTTTATATTGGCAGATAGATATGATATTAAAAAATATTTTAATACATTTTTAATATTAAGAAATACAATTATAAAAGAATTATATTCAATTTATTTAATATTACCATTAAAAATGAAATATTATTATGGTTTTGATTCATTTAATGAGATTAAGATATCTATTAAAAATTTCATTGAATATTCTAGAAAAATGATAACAATATTAGAAAGATATGGTTATCAAGAAAAAAATATTTATTATTTAACTGATAGTAAATATAAAGCATATGAAAATAATTATATAAATGAAGTTTATTAATATATATCTCTAGCTGGATATTGATAATCTTGAAATTTATAATCAGCAAATGTTAAATCGCTAATATTAGTACTATAAGAGATTAATGAATCATCATATATATCAGCAACACCACCTCTTTTTTTTTTATTAAAATCTTTTCTAAAAGTTTTTATTAATTTAAAAATAAATTGACGCATAGTTATTTTTGTACTTTGTGATTTTATTGATATAGTCCCTCCATTTTTAATAAGATTATTATTAAATACATTTAAATCAACAATGTTTTCAAATAAATTCATTGATATATTCTATTATATAATATTTTTTTAATATTAATTATTTACTATTAATAATATATAATGTCTCAAATTCAATTTACTCCTAAAATTATAATTGATGGTTCAACGTCAAATGAACCATTTGTTAGATTTACACAAAATCATCAATGGACATCCAGTAATTTTTGTTTACATGTAAATAATGGATTTACTAATTTAAATGGAATAATTATTAACGGAGCATTAACTGCAAATGATACATTTTATACAAGCAATAACACTAATATGTCATTTAATGTTACTGGTAATAATAATATAATATTTAAAACAAATAATATTGAAAGATTAAGAATATTAAATAATGGTAATATTGGTATTGGTACAACAAATGCACAAGATTATAAAGTAAATATTAATGGTTCAATAAATTCACAATTAATTTATAAAAATAATATTGAATTAGATAATATTTATTTAGCATTAAATAATAATTATTGGTTATTCAATAATACATCCAAAATTTTATATACAGATTTAAATTCTAATATTTCTAAAATTGGTATTGGAAATTCGGACCCATATGGATATTTACATATTGGTTCACCTAATGTTTCAGGTAGTGATGGTTCTATTGTTTTATCTAAAAATAATACATTAACATCATTTTATCATAATTTTAAATTTGGATATGACTCTGATTTTAATTTTATTATGGGAAATTTAGATATACCTGGATTATGGACATCACAATTTTCAATTAATTATAATGCACCTGCTAATTCTTTAATTATTTCTCAAAATGGAAATATAGGCATAAATACTAATGTAACTGATAATTATAAAGTTAATATTCAAGGTTCTTTAAATGCATCTTCCATTGTAACTAATATTGGGTCAAATATAAATAACTTGGATTATAATAATATTACTTTAAATGCACCAAATTTAAGGAATTTAAATAATTGGACAATTAATAATGACATAATTTATGCAACTAATTTAGATGCTAATATAGCTATTGGTTCTACGAATGTTATAGTTAATAGAACAATATATAAAGTAAATATTAATGGTGATTTAAATTCATTAAGTTATTTTATAAATGGTGTTAATATTTCACAAATTTATTTAACTAATGCAATTGCTTCAAGTACATATTTAAGTATTTCAACATATAATACTGAAAATATTTGGTTTAGACAAAATAATTCAAGTGGTTCAACAACTCTTAGATTAAATAATGCAAATATTATGAATATAATTCAATTAGGTGATAATAATCCAGATAATTTTGCTAATTTATATTTAAATGTATTAGGTAGAATAAGAGCAAAATTTTTAGAAGGCGATGGAAAAAATATTACAAATATTAATTTTCGCACAGGTATTGATCAAAGTACAATACCTAATTATTTAACTGTTGAAATAGCTAATGAAAATTATTATAATAAATTATATATTAATAGTACTTATTATAATAATATAATATCAGCAACAAATTCATTATATGCTAAACAAGATGAAATTACTGCGTTGCGAATATCAGTAAATAGTATATATTCAAAAATACCACCAGAAGCAATTGGTGAAATTATAAAAAATTTATCAAGTACTAATGAATTAAGTATTTATCATTCAAATATTTTACAATTACCATATGATTATAATAGAATTACTAAAAATTTTGGTTTTAACACTAGTCCATCAACAAATATAAATGATATTATAACTATTGGTGGAACATTAAAAGCAAATAATATAAAATCAATTGGAACTATTTATGAAAATAATATGGAATTAAGTAATATTTATATATCATCTAATAATTATTTTAATAGTATTGCAAATTATGATAAAACAATTGATAGAATTAAATCTCAATATTCATCTTTAAATTTATATCCACCTGAAGAATCTTCAAAATTTATTAATTCATATTCAAATATTGTATCAACTGCCGGAAATGGTAATGGAGTATATATAATACAATCATCAACCAATTTATTATATACAATTTCATATAATAATTTAGCTGAAATTGCTCCAGCATCAAATTTATTTAATTACGATAATACAACAATACCATGGGAAACACAACCATTATTTGGTTCAAATTATAATGCTATTGCACCATTTAATTATCCTGTATCAATAAATTTATTAACTAAAATACCATTTGGTTCATCTTCATATTTATTTCTATATGGTCATTCAATATTATTTCATTATTCTGAAAAATTTATTGCAGCAAAACTTGATATTATTGTTAAAAGAAATGCTAGTGATAATTTAAATGACTCACCTAAAACAATATATTTACTTGCAACCAATAATAATGTTTTACAAAAATCACAAACAGATTATAATGATAATAATACATATAATTGGGATATATTATTAAATAATATTACAATTAGTTTTGATGATTATATTTTATTTAATTTAGCTAATAAATTACATAAAGCTAGTTTTGAAATCCCAGATAATATTACTGAATATAAATATTATAAATTAATAATTACATCAACAATTGGTTCAACTATTCTAAGTATTCAGCAACTTAAATTTTATGGTTATGAAAAAAAAAAAGAATGGAAAAATTCAGGTAATAATATTTATAGTTTATCTAATATTAGTATTGGAACTATTGATAATTTATCACCATATATTTTAAATGTAAATGGTTATATTTATTCATCTTCAAATATTTATGCTAATTCAAATATAGGTATTGGGATAACTTCGCCATTAGGAAATTTACATATTGGAACTCCTTATTCAAATAGTGATGGAACATTAATAATTTCTAAAAATGATAATACAAGTAATCGTAATTTTAAATTTGGATATGACCAAAATTTTAATTTTGTTTTAGGTGATTTTGGCTCTTCAGATGCAAATTTGAGAATATGGAAAAAACAATTTTATATTAATTCTAATGCTCCTGAAAATTCATTCACAATTAGCTCAAATGGAAATATTGGAATTAATATTATAAATAATACATCAAATCAAAAATTATTTATAAATGGTAATTTTAATGTTACTGGATGTATTAATCAAAGTGATGCAAATATTTCAAATACATTTAAATCAGATATTTACGCATCTAATAATATTTATATTTTTTCTAATCTTAATGTTTCAAATATCTTTACATCTAATATAAATGTTTCAAATTATATTAATGTTAATGGTATAATATATGCATCTAGAAATATTGGTATTGGAACTTCTACAAATTTAAATGCATCTTTAAATATACAATCATTGATTAATACAATCGGAATTTGGAATGCATGTTCTACATTAAATACAGATGAAAAAATAGCATCATTTATAGGTAAAAATAGTAGTTATAAAAATGGATTTTATAACTATTATAATCATCAAGGTAATAATTATAATACTAATTATATATCATGGGCAACATCAAATTTTTCAACAATTACTGATCCTACACCTGATATATTATGTATGAATGCATTAAAATTTGTAGGTATTGGTATAACTAATCCAACAGCCTTATTTCAAATTCGCAATGGTGGTAAATTTAAAATAGGTCCATCTGATAATGATTATGCATTTATTGGATTAAATGATAATGATAGTTCAGAAAATACAAAAATAAATTTGAATGGTGGAGAAAATAAAAGAATTGAATATTCAGCAGCTTCAGGTGGTCATATTTTTTATACTAATAACTCAAATGAACAAATGAGAATAAATAATTCGGGAAATATAAGTATCGGAAATACATCTGATATTTATAAATTAAATGTAAATGGTAATATTTATTCATCATCTAATATTTATGCTAATTCAAATATTGGTATTGGTATAACTTCGCCACTTGGAAATTTACATATTGGAAATCCTAATAATAATAGTGATGGAACATTAATAATTTCTAAAAATGATAATATAAAAAATCGTAATTTTAAATTTGGATATGACCAAGATTTTAATTTTATATTTGGTGATTTTGGAACTTCAGATGCAGATTTAAGAACATGGAAAAAACAATTTTATATTAATTCTAATGCTCCTGAAAATTCATTAATAATTAATAATAATGGAAATATTGGAATTGCAAATAGTTCTCCATTTGGAAATTTACATATTGGAAATCCTAATAATAATAATAGTGATGGAACATTAATAATTTCTAAAAATAATAATATAAATAATCGTAATTTTAAATTTGGATATGATTCAGATTTTAATTTTGTTTTAGGTGATTTTGGTTCTTCAGATGCAGTTTCAAGAACATGGAAAAAACAATTTTATATTAATTCTAATGCTCCTGAAAATTCATTCATTATTAATTCAAATGGAAATATTGGAATTGGTACATCGCCAATATTAAATCAGAAATTATATGTAAATGGAAATACGACTATTAATAATGGTGTATTAACTCAAACATCAACAGATGGATTACCTAATATTTTTAATAATGCTATTTTAATTAATACATTAACAAATGGTGGTAAAGATTATAGATTAAATGTTAATGGAAATGTTAATATTGAATCAAATTTAAATACATCAAATTTAAATGTAAATTATACAACTTTTTTAAATGGTCTTGTTAGAATTGGAACATTACCATTAGCATCAACAAATGAAAATAATGTATATATTCAAAATAATACATTAATAAATGGTTCTTTTATATGTGAAAATGGTAATTTTACACATAGAGGTACAGGAACTTTTAATATTAATTCAACTAGTTTAAATGTTCAAAATAAATCATTATTTAATGATAATGTTGGTATAGGAACAAATACACAAGCTAATAATATTCTTCAAGTTGGTGATGGCGGAAGATTAAGAATTGCAAATAATATTACTGATTATACTGTAATTGGCTCTATAAATGAAATTAATAATGATTCAAATACTAAAATAATTATTAATTCTTTTAATAATAGTGTAAATAAAGGAGATATACAATACTTTTCAACAAATTTAGGAAATCATTTATTTTATTCAGGTGGCACAGTGCTAAGAGAATTAATGAGAATTAATTATAATGGAAATGTTGGTATTGGAACTACAAATTCTGCAAATATAAAATTAAATGTTAATGGTAGTATTCATTGTTCATCATTAATATCATCAAATAATATTAATGTTGGTATTGATCCTCTAGATAAAACAAGTGTTTTAAATGTTTATGGTTCTATTTTTGCAACATCAAATATAACTAGTACATGTAATATTATAACAAATACTATAAAATCATCTAATATTAATAATCTTGGTAATATTACAAATATTGGTAATTTATTATTAACTGGTGATATTATTCAAACAGGAGGTTATGCTTTTAGTGGATCAGTTTTTAATATCGGAGATATAACAGATACTAATAAAACATTAATAATTGGAGGTAATATTATATCAAGTAGTAATATAATAGCATATTCAAACATTGAAACAACAACAATAAGAACATTATTTAGTTCAAATGCAAGTAATTTATATACTTGTAATATTATTGTTTCAGGAAGTACAATATTAAATAGTAATATTATTCAAAATAATAGTTTTCCAATTACTTTAACAGGTAATTTAACATTAAATTCATCAACAATAGATGACCAAATAACAATTAATAATACATCTCAAAATAAATATTCAAGAATTAAATTTACAAATAATGACCCAATTAATAATTTTGGATATATTGGTATAGGAGGAACAAATATTGATGATAATTATAGAAATAATATATTTATACAATCAAGAAATAATATTATTTTAAATTCAGGCAATAAAACAACATCATCTATACCATCATTATTAATTACTTCTAGTGGTTATATTGGCATTTCTACATCTAATGCTACTAATCTTTTTCAAATTGGTGATGGTGGTAGATTAAGAATTGCAAATGATGCAAATGATTATACTGTTATAGGAACAAGTAATATTAATTTTACATCTTTCAATACACGAATAATGATTAATGGATTTAATAATGGTACAAATAAAGGAGATATACAATATTATTCAACAAATGCAGGAAAACATTTATTTTATTCAGGTGGTGGAACAAATGAATTAATGCGAATAGATAATAATGGAAATATTGGAATAGGAACTGTAAATTCAGAAAATTTTAAATTAAATGTTAATGGTCAATTGAATGTTCAAAATTTAATTAAAGAAAATTCAAGTTATTTAAGTAATGTTTATGTTAAAATTGAAAATTTAAGTAATTTAAATATGAATAATTTTAATTTAAAAAAGAAAATAGGATTTAATTGTATTGTTAATGGTTCTTTAATAGCTGGTTCAATTATTTATAATTCTACAACTTATTATAAATTTGATATTGATTTGAGAAAAATGACGCGAATTTTAGTTAATACCATTGGTCAAAATAGTGTTTGTTATCGTTCATTTAATATTAAATGTTTTCCAACAAATTGTAGTTTTGAAACATTTAATGATAATAATGTTCCGAATATTTTACAATATGATATTTATATGTCAAGTAATCCAATTATTCAACAAACATATCCACAAACACCAACACCTAAATCTGGATTAAATATATGTGCAATAGGAGTACCTGAAAATTATAGATTAGATAGGGTTTTACCTTCATATATGCAATTATTAAGATATGATTCATTAGAACATAATTTTAATTATTTGTCTTTAATGTCTCCAAATTCTAATTTGGCTGTTTCATTTATTATTGAAGATTATTTATCGTAAAAATGATAATAAAAAAATATATGTATTATAATATAATTAAAAAAACATGGAGATTGATATTTTTGTTAATTATATTATTAATAATAAAACTAAACGTGAAATAATAAAATTGGAAAAAGATATTGATTTAATGAAACTTCAAAAACATTTATGTGAGAAATTAATAAATAGTTTTTTATTTATTAATTATTATGATAAATATTATGATAATATAATATATCATTATTATAATAATAATATTTTTGGTATTATTAAGAAAGATATTAATATATTTTATATATGGAAAATTAAAATATAGAAAAATATAATTATCATTAGTAGATATGAATAATAAGTTATTATTAATAGCAATAATAATAATAGTACTTATAATAATTGTAATAACAGTTATTATTGTTAATAATTGTAAACAAAAAATTGAAAAATTTGAAAATATAACTTATATGAATTATCCAAGAATAGTATTACCAAATTCAAATGATACATTTGAAATATCTATTATTAATTATAAAACACAAGAAGAATCGGTTAATACTTTATATGAGATGAATTTAGTTGAAAAATATTCTATTTTAGCAAATTTAGCATCTGATAATTTAGGAATTAATGGTTATGGAACATATTATATAAATACTACATATTATATTGATACACCTACCTCAACTAATTGTATATCTGCATTATTTAATGACTCAAGTTCAATAATAACATTAAAATCACCAAATCCAAATAATATGATTATTATAACATATCCTGAAAGATTTCAATTTAAAGGAATGGAAATAACATTAAATGGAGAAGCACAATTTTTATTAGCTAATAAAGTTGATTTATTTGGATATTTTAATAGAATACCTGCTAAAATCAAAACAACAGCTATTTTTAATAATAATAAAATTATTTTTAATTTAGCTAATGAAACTAATAATATTATATTTGATAATTCATTATATATAGTTATTATTAATAATAATAAAAATTTAGAAATTAAAAATATAAAAATTTTTGGTATGCCACTTAATTATAGTTATACAGACCCTATTTTAGAAACTTCATTAGCAGCAATTGATACTGAAAATATTGGTATATTTAGTTCTAATTCTGCCGAGTCATTACCAACACCAAATACTGGTGCAGATCCTTTTTTTGATGATAATGCTATTAATACTACATTATATCCAGAAACAACAATTCGGGAAAAATTCAATTCATTATTAAGTAATAATAAACCATGGGGTATGTATAGTGCAAAAAATGCTGAAGGTTCTATTTTAAATGATATGTTTAATAGACAATGTAAAAAAGCAACAATTACTGGGAAATATGAATTTAAACAACATGCTGTATTAACAAGTAATATAACTTATTTAGAAGGATATCCGGATACAGTTATAACTTTTCCATTAGAAAGCTTACCTAAAAAATATACAGTATGTGTAATGACAAAATATGCACATTCAAATCTTAATAGAAGTAGAATATTAACAACAGAAGCTCCGCGTAATTGGTTATTAGGACATTGGGCTAATCGACCAAATGGAGTTATGTATAATGATGGATGGAAATATTATGATAATATTAATAGTTATAATAGTAGTTCAACGGATTGGCTTATTAGTTGTGCTAAATCATCTGCAAAAAACGCATCATATAGTTTAATATTTAATGATACAAATAGAGCTTTTTCAAATGCAGGTGAAAATTATAATGTATCAACAACAAGATTAACTATAAATGGATGGCCTTATGAAAAATCTATTTTTGGTTTTGCATATTTAATTATATGGAATACTGTTTTATCCGACTCTGAATTATTAATAGTATCTCAAGCATTAACAAATTATTCACAAACAGGAGAAGAACTTGATATATCTAATATAATAATACCAATTCAAGATGGTAAAACAAGTGAAACAGCAGGAATATCTGCATATGCAATTAAAAATGCGACATGTACTAATAAAAATGGATTATATTGGATAAAAAATCCAACTACAGGAATTGCAAAACAAGTTTATTGTATTATGGATAGTGCATGTTACGGTGGTGGATGGATGTTAGCAATGAAAGGTTCAAATAATTCTGGTGTATTTTCATATTCAGGTTCAGAAAATATTCAGAATGGAACAAATACAAATCTAAAACTAAATCAAAAATATAATATAATTAATTATTGGGAAACAGATTCAGTTCTACGAGAAGATGATTTGGATTATAATTCAGGTAAAGATGCAAAATATGAAATTTTTAATTATTTCAAAGTTTCAAATTGTTTAGCTATATTTGATAAAAAAGAAACTGGTTATGAAAATTTAGCAAATTATGGATGGACATGGATAAATTCATTTTATAACGGAAAATTATCATTAAAAGAATTTTTTGCAACATCAAGATCTCAATTTATATATTATAGTAGTGGTAATTATGATTTTGTAAAAGAATATAATAAACGCAATCCAGTTGAAAAACAATATGAAGAAAACTATATTTATCGCATATCAGCTGCTTATAAAAGTACTTTTAATGAATATATAATTAAACCTAGTTATAGTAATAAAATATGGTCTCGTCAAGAAGAATTTCAAGCATTTGGATTTAATATTATCCCATTTGGATGGAATCATAAAGTTAGATGGGGTGGAACTTTTAATGAAAATCCAGGTGGTATACCTGAATCAAATGATGTTTCTGGTGGTATTGGTGTAAGTGCATTTAATTGGAATGCTGGAAATACACCAACTTGTTGTGAAACATCACCCGGAGTTGCTAGAAAACAAATGGGATTTAAATGGTTTATTCGATAAATTATATAAAAATAAAAATATATATATAAATTAAATAATGTTTTCAGATATTCGTAATTTCATTGCTTTGACATCAAAATCTAATATTGAATGTATTCAAAATTATGTACCATTAGTATTTCCATCAGAACATCCCGAAGAAGTTAATTATTATAAGGATGCAAAAATTTGTTTGAGTGATGTTGTGGATGAAGCATCAATTAATTGATTTTAATTATTTTTTTTAATTATTATAGATAAACTATAATAATGAGCGCAGTTGGATTTGATCCAATATTGATAGTATCAGTTATAATTATGCAAATAGGAGCACGACATTTAGATTTAGAATTAACTGATTTTCAAAAGAAATTAATAAAAAATAAAGTGGTTCAGGCATTAATATTATTTGGTCTTATATATATACCAGTAAGAGATATTGGAAAATCAATAATGGTTTTGATATTAATATATTTAATAATTTATGTTATGTTTAATGAAAATAATAATTATAATTTATTTTCAAGAAAATATTTATATAAGGAGGGAATAATTGCAAATTATAATGATTTTAAAAAAAAATATTATAATAATTTATCAATTTTAATATAAAAATAAAAATTGATTATATATTTAAAATTAACTTATATAATAAATAGATATGTCAATATATAATGAATTATCATATAATGCGCAGAAAGTTATCATTGAGGAAGTTAAGGGCATTCAATTTAGTGTATTAGGACCTGATGAAATTATTAAACGTTCAGTTGTTAAAGTTACTAAAACTGATACTTATGCAGGTAGTGAACCTATTGTTGGTGGATTATTTGATCCTCGTATGGGTGTATTAGAACATAATAAAGTTTGTACGACATGTGAACAGAAAAATGTATTCTGTCCTGGACATTTCGGACATATTGAATTAGCTAAACCAGTATTTCATGCAATGTTTTTTGATATTGTGAAAAAAATATTAAAATGTGTATGTTTTAGATGTTCTCGAATGTTAATATCTCAACATACAGCAATTGAAGAATTAAAGAATGAAATGACACGTATATTAGCTATTAAAAATAATCAGAAAAGATGGGAGGCATATTTTAAGTTATGTAATACAACAACTAAAATTAAAATTTGTGGTGATGATAAACATATTGGATGTGGTAGTAAACAACCTGATAGATATAATAAAGAAGCATCAATGAAAATAATTGCAGAATGGAAAGATAAATCAAAAGAAACATCAATCCAGCAAGAATTTACGGCAGAAGATGTTTTAAGAATTTTCAGACGTATCACAAATGAAGATATGGAATTGATGGGATTTAATTCAAAATGGAATAGACCAGAATGGATGATATGTACTGTATTACCTGTACCACCTCCTGCTGTTCGTCCAAGTATTATTGAAGAGAATGGACAACGTCGTGAAGATGATTTAACTCATAAATTAAGTGATATCATTAAAACTAATAATAATATATTTGATAAGATTACAAAAGGGGCAAGTGAAGAAACAATTAAATTAATTACAATGGTATTACAATATCATGTATTTACATTTATTGATAATCAAATACCTGGATTAGCACCATCACAACAAAGAAATGGGCGACGTCTTCGTTCTGTATGTGATAGAATGAAAAAGAAGGAAGGACGTATCAGAGGTAATTTAAATGGCAAACGTGTTGATCAATCTGCGCGTTCTGTTATTACTCCGGACCCTTATATTAGTATTGATGAATTAGGAGTGCCTATTCGTGTCGCTTTAAATATTACATTTCAGGAGACAGTTAATGAATATAATATTGAAGAAATGAGAAAATTAATTATGAATGGTTCAAATAAATGGCCTGGTGCTAAATATGTTAAAAAAACTAATGAAATTGGTCCAATTAATTTAAAATATGCAGACTTAGGTAAAATTGCTGCAGAACTTCATTATGGAGATGTTGTACATAGACATTTAAATGATGGTGATTACGTATTATTTAATCGTCAACCATCATTACATAAGATGAGTATGATGTGTCATAAGGTAATTATAATGCCTTATCAAACATTTCGATTAAATGTTTTAGATACACCACCATATAATGCAGATTTTGATGGAGATGAAATGAATTTGCATTGTCCTCAAAATATTCAAACAATGAGTGAATTAAAAGATTTAGCAGCTGTACCATATTTAATCTTAGCTCCAAGAGATGGCAAACCGAGTATTGAAGTAGTTCAAGATACATTAGTTGGTTCATTCAGAGCATCAAAGGATTATGTAGTAGTTGCAGATAAACAAATGGCAAATTTACAAATGGTTAATAGTTATTTTAAAGGTAAATTAGAAAAACCATCAAAAGATTATACATATACGGGAAAGGATTTATTTTCTGAAATTATGCCACCATCATTATTCATTGAAATGACTAATAAAGCAGGTGAAAAAGTAGTTATTAATAATAGCAAACTTATTTCAGGAACATTGGATAAATTAGTATTTCATAATATTACAAATGGATTAATTCCAGTTATTTATCATGATTATGGACCAGTTGAAATTAAGAAATTCTTAGATAATACTCAAAGATTAATTTGTAGATGGTTATTAACATCTGGATTTAGTATTGGTATTAGTGATTTAGTTACTGATACTAGCACTGATTTAGAATTAAATGATAAAATCAAAGAAATGAAAGCTAGTGCATATAAAAAATTAGAAGATATGAGAAAAGGAGATTTGGAAAATAATTCTATATTTTCAAATGAAGAATTTTTAGAAAGAGAAATTATTGGAATTCTTAATCAAACTACAAATGAAGTTGCTAAAATTAGTTTAGCTAAAATTGATGAAAGAACTAATCGTATGTTTAATATGGTTAAATCTGGTTCAAAAGGTAAAGAAACTAATATTGCTCAAATTATGGCATGCGTTGGACAACAAAATGTTGATGGACGTCGCATTTCTTATGGTTATACAGATAGAACATTACCACATTATACTAAATATGATGATGGACCTGAAGCCAGAGGATTTGTTGAGAATAGTTTCATTAGTGGTTTATCACCTCAGGAAGTATTCTTTCATGCTATGGGAGGTCGTGAAGGTTTAATTGATACAGCTGTTAAATCAGTTACAGGCGATACACCTATTATTATTATTGAAAATGGAGAATGTAAATGTGTAAATATTGGAGATTGGATTGATTCAAAATTAGATAATCCAAATAATAAAAAAGATATAGAACAATTTGGAGAAGAAGATATGAATATGGAAATGTTAGGACTATCTAATCAAATTTATATTCCTACAGCAGATAATGATGGAAATACAAGTTGGGGTGAAGTTACTGCAGTTACAAGACATGATCCACAAGAAAAATTATATAAAGTTGTTACGCAAAGTGGTAGAGTAATTATAGTGCCAAATTCAAAAACTCTATTAATTTGGAATAAAAAAGAGTTTGAGGCAATTAAAACAGAAGAAGTTAAAATAGGAGATTATGTTCCAACAACTATTTCTTTACCGGACCCCCCTATAATTATAAATGAAATAGATATGTCATTATATTTTCCTAAAGATGAATATATTCATGGATATGATTTTAATAAAGCTATTAAAATGTATAATGAAGAATTAGATAAAATATCTAAATTAGGAAAAGTTAAATTTACAAGAGGATGGTATGATAAGCATAATATATCATCATTTAAATTACCTTATGAAAATATTATTAAATTTACAAGAGGTGCTATTAGCGGTAGATCAACAATTAAAATTAGAGAAGATGGTATTTATCCATATCATGCTGCTAGAAATCATTCATTTATTCCAAGTAAATTTGAATTAAATAGAGAAAATGGTGTATTTATCGGATTATTTATAGCAGATGGACATGCAAGTGATTTTAGCGGAACTGTATCAATTACTAAAGAAGAACCTTCAGTATTAGAATTTGTTAAAAATTGGTTTGAAAAGTATAATATTACATATAGAATTGTAACAAAAACAGTTGAAGAAAATGATAAAAAATTAGTTGTAGGTAAAACAACATCTATTATAGGTAATACTTCATTATTAGCAAGATTTTTAGATAAATTTGTAGGAACTAATTGTTATAATATTCCAGATATTGCTCATATTGCACCTAAAGAATTTATAGTTGGATTATTAGATGGTTATTTTTCTGGAGATGGATCTGTTAGAGAAGATGGTGAAATTACAGCAGCATCATCTTCTGAAAAATTAATTCAAGGTATTAGTTTATTATGTAATAGATTAGAAATATTTGGTAAATTATCAATTAAAAAACATACTACTACTAACTTAAATACTCCAGTATCTAATTTAGCTGATATTCATACTATATCTATTAGAGCACAATGGAGTAGAAAATTTACAAGTGAAATAACATTAACAAATAAAAGTAAAAACAAAAGATTAGAAATTAATAATAATAAAACTAATTTACATAAAAATTATAAAGAACATAATAATATTATATTTGATAAAATTATTAATATTACTATTTTAAACCCTGATGAGAAAGTTAATTATACAAAGCTATATGATTTAACAATCCCTTCAACTAAGAATTTTATGAATATAACTGGTTTAACGGTGTATGATACTTCAGAAACTGGTTACATTCAACGCAGATTAGTTAAAGCAATGGAGGATGCAAAGATTAATTATGATAATACAGTTCGAAATGCGAATGGTGCAATTATTCAATTTATTTATGGAGAGGATGGAATGGATGGGTGTAAAATTGAAACTCAGTTAATCCCGACTATTGAAATGAAATTCTTAGATATGGAAGTTAAATATAATTTAACAACTGCTGATAAATTAGAAAGTTATTTAACACCAGAAGCAAATAAAAAAATAACTAAAAATACATTTGATAGATGTAAAGAACATTTTAAATCATTGGTTGCAGATAAAAATTTTATTATAACAAAAGTTAATAAAAATAGAAAATGTAGTATTATTAATTATCCAATTCCATTTAATAGAATAATTAAGACATGTATTAAGAGACGTGAGTCAAGTAATATTGCGGCAACATTAACAGATTTAACACCTGATTATATTTTAGATAAAATTGAAGAATTAATTGAAAATTTATATATTAAAGATATTGAACAAGGTATGATATATTTTCATATATTATTAAGAGTTTATTTATCACCAAAAAAAATAATTATTGAACAAAATTTTAGTAAATCAATGTTTGATTGGATAGTATTACAAGTATATGAATATTTTAAAGAAGCTATTGCACAACCAAGTGAAATGGTAGGTATTATTGCAGCACAAACAATTGGAGAAATGGGAACACAGATGACATTAGACTCATTTCATGTATCAGGAACAGCAGCAGCTGTTAAGGCGACAAGTGGTGTGCCAAGATTGAAAGAAATTTTAAGTGCGACAAAGAAAACAAAAACACCAACATTAATTATATATATGAAACCTGATGTAGCATCAGTTAAAAATCCAAAAATGGCGGAAGATGGTATTGAATATATTGATGAGAGAATTGAACAAACAAAAAGTATTGCTATGTCAATTAAGAATTCAATTGAAATAACAAATTTATCAAATATTTTAGAATATAGTGAAATATTCTGGGATAGTGGAAAATTAGATACAACTATTGATGCAGATAAAGGAATATTAGATATTTATAAGAAATTTGCTGCATTGGATAGTAGTGCAAATAAATGTCGTAGTAATTCACCATGGGTATTAAGAATGAAATTTAATAAAGAAAAGATGAATGCATTTGGATTAAGAATGATTGATATTTATACAAAATTAAATAAAGCATATAATAAATATATTGATTGTGTATATAGTGATGATAATGCAGATGAATGTATATTTAGAATTAGATTAACAGAATATGCATTAAAAGATATTGATAATAAGGATGAAGTTGCAGCATTAAAAGCAATGGAACATAATATTGTTTATCAAGTATTATTAAAAGGAGTTAAAGGAATTAATAAAGTATCTTTAAATAAAAAGAAATATGACATATATAATCCAGCAGAAGAAACATTTGATAAAGTTGTAGAATGGGTATTAGATACAGATGGAACAAATTTAATTGAAATATTATCAAATCCAAATATTGATTCAACAAGAACTATATCAAATGATATTAGAGAAATATATACAGTTTTAGGTGTTGAAGCTGCAAGAAATGCTTTATATCATGAGTTAGTAAATGTAACTGGTGAGGGTTCAATGAATTATAGACATTTATCATTATTAATTGATACAATGACATTTAGAGGTAATTTAATGTCAATTGACCGTCATGGAATTAATAGAAATGCAAGTAGTGCATTAAGTAAATCATCATTTGAGGAAAGTGTTGATATGTTAATTAATGCAAGTATATTTTCAGAATATGATAATACAAGTGGTGTTTCGCCTCAAGTTATGTTAGGTAAAGTGCCAAATTGTGGTTCAGGAAACTTTGATATAATTTTAGATGAAGAACATTTAATGGAATTAATTAAAAATGTTAAGCAAACAAAAGAAAATAAATATAATTTAGATGATGTTATAGAAGATGATGAGGATGATATTGATTGTTTAGAAGAAAATCTTGCGTTCAATATTAGTATTAATAATAAAGATGAATGTTATAAAGTAGAAGAACAAAAAATAACAATTATTTAAAAAATACCAAAAATAAATTTGATATTATAACAATTATTTTTTTATTCCTTGAACAAGTTTATGATAGTATCAGTAATAAATGTTCTAGTTAATCCCGTGTCAGATGATAATCGGACATGATAATCTCCATTATCATGTTTCACGATATGATATGAAATAGTTTCTTCATTTTTAAAGATACTCATGATATCTTCTTTAGAACTTTTAAAAACCATTGAAAACTTCTAATTCTAATTTTAATATTAAAAATATAATATCATTTTTTAATAAAGATACAATAAAAATAAAACTTATTTTTTATTTAAACAGAAACAATTAGATTTAATTTCATTATTAATTTTTATAGCACCATCTGCACAAGATACAATTGTATCAATAATATCTAATGCAATATTTGTATTTAAAAGACTAGTAATAGCAATAATAATATTTTCATTATTAGCTTTAATAAAAACATTATCATTATTATTAATAAATTCTTTTAAAATATTAATAACTAATTCTTTTTTTTCATTACCTTTTAAATGTTTAAGTAATTCAATTTCTTCCATAATAAATGTAATTAATTGAATAGAATTAATTATATTTAAATCGATATTATTATTAATTAACTTTATTTCAATATTATTTTTATCCATATTTATATAAATATAAATATTATTTTTGAGCATTTATATGTTCAGTAATTAAATATTTAATAACTAATGGAATATCAGCCATTTTAATATAAATAGATTTATCACTAACAGGAATAATAGTTTTATCAACAATTAAACTATAAATAGTTTTATATTCATCATCCGATTTATATAAAATAATTAAAGGTCTATTATCATAATTCATGGTTGGTGCTTTATAAAAAGTAGATGATAATAGAAGGTCTTCTATATCACCTCTGACAACTGGCATATCTTTATTATTAGCTCCATATTTACTACGATGAATAGTTAAAATATTAATATTCAAATTTTTTGACATAGCTAAAATATAATAATCATTTGGATATAATTGTTCTATAACATTACTAATAATATTAGTAAATAATAATTTGCGGTCATTATTAGTAATAGTAGTATAATATTGATCCCAAAATAGATTAAAATTGATATATTTTTTACCAATATCATTAGATAATAATTTATAAAAATAAGGGTCATCAAATAAAGATTTTAATAATAATTTAACAGATGTATAATCTTTTGCAGTAAAAATAATTTGAATATCATTAAATGCGGAAGTTTCTAAATCGGTATAAGTAGTTTTAATATTTAAATATTTAGCTAACCATAAATAGAAATCTTTAATAAAATTTTTATTATAATTATTATTTTTAATAAAAATCATATTACTCCATGTTGATTTTTTATGCATTGTCCATTTACTATTTAATTTTTCTTGTGTACCATTAAAAATCATAGGTAATTGTATATTTTCATCTTCAACTTCTAAATTATAAATATAATCTTTTGTTTGAAATGTGGTAAATGCATTATTTGGTGTTGATTGATGATAAATTAATAATTTAGATGGAACATGATTTTGAATAGCTATTTGTGAAAAAATAAATTGATTATTATCTTCTTTTATTAATGGATTTAAGAAATCATATTTATTATAAATAATAAAATCATTTAAAAATCTTTTAACATGTTTTTTAGTTATAATTGGTATTTCTTCTAAAATTACACGCAATTTAGCTTTTTCAGGATTTTTACTTAAATTTAATTCTTTAAATAACTGTTTAATTCTATCATTTCTATTTAAAGAAATCAAATGATTAAAGATTTTATCAGGTAAATGTAATATTTTATTATAAATCATATATTGTAATTGATACCATTTTTTATTATTATTATTATTAATAAGTTGATATTTATATAAATCATCAATAATTTGTGAATGGATGATATCATTTGTTAAAGGTAATTTTTGAACAGTTAAATTATAATAATATTCAATTTTTGTAGTAGTAATTAATGTACCAAAATCATATTTAATATTTAATAGATTACATTTATCAATAAAAATATTATAATCTCTGATTAAAACATTAATATTAATATTATTATTAATAATATCATCATAAAACAATATTTCAATAATATCTAAATCTATAATTAATCGTGGTAAAAAACTAATACTTATTTTATCAATTATCACAAAAAAACCTGCATTAGTAATAAAATGAGTTATTGATAAATCACTATTTATAATTATAGTAGTTATTATAAATTTTTCTTTCATTCCAAGATTATTAAATTTACTCCATGAATGTAATGAATAAATATTATTATAAATAGCATAATTATGATTATATAATTGTTTTAATATACTACATTCACTAAATAATTTTTTAATATGTTTATATTCATTTAATGATATTAATTTTTCACCATCAACACCTTTTAATTTTAATTCAATTGGTTCGTAATAATATTTATCTTTAAATAACATTTTAGAAAGCATTAATATTTGTCCATTAAGTTCCATAGAACCTATAAGATCTTCAAAACTTGTATAATATGGACAAATAATTGATGTTGTTTCTCCTTGTTTTTCCCATATAACTAAAAGAACATTATAAAGAGAACTAATTAATGAATATAGATAATATGGAGATTTGCTTGATGGATAATCATTTGAGCGAATATAATTTAAGAATTTTTTATAACTTTTGAATATACCTAAAAGACGTGATAATTTATAATTAGCTTTATCTAAATTATTTATTTTAGAATTTAAATGAAAATTTTCTAAATGATTTTCTAATTCTATTATTAATAATTTATTATTTTCAGGTATTATAGGTAAATTATCCATAAAAGCTTTGCAAACATTGCCATTTTCTAAACTCATATATTTAATCAAATCTAATTTTTTACTTACATCACTAATAAAATGTTCTTTTGATTTAAAATTTAATCCATGTGCAATAGCACTTATAATACTATCATTATGAATATTTTTAAGTTTTTTAGTTGTTTTATGTAAAATACCTTTACGAACAAAACATTTATCTGTTTTAGTTAACATTTTAGAACATAATGAAAATTTAACATTTGGAAATAATAATTCATGTAAAGATTGAGGTATTGCACCATATCGTCCAACAGTAATTGGAGCTGTATTAACTAGATAATTTTCATCTTTATTAACAATAATTTCTTCTTCTGGTTTATTATCATTATAATATTTACATTTATTTAATTCTTCATCTTTTGGTTCTTTCTTAAAACAACATGGAACACATAAATTATTTTCATCTGGTTTAATCAATTTAACATATCTTTTCTTTTTTGGATCATTTTCAAAAAATAATTCCATTGGTTCTTCACCTTCAATTGGACATTTTCCATTTGGATATTTATCAGCATTTAAAGGTATTTTTGATTGAGGACACCATAAACGGGGACAAGTATAAACATTTTTAATATCTTTTTTACTGCCATAAGTTATATCATTATCAAAATGATAATTACCATCTTTTATTAAAGATTGTTTATATTCTTCAGTAAATACAATTGGTTGATTAATTGCTTGACATTTACTTCTAGCATAATTATTTAAAAATAAATCTTTATCTGCTTTTTGTAATAAATTGATAAAATAACTATGTTTTTCTTTACCTAATGCACCACCACTTTTTTCGTCATCTGAACTAGTATCAAATAATAATTTACCTAAATTTTCTTCATCACTTTGAATTTCAGGAGAAGATGAATATTTAGGTAAACTATTAATAATAACAATTGGTTTTTTAGTAGCTTTATTTTTGCCTTTTTCAATAGAAGATGATATTATTTTGGATAACCAATAAATAATATTTTCTAATTCTTTTTTATTTGGAATATTTATAATATTAATAAAAAATCCATTTTTATATAATTCAATAATTACAATTGTATTTATTTTATTCATCGTTTCTTGTTGTTTTATATTTTGTTGTTCCATTTCAAATATTAATTCTTGTTCATCTTTTAATAATTGTTTTGCTTCTGCTATACTAAAATTATTTAATATAACTAATTGATTTATGATATCATCCTCTTCTATACCTAAATATAAACAATTTTTAACATAAATATGAGCATCAAAACCCTGTTTATTATAATTTGATGACCTTTTATAAATTAAATTTATTGTATCTTTATTTGATTTAAGGATATCAAATATATCAATATATTCACTAATTTTTTTTTTAAGATTTTGCATTGATACATTTTCTATTTCAATTGTAAAATTGGCTTTTATGCTAATTTCATTAAAGTTTAATTTATGATTTAAATGACCATTACAATATTTTGTAATATCATTAATATTATCATCAATTTCTTTCCAATTTATATTTTTACGTAAATTTATTGTATAACTCAGAGTTATATACATATCATCTTTAATAGTTAATTTTGCAAATGTTCCATTATTTAAAATAGAATAACAATTGATACAATTATTATTGGTGAATTTTTTAATATCAGTCCAATTAACAAATTTATCTTTAGATAAATTATTTGTTTTATATAATTTATATATAATTTTATAAGTATCGCTAATCCATTGAATAAATTCAATTATTGGTGTTGTATTTAATTTTTCAAAAATATCAACTAATTCATATTTCTTTGTTAATTTACTTTCTAATTCATATCTATGAATATTTAATGTTGTATCAATAATAGGTTTGATATCAATTTCTTCTAATTGTTTTAAAATTTCATCTTTTTTATTTAATTGAGCTAATGTTTGAAATTTCTTATCAATAAAATAATATTGATTATTTTTTAATTCTGGAAAATCTTTTTCAAAAATAATATTTACACTACTATAACTAAATAATCCATAATTATAAGTTATTATAACTGGATCATTTAATTGTTTACTATTTAAATTTTTAGCTTCTAGAGGATTAACATTATATCCATCCCATATTATTGATTTAAATGTAAATAATATTGATTCATTATTTCTCCACATATAAAATCTGCTATTATTATTAATAGTTTTAGCAATTTTAGCACATGCATCATCTAAATTATCATCTTCATATAAATATATATCATAAGTATTGAATTTTTTATTATTTATCCAATTATTAACAATAATTTTTTTATATAAATTCATATCTAATAATAAGTTTTAATATTTTTTTTCATATAATTTAATAGATTGATTATTTTTAATAAAATGGCAGTTGATGACAAAGAGCTTGATTATACAAAAATTAGAGATGCAATGGATCTAGCAACTGAAAATTTAAGAAAAAAAGATGAAAAAGATAAAAAAGAAACAATAAAAGAACAAGAAAAATCAGAAGTTAAATTAAATAAAGAAAAAAAAGATAGCATATTCAAATGGATTGCATATGGTGCTGTAATTTTAATAGCCATTATTATTATTTTTATTATTATTTATTTAATAACTAGTTTTGGTAGTTCATCTAATCAAAATAATGTAAAACAACCTCCTCCAATGCCAATGCAACCACCTCCAAAACCATTTAAATTATTTCCACCTCAAATGCAACAACCAATGCAACCAATGCAACCAATGCAACCAATGCAACCAATGCAACCAATGCAACCAATGCCAATGCAACCAATGCAACCATCAACATCATATAATCAATCATTTAGTTTCCCAAGTAATAATTCATCATTTTTCAATAAATTAGATGGATTATCATCAACATCATCAACACAACAACCTATTAGAAGGGGAGGTAATTGGGGTAAAAAAAAATAAAACTTAAATTAATTTAAGTTTATTCATAGAACAAAAAACAGGTGATATATATTTATATGATATATAGAATGCTATAATCATTCCAATTAATATAAAAAATAAATATTTTAAAGAATAATATCCAATAACAAGTAAAAATAAACCTAGAAAAATATAATATAAATCCATATTTTCTATTATATAACAATTAATTTATTATGACCAACTCTAATATCTGTATTAATTACAATAGGTACACCTAATTTAAGAATATTTTTGCAAAATGCAACATCTTCTGAACATATATCCCGTAATATTTTACCATCATCTGTAATAATTTCTTGCATTTCTGAATAAAAATATGGATAATTCATTTTACGAAGAACATCCTTAGTAATAGCAAAAAAACCAAGACCTGTATAATGAACTGGTAAATATTTAAGTTGTGTTTCTGTCTTCCAATTGGTTACATCTTCAGGAGTTAAAAATTTAAATGTTCCATTCTTTGCAAAATATTCAGTATCCCAATCTTTAACAATTGTATAACTAGTTAAATTACTCATACGATACATTCCACTAACAACTGGATGTTTTTCAGTTGATTCAATTAAATCAATAACTTGTTGTGGAGTAAAAATAATATCACTATCAATAGTAATCCAAATATCAAAATCCATATTATCAAATGGTTTTTGTCCAATACCGCGTAAAACATCAAGTCCTAATGTTTGCATACGTGCAAATGTAACAAATGAACTAACACCAGTGCTAACAACTATATCATATTTTTTATTTTCCCAAAGAGCATTAATAGTTGCAGTCCATGATAAAAGAAATTTAGATGAGAAATTATCACCTGGTAGTCCAAATACAATTTTTTTCTTAACTTCACTAGGTTCAGCGATTGTTTGAATATTGTTATTATCACCCTTAATTTCATATTTATTTGACATCTCTTCTATAACTTCGCTATTCATCTATTTTATATTATAAGATAGAATTATATCCCTTATATATTTTTAATTATATAATATAATATAATGTCAATTGTAAATTTTTATGATATAGAGTTAAATGAAAATAGTAATATAACAGAGCATAATAATACATTAAAAATAAAATTAAAACCGCATCAATTAGCTGCATTAAATAAAGCATTAGAAATGGAAATATATGGAACAATAAAATATAAAATTAGTGATACGAATAAGTTATTATCATTAATGAATATGTTATATACTAATATACCTTATTCATTATTAACACAAACGAATAATAATATAATACAGATATCAACAAATGTTGGAATATTGGGTGATATGGTTGGATATGGTAAAACATTAATAGCATTGGCATTAATAGCTATTAATAATGTTGATAATATTCATATTAATAATACATATTCAAAAACATTTAATAATCATAAAAATTACAGTTATTTAAATATATCATCTATTAATAATTTAATTTCTCCTTCTAATATAATATTTAAAACAACATTAGTAATTGTACCTCGTGGTCCGGTGTATATTCAATGGGAGAATATGATAAAAACACATACAACATTAAAATTATTATCAATTGATAATTTATCATTTATAAAAAAACATTTACCAAAATACACACAAAATAATAGACAAGAAATAATTGATTATTTTAATAATTTTGATATAGTATTAATAAAAAATACAACATTAAAATTATTATATAATTATTATTATACTGATAATAATTTTAATTTAATTAATAATTGGAAACGTGTTATAATAGATGAAGCACATGATATTATAAATCAATTGAAAGTTCATATTAATTATAATTATTTATGGATGATATCTGGAACATATGAAGATTTATTAAAGAAAGTTTATAATTCAAATAATTCATTAATATATTCAAATACTTCTAAGGAATTAATGAATGATGAATTTATAAATTTGATGTTAGTTAAAAATAATAATACTTTTATTAAAAATAGTTTTAAAATACCAGAACCAATTGAAAAATATTATTTATGTAAATTACATAATAATATTAATGTAATAAAAAATTTTATTTCTGATTCAGTTTTAGATAAAATAAATGCAAATGATATTTCAGGAGCTATAAAAGATTTAGGCGGTAAGAATGAAAATGAAAATGATATAATTGAATTAGTATCAAAAGAATTAAAAAGAGAATTATTTAATAAACAAGCTGAAAGAGATTATATAACTAATTTAGATATAACACCAGAACAAAAAATATTAAAATTAAAAACTATTAATCATGATATAGAAAATCAAGAAGAAAAAATAAAGAATTTAACAGAAAGAATAAGTTATATATCATCAAAAACATGTTCTATATGTATGGAATTAATGACTAATCCTATTTTAATTGAATGTACTCATATATTTTGTGGTGGATGTTTGCTTAAATGGTTAAAAAATAATAATAGTTGTCCATATTGTCGTTCTAATATAAATGGAACTGATAAATTAATAGCTATTGTAAATGATACTGAGAATAATAATGAAAATAACAATGAAAATAAAGAGATAATATTAAGTAAGGAGGAAACTTTATTAAAAATAATTAATGATAAACCAGATGGAAAATTTTTAATTTTTAGTAAAAATGAAAATAGTTTTGAAAAAATTAAATCAGAATTAAATAAATCAAATAAAAGTTTCGAATTATTAAAAGGTAATACATCACATATGATAAATGTATTAGATAAATTTAAATCAGGTGAATTAAATATCATATTATTAAATACTCAATATGCTGGTAGTGGTATTGATATTAGTTGTGCAACTGATGTCATAATATTTCATAATATGGGATTAGATAAATTTCAGGCAATTGGACGTGCTCAAAGAGTTGGACGAAAAGATGAATTATATATTCATAATTTATGTTATGAACATGAGTTTTAATTATTTTTTTATTTATAATCAATAGAGAATATAAATGAGTTGTTGTTCAGCAAATTATCCTAATAAGAAATGCCCTTTAAGAATGTCGGATGGACGTGCTTTTACTAATTATGAACCACGATGTAATTTTAATTCATATTTAAATGGTAAATTATCTGAAAATAATATGATTAAATCCAGTTATGAAATGAGAGTATATTTACAAAATAATTATGATTCATTTATTGATGCTGAACGTAAAAAAGCTATTGATAATATTACTCCATGTGGTGAATGTGGTATAGGTGATTTAATTAATACAAAAGAAAATACAATGGATAATAAATATTTAGTTAAATGTGATGGAGTAAGTTGTTATAAGGTAATGAATAATCCGGAAGGATTAGGAACTACTAAATTTTTTTAAAACATAATAATAGATTTATAATATAAATGAAAAAAGTTGATAATGAATATATAAATTGTATTGTAGAAAAAAATAATAATAATAAAATTAAAATTTCGGGTTTTATTAAAAATCATATAAATTATTCTAAAATGGCTATTATGGCACCTAATCCCATTGATAAAATAACCTCATTCTCCGGTAAAGGATTGCCTTTTCCATGTGAATTAATAGCATTTGAAAATACACCCAATTTTGAAATAATAAATTCTACTGGTGTAATTGATGTTTTATTTGATTATCCTAATAGTTATTATGCGCCAAATGGATATACCAAAATTATATCACCAATCATAATAAGTTTAGATGGTAAAAAAATAATTATTCAATTAAATGATTTATGTCCTTTAAAAACATTAAGAGACCGTTCAAGAGGTGATCCTAATTTCTATGGAATGAAAGAATTAATATTACCTATAGGGACTGCTGAAGAAGTTATGAATAATTATGCTTATGCTAAATTACATTATAATATTGCATAATTATTTCTTTTCAAGAAGTTTAACAGCAATTTTATTAAGTTTTCTAAGTTCATGTGAAATTGAACCCAAATGACTTGAAATATTTTCACCTTCTTTATCAATAAAGAAATTTTTCATCATTTCAAATTGAATAATTGTCTTATCAAATTCATCGTTTTCATCTTCATCTTCATCTTCATCTTCATCTTCATCATCTTCATCTTCATCTTCATCTTCATCTTCATCTTCATCTTCATCTTCATCTTCTTCTTCTTCTTCATCTTCATCTTCGTCTTCATCTTCATCTTCATCATTATTTTCTTTTTTTTCTTTAATAACAACAGTTTCATTTGTTAATTCATCATCTGAACAAATACTATTTGTATCTTCGGTTGTAGGTTTAAGCATTTTAAATATAATTTAATTATTAAAATAAGTCTTATATAATTTTTAGATGAAATAAATAATTCTTATATAATTTTAAGATATGAATTTAAATTTAATTAAAATATTAAGCTTTTTCATAGGATTATTTATTACTTTACTATTTATTTCATATTATAAAATACATGAATCATTTTCAGTATCATCGCAAGTGGTAAATTTAGCAGAACAAATTGCTAAACCTTTAGCAAATCCATTAGAATTATTATCAAGATTATCAACATTATCAACAATGATTAAAACTGATTTAACAGATGACGACTCAATTATTCCATATATTGGATATAAATTTATGTCAATCAATACTTTTAATGATACAGATAAAATATCATTATCAGATGGTAAATGGTATGATATAGATAAAGAAAATAAACATTATGATTATAATTATAATCATTATTTTAAATTTGATAAATCAATAAATTTAGAAAAAAATAGATTAAATAATAAAAATGGCGCATTAGGAGCTAATATTTATAATAATGAATTAAGAGGTCCAAGTTGTTATAATTTTGCAAATAATTCAGAAACATATGAATTAGTTGAATTTACAATGTTTATTACAGCAAATTTTATTGCATGTTCAAAAACAAATAATATATTATTTGAACTTACAGGTAATACAATAACTACTGATAAAATAATACCTAAATATACAACAAGTATAATTAATATTAATATTATTGTAAATAGTAATGATAATTATGATTTTCATTTAACTATCGGTGATATTATCTATAAAGGCGAAGCAAATGATATAGATAAAACATTATTAGAAGATAGTGAATATATAACAATTGGTTTATTTTATACAAAAGAAAAGGTAGGTTTAATATTAAATAGTAAAATTTATGAATATTCAAATATTAATAAATTTCCAATAACATTAGGTTCAACGCCAATAATAATAAATAAATACGGGTCAATTAATATGCATTTTTATAATTTCATATATTATAAAAGTTTATTCAATTTTAATAATTATGATTATTTAGTAAGATATAATAATTATTATATTTCTGGATTGAATTCATCCAAATGTCCTAAAACAGAAATTACAACAATATCAAGAAAACCAATTAAATATAATCCAATTAGATATGATAAAATAAATATACCTAAATTTAGATATCCAATATTGGATGATGAGACTTATAAATATTATGATGATGATACAAATGATACCAATGATACCAATGATAAGAATAATAAGAATGATAAGAATAATAAGAATGATAAGAATGATAAAGATGATAAGAATGATAAGAATGATAAAGATGATAAGAATGAAGAAACTGATATAAAAGATGATATAAAGAGTGGTATTAAAAATTTAACATCTGATATAAAGAGTGATTTAATAGATGATGATGAATATAAACAACCAAATTTATTAGATAGATTATTTAATTTTTTCTAATTCGTTTATTTAAGAGATATAAACATATATATTTTTTAGTAAGTATGACCGAATATTTAGAATTTCCGACTAAACAATTAAATGATACAAATTTATTATTTAATAAAAATAAAATAAGTGCAGATATCGCTTCATTATCTTCAATGTCTTCAATGTCTAGTGCTTCTAGTATACGATCAAATCTTAAAAAGAAAAATAAGCAGCGAGATATCGGAAATGCAATGCCTGCAATGCAACAACCTAAAAAATTAATTAATCCTAATTCAAATTCTAGTAGAAATAAACAGCCATCTAAAAAATATATTGATGATGATGTTAGAAGTAGTAAAAGTGGTAAAAGTAATTATGATGATGAAGAAGATGAAGAAGACGATGATGAAGAAGAGGAAGAAGAAGAGGAAGAGGGAGAAGAAGGTGAAGAAGATGATGAAGAAGGGGAAGAAGATGATGAAGAAGGGGAAGAATATGACGAAGAAGATAATCATATTAAAAAATCATCAAAAATTAATCCATATAAAGATGAATTAAATGAAAAGAAGGAGATATTATATCAATTAAATAGATTAAAATTAAAGGGTGTATCAATCCCACATAATTTTACATTAAATTCTAATTTGGATGATATGAGACAGGAATATAATAAAATAGTACGTGATAGAGATATTGATTCTAGTATAAGATTTCAACGTAAAATGTTAATGGCATTTGTTACAGGAACAGAATATTTAAATACTCGATATGATCCATTCACAATAAAATTGGAGGGATGGTCTGAACAAGTTCATGAAAATATTGAAGATTTTGATGATATATTCGAGGAATTACATGTTAAATATAAATCCAAGGGCAAATCAATGCCTCCTGAATTAAGATTATTTATTAGTTTATCTGGAAGTGCTTTTATGTTTCATTTAACATCTAAAATGTTTAAAGAAAGTTCAATACCAGGAGTAGAGGAAGTATTAAAAGCCAATCCTGAATTAATGAAACAATTTCAGAATGCAGCGGCAAAACAATTTATATATAATAATATTGGAACATCAAAACCAGCAGTACAACAACAACAACAACCACAACAACAGAATAATAATAGTGGTGTAAATAGTTTATTTGGAAATTCATCTGGATTATTTGGAATGGTAAATAATTTATTTAGTGGATTAAATAATAGTACATCACGAAATGATATGCCAATGAATTATGGTAATGCAAAACCAGAGAATGATATAAATAAAATTATAAATAATGTTCATAATAAAATTTCTATTCATCCAGAGGAGGATTCAAGAATAGAAACATTATCAATAAGTGATGAAGAAATAACATCAATAATAGAAGATGCAACAGATGTTAAGATTTTAAAATCGTCAACAAGAGGGAGAAAAAATAATTCAAATAGAACTTTAAATATTTAATTTAGCGCGGTAAATTGCGAATTTTGCTTAATTCACGTGAAGTTTTGCCAACATAAGTTTTAATATTATTTATTTCAGAGTTAATTTTGCTAGGTATTTTAGCGAAAGATCCGATTGGATCACGAATAGCGCCTTTTAAATCAGATGTACCATCTTCAATTGATTTGACAACAGTAAACATGGTAGATAATGCAAAACCTACAATTATATGAAGAATAAATAATATAAATATTAAAATAAATTCGATAACAGCACCAATCATTATTATTTCACGACGTGAATCAACAGAACATTTACATTTTTCATTAACAAGAGCACGAGTATAGCGGAATACTTCATATAAATAATAAATAAAAACTAATGCAAATATTAAATCAACAAATTTATTAATTAGAACTATATTATCTCCAAAATTATCAGAAATAGTTTGTTCAGATATAATGCCAGTAAATAATAAATAAACTATTGAAAATATTGTGAAACCTTTAATAAAATTAATATTTGGCGGTAAAGCGCATTTACATCCTTTTTGTTCAAGACTAGTTATATAACTATAAATAACAACTAATAATATTATAGTTATAAATGAGTATAGTACTTTAGCAATATAAGAAAGACCGAAATTTGCCATTTACGTTTTTTTTTATTCTAATAAACTAAAATATTATTTTTATATATAAAAACTTTCTCTTTTTTTTGGTTCAACATATTTTAATTTCAGATATTTAAAAATATCTTCTTCTGAATTAATTGGATAATTAATATTTTTACCAAATCCATGTTCACTGAGTGATAAATCAAAATTAACTTTAACATAATGGCGAAATCCAATATTAAATATATTAGAACCAGTGAAATATAATAGAGAATAATAATATTCACTAATAGGTGCAATTAAAATATCTAATCTTCTGACAGTTTGATTAGGTAATTTAACAATACCCATAAATTTAGTTTTGCCAAAAGCTAAAACTTCAATTATATAATTTGAATCAATTAATTTAGATATATAATCTTTAAAATTAAATTTAGGATTTTCCATAATAAGAAGATCAATATCACCCATTGATTTACTACCTCTTCTATATGACCCGACAAAATCAAATATAAATTTATTTTTCTTCAAATCTTTATTTAATATAGAAACATGTTTTTTATATTCATCTAATGGTATACGTTCCTTTAAATCATTATAATATTTAATACCTATTTGTTGTTTAGCATTTAAAACATTAATATTTTTTTTAAGTTCATCAATTGATTTAATACCACTATCAACGATTTTATTAGCTTTAACCGGTCCAATACCATAAATATTTAATAATTCTTGTTTAAATGTATAAATATTATCATTATTTATATTATTTTCAATATATGAGATTTGTCCAGTTTCATATAATTCTTTTATTTTATCAAATATACTTTTGCCTATTCCTTCAATTTTCTTTAAATCATTTAAATTTTTAATATCGTCATTAAAGATGAGAATATTATTGATAACATTTGAATAAGCTTTAACTTTATATTTTTCATTTCTATAATTTTCATAATCTCTGATAGTTATTAAATTATTAATTATTATTTTTTTATTAAATTCTGATGATATTGGTTTATCTCTTTTTATTGGTATTTTATATTTTTCATCTTTCTTTATAACTTTTTCAATATATGATATTTTACCATTTTTATGTAATTCTGCTAACATTAAAAGCATCCCTTCACCAATCCCCTTTATCTCCTTTAAATCCCTTAAATCCTTTATATCATTAGTATATTTAAGTAGATTATCAATAACTTTATTGTATGCTTTATATTTAAAAACTTCATTATTAAAAACTTCATAATCTCTGATAATAGTTAGATTATCTATAATAATTTCTTTATTAAATGGATATTGTTTTATTTGTTTTTTAATTGGTTTTTTAATCTTTTTAATCTTATCTTCAATATAAGATATTTTACCAGTTTCATATAATTCCGTTAATAATGCTAATATTTTAACTCCAATACCTTTAATATTCTTTAAATCTTTAATATCATTAATATCATTAGGATATTTAAGTAGATTATCAATAACTTTATTATATGCTTTAACTTTGAGATGTTTATTATTTTGAATTTCAAAATCTCTAATAATTGTTAATTGTTGAATAATTAATTTTTTTTCCATCAATCTTATTTATATATAAATATATTATTATTAGTATTAGTATGAATAATGAATTACAAAACACAATTAACAAAAGATATTATTGAAAGTTATAATTTATATAAAAATAATATGATTAAAAATAATATTCATTTAGATTTATTAAATATGATGAAAAATGATTATTTGAATAAAACTAATTATAATGATTTTATAAATAGTAGTAAAGAAAATCAGGATATTTATTTTGATATTTATACAAAAATTTTTGATATTCAAATAGAACAAAAAAATCTAGAAAAAAATTATGAGTTATTATTACCATTAATATAAATTTAATTATTTATATTTATCAATAATATTAGTAATTTTAAATTTGGTTGATGTATCTAAATTAGAAATATTAATTGCTGAGATTTGATTAATATATTTTTGTTTTGGTAAAAAATCAATAATGATTGCTAATTCATCTAATAATAATTCATTAATATGTTTATAATCAGATGTTAAAATAAATTTATTAAGATCAATAAAAATATTTTCAGTAATTTCTTCAATAATATTCATTTTATTTATTTTTTTTAATATGATACATAATGCTTTTATCATAGAAATTGTTGATTTTTTTAATTTTACATATTCACAATAAACATCATAATTTTCATCATCAAAAATAGATTTATAAGTATTATTAATGAGTGATGGTAACCATTCTTTTTCTTTTAAATAATTATTATAATATTTAGATATATTATTTTCAATATAATCTTTATTAAATAAATATAAAACATCAATATAAATATTATTATTTGATGATTTAATAAAATTAATTAATACGTCAAATAATGTATTTAAAATTTCATGGTCAACCTGAATAATGAAAGATGATAATTTATTATAAATAGTTTCTTTATTAACATCAGTTAATTTATTTAAATAACTAATAAATTCTTTTTTACATTTTGCATCATCACTAAAATCAATATAAATAATATGTGGTCTTGCTTTAGGTGCTTTAGTTTTATTTAATGCAATAATTTTCTTTTTTTCCCATAAACTACGTGCATCATAATTTGAAACAAAACAATTATAATTTGAAACTAAATCATTTGCTTTATTTACAATATTTTCAGAAATAATTGTATTAGATTGATTAAAATTATTTAAACAAGTTTTAAATATTTTATAATTAATTTTAACTAATCCAATATCTTCTTCTATATCCATTATTAATATAAATTTATATAAATGTCTTTATATTATCTTTTGTTTATTATCTTTTAATCATCAATAATATCAGCTATTTCCACTGTATTATCATGAACAATTATTTTATCTGCTAATTGATTTTTAGTTCCTTCTGTTGATAATTTACGTTCTTCGCATTTTGCTTTTAATTTATCAATACTTAATTTCATTAGAGCTTTTTTTGTTGCATGTCCTCCACCAACATTCGCACTTATTATTGATTCTTTATCATCATTAACATCTTTCTTTAAATCAAATATTTCATTAACAATTTGAACGGTATCTTCTTGAATTTCTTCATGATTATTATTTTTATCAGTAGAAACAGAAGGATTGGGAAAAGTAGGAGAAATAGGAGTGGTGGAAGAAGTAGGAGAACCTGAAGTTGCTGCAATAAATTGACACGAATTTTTAGAGCAAAACCCATCATTAAAGATTTCATTCATAATAATTTCAGCGGAGTCGAGAGCGCTATTTGATAATTTAGAATTAGAATTAGAATTAGAATTAGAATTATTATAAACATTTGGATTATTAAATTCAATTTCTAATTTATTAACTTTATTTGATAATAAATAAACTGATTGTTCTAGATATAAATATTTATATGACATAAAAAATATAAATATAAACATTATAAAATAACTAACATAACAAATAATATTATTTAAAGTGAATAATTTAAATATGAACATTTCTTAAATTCTGATTATATAATTTGTTTTTCATTTCAATCGCACTATTAATAATATCTTTATTAAATTTATGTTTTTCTAATAATTCAATTGCAATTATTTGTTTTGACCCTCCTCTATTAATTTTATAATTAAATTCATATAATTTAGTTATTTCATTATATGTTGCATTAACATTTAGATTTATAAATAATGATTTATATTTATCCTCTAATTCTATTAAATTATGAAAATGAGTTGTTATTATTAATGTTACACTTTTCAATTTTGCCAAATATTCAGCAACTGAAAATGCAACCGATACTCCTTCAATTGGAGGTGTTGAATGCATTGGTTCATCCATTAAAAATAATCCTCTCTTATTTGCTTTATTCAATTCTTCAGCGACATTAATCATATTATTACAATGACTTGTTTCAGCCTCAAAATATGATTTACTACCTAATTCATCACTAATTCTCATAAATGTAATAATTGCATCATATAAATAAATATTGCCTTTTATACCATTAATTATACCAATAGTTTGTGCTAAAATTATATTAATAGCTATAGATTTAACATAAGTTGTTTTACCACCGGCATTAACACCTGTTATAATAATATTTTTAGATAAATTAACAGGATTTGAAATCTGTTTAGATGATAATAATGGATTATTTACATCCCATATTTTAGTATTAGTATCATCATAAGTAGGTAAACACCATTTATTTGATTTTTTTAATTTATATATAACATCTATTGCATCAATTGTATAAATAATTTTTAATAAATTGATAATATCATCTTTATAATTAGCATTTTTCCATAATTTATAAACAGTTGCTAAATTATTATCTAATGATGATAAATTATTAATACTATTATTGATATCAGTTTCTTTTAGAGTATTATTATATAAGAAAAATGATTTCCAAATATTATTTGATTGTTTAATGATTGTTATAGATGTTTTAATAAATTCGACTAATCCAATTAATTTATTAAATAATTTTTCACGTGTTTTATAAATAATATATGATATATAAAATGTTTGATATATACTATAAATATAAATTGATAAATAAATAAATATGGTTATTATTTTTGTTAAATCGGATTTAATATTACCAGTTAATTTAAATAATAATTTTAAAAATTCATAAATAATACCCATATATTTACTAAAAGTTAATTCCATTTGTAAATATCTATTAATATAATAATATGGAGTATAAAGAATTGATAAAGGATATATTAAACTGGTCATAGGCATTAAAATAATTTTATAAAAATGATAAGTATCTAATAAATAACTACTATAATTCATATTATTAATTAAATAAGTTGATGGAAATAAAAGATTTATTGATAAATCATCATCAATTTCATCTTTTAACGTCATAATCCATAAAAGATCTTTTTCATTATTTTTAAGAATTTCTCTTTGATAATTTAGAAGTTCATAATTTGATTTTTGACGTTGTATTAATAATTCTTTATTATTAATTGGTGTTTTTATAATTTTATCAATAATTTTCATTCCTCCGATAGTTGTTGGTTTTTTATTTAACCATTCATCAATATTTGTATCAGTATACACATTATCACTAACAATAATTTTATTAGATATATCATTATTTATAAGAATAGTATCTAATAGAACATTAACCGTTGTATCGGGTATTTCAAAAAAGATATTTAAATCTTCAATAGAATTCATTTTTAATATTATAATATAATAAATTAAATCATTTATTAACTCACATATAAAAAATAAAAAATGAATATATATTAAAAAACTTTTAAATTAAAATATGGATCATATAATTATTGTTCATGATAATTATATTTATAAAATTAATAAAGAACCATATGAAACTGATGAAAATACTTATTTTAGAGGTTGGTATATAATTAAAAATTTTAATGATATTAATGATGAAATTATATGTCGTTCAATTATGTATTTAAATGAAAATAAAAATAATATGAAATATTTTTAAACATCACAAATATGATTAAAACGTGCACAACCTGCACCAACTCTTTTTTTTTTATAAGTTCCTCCTTCTTTTTTTGATGATGAAGATGATGAAGATTTATCAGACATTAATTCACTCATATTAAAACCTGAGTTTTTATCAGCTAACATACGCGCACCAAGTAAAGCAAGGGCAGATATAAATGGAGTTAATACAAAATCACCACCTTTTTTCATTCCATTGCCTCCTCTACGCGAACCACCTGAAGTTCCAGCATTGCAAGCGCAACCACCATCCATACTATAATAAAAAACATTATCTAATTCAATAGCTTTTTTATCCCTGGCATTACCACCACGAATACCAGGAGTTGTTGGTGCTTGTGTTGATAAACTAGTAGGAGGTACATATATTTCAGGACCACCGGCGATATTATTACTATAATTAATATTATTGATAGCATCGACATTAACAGTTGAATTTAACATATATTCGGTTGAATTTGGAGAACTAGAATAAGGAGCAATATAACCACCTCTACGTAAATTTTTCTTTAACATATCTATTTAAATAAGAGATTATTTTCTAATATGAAATACTAAAAATACAGCTGCTAAAGTTGTAAAAAAATTTAATAATATAATTAATATAACAAAAGGAATAATATAATATAATAAATAAATTAATATTGGTTTAATAATTTCGGTTCTTATATCTTCATTTAAAACTTCTTTGCGAATAAATTTAATAATTAAATCAACTGTTTTATTAGTATTTTTTTGTTGCGTCATTATTATTATATTGATTACCTTAATATTATACAGAATGAAACATTCATTAAAAAATCCGCAAAAAAAATCATCATGTTATGTTTCTTATATAGAAAAACCAATAAAGATTGGTTTAAATGAGATAAAAATAAATAAATTTTTCAATAATGGATATAAAATTGAATGTCATTTACCTCTTAAAATAAATGACCAATCGATATCTATAATTGAAGAACTTGATAATATTTCATTGGAAACATTAAGAACTAATCATGAATTATTTAGAGATGTAGATATATTAGATTTTAATAATATTGATAATATTTATAATTATTCATATCTATCTGATATATCATCAATAACATTAACATTAAATAATAAAACGGAATGTTATTTTAATGGTATAGATAAAGATTTTGTGGATGTTATAGAAATATTAAAAGATGTAAAGCGACTAAAAGATTATAATATAAATGTTGAAATTAGTTTTTTGGGTTTATTTATATATGAAAATATGATTATAAATAAATGGATTGTTAAAACTCTAAATATCGAAGAATTAATGGAAGATTTTTCAGATTGGAATAAAATAGATATAGAGACAGATTGGGAGAATGAAATTAATAATTATGAAAATGATATAAATGATAAAATTCAACTTTATAATAAATCTTTAGCTAATGCTAAAATATTATTAGAAGAAATTAAGAATGAAACAAATTTTAATATTTGGGATAAAAAAATATTAAAATTAAAAAAACAAATAATAAAAATATAATTTAATTTTATCTATATTATTATAATAGATAGATATTAAAATGAGTTCTTCAAATAGTTCATCAATTGTTATTTCCTTTTCAATTGCTATATTATTATTATTAACATTACTATTACTAATATCTTATAATTCTAAATGTAAAATGGATAATATTGAGCGTTTCGAGAATGATGTTATGATACCAGGTACTAATCAAATTAAAGATATATTAAGTAATAATAAAAATGAATTCTTTTCAGTTGCCAGTAATAGTAATAATTATGTTAATTTAGATGCTGCTTCTAATCCTGTACAAGGTTCTATAAATCCAAATGATGATAAACCAGGATATTCATCACCATCCGGAACATATATGTCGCCAAATGCAACTGAACCATTTGTTGGTGATACTAATAATAATATTGATGATGGTCAGTCTTGTTTTATCCGTGATAGATTAACTAGTTCAGATTTATTACCAAAAGGTACTGATTCAAAATGGACATTAATTAATCCCGCTGGTTCTGGCATGTTAGGAGACCAAAATTTTTTAACAGCTGGTTATCACGTTGGCATTAATACAATTGGTCAATCTCTTCGAAATGCTAATTTACAATTACGTTCTGAACCACCAAATCCTCAAGTTGCTGTAAGTCCTTGGGGAATATCAACTATTGAACCAGATATTCGCACAGTTGGTTTTGAAATAGGCAGTTCATCGTAATTTTAATCAAATACAACATAACATTTAGTATTAATAATATCTTGTTTTGGAACTAATGAATTTTTATTTGAAATCTTTATTTGTTTTTTATATGAAAATTTTGACATATTTTCATAAATCTTTTTTTGATTTTCTAATGCATATGTTATTATTTTTGTATTAAACGCCCATTTAAAAAAATTTAATTGTCCTATTGTTGTTTCTATATCTTCATCTTCATTTATTTTAAATATTATTCTATCATGTCTTCTAAAAGCATCAAAATTAAATTTCTTAAATGATTTCAATTGTGCTCTATAATCCAAATATAATGTAATCTTTTTATATTTTTCATTATTATGATTTTCTGGTAAATTATCATATATATCCTGATCTATATCATTTATCCAATAAATTATATTATTCGTTTTTGCATATCTTGTAACTAACCAATCTATCATACGTAATGATAATTCATGTTTACCATCTATAATAGTTTTTAATGTTAATTTATAAATATTATTATTATTATAAAATGTATTCAAAGATGATAATAATAATTCTTTACTACTATTATTATTTTCTGTCATCATTGTTTAATTTATATTAAAATTGTTTATATCATTATTTAGTAAAAATTATCATATCAAATATTAATGCTATTATTGATAATGCCATTAATAATCCTATTCTCAAATCCCATATTAATATATATATATTAATAATTATTATTATCATTAATATCCAATTATGTTCATATAATTCTAATAATTCTTCTGGATATGGAACAGCTGGTCGTAATCCATAAATTAATAAATAAGCTGATATTATTCCGATTATTATATATCTTATAAAAATATCTATATAACTAATCATTTAATCTATTATTTTAATTTAAAATATTATTTTTCTTTTCCATAATAATATTAGAAAAATGCAATATGCATCATTAGATGAAGCTTATGGAAATTTTAATAATCAAGTTCCAAAGTTTAGAAATAAAAAAAAGAATTGTGAAAAATTTATAAATGATTATAGTCAATCTCAGGATTGCTATTATGATAAAGAAGGTATACCAATGCCTTCATGTGAAAAATTTAGTAATTCTAATGCTAATAATGCTCGTGATGTTGGTAATGCTAATAATGGTAATAATGGTCGTGATGTTGGTAATGGTCGTGATGTTGGTAATGCTAATAATGGTAATAATGCTCGTGATGTTGGTAATGCTAATAATGGTAATAATGGTCGTGATGTTGGTAATGCTCGTGATGTTGGTAATGCTAATAATGGTAATAATGGTCGTGATGTTGGTAATGCTAATAATGGTAATAATGGTCGTGATGTTGGTAATGGTCGTGATGTTGGTAATGGTAATATAAATGGTTATGAAAGTTATGCAAATTATGATAGTTATGCAAGTTATGCGAGTATAAATAATAAAGATTGTTCACCATTACAACCACCATCATATAAATTACCAATTGATAGTAATTCTAAGAATGCTTTTAATAAAGCATTAGAAACTTCTTTAAATACAAATGCAAATGAATATGAACCGATAAAACCTAATAAATTTTCAATTAAACCATATGATTTTGATGAATATGACGCATATTTGAATATATCTGATATAAAGACAAATAATAAGGATGAAACGGCAGAATATAGAACAACACCATTTTTAGAGGATTATTTAAAGAATTTGAGAGATAATTTTAAAACACCAGTTAAAGACCAAGGGCTACAAATAGCAAATGTAGAACAATTCACAAATTTTATTAATAATGCAAATAATATTAAAGTTGATATAAATTTATATAATTTGTTTTTATTTATATTCATAGGAATAATAATTATATTATTATGTGACCAAATAACAAAATTGGCAATAATAGTTGCTAATAAAAATATATAAGAATGGTTTTTTAATTATAGAATAATGAAATATTTTACACATTTAGTTTTTTCAGGCAGCGCATTACGCTCATTTTGTTTATTAGGTGTATTGAGATATATTTATTTTAATAAAATGGAGGATTATATTAAAAATGCCGCAGGTACATCAATGGGTTCTTTTTTTTGTTTAGCATTTGCTTTAAAAATACCAATAGATGAACTTGAAGAAATGATAATAACATTAATAAATATACCAGAAGTTATATCTGTATCTTCTGATGATTTCATAAATTTATTTACGGATTTAGGATTTAATAGTTCAAAATTATATTTATCAGGAATTAAGAAATTTTTGAAGAAAAAATATGATATTGAAGATATTACATTTATAGAATTATCTAAACTAACAGGTGTTAATGTTTTTGTTAGTGTAACAAAAATAAATACGGGTAAAAATTTTATATTTAATGTGAATGATACACCTAATGTTTCTGTATTAGATGCTGTTGCTGCATCGATGTGTATTCCATTATTATCACAACCAGTAAAAATAGATGATAATTATTATGTAGATGGTTGTTTAACAAATAATTTACCATATGAGATATTTAATAATATAAATCAAGATGATATATTAAATGTAGCTATTTATATTAAAAAGGATTATGAAGTTACCGATATAATTAAAACAGATGAAGAATTAAATTTTTTTAATTATTATAAACAAATATGTTCAATTATTTATTCAAATTCATTACATTGTAGTTATATATCTAAATTACCTAATTTTAAAAATCCATTATTAATATCTGATAGTCCATTTACTTCATTTTATAATATTAAGGTTTCAGATGATTCAATTGCATTTAATATTAAAGATGATGATGTTCAAAATTTAATATTGCAAGGTTTCAGAGATATTAGTAATTATATGAAACAATTTGAAATTATTGAAGAAGTAAGCGTTTCTTAATATTTTGATTGGATACATCTTCAATTTTCCAAGAAATATAAATATTATTATTATTGGGTTCATGTAAAATAGATACATATAAACCACTTTTTTTTAATTCTGCAATAATATAATTCATACAATTTGCATAATTATATAAAGGATATCCGATTATAATTGGTGGTATAGTATAATATAATGATTGTCCACCGCTTTCAGCAATAGTTTTTATTTTTTTATGACATGCATTTAGGATAACATTAAATGCTTCATTAATTTTATTATCTTTTTTTTTCTTAATTTCATATAAGTCATATAATGATAATTTAGAAATCATATTTTTATATATAAATATTTATATTATTTTTTAATTTTATTAAAATTTCCAATCATAATGATCACTTTTAATAATATTATTAGCAAATTGTAATAATTTTGCTTCTGTTCTATCATCATCAAAAGTATAAACACTTCCAGTTTCTTTATTAAATAAAAATATTGTTGGTGTACTATTTATATTATATTTTGTTCCTAATTCTGAACCTTTGGCATTATCAGTGATATCATATTTAATAGTATCAAAATGATAATTACCAGGATTATTATTTATTTTCTTTGAAAAATCACTCCATATACTATCTTCAAAATTTTTACAATGAACACATCTTTCCATGCAATAATATTGTAATGTATAAGATTTAACATAAATATTTGCATTTGTATTTGTAAATCTTTCATATTGTTTATAAATTGTTCCTGACATAATAGCAACAATAATTAAAACTATTAATACAATTGCTAATATCCAAAATCCAGCACTGGTGCCTGATTCTGTTTTTGATACATAATTTGAACGAGAATTAAATTTTGATTTAAACGAAGAAGAAACCATAATATAATTACCTAATCTATTTAATTATAATATTTTAATTGCTAAGTTATTAAAATATAGATAGACTAAAAATAATAATATTAAGGTATAAATACAAAAATCAAAATAGATGATATATTTAACTATTATATCATTAATATTAATCATATGTTTATCTTTTAACCAAATAATTGAATTGACAATAAAAAATAAATTAATTAATAATAATATGAAGAGTAAAATATAAATCATTTTTTATTAATATAATCTATTAATAAAAAATGATAAAAAAATATATTATATTATTTATCATGGTAAATTTAGCTTTTACATTAAAAAGTTTATTAATAGTTGGTAATACTACTCCAACTATATATTCAACTGTTAAAAATTCTAAATTATCACTTGAACATGTTTTTCCTAAATGTTATATGTATAAGAAACATTATAATGACGCGCATAATATTTTCAAATGTGATTCATATATTAATAATATGAGGTCTAATTATAAATATGTTGATAAATATAATAATAATTTTACAAGATTATATGATACTGATAATTTCGTAAATACAAAACAAAAATTATTTATACCTGAAGATGCAAGCAAAGGTATTATTTCAAGGTCAATAATGCATATGTGTTATGAATATAAATATGATTATAAGAAAGTTATTGATTATAAGAATTTAATTGAATGGTGTTTAGATTATCCACCAACAAAAGAGGAAATATATCATAATAATTGTATATTTCAGAAACAAAAAACGAGAAATATGTTTATTGATTTATATTATAAAAAGAAATTTAAGAATTTATTGATTCAATATTTTTCATAAAAATGATTATTTTTGTTATTTATAATAAACAGCGATTATGACTACTAATTATGAATATATATTACAGAATTTATATATACCTAAAAATATAATAAAAATAATAGAACCTTTTGCGGGTAATGGTGATTTATTAAATTATATTAAAGATAAAGATAATTATAATATTGAATGTTATGATATTGAACCAAAGAAAGATTATATTATTGAAAAAAATACGATATTAGATCCGCCTAATTTAAATAATTCATTTATATTAACAAATCCACCATATTTAGCAAGAAATAAAACAAATGATTTATATAAATGTTTTATAGAAATCTTAATTTCAAATGAATGTTTAGGTGGTATATTAATAGTTCCATTAAATTTTATATGTTCAATACGTAAAAATGATATTGATTTGAGAAAGAAATTTATATCAAAATATAATATTTTAATTATAAATATATACTATATGTTCATTTCAATATGAAAAGAAAGAACAAGAACAAGAAAAAGAAATTAAAGTTTATATATATCCATCAAAAATAGATTTTAATATTAAATTAAATAAGAATAATAATTATACAATTGGTGGTGATATATATAATTTAGAACAAAATGACAAATATAAAATAGATAGAGCAACAAAATTATATGATAATAAAGATAATTTTACAAATATTTTAGTAAAATGCATTGATGATAATATAAATAATAAAATTGGATTAAAAATAATAGATGATAAAATAATAGATAAATATATTGATAATACTCCTAAATTATCAGCAAGATCTTATGTTATATTAGTGATAAAACCAAAAATAACAATAATACAACAGCAAAAATTGGTAGAATATTTTAATAATTTTCTAAATGAAAAAAGAAATAATTGCAATTCATTATTTCTATCTAATTATAGAGAAAGTAAAGAAATTGCAAGAAAAAGAATATCATTTACATTAGTATATGAAATATGTAATTATTTATTAAATACTACTGATATTTATCAATAAAATATTGTTGAATTTCAATATGATTTCCAATTATTAAGTTTTCTATATTATTAAATTTATTTTTCAAATCTGTATCTATTACACTAAATTTAATGATCCATTCACATAAAATATAAGCTTCTTCAAATACATTATCTTGATGTCCTCCATTTTCTATAACTATTTTAGCAAATACCCAACCATTTATTTTACCACTTAATTTTGCATCAAATGATTTTAAACAATCATTTAAAGATATTTTATTTTTCTTTATATCATTATTATTTAATATAAATCCATCTTTAGTTGGTCTATATGCATTAACAGTTAATTTATCCATAAAAATGCCAACTTTATTAGATGTAATATTGCATGTATCAATTTGCAATAATTCATCTTTAATTCCTTGACGCGATGCATTAATTGAAATTCTACCAGATAATATTATATTTTCATTACATTCATCCAATAACTCTTTTTCTGTTTTATTAAATTTTGCTAATTCTAATAAAACACGTTTATATTCTTCATTATTAATATCTTTATTAAAATTTCTTTCTTTTATTTTATTCATTATTTATTTTTTGTCTTTCATTTCTAATATTATAAATATCAATTATAATAGGATTTATAATATCCATTTTATAATTTAAATATAATTAACTTAAATCATTTTTTAATAATATAATCTAAAAATATATTTAAGGAGTATTTATGAATATCTTTAAATCATTTTTAGATTTAAGTATATATAAAAAAATGATAATGATTTAATATTGGAAAGATATATAATTTGTATAAAATGATTTACACTAAACGGAGGCAAGCCAAAAGTGAAGATGAAAATATTAATAAAGATATTAATAAAAATATTAATAAAGATATTAATAAGAAACATCAAATATTTTTAGATAAAGCAGCAGAAATTGCCAAATATTCAACGATGCAACAAAAACATGGGGCAGTTATTGTACATAAAAATAAAATAATTGCATATGGATTTAATTATATGACCCATTATTTAAATGATAATAATAGTATTCATGCAGAAGTAGCAGCAATTAGTCAAGTATTTAAAAATAAAACTATTCTTGAAGATTGTGATATTTATGTTGTTAGAATTGCCACAGCCAGATTTAATAATTGTTTAAAATTATCTAAACCATGTGATAAATGTACTAAATTTATTAATAAATATAATTTAAGATGTGCTTATTATTCAACTAATTATGAATTTGAATATATGTTCTCTTAAATATCTAAACTCATTGAAACTTTTGGAATTATTCTTCTAATTGTTTTTTTAACAATCATTTCACGTTCATCTTTATTGAAAATCTTTGCAAGTAATTCTTCGCCTGTTAGATGTTTATTATTATTAATAATTTCTCTAACTTCTTTAATATTGATTGGTTTATAAACATTCTTAACATTTGTTTTTAATCTCCCATTTTGCGTATTCAAATCATTATAATTATATTTGAACATAAAATCTTCAATTTTATTATTTAAAACTTGTTGCAAAGTTTTTCTCTCTCTAATTGCTATTTTTAATTTTCTAATCGCATCATCATATTTAAACCAATCTGCAACTAAATTTTTAAATGTATCCATTTCATCCGCGGTTGGTTCTTTTGCTGTTGAAATTATATCATCAATTAAATCTATATTATCCATTATATCTCAAATATTAAAAAAATCTTTAAATCTATTTATTTTTTCTTTTTTATCACCGCTTTTGTTTTTGGATGCGGTGTTCTTCTTATTGGTTTAGGTTTAGATCCTGAATTAGAGCCTACTTTATCATAATCGGGAACATTTTCTTGAATAAATTGTGAAACAGTTTTCTCATCTCTTGAATTTTGAAATCGTACTTTATTACTTCCATCACCTACATAAGCAACTATTGTTGGAAATCCAGTTATTGATTTGAAAACAGTTGGAGCTTGTCTAATTGTTGATAATTCTATTTCATAAAATTGTTTGATATTTCCATATTTTTCTTTTAAACTATCCCAAGTTGGCATAAAACTGCGACAATGACCACAATCTTTCCAATGATATAATAAAATACATCCATGAGATGATATATCTTTAATAACTGTATTTAAACTTTTACTATCAACTTTTTCAATTACTTTTGGATGCGTACTCATTAATTTTCTATATATATATAAATAAAATAATAATTATGAATTTAGATTTAGCTAAACAATCTTATAATATTTCATGCGACCGTATTAAACAATTAAATGATAAATATAAAACAGAAAATGATTTATTTATTAATAAACAATTCAATTGTAGTAATATAATGAATATTGATGACCATGATATTAATAATGATAAAAAATATATTAAATATATTAATAATTTATATATAACTAAAAAATCATGTTTTTATAAATCAACTGAACCTGATGATTTTAAATGGACATCTGTTTTTAATAATGATTTAATTAAAGATGCTAATACACGTGCTTTATTTAATGAAAATACAAGGCAAAAAATATTAACTAGATATTAGAAATATAACTTATTTCTTTTTTATATTCATCTGATGGTTTTTCAATAATTATTATTGAATTATCAAAGTTTTTAACAAATTCTTTTAATAATGGTGGATGGATTTTACCTTCAAATAAATATTCATGTCTATCAACATTTGCACCCTTAATATTTTTACTATTATTTAAATGTATACATAATATATCATCTTTATCTGGTATTAATGACACTATTTCATTTAATTCATATCCGGCATTCCAAATATGACAAGTATCAATACAAATTTTAAATAATTTTCTTTCATCTGATGTGAAAGAATAATAGAAATTTAAGAAATCTGTAAAATCTTTTAATAATTCGGTTCCTTGTCCTGCTGGTGTTTCTAATAATAATATTGTTTTTATATTATGAATAATCATTTCATTTATAATATTTTTAATATTATTTTTCATTATTAATAAACTTTCTTGAATTGTTCCAGTTGTTGATTTTCCAACATGAATTACATAACCAACCGCGCCAATAATATTTGCAGTAATTAAATCATTAAAAACAATTGTATCTGTAATTTCTAATTGTTTTTTACCACTAATAAAATGTTTAGCAATATTAAAAGCATAAGGAGAATGAACAATTAAAAAGAACTTATTAATTTTACAATATCTTTTAATTAAATGTGATTCATATAAATATTTATCATAATTAGTTATATTCAAACTTCTTGGATTAGATGTAAATATTTGTAATGCATTGCCACCATTCATTGTAATTTGTTCCATTGTTTTAATTATGGTTGTTTCTCTTGATATATGAGCTCCAATAATCATTACTTAATAAATATTAATTTTATTTAAATATCAATTTTTATTTAAATAATAATTGTTTTTATACTTATATGGCTAAAATAACACATCCATTAATAATTAAAGGTTTTTAACTGTTACTTTATTTTTTATATTTTTTCATTAACATTTATATTACTTTATAAAATATATATAAAATTTTTAATCATAGTATATATAATGGATGAGAAAAAAAAGAAACAAACAAATTATATCTCAATTGGAGAAGCTACTATCTTATCAGGACTGTGTGCACAAACCCTTCGAAAACTTGCTCACCAAAAAAAGATTATATCTTATAAAACAATTACCGGACAAAGAAAATTTGATAAACTTAATATCATACAGATGTGTTCTAATGTTTCATCTTTTCATCAAAGAAAAGACGATACGAAAATTAATTACATCTATACTCGTGTTTCTTCCAGAAAACAATCTGACGACCTTGAAAGACAAATTGAATTCATCAAATCTCAAAAACCCGAATATAATACTTCATATAAACTTATTTCAGACATTGGTTCAGGAATTAACTTCAAAAGACAAGGGTTTATTACCATTTTGGTCTCCTGTCTGCAAAACAATATCGGAGAAGTTGTTATTGCCCATAAAGATAGATTGTCACGATTTGGATTTGACCTCATCAAACTTATTATTGAAAAAGCAGGTGGAAAAATTACCATTATTAACAATGAACAATATAAAAGTACAGAACAAGAACTCGCAGAAGACTTATTATCAATTATCCACATCTACTATTGCAGACAAATGGGAAAAAGAAAATATACCAAAACTAAAAACTAATAAAATTAAAATTAAGTTAAATAAAGAACAATTATTAATAATTAAAGAATGGTTTAACACGTGCAATTATTTATATAATAAAGCAAATGAATATGTTAAACATAAAAAATATAAACCTAATTTTATGACATTAAGAGACTTATTAATTACAAATAATACAAAAAAAAATAATATTGTTTATATTAATTTAGATAGTGAAATTAAAGAATTGCATAATAAGAAAAAACAAATAGAAAAAGAATTAAATAATAATGAAGAATTAATAAAAAATAAAAACTATTATATAGATTTAATAAAACAGAAAAATAAAATAAAAAGGGAAAAAGCAAAAGAAATAAAACCTGAAAAAAATAATATAGTAAATGAATGGGAATTAAGAACGCCAAAAGAAATAAGAGCATATGCTATTGATGAATTATGTAATGCTTATAAAACAGCTTTTGAAAATTTAAAGAAAAAAAATATATTAACTTTTGATATAAAATTTCGAAAAAAAAAAGATTGTAATTGTATTACTATTCCAAAAAATTTTATAAAAATAAAAGATAATAATATGTTTCTTGCACCTACTTTTTTAGGTAAAAATAAAAAAATTAAATTTTATAATAAAAATAAAAATTTAAAAATAGAGAATGATTGTAAACTTAAAAAAATTAATAATAATTATTATTTACTAATACCAGAGCAAATTAAAGAAGAAAAGAAAAAAATAAATACTGATAATTATTGTGGAATTGATCCTGGAGTAAGAACATTTATGACATTATTTAATAATAATAAAATTGTAGAATATAAACATAATCATAATTTAATAAAACTATTGAATAAAAGAATAGATGAATTAAAAAAAAGAAGAAAAATAAAAAATAAAAGAAAGTTATTAAATAAACTAGAAAAAAGGAAAAAAAATTTAATAGATGAGATTCATTGGAAAACAATAACTGATATAACTTCTTTTAATGATATTATATTTTATGGCAATATCAATAATCACGATATTGTAAAAAATAGTAATAATACATATTTAAACCGTGATATTAATGACTTAAAATTTTATTTATTTAAAGAAAGGTTAATTTTTAAGTCATTAATAAAAAATAAATATGTAATATTAGTAAATGAGGCATTTACAACAAAAACCTGTAGTTGTTGTGGTTCAAGATATGAAATATGTAAATCAAAAACTTATATATGTTCAAAATGCAATAATACAATGGACCGCGATATAAATGCTGCAAAAAATATATTATTAAAAGGTATTATAAATTTATAATACCTTTTAATAATAGGGAATTCGTCATTTTTCCCATTTTCTAAAAGAAAAGTTAGGTGATTAAACTATTTATTTATTATAAATAAATTTCGTGGACGAATTTGTTATTATTTGTAAATAATAACAAAAGTTTAATAGACTTATAATGACGGTACTCATATTATTATTGATATTAATGAAATTGATGATAATGAACTTTTAAAATTTTCAAATACTATTTCAATAATTCTTGATAAAATAGTTGAAAAATTTAATTTAAATGTTGTTGGTAAAGTTATACATCAATTTGAACCGTTTGGTGTTACTGGTGTATATGTATTAAGTGAATCACATTTATCAATTCATACATTTGTTGAAGAAAAAAAAATAGCAATGGATTTATATACTTGTAATACATTTGAAAATAGTATTGATGTAATTGATTATATTAGAAGTTTATTTAATCCTTGTATATGTAATTATAAAATAATATCTAGATAATTATTTAATTATTATAATCAATTAGATATTTACATATATTAAAATCTATTTTATAACGATATGGACATTTAAAATATAATGAATTCTTTTGTGTTGCTAAAAATTTTACTAAACACATATGATGAATATGATAATTATTTGAATGATATTTATGAATATTCTCAAATAAATTAACAACTTCTTTTTTAGTATTATTTAATGTTTCTAAACAAATAGGACAATAACTATTAGGTTCTATAGTAGTAGTAATAATATATGGTAAATTATTAATTTTCCAGCCATATCCAATCATTTTATAAATATCCATAAATATTTCATGATTAGTATGAAATCCTCTTATAAATTGTGTTGTTTTATTTTTGATATCTGTTATTATTTTTTTAGTAATAAGATAATTATCCATATGATCATATGGAGTACTGGTATTTTTAGAATAATAATATTTTATTTTTTTATCATTTGTATCATCTTTTGCTAATAATAATCCATAACAAATATAATTATTATTTTTAAAAGGAGGTTCATCATTTGATATTGTTATATCAAAAGTTATTTTTAAATTCTCAATATTATTAGTATTATCTGTAATAAATTTATAAAAGTTTATATGATCTAATCCATGTTTGAATGCTATTTTTATTATAGGATTTTTAATAAATCTATCTATTGTTTCCATATCATATGATATATCATATAATCTATTTAAAGAAAGTTTTTTATTTAAATAAGCTTTTTTAAAGAAAGTAGCCAATAATCTATCACATACATATTTATCATAAATAATACCATTATTATTAATAATTTCTTGTTCGAGAGAAAATAAGAAGATATTTAATTCTTGATAATATAACATTTTTTATATAAATAATATTTTTTAATAATAATATCATTTTTTATATAAAAATAATATGAATATTTATAAATGAGATGATTGTTTATTTAAATATACCATATAAAGACCGAAAAATAGTTAAAAATTATGGTGCTTTATGGGATGCAAAATTTAAAAAATGGTATTGTGAAGAAGATAATGAATTATGTTCTTTATATAATATTTATAAAGAAATAGAGATATTAGGAGAAGATCGTAATTTTGGTTCTAATAAATTATTTATAGATATGATCCCAAAAACATCATATTTTAAAAATGTGCGTTCATTATTCAATGATTGTGATTGGAATTTAATAAGACATCATATATATGAAAGAGTTAATCATAAATGTGAATGTTGTGGTAAAAAAAAATTTAAATATTTGGATGCACATGAAAGATGGGAATTTAACGAAGAAACAAAAAAACAAAAATTAATCAGAATTATTGCATTATGTAAATTATGTCATGCAGCAACACATTATGGACATTCTAAAAGAACAAAAAATATAGATAAAATTAATATTCATATTAAAAAAATAAATAATTTTAGTGATGAAGAATTACAAAATCATATTAATGATGCATATAAAACATGGAAAGAAAGAAATAAAATTAAATGGGAACTTGATTTATCTATTATAACTAATTCAGGTTTTGAAATAAAATAAAATAATTAATTATAATAGACAAATAAATATGAATAATGAATTATTATATTTATTAAATAATTTTATAATTGAAATAATATATAAACATAATTATTTTAATGAGAATGAATATAGGTCCATTAAAAATATAAATAATTCTTCTAAAATTGAATATGAATATGATAATGATACTACAAGTAAAAATAAAATAGATGTTCAACATTATACATTTTATTTTTTATTAGAATATATTAAAAATATAACTTCAAATAATAATAAAACAAATAGAACTCAATTATAATCTATGAATAATTGAAAATTGTGTCACATTTGTTGTATTATTTCTGAAAAATATCATCCAAATTGAACAATTACCCGCATTACATATTATATATTTACATTTACTCATAATTAATGTTATTGCTAAATATTTTAATGAATATTCATAATTAAGTTCTTTATATACTTTATCAACTGTTGAAATTTGTTTTGGCATATGTCTTATTTCATCATAAAAAATTATATTATTTGGAAATTCTAATTTCATCTTATCTAAAAAATTAGTTTCATCTGATTGAATAAGAAATTTAATTTTTGGTTCTTTTTTTAATATTTCATTTGCATGTGAAATATATTCTTCAAATGATGGTAATGCAATTTCTGTTATTTTATCATTACCTCTATAAAATAATACACAAATATTATCATGTTCAATTGAATATTTTTGCTCTATTTCTGTTTGTATCTTTAATATTTCATCATTTGGTGTAAAATATTTACGAATAAATGGATTTAAAGAAATTAAATCTAAAGTTTTGTAATTTTTATATTGAAAACATTCATGATAATTGATATCATGATTATGTTTAATATCAATATCATTTTCATTATAATGTTTGAAATAATTGAAAGTTATATCATCAGTTGTATTTTGTTTATACCAAGTATAAAAACCAGTGGTATCATAGATATTAGGCAATTGTTTATATTTATTAAAAATCATAATTAAATAATGTAATCTAAGTGAACAGCATGAAAAAAAACCTCCATCATGTGAAACAGAAAAATTCATAGTATAAATAATTTTATATATAAAAATCTTTATATATAAAACTTTTATTTAGTAATAGTAGAATTATGACATCAGTTATTATTAATGATAATAAAAAAGGTTTTGAAAAATTAATTGATATAATGTCTGAATATATTCCTGATAATAATTATTTTACTTATAATGGCAAACCTATTTTAAATAATACTACTTTAAATACATCCAATGATTTATCTAAAATTTATTATAAAAGTAGTTCATTAAATCAATTTATAAAAGAAATAGAAAACGGTAAATATGAATTTTATTTGAATCAATATAATAAAAGTTGTATTCAGCGAATTTATAATAATATTAATGAATCAAAATGTATGTCTATTAAAAGTTATACTAATGATAAAAATATTAGAATTAATATTATAAATAAATCTATAAATATTAATTCTAAAATAACAAGTTTTTCATTACATGATAATATTTATGATATTATTATCGAAGATAATGAAGAAAAAGAAAAAGAAATAGAAAAAGAAAAAGAATTATCAATGTTAGAAGTTATAGCATCTACATTAAATTCATCAATAAAATCACAAAAAATACAAGATATAATTGTTTCAAGATATCTTGAAAATGACAAAAAATAATATAATTGCCATATATAAACCTTTATGCAAGGTTTACGCCTTCATCGTTAAAAGAATTATTCCCCAAAACAGCAATCCAAGCACAACACCTGTGCCGCATTCTCCATTCTTGTTTGTGATGCATTCAGAACGAATTGCATTAAACTCCGAAAATCGTGGATGCGTGTCGCAAGTCGCCTGTTTGTTGTGAAAACAATTGAAGAGTTCCTCGTCCTGTATTTGATTATGTGCTTCTTTGGTGCAGAAGTTAACAATCGCCTTATTAAGATTTTTTACAACATTGCGCTGCAATCCGAAATGACGTGTTTCAATCACAACGAACAGGCAAGAGAAAATAGCAGCTGCAAGAATTACCTTCATCATATGTTGCGTAATAAAAATCATTTAAATTTACTATCAATTTTTTTTAAATTTACTATTATTTTAATATATATATATTTTTATTAAAATAATAGTAAATTTTAATAAAAATGATTTATTATTATTTTAATAATTATTAGGTCAAATTGAAATGATTGTTGAATTTTATCTCAAGGAGGATGACTATACGTATATTTATGGCGGCAGATTGTTTAAAGCAGAGTTTGACCCTGAAACAAAGCAAATGCTTGAGCCATATGTTCGCAGAGCTTCTCCAACAAAGACAATTAAGTTCTATCCATCAAAGAAGGTTTTCATTGTGTATATCAATAACAAAATCACAGAATTGATATTTGTTATGACTTGCTGGTCGGATGATTACACTGCGTATATGATACATGACAACAAGGCGATATCATATACGAAGTGTTATCATGGATTTCCTAAAATAACTCCAACACCCTGCGACGTCGATTTCACGGATTATATTCGTGATAATGGACTCGAGATGGACGGTTGAAATTATTTTATGAGAGACGGGGATATATATGTCAATAGTTTTTGGCATTTATAAATGTTCTTTGATAACCATAATAATTTATAATATTCATTTTTATTTATTTTTTTATTTTTTTTCATTATTATTATATTTCTATATTTAATATTCTCACCATCATATATTAAATTTGATTTAAGGCGATTATTTGAAAATATTAAACCTAATAGTCCAGAACCAGTAGGATATTTATCAGATATTCCATAATGATTATTTTTGATATTATTAATAATATTATTGATAGCTCTTAAAAATATTGGATTTTCTGATTTAGTTATAATAAAATCCGAAAAAATTAATAGTTTATTGTAATAATAATCATATTCAGATGCAAAATAATTATTATTTATAAAATTTATTAATTTATATTTACAATAAAATTTAGTATCTATATATATACCACCATATTTATATAAAATACAATATTTCCACAAATCATTTTTATATTCATTTGAATTTAATTGATTATAAGCATTATAAACATAATCGGGATAATTATCAAAAATAAATTTTTTACAATCAGTTAATTCATCAAAAAAAAAATAATTAAATTCAGGATTATAATCTTTAATACTTCTAATATTATTATTTATATTATCATCCAATAATTGTTTATTATAACATTGAAATATATTTAATGGTACTCGATTATAAATGCCAAAATTAGATAATAATGGCATATTATATTAAAAGCATCAGGTTATTTAAACTTGTCCAGCGACGAAGTCAAACAAATCTGACCAATTCTCAATGATATAATTCTTTCGATTATAAGTGATTATTTTGAAATCATTCAAATCACTATAATCGATATAATCAATATAACTATCACAATAATTTTCTAGCAGTATTTTAACATTTTCTGAATTAAAATCAACCAACGAGAATTTTTTATCAAAATTTTCATTTTGAATGAAACATCTCGTGAATGACACAAATTCAACTGCTAGAAAATTATACATCGCAATCTGTTCTATCAAATAATACTTGTCATCATTGCTTTTGTACAAACACCCCTCCATTTTGCGCCTTAAATAGAGACAATAAATATATATTTATCATTTTTTATTAATTATCCTATTATAATTAATAAAATTATTATTAATAACATTAATAGCAATAATATTAATAAAATATAATTATTATTATCATTATCATTATTATTATTAGATAAAATTGTAGCATTTGAATAAAAACTTTTTAAAGTTCTTATTTTACCTAATCCATATTTTTCATCATTATTATCTAATGATAATAAACGTTTGACTTTTAATATAGCATTATTAGGATTATATGTTTTATTATTATCAATAAAATATTTTGGTTTATTTCCCCTACCATATTCATGATATATAATATTTTCTTTTGGTGTAAATATATCCCATCCATTTGTATAAAATTTAACAGATGTTAATATTTCTTCACCTTCAAATAAATCATCTAATGTTGGGTCAAATGGTATTTCATTTAAAAATTTAGATTCGCAAAAAAACATACCTGCACTCATAAAATATGAAAGTTTATAATCATTTTTAGTATCTATATATATAGCAGTACTTAATACTAATATACCATTCTTATTATATTCAGCACTATGTATATGAGGTATAGTATTTGTTTTTTCATTTATTTTTATTACATCAATAGGATAATGACTTATTACAGGTTTTAATGATAATTTTCTATTTTTAATTTCTTTAATCATATTTATTAATTTTTCATCCCAATCTTTTATAAATGTTGTATGACTGTCAATTTGTAAATAATATTCTTCACCATTCCATAATCCAGAACATAAATATCTTGCATATGTTGGTCCTTTTGCCTCAAAATATGGTATTCTAATAATTCTAATATTGCAATTCAATTCATTATTTATTAAACAATCATTATCTATATCAAAATTATTTTGTTGACAAATACCAATATAACAATTATCTTTATTTTTAGCATTATCAAATAAAGATTTTATTGTTTTTTGACATTCATCATCTCTATAACTGGCTATTGAAACAAAAATAAAATTTTCTTTAATATTAATATTTCTAACTTTATAATCCATATTTATCAAACTATTCATAAATAATAAAAAAAATATAATAATTTAAAATGTCATATAATAATCTTCATCTGCAACATCTTCCCAATTACTTATAATCTCATGTTTAATTTCTGGTTTAATCTCATGTTTAATTTCTGGTTTAATCTCTGATTTAATATCTGGTTTAATCTCTGATTTAATATCTGGTTTAATCTCTGATTTAATATCTGGTTTAATTTCTGGTTTAATCTCTGGTTTAATCTCTGATTTAATTTGATTAATAACAGCATTAACCCATGATTTATTAAATATTATAGGTTGAATAACTGTTTCTTCTTCAATATTATCATCTAATAATAAATATAAATTAGATTGTAATTTTTGAGTTTGCTTATTTTCTGAAACTTTTGCTGAAGTAATTTCAGCTGTTTTTGTTGGACATATTTTATTAAATCTATATGAAACAATTAATTTTTCACGATTAGCAAATGATAAACGATGTCTAAATCCACATTTTTCTTTATCACATAATTGTCCAAATGTACAATTTTTTTTACGAGTTTCAGGATTTGGTTCATCTTTTAATTTATTTGAAAGTTCATCATAAAATTGTTTAACTATTTTTCTATCTTTATAACTAATATAATGTTTATAAGAACAATCAGAATCAACACACACACAATTTAAATTGCAATTGATGATATTCATTTGTTTTTGTTTAAAACTTTATAATTTTTTATAAATATAATATCATTTTTTATTTTAAATTAACTTTCAAAATTAAATTAAATAATATATGGTTTATTTTCATTAATAATATATGCATCAGTTAATATTTCGGTTCTTAATGTATTATGAGCATATGGAAAATTAACTAATATTCGTATTATTTCTTTATCTAAATCAGGTAATACATTTAAATCAGTTGTATTAAATTGTGGTTTTAATAATTCATCATATAAAATATATATAAATTCAGTCATATCTCTTCCGAATTCATTTGTATCAATTATATAATGTTCATTGCGTTTATGCATAAATGCACTTGCAATAAATTTATAATAATCTTTTATTATAACTATATTAGGATCACCTAAACCATATTTATTATTATTAATTTGTCTACTATTTGAAAATGGTTGTATTAAACCAAAATCCCATATAACCCATAAAAATCCAAGATTTTCTAAATAAAAATCTTTACCATAAAGATTATAATGAAATTAACCACCTGGAGTAATTTTATGATAAAGAAAATTACCTGAATGTGTATCACGATGATGTGCGTTTGTATATTTATGAAAAAACATAATAGATATCATTATTTGAATTAATGCATTCCAAATAAGTTTATCATTAGTATGATATAAATTAATAAAATGTTCAGAATCATTATCTGCAAGTTCATTCATTGTTATCATTATATGCGGTGTATTATAAATATTTTTAGGTAAATTATCTAATAAATTTGCAAATGATGATGAATTTTGCAATTTAAATGATGGTGATTTATCACTCATATATTTAATATTAATGTCTTTAATAGTTTGTTTTTTACATTCTAATTTACCAAAAGAAATAGGAAAATGTGGACATTCTTGTTTAAGAACACAATCTGTTAAATCTTTTAATACTAAATATTCATATTGATTTTTATAACTTGAACCATCACTTATTTTTGTTGCAAATGTAAATAATTTACCAAATTTTTTATTATTTAATCTATAATGTGATAAAAATACGGAACCATATTCACTATCCATACCAATTTGTTTATCTAAAATTATACGATTACCTATTCTATAAATATAATTACCACTATTCGTATATTTATATAATCTTAAACAATTATCTTCATATTTTTTTCTTGAATTAATATATTTATGTAAAATTCTATAATATTTAATTCTATTTTCAATTGTTGTCATTCTATTAATACGCATTAAAGGTTTAATAAATTTACCAATATCTTTTTTAACTTCAGAACTATTTTTTTTTATTAATTTTCTAAGGTTTTCTTCAATCTCTCTATTTTCTTTTTGAATTTCTTCTATCTCTCTTTCTATATTACTTGGTGTTCTTGTTCTTATTTTAGGTGTTGATTGTGAAAATGATTGATTATTAGATTTAGACGATGATAATGAATGATATTTAGATGTTGATGATGATAATGATGATAATGATGGCAATTTTTTAGATGAAGATAATAATGATGATGGTGATATTACACTTTTAATTGATTTATATGAGCTAGCTCTTGAATTACTTAAATTAAATGTTGAACTTGAAAGTCTTTTTATTGCATCAGCCTGTTTTATTGATGATGATGATGATGATGATGGAAGTTTTGATGAACTTGATGATTTTCTAACACTTGGTGGTGGAGTTACTTCAGTTTTACGTGGTCGTCCTCTTCTTTTAGTTTCTTTAGGTTCTTTTACTTTCTTAGGTTCTTTAGGTTCTTTTACTTTCTTAGGTTCTTTAGGTTCTTTTACTTTCTTAGGTTCTTTAGGTTCTTTTATTTTCTTTGGTTCTTTAGGTTCTTTTACTTTCTTAGGTTCTTTAGGTTCTTTTACTTTCTTAGGTTCTTTAGGTTCTTTTACTTTCTTAGGTCGTCCTACTTTTTTAGGACCATCTTTTAATAATTTTTTGATTTTTGCATCATTATGAGTTAAATATTCTTTATAATAATCGCATGCTTTTTCTGATGCTTTTTTTTTATTAGCATTATAACCAAGAATACATGTTGAAAACGGTATATTATTTCTTGTACAATTTGATTTATATTGAATAAAAGGATTTGGTTTAACGCATTTTTCACGTGCAATAGAATATTCACATGTTGGAGGTTTACAGTTTTTTTCAAATTGCATATATTAATTCTATATAATATATGGTTTTTTATTTATAATAGTATTTGGTTTTATAGTTGTAAAAGTTGAAATATTTTCATTCATACATATTAATAATAATTTATTTAAATCAGATAAAGAATTAATATCAGTTATATTATCATATTTATGTAATATTTCAGCTATTTTAGAAAGTACTTTAATAGAAGTAGAATTAAATTTTTGTGAATTTGTAATAATTTTATCAATAGGTCTAATATAATCAGTAGATATATGTAATTTCTTTTTACATTTACCAAATTTATTTTTATTAATTAATTTACTATTTGAAAAAGGTTGTATTAATCCAAAATCCCATATAACCCATAAATAACCTATATTTTCTAAATAAAAATCTTGTCCATAAATATTATAATAAAAATACCCACCAGGAGTAATTTTATGATAAAGAAAATTACCTGCATGTGCATCATTATGAAATGCATTAATATATTTATGAAAAAACATAATAGAAATATATATTTGTGCAATTGAATTTAATAAATATTCATTATTATTATTATAAATAATTCTATATCTATTAAAATCACCGGATGCTAATTCATTAATTTGATAATATAAAGAAATATTATTATTTACTAATTCAGGATAATTTTTTGATTTATTAATATCTGATAATTTTATATTTTGCAATAAAATATGATTTTCATAACTACTCTTAATTATTTTATTATCACATTTGATTAATCCATAAGTTATAGGGAAATGAGGGAATTTAAATGTTATTACTTTTTTAGAAACTTCACAAAGAACAAGATATTCAATTTCATTATTAATAGAATAATTAACAACTTTTATTGCAAATTTATTTAATTTATTTAAATCATTATATTTATAATTGATATCATGTTGATAATGAGCTAAATAAACAATCCCGTATTTACTTTTTGAACCGATTTGTTTATCTAAAATAATTTTATTACCAAGTCTATAAATTGGTAATTTTGTTTTTTCATCGTATTTATATAATCTCATACAAATATTTTTATATTTTTTATTAATTGATACAATATATTTTCTAATATATATAAAAAAATTAATTCTATCAATAATATTTGCTGAAACTCTTTTAATAAAAGGTGTTAATATTTTTTGTATTTTATTTGCCGCTGTTATTTTTTGATTTAAGGAACATTTTAATGATAACTTTTTATATATTGTACCAGTATTTTTAATTTTTCTTAAGGTTATAGGATTAATATTTTTATTTTTAATCCAATTATCACATATTTCATTTGATTGTAATAATTTATTTAAAATTTTACTACAATTTGATTTTAAACTTTTATATATTTTACCATTTTCATTTATTTCTCTTAATGTAATCGGATTAATTTTTTTATTATTAACCCATTTTATACATAAATCTTGTGTTAATATTTTTTTTGCTTGCATTTCTATTATCTAATATAATTTAATTTATTTAATTATATATGGTATTTTATTGATAATATTTAATGGTTTTGTTGTTATAAAGGATGATACATTACTAATGAAAAAAGTTAATATTTTTTTATTCATATTTCTTATTTTTTTATAATCATTTATGTCATTATATTTTTTTATTAAAGTAAATAATTTTTTCTTTATTGATTTTTCTAAATGACTTAATCTGATAAATTTGATAGTATCTATTATTTTATCAAGAGTATATATATATTTATTATAATCATAATTAATTGGTATTTTTGCATCTTTAAATGATTTAACTAATCCAAAATCCCATATCATCCATAAATAACCTATATTTTCTAAATAAAAATCCTTACCATAAATATTATAATGAAAATAACCACCTGGATTAATTATATGATAAAGAAAATTACCTGCATGAGTATCAGTATGATATGCTTTTATTCTATCTTGAAAAAACATAATAGAAATAAACATTTGAATTATATTATTTAATAAATTATTTTTAGTTGTTATTAAGATATTTATAAAATCACCAGATGCTAATTCATTTATTTGTATATATAATGCTTTATTTTCATTTATAATTTCAGGTAAAAAATTACTATCGAAATGTTTATCTTTTACTATTGAATAATCATCTGAATTATTACTTTTTAAAGTAGTATTATTACAATTCAAATAACCATATGAAATTAAAAAATGAGGACATTTTAATTCTATAACTTCTTTTGTTAGTTTTTTCAAAATATCTATTTCTTTTTTATGTTTTGGTTTTTGATTTGTTATTTTTACTGCAAATTTTATCTTATATTTAATATTAGATTTGAAATGTGATAAAAAAACAATTCCATTACTACTTGGAGTACCTATAATTTTTTCTAAAATGATATTATTACCAATTCTATAACTTGGTAATCTATTAATTTTATCAATATTATATAATCTTAAACAATTATTATTATTTTTAATTTTTAATAAATATTTTTTTATACTTAAATAATAATTAATACGGTCAATTATATTAACTGAATTTATATTAACAAATGAATTAAATAAATTATTAGCTTTCATATACTCGTTTATTTTTTCAATTTCTAATTGATTATTTTGATTTAAAGAACATAATTTTTCTAATTTCTTATATACAGGTCCATTTTCTTTAATCTTGCGCATTGTTTCTGGATTAATACTTTTATTGATAGACCATTTATCACATATATCTTTTCTAGTTATTTTATTCATTTATCTAATTATATATGGAGTTTTATTTATTATATTTGAAGGTTTAATTGTTGTAAATGATGGAACATTAGCAACTAGAATATTTAATAGTTTTTTATTAAGTTCTTCTAATTTAGAATAATCAGTTATATTTATATATGTTGCGATTTCATTATTTATTAATGTTTTGAATGTGCGAATTTCTGTTTTTAAAAATGTATTATAATAACCCATCGCATTTATTATTGTATTAAAATCTGTATTTACTGGTTTATAAATTTTAGTTGCGCCATTTTTTCTATATGCAGAATGATGAGTTATAAATCCAAAATCCCATATTACCCATAAATAACCTATATTTTCTAAATAATAATCTTTACCATAAATATTATAATGTAAATAACCACCTGGTTTAATTTTATGATAAAGAAAATTACCCGTATGTGCATCATTATGATACATTTTTGTATAATTATTAAAAAACATAATAGAAATTAAAATTTGTGCAATTGCATTAAATGCATCTATATTATTTGGTTTGCTAAATAAACTATGAAAATCACCAGAAGCTAATTCATTTATTTGTATTAAAAATGTTTTGTTTTTATTTATCATTTCTGGTAAATAAATTCTATTATTATGTTTATTTTTAACAATTAAATAATCATCCGAATTTTTACTTTTTATTTTTGGATTATCACAACTTAATGAACCATATGAAATAGGAAAATGAGGGCATTTTAATTCTATAACATATCGAGTTAATTGTTTTAAAATTTGTATTTCTTTTTTATTATCTGCAGATTGATTTGTTATTTTAACTGCAAATTTATTTAATTTATCAAATTTTAGTCCATATTTTACATTTGATTTAAAATGTGATAAAAATACAATTCCATATGCACTTGGTGTTCCAATTTGTTTATCTAATATAATTTTACTTCCAATTCTATATACAATATTAGCATGATTTCTATCAATATTATATAATCTCAAACAATTATTTTTTTCTTTAATTGATAATAAATAATTTTTCATTATTAAAAAATAATTAATACGGTCAATAATATTAATTGTTGACCTTTTAATATATGGTATAAATAATTTATGTATTTTTTTAAAAGCATTCATTTTTATTGCTTTTGAATTTATTTCTGATTTTATTTCTGGTTTTGCTAAACATTTTTTAACTAATTTTTTATATATTGCCCCTTTTTCTGAAATTTTACGCGATGTTTCTGGATTTATCTTTTTATTTTGAAGCCATTTATCACATATATCTTTTTGAGTTAATTTAACTTTTTCTATTGGTATACATTTTTTAACTAATTTTTTATATATTGCACCTGTTTCTGAAATTTTACGCATTGTTAAAGGATTAATAGTTTTATTAAGAAGCCATTTATCACATATTTCTTTTTCAGGTAATTTATTCATTTATCTAATTATATAAGTAGTTTTTAATTAATGACGTTTTAATATCATATAATTAACTATTTTTTTAAAATATGTTTCTGGTTTTTCTGGTTTTTTCTGTATGATATAAGGAGTATTATTAATAATTTTTGAAGGTTTTATAGTTGTAAAAGATGATACATTAGTAATTAAAAAATCTAAAATTTCATTATTAAACTTTGTACTTAAATTAATATTTTTAATATTATTATATTTTCCAATTAAGTCTAATAATAATTCAATTAATATATATTCTTTTGATGATAATAGATTAAAATTATAGATATAAAAATTAGCTGATTCAATTACTAATTTATGATCATAATTAATTGATATATCAGTTTCATTAAATTTTTTAGCTAATCCAAAATCCCATATTATCCATAAATAACCTTTATTTTCTAAATAATAATCTTTACCATAAATATTATAATGAAAATATCCACCTGGTTTAATTTTATGATAAAGAAAATTACCAGCATGAGTATCTCTATGATATGATTGCATTCTATCTTGAAAAAACATTATTGATAATAATAATTGTGTTATAGTATTAAATATATCATTATTTTTATCAGATAATAAATTATTTTTTAAATCACCTGATGCTAATTCATTAAGTTGGATTAATAATGATTTATTATCATTTATTAATTTTGGAAAAAGTTTTTTATTTTTATGTTTATCTTTAACAATTGAATAATCATCTGAATTATTACTTTTAACACGTGAATTATTACATCTCAATGAACCATATGAAATAGGAAAATGAGGGCATTTTAAATTTTTAACTTCTTCTGTTAATTTTAGCAAAATTAGAATTTCGTTTTTATTTGATTTTGTTTGATTTGTTATTTTAATAGCAAATTTATTTAATTTATCAAATTTTGTTCCATATTTTATATTTGATTTAAAATGTGCCAAAAATACAATTCCATATACACTCGCAGAGCCAATTTGTTTATCTAATATAATTTTAGTTCCAACTCTATATATTGGTTTATTCGTTTTTGAATCAATATTATATAATCTCAAACAATTTTTTGTTTCTTTTATTGATAATAAATATTTTTCCATAATTTTAAAATAATTAACTCTATCAATAATATTGGCAGATATACGTTTAATATATGGTATAAATAATTTATGTATTTTCTTATACGCTCTAATCTTTTTTTCATCTGAAAATTCAGATACTGCTGTTTTAAATGATGCTGATGATGATAGTGATGGTGCAGTTTTAAATGATGCTGATGATGGTAGTAATGGAGCAGTTTTAAATGATGCTGATGATGATAGTGATGGAGCAGTTTTAAATGATGCTGATGATGATAGTAATGGAGCAGTTTTAAATGATGCTGATGATGGTAGTGATGGTGCAGTTTTAAATGATGCTGATGATGATAGTAATGGTGCAGTTTTAAATGATGCTGATGATGCTGATGATTTAACTGAACATAATTTTTGAAGTTTCTTATATACATCACCATTTTCTTTAATTTTGCGAGATGTTTCAGGATTAATAGTTTTATTAGCAAGCCATTTATTACATAAATCTTTTTGACCTATTTTAGCTTCTTTATTTGGTTTTTGATTTAAGGAACATAATTTTTGAAGTTTCTTATATACATCACCATTTTCTTTAATTTTGTGAGATGTTTCAGGATTGATAGTTTTATTAGCTAGCCATTTATTACATAAATCTTTTTGAGTTAGTTTCTTATTTTTTAACATTTATATTCTAAACATTAAACAGATAATAATGAAAAAATATGTTTTTATTATTGATTTGGATAGTACAATAATTGGTGATTGTAGTTATCAATTACAATTATATAATATTTCTAAAATAATGAATAATAATAATAAACAATTAATAAATATTAATAAAATATTATCACCGTATTATAATGAAAAAGCAAAATTAGTTCGTCCTTATTTTGTTTATTTTATAAATAAAATGCGAGAATTATATAAACAAGATGTATATTTTTATGTATATACTGCATCAAGTAAAGATTGGGCAAATATACAAATAAAATTAATAGAAAAAGAAAATAATATTAAATTAAATAGACCTATTTTTACAAGAGAAGAATGTAAAGAATTTAAAAATAAAAAATTACAATCTTATACAAAATCTATTGACCCTCTATTAAATAAAATTAAACCTAAAAATCCGGAAATTATAATTATTGATGATAGCGATGTTTATACCGATTTTAAACATGTTCAAATACAATGCAAACCTTATAATTATACATCTTTTTGTGAAATATATCAAGTATTACCTGATAAAATGCAAAATGATTTAGGAAAAGGTATGATATGTCCATATAATAAAGATAATTGTACTATTACAAATAAAATGAAATTATATAAATGGTTATATAAGAAATGTAAAGAAGTTAATAAAAATAATAAGAAATATTTATTAGATAAATTTTGGTTAAATCTAGCTAAAGTAATTGAAACTAATAAAATTACTGATTTTAACAGTAATGTAATAAAACAATTAACTTCAATTGCGAATAATTAAAAAAAATTTAATAACCATAATTAGCAACAGCATAACTATTGCAATAATTACTATTATAAATATAAAATAACCAATAAAACGGACCAGCAAATAATGCCATTATTAAACCGGCTATTTTATCTCCAACTGATGAATTATAAAATAAACATATAAATGACGCAAAAAATGCTATAAATCCAGATGTTATCCATATTAAAATTAATAAACCTATCCAAAAAAAATAAATAATATATGGACCACCTACAAATAACATCCACCATATATTAAAATCACTAGTTTTTTCAACATTTACTACTTTTTTTTCATCATCTGATTTTTTATCTAAATTAAATTGTATTGGTGGAAGAGTTTGTGTAGTTGTAGTAGTCATTATATTAATCTATATATTAATTATAAATTAATAATATTTATAATTATTACAATAATTTATATTATATATATAATATATCCAATAAAATGGACCAGCAATAAGACCAAAAATAACACCTAATATTTTATCATTCATTGGTGCATCATAACCTAAACATATCAAACTTGAAATAAAGGCAATAATACCACTAAATAACCATATTAATATAATTATTAAAATTATAAATGATAATATTGTATCAGCTTTTTCTATTTTTTCTTCTTTTGTTGCCATTATTAATTATATAATCTATATTATATAAATATTTATTTATGTAATTGAATATAATAATAAACACACATTAAAAATGTATCACATAAATCATCTTTTTTTTTATGAGAATTAATTATTGTTAATATCTCATCATTTTTATAAACATTTTTTAATAAATACGTTGCATAATGAATAGCATCAATTTTATTTTGTTTATATTTATTTGATGCTATTATATCTGTATATGTATCCATTATTTTTAATTTATGTTTTGGAGATACATAAATAGTTTCTATATCTAAATTTAAATGTTTAGCAATTAATTTAAAATAAGTATTTATACATGTTTGAATTGTTCGCATAATAGATGTCATTTGACATTCTATCAATATTATCAATTTATCTTTTGTATTTTCAAGATTTAATTTAATCATCAAATCATCTAAAAATTCAATTGTATTATCAATTATATTTTGAATATTTGTTTTTTTACAATTTAAATCAATCTTATCAATTGTTTTTATTATGAAATTATCATTATCATTATCATTGATAATAGCAAAACAATATGCCATATTTTTAATGCCAATATCGAAAGATAATAATTGTTTCATAATAATATATAATATATGAAAACTTTATTTATATTTCGGAGAGATTTGCGAATATATGATAATACATCATTAAATATGGTTAAAAATAAATATCCAAAATCAGAAATATTACCTATATTTATATTTAATAAAAAACAGATAGATGAGAATGTAAATAAATATTATTCTAAAAATGCAGCACAATTTTTATTTGAAAGTTTAGAAGAATTAGATTTCATGAATTATTATTATACAGATAATGAAATTTCTATTTTAGATGAATTATATAAAAAATTTAAGTTTGATGTTATTTCTTATAATAAAGATTATACACCATATGCAAAAAAAAGAGATAATGAAATTAATTTATGGGCTATTAATAAAAAAATAGAAATTATTACATCAGAAGATTATACATTACATAATATGGGTGAAATTACTAAGGATAATAAAGAACCATATTTAAAATTTACACCATTTTATAAAAAAAGTATTCTAAAAAAACCACGTTCATTAATAACCAATAAAAATTTTAATTTTATAAAAGATGATAAATCATTATTATTAACATCTCTTAATTCTATAAGACCAAAACCAAATAAATTTATTTTAGTTAATGGTGGTAGAAAAAATGCATTAGTTATATTAGAAAAACTTAAATCAGGTAAATTTGATAATTATGATAATGAAAGAGATTATCCATTTTTAGATAAAACAACTAAATTAAGTGCATATATTAAATTTGGTTGTATAAGTATTCGAGAAATATATTATACATTACCTATAACACATGGAATAATAAGAGAATTATATTGGCATGATTTTTATGCAATAATAACAAATTATTTTCCATATGTATTAAACGGACAATCTTTTATTAAAAAATATGAAAATATAAAATGGAATACTAATAATGATTTATTAGAAAAATGGAAAAATGGATTAACCGGATTTCCATTAATTGATGCAGCAATGAGACAATTGAAAATATGTGGATGGATGCATAATAGATGTCGAATGGTTGTTGCATCATTTTTAGTTAAAAATTTATTGATTGATTGGAGAAAAGGTGAACAACATTTTGCAAAATCATTAGTAGATTATGACCCTTCATCAAATAATGGTGGTTGGCAATGGTGTGCATCAACTGGAACAGATAGTCAACCATATTTTAGAATATTTTCACCAACATTGCAAATGAAAAAATTTGATAATAATTGTGATTATATTAAAAAATGGATACCTGAATTAAAAGATATTTCAAATAAAATAATTTTAAATTGGGAACTAAAACAATATCCAAATATTAATTATCCTAAACCAATTATTAATATTAAAGAAACCTCAAAAATATTTATAAAAACATTTAAAGAAATTTAAAAAAATGATTTATAAATGTTAGATTATATACAACTAAAAATGGAAAATGAAAATGAAAATGAAAACTTAAATAAAGTTGTTAAAGATATTTTAACAAAAAAAATACATATACCTAAACCTATTTTAAAATGGGTTGGTGGTAAAACACAAATAATGGATAAACTTATTATGGATTTTCCAGTTGAAATTAATAATTATCATGAAATATTTTTAGGAGGTGGTAGTGTTTTATTAACTTTATTATCTTATATAAAAAACGGTATTATAAAAGTAGAAGGTAATATATATGCATATGATATAAATGAACCATTAATTTATCTTTATAAAAATATTCAAACATATCATAATGAATTATATGAAATATTGCAAAATATTATTAAAGATTTTAATGAATGTGGTGATGGTGAAATAAATAGAAAATCAAAAAATATAACAGAAGCAAAAATAGCAAAAGAAAATTATTATTATTGGATAAGAAGTGAATATAATAAATTAACTGATAAAAAAAGTATATTATGTTCTGCAATGTTTATATTTTTAAATAAAACTTGTTTTAGGGGTGTATTTAGAGTTGGTCCAAATGGATTTAATGTTCCATTCGGACATTATAAAAATCCTGAAATTATAAATAAAGAACATTTAGAAGAAATACATCATTTAATTCAAAATGTAATATTTGAATGTTGTGATTTTAATATATCATTAACATTTACAGAACCAAATGATTTTATATATTTAGACCCTCCATATGCACCTGAAACAGAAACATCATTTGTAGGATATACTGAAAATGGATTTAAAATAGAAAATCATATAAATTTATTTAATTTAATACATAAATTAACTGAAACAAATAAAAAAATAATGTTAAGTAATGCAGATGTAAGTTTAGTTAATGAAAATTTTACAAATGATAAATATAATATATCATCAATTTTATGTAAAAGAGCAATTAATTCTAAAAATCCAGAATCAAAAACAAAAGAAGTTATTATAAAGAATTATTAAACCACATATCAAATGTTTCAAAATAATTTTCATCATCTCCAAATAAAACTTTAATATTATTTTCATTTAATATCGTATTCAATATTATATATTTTGGATTTTTTGAACTAAGTTTATTTTGTAAAAATTTACTTACACAAAATCCATAAAATACCTCAAAATCTTCACCTAATACTAATTCATATTCTCTTTTTAGTGATGGTCCAGACCATAATTTAGTTTCTAATATATATATTCAATAATATATGCTTCATCAGGACATCTAAATAAATCAATATTATATTTATTTTTCATATATATTTTTAATCCATGTTGTAATACAAATATAACTGTTTTATCTTCATAAGTTTTTGATAAATAATCATATAATTTTTTGGGGGATTTTTAAAATTATTAATAATATAACCATTTTCTATTAATCGGTTTTGATTATTTGTTTTTTCTTCAAATTTTTTACCATAATAATTTGTTTTTGCACCACCTGCACCAGTTCCTTTATTTGATAATTCACTCATTTTTTTAATATAATTAATATTATAGTCATTTTTTTTGATTTAAATCTTTGATTATAAATCTTTAAATATAATGAGTAATTTGAATTTAGCTTTTTATAGTTATTTTTTTGGTAGTAATGATAATCCAGGTTTTGCTATACCAATTATAGAAAATTTGAAATATAAATGTTATTATTATACGAATAATAAGACAATTTTTGAAAAATTAAAAGAAACTAATTGGATTGGTATTTTTATTGAAAAAGAATTTGAAGATGATATATATTCATGTAATATGTTTGGTAAACATCTTAAAGCGATGCCACAAGAATATAAAGAAATTAAAGATTATGATTATTTATTTTTTTTTGATAGCAAATTTCCAGAATTAAATGAAAAATTTATAGAAGATAATATACAAAAATATTTTATTAATGATAATAAAGCATTATTATTAAGATATCATCCATGTATTACTAATCATGTTATGTATGAATTTAATTTAAGTATGTTTCAACCAAGATATTATAATGAACGTGAAAGATATTATAATTATATTCAAAAACAAGTTGCATTAGGATTTAAAGATATAGATGATTATCATTGTGCGACAAGTTATTTATTAAGAAATATGAAACATCCAAAAATAATAGAATTAAATTCTACTTGGTATAATAATATTCAAGAATGTGGCATTCAATGTCAAATTTCTTTCTTCTTTGTTAAACAATTGTTTAAAAATTATATTGTACCAATTAAAGAAAGACCTTTTAAAGATATTAATACTACCTTATACTATTAAATATATATTTAAGGATTTTATTTAAATCTCCTTAAATACTTTTATAATATTAGGAAGAGTAATATAAATACATTCATTTTTAATGGAAGATTTATCACAATATTTTTTATAAGATTTATATAAATTAAAAACTAATTCTTTAATATTAATAAATGATTCTTCATATTTTAAATTATATTTTTCAATTATTTTTTCTAATTCTTCATTTGTTGTATCAGATTTAATATTTGCTATAATATCATATGGTATATTTTCATATTTAATAAAATTACAATGAATTATATCTCTCATATGATTATATTTTTCTGTTGATAATATTTCTATTTTTAATTGTTCTTTATTTACATATTCTATTTTATTATCTATATAAAGTTCTAATAATTTAGATTTTGATATTTTATGTAAGTTTTCACATAAAACACCCTTTTTAAAGTAATGCATATTTATACTATCAATTAATTCTAATTTTGTTAATTTTTCTTTATTATTCATTTTTTTGTTTATCATTAATTATCATTTTTTTTATTATTATCATTTTTTTATAATAATAATAAAAAAAATGATAATTATTATTATATTATTATTATTATAAAAACAACAATGACATATAAATATCATAATGAAAAGTTCTTTGAAAATAATGATGGAGTTTATTTTAAATCTGGTTATCCTTCACAATGGTATATTTCACCATTTACTATTGATTATATTGAATATAATTGTTGTGAAAAATATATGATGGCTGAAAAAGCAAGATATTTCGGTGATACTATTTCTGAAAAACTTATTATGAATTCAGATGACCCAAAAGAACATAAAAAAATAGGTAGAAATGTTAAAAATTTTGATTCTGATAAATGGAATGAAGTTGTTGATAATATCGTTTATAACGCAAATTATGCAAAATTTACTCAGAACCCAGAATTAAAAGAAAAATTATTAAATAGTGGCGGTAAAATTTATGTTGAATGTTCTCCATATGATACAATCTGGGGTAATGGCATGAATATCTCCGAAACTCTTAATACATCTATTGAAAATTGGAGAGGTACTAATCGTCTCGGATTAGCTATTATGAAAGTTCGTAATACTTTAAGAACTAACCAAAAATAATTGAGAATTTTTATAAAAATATTTATTTATCTTCTGAACCCTCTGAAACTTCAGAAACAACTGATACTACATCAGAAGGTTCAGATACTACATCTGTTTTCTTTTGTCTTTTCCATTCTTCTGTTGCTTTTCTCATTCTATCTTTAGGATTACATCCATCATTTTTAAGAATTGCCATTTGGTCTTTAATAAATAGATTATATTGTGATGGTGCTTTTTTAGGTTTTTCTACTCCATTTTTATCAGTACTTTTATGTGATTTATGTGCTTCTTTTAGTGCTTTAACTAAATCAGCTAATGAATATGATTTAGAAACATCCACCGATGATACAAATTTATCGATAATTTGTTTAGTTGTTGTCATTTATTTATTTGTAATATATATATCTTATGTTTATATCCATTTAATTATTCCAAATAAAAATGATATAATATTATTTTTAATAATAATAATAATAATGAATAATTCTAAAATTTGGCAAGATTTTGAACCAGTCGTTTTAACCAAAAAAAAATCACAATCACATGTATCTCAACAATCTAAATCTAATATTCATATTGATATTAAAAAAGATAGTGATGAAATTAAACCAATCATTTATTATCCGCAAGATAAAATAATTATAATTAAACAAGCACGTGAAGCTGCTAATTTAACACAAAAAGAATTATCAAAAAAAATAAGTCCAGTTATACCTGAAGATTTTATTAATAAAATTGAAGGAGGCAATTATCCATATGATAATAAAACTTATAATAAAATTTTACAAATTCTTAATATTAAAAATAAAAATAAATAAATAATTTAAATCATATTTAATCGAGATTTTATTGAATTTATTTCAGTTTTTAATTCTTTAATTGATTCTATTATCAATCCTGCTAAATTTCCATATGCTATATTATAATATCCATCATTATTTATTGAAACAGCCTCTGGTAATACTTCATTTACTTCTTGTGCTAATAATCCTGTTTGTCTTTTTACTGGCGCAATACTTCCAATATTTTCATATGTTATCCCTCGTAATGTACATAATTTATTTAAGGCGTTATCAATAACCCTTATATCATTTTTAAGTCGTTGGTCAGAAGTAGAGGATATAGTTCCATTAAAATTAAGTATAAAATTATTATCAGATATATTTTTATTTATTTCTAATGCATTAATATAATTAGTAGTTATATTAGTATCTATAAATAAATTTTTATCATATTCATTTAAATTATTTTTCCATATTCCAAATGTTTCATTTGTTAATCCTATTCTATATATTGAATTATAATCTAAATTAATACCTCCCGCATTTTTTGTTATTTTATTATTGAAATGTATAAATGATTTTGATGTACATGAATTTAATGTTATGAAATTATCATTATCTGGAAAATTATTTATTTGAAATAAATTATTATTTTTATTATTAATATTATTACCATTTATTAATATACCTCCTTTATAACTATCTCTAAATCCTACTGCCGGATTTAATATTATATTTCGCGTATTTAATTCAAAATTTGTTGATGATGATATATTATTTATTAATGATAATATATTATCATATAATGATGACCCATCACTATTATAAATATCTCCCTTTAAATATATATTATTAGTTTCTATATTTCCAGTTGTTTTTAATGTTCCATGTGAATTTATATTTAATAATTTAGTATTATTTAAATATATCTCATAATCATCTGTGAAACTATAAATATTATGTGCATTATTATATATATTCGTTTGTTTTATTAATGGTTTTTTAGCTGTCGTTTTAACATATTCAACTAATAATTCACAATTTTCATATTTATAATAATTATCATTTATAGTAATATTTATAGGTATATTATAAATTACATTATTTAATTTTAATGAATATATTTTTAATTTATTTTCAGTATATGTTTTTAAATTCGATGTTATACCTGTAAATGGTTTCAAATAATCAATATTATTATTTATTATTATTGTTTCGTTTATTTTTGTTTTTGTTATAGTATTTATATAATTACCATTATACAAACTTACAGGAACTATATTATTTAATCTTATTATATTATATTTATAATTTGTTAATGTAATATTTAATGATGGTAATGCAAATGATATATATTTATTATATATTATAAAATTTTTAATTGTTAATCCTGCCAAATCATATGTTATTAATATCTTACCCGCATCTTCACCCTGTAATAATGTACCCACATTAAATGATGTTAATAATACTTTCGAAATAGTCGGATTTGCAACATAATATTCACTCGCTATATTATCTATACCAGTAATTGTTGCATCAGTTGTTATAATATTAACTATTGGATTATTATTTTGTATTATTGGAATTCTGTAATTTATTGTATTACCATTAATAGTATATGTATATGTTGTATAATTTATGTTAGCTTCATAATTATAAATAATATTTGGATCATTAAATTCTAATATAGGCATTAAATTAATAGTATTTGTTGCTATATGAAATGGAAATTCGAGATTATCATTTATATTATTGTAATTAACTATTACATTATTAAATCTATATATAATATCATCAAATAATATATTTGATGAATAATAAAAATTTGTTGTTGATATATCATAATCAATATTTGTATCTAAATTTGAATAAATAATACCAGTTTCATTATATTTAACATCCAATTTATTATTTACTATAATATTATTATTAACTAATAATGGTGATGTGGATGATATATAATTATTTTTTAATTCTAATGCTGGTATATTATTAAAACTATTAATGAATATTGTTGCATTTTCATTAATACTTGAATTAATTGCAACACCATTTGATGTTATACTTAAAATATTTTGTGAATTATATTTATAACTGAAATTATTTGATACAGATAACTGCCAATTATTATTATTATTATTTTGTGTAAATCCTACTAATATTGGATTTGTTGAATTATTTGTTAATTTTAATAAATTATATGCTGTATCATCATTTATATGAACAATTGTATTTTCTATTATACAATTATTTGCAGTATCATAGAAATTACCACCTCCTATATTCATAATATTAATATCATTAGATGTTGTATAACATGAAAAATAAGGTTTACTATCTAATTTTTTTCTTGTTATTTCAAATAATGAATTATTTATAGTTGATGTTATAATATTAAAATCATCTCTATGAAATATATGTGATAATTTTAATGAAACACCATCTATTATTGCAGCATTAAATCCATCAGTACCATCCGGTTTTATTAATGTATCTATCAAATTTAAATCTATTAATGCTGATGATTTTAAAGATAATAAACCAGTACCAGAAGATATAAATGTTTTTGTTCTACAATTAAAACTACTTGCACAACCATCATAAGTATTATTATAAATATATGCAGCTGAATAATTATTTACATCATTTATTGATTCTAACCATTTTGAATAATTATTATCATGTCCTATTATTAATGATTGTTTAGGATATATTTTAATATTATTTCCTATAATTAATACATCAGTATTTTTACCTTCTGTACTTATTGATGTACTTGATTTTATAGATGAATTTACTGAATATGATAAACTAGCAAATAATACTATCTGTTGTGATATATTATTCCATGTTAAATCTAAATGATAATTTGTGAATTCAATCATATAATTTAATAATGGTATTAATGATAATGAAGTATTAATATAAATACCAATATAATTTGATATTTCCTCAACAAATATTGTTAATGAATTTGATAAATTATATGAATTATTTATAAAATTTATATATTTATTTGTAATATGTAATATTAATTCTAATAATATTTCTTTTTCATTTATGTATCCATAAATATTTATAATTTCTATTTCTATTTCTCTAATCAAATTAATATTATAAGTTATATTTGATATTAATGAAGTATAATCATTATTTAATTCTATATCCAATTCAAATAAATATACATAACTTGCACAAATATTTATAATATCTATTTTAAAATTATCTAATTGTATTTTCAAATTACTAATATAACTTATTGTTGCATTTATTCCACTACCAATTTCATCATCATTCACATAATATAATAAATTTGAACTATAATCTGGATTAAATGATGATATCTGTAAATCAATATTACTTGCATTTGTATTATTAATAAGTGATTTTGCTAAATAAGTATTAATATCTGTATTTATACCATTAGCTATTCTTGTTGTCAAAACTATATTATTTAAACATAAATTCGAATTAGTCGTGATATTATAATTATTATTATTATTAAATTCACTATATATATTTGGATAATTATCAAGTAAGTTATTATAAATATTACTAATATTAATTAAAATATTTGATGCATATATATTATTATTTATTAATAAATTAGTTTTTATAGTAGATGTATTAGTTTTATTTGTATTATATAAATAACTACAATTAATATAAATATTTGATGATGATATCATATCAACAATTGATATCATCCTTAAATTAGATGAAATTAATTGTATATTCAATATATTATTATAATAATTACTTGATGATTGATATATATTTGATGCTATTAATCTATTACTATTACCTGTTCTAATAATATTAGCAATATCAACGAGATATGTTTGTTTATTATAAATATTAAGTAAATTATTATAAACATTTAATGAATTTTCTAAATAAGTATTTGTTAATGTTTTATAATTATTAGCAATAGGTAAATAATTATCAAAATAATTATTAATATTATTAATATCATTATAAATATTTGATGATATATTATAAGTTAATAATGAATAATTACTGTTATTTGATGTATTAGAATATAAATTAATAAATGGACACGATACTATATCATTAAAATACCTATCATATAAATAATAATTCGAATTATTATTTTCATTTATATTTATTTTCAAATTACTGGTTTTTATTGTATTTTTTATTATAATATTTGAATTTAAATTGATATTATTTATATTTACAATATGTAAATTATAATCTTTTGCTATATTTGAAATTAATTGATAATTATTATATGCTATATTACTATTAATATATGCACTATCTAAATAACTTTTAATTGGTATCGTTAATGATTGATATATATTATTTGTATTATTAATATTTGCTATTAATAAATTACTTGTATTATTTATAGTTGTTCTAGTTGGATTTATTATTGTACTAATATTTTTATAAAGATTTGAATAAATATTTATATTATTTTTTAATATATCTAAATTATGTTCATTATTTGATGATATATCTTTATTATTTTGTATTATAGTTCCATAATCTGCAATATTTGATGTTCTATTCTTCCAATTAATATAAAAATTACTTGAAAATATATATTCATTAAATAATAATGATTTAGAAGTATTTGCCATTGATATAATTGAATTAGTCAAATTAGTCGAATTTATTATAATATTATTTATATTTGAAACATTATTATAATATATTAATGTATTTGAATATATATTTGATGAATAAAATCTATTACTATATCCATATTTAGTTATAATATTAATATCTGCATTATAAATAATATTTGCATAATCCATTTTCATCTGATTTGATACATTTGCTGCTAATATTACATTATCTATTGTCATATTAATTAGATTTAAGGAGATATTTGAAGAATTTCTAGTTGTTAAATATACATCATTTACTATATCATAAATATTAGAAGATAATATAAAATTACTATATGAATACTTATAATTATTTGATAGATTAAATAATAATATATTTGAATTTATATTTAATGGTTGGTCAATATAATTATTAAAAGGGGACATATAATTTGTATAATAGTTAAATATTTCATAATTTGAATTATAAGATTCATTAATATTTGATGTAAAATTATTAATATATGAAAAATAATTAATAGTATTATTTGAATTTACTATAATATCATTATTATAATAATCAATATCATTAGATAATATATTATTTAATTCATAATTATTTGATGATATTATATAATTACTTGCTGAATATTTTTTATTTAATTCTATATTAAAATTATTCTTATCATCTAATATATTTATATATGCATTATATGCTAAATTACTATTTGCAAATGATATTTTCTTAGGATGATTAGGTGATAATATAGTATCAAAATAATAAACATTATTACCTAATGAATAAATCTTATTTATTATTGATTCAACTGGATTTGGTGAAAATAAAATATTATTATCATTGAATTTATAATTACCTTTAATATTTATTGATCCATCTATATCAATATCTCCTGTTATTTTAACATTTCCTGTAATTCTCAAATTTTCCTTATTTTTATTAAAATCTGATGCTGACCCATAAGTTACTGGATTATTTATATCTATATAATATTTATCATTATCATAATATAAATTTATACACGATTTTTTAGGTTTATAACCATTTTTTATATATCCAAATTGCAATGGTCCTGCATAATTTATATCATCTGAAATATGATTTTTATAAATATACCATTTATTTTTAGATACATAATTTATATTCGTTGAATCATCACAAAATTCAATTCCTGAATATCTTGAATTATCGGATGAACGATAAAAACTAATAACACTATTATTAATCTTTTTATTATTAATATTCGTATTTTGAATTTTTAATGGTATTGTTATATTCGGATCTTCAAATTGAACTCCTAAACCAATATTTACATTCTCTATTATTGCATTACTCGAATTTAAATATTTAATTGAACATAATTTATTATTACCCTCATAATATCCATCATACGAATTTATTCCACCATTCACATTTAATTGTTTTCTATTTATTCCGGTCTCAGTATTTATATTTAATTCTGATATATAATTATAATTATTTTTCTTAATAATCATATCACATTCATATTCTATATTATTTTTTCTGATATAATAATTTGATGTTATCATATCACCATTTATATCAAGTGTTTTTATAGGTCTAATAGTATTTATTCCTATTTTATTATTCTCAAATATTCCAAAATTAGGTGGTGTATCATTTATTTTTAATTTATTCTTACCTGCATAAAAATAAATATTATTCCAAGTTGTATTATATTGTGTTAAAAATACTAAACTATTATCCAATTCATTATCTAATGTATTTAATTTTGTATGTCCTATATATGCGGCTGAACCATATGGTGTTATCGTCTTATCATGTAAATATAATTCATATTGATTTTTTTGAGTATTTCTATGTTTATAAATATTAATTATATCACTATTATAATTACCATCTGTTATACCTGTTATTTGCCCTCCCACATTAATATAATTAGCTAATGTCATATCATCCATAATTGATGATATTACTGCTGTAGGATTTAAAGAAGGGTCAATACTCAATAATGATATATTACTTCCTTTATAAATTATGGTATCTGTAACTGTTATACTTTTAGTTGTTATATTATCAATACAATTTAAGGAGTTAAAATTTGCTGCGCCTGAAAAATAACAACTATTATTAAAATCACAAATTCCATTTCCTGTCACAATTAAATCATTTGTAATATTTATGTTTTTTGATGTTAATAGATTATTTACATTTAAATTATTTGTTATTTCAGAATTTCCATAAATCTTTAGTTTATAATTTTTATTATTCGTTCCAATATAAACATTCGAATTAAATATAAATTCTGTATTATTAAAATTACCCCCTCTTATTTGATTTGCATCTAATGTTAATCCCCCTGCAGCTCCCTGTCTTATATATAAACTATCTAATGATTTTGGTACTTTTGAAATATAATCATAAATAATGATATTATCAGAATATAAACTACCTTTTACATATAAATTCGGATATTCTATTATAGAACTTATTGATATTCCTGAACCCTCTTCATATAAATATTTATCATATGTTATTCTATTTGGTATTTTATCTAAATTTATTAATACTGAACCTGATATATCAAATGCTAATGATGGCATTTGATATGTCGCATAATTTGGAGTATTTGCCCTATCATTATCTACTATATATAAATTATCTATTTCAGAATATGTTTTACTTATATTAAAATGTAATGGCATATTTGGTGAAGTAATCATATGAAATGGTGAATTATTTACACTTCCAATTATTCCACAACTAAATCTTGTTGGTATATTATTAGTTCCATCATTATTTTGAATTACAAATTGAATATTACTTATATTATTATTACAATGTCTCGAAATTTTTAAAGGATTTGTATTATGATTTGCATTATTTTCTGTTCCAATGGTAACATTTTGAGTTGTATATATATTATCTTGTAAATAATCTTTTACTGAATAAAATAATAAATGGGATGATAATCTATTTAATATTTGATTAAAATTTTTAATATCAGATGATAATGTTAATATATTTATATTATCTAATAATATACTTTCTGCTGTTATACTACCTAAACAATGTATATTTCCTTCAACTATTAATGATTTATTTGATAATGATAAAAGTTTATTTCTTGATGTATTAACTCCAACCGCTTTATTTGTGACAACTAAATTATGAATATGATTTAATCTATTTGTATCTAATGAAACATTATGACTATCATTATAAAATTCACCAACTGCTAAATGTGTTCTTATAAAATTATCTTTAGTTAAATCTAAATCATAAATATTAGATAATCCAATACCAATTGATTCAATTTGTATTCTCGTATAATCCATTTATATTTATATATAAATAATTTTTACTAACTGTTTATATATTAAAAAAATAATTATTATAAATATATGTATATTAAAGTAATTTTTTATTGTTTATTATTTGTAAATTATTATTATTTTAATCTACCATTAAGACCTAAAAAAAATTATACTAGAACTATTGAAATTAATAAATTAAAATAATATTTAACCTTATGATGGCACCGCTACGGCTGGTTCTTCTACTTGTTTTTCTTCTTTAATTAATTTTTTTAATGTAGCTTTTATTTCTTCTAATTGTTTATTAATTTCTTCATGATTTGCAATTTCAGCTGCTGTCGCTGTATAAGTATAAGCTAATAAATGTTTGAAAAATGATGCCATTTTTTCTCGCGGTATTGCATCTTTTGTTTGTAATAATGGTAATAATTGAAATCTATCCATGTAAAACTTACCATTAGGTGTACTTATCATTTCTGTTAATTTAGCATATATTTGCGTATAATGTTGCTCTAATTGCTGTTGTTCTAATTGTTGTTGTGCTGTAAGTTGTGGTTGTTGCTGTGGTTGCTGTGGTTGCAGTGGTTGTTGATATTGTTGCTGTTGTTGCTGCAGTGGTTGTTGATATAATTGTTGTGATGATGTCATTATCTATATTATAATAATTTAAAAAAAATTAATCAGTTGTTGTTATTTGACCATAATAAATTAATGCTTCTTTACTAACATTATTTTCTGCATCTTTCTTTGAAAATCCTGTTGCAGTTGCTATAGTATCACCTAATCTATTTTTAACACTATAATTAAATATTTTAACACAATCCTTTGTTATTATACCCAGTTCACAGAATTTTGGAGTATCTTGAATTGAATGTTGCATATATAAAACTAACATATCTTTATAATTTGTTTTTTGTATTATTAATTCACTGAAATCTATATAATTTTCGATTATATATATAATCCATTTTTCAGCTATATAATATCCAGCTCCAGTTAATGGCATTAATTTTATTCTTTCTGGTAAAATTACACTATCTGCCGCATTTTGAAAATCTGTATATAAAGCACCTATAAAAGCTTCAAATATATCCTCCATAATCTTATAATTACTTCGTCCATTTGCATCTTCTACTTGTTTAGATATTATTGCAAATTTTGAAAATCCAATTTCATTTGATAAAAATCCTAACATTTTACCATTAACTATTCTAGTCCTAATTTTAGATAAAAATCCTTCGTTTTGGTCCGGAAAACGAAAATAAAGATAATTAGCAACAACCATATTTAAAATTGCATCACCTAAAAATTCTAATCTTTCATATGACATATCTTGCAATGCTATACAATTTTTAGGACAATTCATATTACCGGTTGCAAAGTCTGCATTTTTCATTGTACAATATGATTTATGAATAAACGCAGTTCTATATAAATTAATATTATTATATTTAACATCTATTAAACCATTTGTATTAAAAAAATTTATTAAATCATCATTATTTAACATAATATTATTAGTATTATATGGTAATTCATCATTTTGAATTATTTTTGTTTTATTATGGATACTTTCTATTTTTTTCATTCTTATTATAAAAATTAAGTCATAATAATATTATATCATTTTTTTATAATGGACCTGTTGGTTCAGTTAAATCATTAAATTCTATAAATATTTCATATAAATTATTATTTCTTGTTATATATATCTTATGAAAATTAATATGAATTATATTATTTTCAATATATCCATATCCATTATTATACATTAATCCATTCAAAATTATATATAATAAATTATCATATTCAAAATATGCAAAATAAGCAAAATTAGGTACATCATTATTTGATATATATCTTCTAATATAATTTATCATATCATATACAGCTATTATTCCAGTTGTTGTCATTTTGATTTAAATAATTAAAAATTTAAATATCATTTTTTGTTAATATATATTCATAATTATTATTTATACATTTGATTATAATCATATTAATATTTTTATTAATAATTATTGTTGTCTTCTTATTGATATCAATATTATGATATTTATTTTTCCATAATTCTAAACGTTCTATTAATGATTTTAATGATTTATTTGATATATATAGATTAAATAATTTATGTATCCCATATTTCCAATATAACTCTGATAAATTTAATGTTTCTATATCTCCTATTTCTGTTATTTTAAAATTCTCAATCGATTTATTCAATATTCCATTATAATTTTTTAATATACTACTTATATTAAATAATCCATCTATTATTCTATTATCCCATTTTTCTAATATTGGCAATACTTCATTTCTTATTTTACCTCTCTGACACCAATTAGGAGTACTATTTTTTAAATAAGGCAAATTATGTTTATTTGCAAATTTATATATATCATTCTTAAATATATCAATTAAAGGACGTATGAAAGTAATATTATCAATAATCGTTTCATATTCAATACCTATCAAATTTTCATATTTATTATTATAAGCTATATTTGTTAATATATTCTCTAAACAATCATCCTTATTATGTCCCATTATTACTACTGAACGTTTATATCCATCCTGCAATTTTTTATATGAATTAAATCTTACTTTTTTCGTATATGCCTCATATATATCCCTTAAATCATTTATCATACATTTATGTCTATTAATTTCATTAATTTTACGGACATATAAATCAATATCTAGATGAAAACATAAACAACGTAAAAATTTAACTTCTTCTTCAACTTCTTGACGATTATTATAATTAATATGAATTGCAACTATTTTTATATTTTCATTTTCTTTATAATAATGATGAATATTATATAAACATACAACTGAATCAACGCCACCAGATAAACTAATTATAATTAGATTAGTATTTATTTTTTCAAATTTTCCAATTTTATATAATTGCTGTTTTTCTATTTCATTTAATGGATTATTATCCAATATATTTCTATCAAAATCAACGGGATAATTATAATAATCTAATTCTTCATTAAAATTTGCTCTTGTATATGTAGCTTTTATAAAATTCTTAGGGATTGATGATGTTAATTTCCAACATTCATTCATTACAAATAATAAATTTTCTCTTATATTTGAATGTCTATATACTAACATATAAAAACTCCAATCATTTATATTCAAATTCTTTATAAATAATTCAGTTTTATGTTTATCTGCAATTTCTAATGCTTTTTTATTAAAATAAATTAATATATGATTATTATATTCTTTTCTATAATAATGTCTTGTTAATTGATCATATATTAATATTCCCAATATTGGTTTTAATTGAATATCATATGAATAATCATTTATTAAATCTCCATATGTTTCTGATAAATATTTGTCATTTTCATCATTTTGACAAAACCAATATTCATTTCGACTTATCCAATCATCATAAAAATTATTCATTATAACTATTATGATTATAAACAATAATAAATCAATTTTTTAATTATTTTATTATTATATATATGAGTTCTGTTAAAAAAATAAATAATGGTTCAATAGATACAGAACTTAAATTAAAAGAATTAATAGAAAATATTAGAAATAATTATAGAGATAATTTAAAAGAATTATGTGATGATAATATTGTATCAATAATACAATTTATTAAAAATGTAGATTTAATAATTAAACAAAATAAACTTATAGCAATTTCAAATAAACTTAGACCTCCATGTTTAACACCTCCGTGTCAATACAATTATAAAATAATAAATAATGAAACTAATTGATAATAAATTAGAAAAAAAAATTCGTTCATAATTTTAATTGATATATATCATCAACTAAACCATGGTTTATTGCTTCTTCTACATTCCATTCAATATCCTTCTTTAATATCTTTGTTAGTTTCTTTGGTGTTAATGATGTTTTATCTACATAAATATTCATTAAATGTTCATGAACTTTCTTAAAATTACCATATTCTTCATCTATATAACTCATTTTCCCCCATACTCCTGATCTTAGTTCATGAATTAACATATATGCATTTTTACCCATATATCTCTTAGTTCCACAAACACTAATAATTGTTCCAGCTGATGCAACAAAACCATCAATAACTGTATAAATTGGCAATGTTAAAGAATTCATGCAATCTATAATACTTAATGCTGAATGAATTAAACCACCATTTGTTGTTAAATGTAAATAAATAGGTAATGGTTCAATATTTAATAATGCAGATGTTGATTTTAATTTTATTTCCATATTTCTTAATTCCTTATTTAAATTAAACGCACTTGATACATCAATATCACTATTAAAATAAATATGATTACTATGACAATAAATTTTTGTTCCAATTAATTTTTGAATAATTGGAGTAATTGATGGTGTTGTTTGTTCTTCTTCATCATTGTCATCATTATTATCATCGCTATTTATAATTTGCTTTCTTTTTTTATTTTTAATTGGGACTAATGACATCCAATTATATTTATTCATGTATAAATTTAATAATATTAAATCTTTATATAAATCTTAATATTATTTCAACTATAAATGAATAAATATAATAATAATGATTTAATAATAAAAGAATTAACAGAAAAAATAATATTGCAAAAAAAACATATTACTTCTATTGAAAATGATTTTATCAGAATGAATGAAAATTTTAATTATCAATTTGAAAAATATAAAAATACTATTAATGAAAAATTAAACTTACATAATATTATTATTAATAATTTTAGCGAAGATATTATTTATCGTATTCATAATATTGATAAAAAAAATAATACTAATAGTAATAGTAATATTAATAATAATGATGATAAAATAATTAAAAGAATTAATGATTGTGATAAAAAAATATTAATATATAAAAAAGATTATGATGATAAAATTAGTAAATGTGATGATTATATATGTGATATTAATTATCAATTGATTAAATTAAAACAAGATATTAATGATAAAATTAATGGATTAAATATTGATAATAAAATAAATAAAAATAATAATAAAAATATTGTAATTAATATTTGTTGTGGATTATTATTAAATTTTTTGATTTATAATTTATTTTATTGAATTAATATAATTTCTAATATCTTTTGAATATTTGTTTCTATTTCTTCATTATTATCAAATATTGACGGGTTTGATGATAATATATCCCAATTTATTTTTTCTGGATTTTCTTTAAGTAACTCAATGGCATTAGGATTTGATGATAATGCATTCCAATTTATTTTTTCTGGATTTTCTTTAAGTAACTCAATCCCATTTGGATTTGATGATAAATGTTCCCAATCTATTTTATCTTGTTTATTTATAATATTTTCTCGTAATAGGTCAATTACATTTGGATTTGATGATAATATACACCAATTTAATTTATTTATGTCAATCCAATCTAATAATTTATAAGATGGTTTATAAATATATTTAGTAATAACTGTACATATATCAGAATTCATTTGTATGATATACAAAAAAATAATAATATCAATTTTTTAATTAAATGCTAAATTTAATTTTTTATTTATATTATTTATTTCTTTTTCATTTATTAATAATTCAAATATTGATGGATTTGCAAATATTATTTTAAAAGTAATCATATTTTTATATTCTTTTAATAATTCAATTGCATTTGGATTTAATGCAAGATTAAACCAATCAATTTTATCTGGATTTTCTTTTAATAATTCAATTGCATTCGGATTTGATGATAATCCACGCCAATCAATTTTATCTGGATTTTCTTTTAATAATTCAATTGCATTCGGATTTTTTGATAACCAATACCAATTAATTTTATTTTGATTTTCTCTTAATAATTTAATTGCATTTTCATTGCTAGATAATAACATCCAATTAATTTTATCTCTATTTTCTTTCAATAATTCAATTGCATTTTCATTTTTAGATAACCAATGCCAATTTATTTTATCTAGATTTGCTTTTAATAATTCAATTGCATTTTTATTACTTGATAATGCTATCCAATCAATTCTATCTGGATTTTCTTTTAATAATTCAATTGCATTTGGATTATATGATAAAACATACCAATAAATTTTATTTTGATTTTCTCTTAATAATTCAATAGCTGATGTATTAGATGATAACCATTCCCAATCAATTTTATCTGGATTTTCTTTTAATAATTGAATTGCTGCAGGATGTGGATTAGATGATAAATATTTAAAATTAATATCATTAATATCATTAATATCTATCCAATTTAATAATTTATATTCAGGTTTAATTAAATGTTTTGCAATAATGAAACAAATATCATTATTTAATTTAGGTAATGTCATTACTTTTTTATAGAAATGATTAATACAAAAATAAATATCATTTTTTATAATAATAATAAACTTAAATCAATTACTTTATTTTTCAATAATTCATTATTTTTATTATCATCCAATTCAAATATTGATGGATTTTTTGATAATTGCATCCAATTAATTTTATTCCGATTTTCTCTCAATAATTCTAATGCATTTGGATTTAAAGAAAGATTAAACCAATTAATTTTATATGGATTTTCTTTTAAAAGTTCAATGGCATTTGGATTATATGATAATAAATTCCATTCAATTTTATTTGGATTTTCTTTAAGTAGCTCAATTCCATTTGGATTTAAGGAGAGTTTAAATGAAACAATTTTATCGGGATTTTCTTGTAATAGTTCAATTGCATTTGGATTTGATGATAATTGAGACCAATCAATTTTATCTGAATTTTCTTTAAGTAGTTCAATTGCATTTGGATTTGATGATAATTGAGACCAATCAATTTTATCTGAATTTTCTTTAAGTAGTTCAATGGCATTTGGATTTGATGATAATTGAGACCAATCAATTTTATCTGAATTTTCCTTAAGTAGTTCAATGGCATTTGGATTTGATGAAAGTCTAAACCAATTAATTTTATCTATATTTTCTCGTAATAGTGATATGGCATTTGGATTTAATGATAATTGAGACCAAATAATTTTATCTGGATTTTCGCGTAATAGTTGAATAGCAGTTGTATTTGGATTTGATGATAATGAGTTCCATGCAATTCTATCTTGTCCATTTAAAAGATTTTCATTTAAAATTGATATTGCTTTTGGATGTGGATTTGAATTTAATGAAATATAATTAATATCATTAATATCTATCCAATCCAATAATTTATATTCATGTTTAATTAATTTTTTTGCTATTAGTTCTATAATATCATTATTCAATTTAGGCATTGTCATTACTTTTTTTTATAAAAAAATAATTACAAAAATAAATATCATTTTTTATAATAATAAACTTAGATCAATTACTTTATTTTTCAATAATTCATTATTTTTATTATCATCTAATTCAAATATTGATGGATTTTTTGATAATTGTATCCAATTGATTTTATCCTGATTTTCTATCAATAATTCAATGGCATTTGGATTTAAAGAAAGATTAAACCAATTAATTTTTTCTGGATGTTCTTTTAAAAGTTCAATGGCATTTGGATTTTTTGATAATTGAAACCAATCAATTTTATCTCTATTTTCTTTTAATAATTCTATGGCTGCTGGATTTGATGATAACCAATGCCAATCAATTTTATCTCTATTTTCTTTTAATAATTCTATGGCTGCTGGATTAGATGATAAATAATCAGATTGAATATTATTAATATTTTCTTTCAATAATTCTATGGCTGCTGTATTTTCTGATAACCAATTCCAATTAATTTTATCTGGATTATTTCTTAATAATTCTATTGCAGCTGGATTTAATGATAATAAATCCCAATCAATTTTATTTTGATTATCTTTTAATAATTCAATTGCATTTGGATTCCTTGATAATTGACACCAATGAATTTTATCCTTATTCTCTTTTAATAATTCTATTGCTGCAGGATTAGATGATAACCAATTCCAATTAATTTTATCTTGATTATCTTTTAATAATTCTATGGCTGATGGATTTAATGATAATAAATCCCAATCAATTTTATTTTGATTTTCTTTTAAAAATGATATTGAATTATAATTTAAATTTAATGAAATATAATTAATATTATTAATATCTATCCAATCCAATAATTTATATTCATGTTTAATTAATTTTTTTGCTATTAGTTCTATAATATCATTATTCAATTTAGGCATTGTCATTACTTTTTTATAAAAATAAGTAGGTTTAATTATAATCATTTTTTATTATTATAATTAATAAATCTAATAATATTATTCATTTGTAAATATACTACTGTTTTTTGATAATGCTGTCCAATTAATTTTATCTCTATTTTCTCTTAATAATTCAATAGCATTTTTATTTGATGATAATATAATCCAATCAATATCATCATCATTATTATTAATTTTTTCTTTTAGTAATTCAATTGCTGCTGAATTATTTGATAATGAACCCCAATTAATTTTATCTTTATTTTCTTTTAATAATTCTATGGCTGATGGATTTGATGATAAATAATCCCAATCAATTTTATCTGGATTTTCTTTAAGCAGTTCAATTGCATTTTTATTTAAATTTAAAATATCCCAATCAATTTTATCTGGATTTTCTCTTAATAATTCAATTGCATTTAAATTAAATGATACATTTTCCCAATCTTCTAGTTTATCTATATTTTCTCTTAATAATTCTACTCCATTTACATTTGATGCTAATAATTCCCAATCTATTTTATCAATATTTTCTTTAAGTAGTTCAATAGCATTTTTATTTAAAGATAATGCAGACCAATCAATTTTATCTGGATTTTCTTTAAGTAGCTCAATAGCATTAATATTAGTGGATAAAGCATTCCAATTAATTTTTTCACATCCTTTTAAAAGTTCTTCTCGTATTAATTCAATCGCATTTGGATTTAAAGAGAGTTTAAGCCAATTAATTTTATCTGGATTAGCTTTTAATAATTCAATTGCATTCTCATTTTTTGATAACTCAACCCAATTAAGTTTATTAATATCAATCCAATCTAATAATTTCATTAAATATAAAATTAAAAAAATGTTTATATGAATGTTTATATGAATGTTTATATGAA
>Ga0114962_10000015_pt1 | contig 142404 bp, 131 predicted proteins | sample C_130820_MF_Meta_FD_87017 | JGI IMG/M metagenome (GOLD analysis project Ga0114962, IMG submission 87017) | Freshwater microbial communities from Lake Croche, Canada to study carbon cycling - C_130820_MF_MetaG | ecosystem: Environmental > Aquatic > Freshwater > Lake | place: Lake Croche... | reverse complement strand
GGTTTGGATTTTTGGTAATACCCACACTTGTTGGAACATTAACTTGGATAACCAGTTAAGCAGGGAGCAGGGAACCATAGGTTCCCTAAGGGCGCCTGCGACCCCTCCCTTAATTATGTTATCTTATTAGGTATCATAATTTTTCATTTTTAATATATATTAAGGTAAGGGAGGGGTCGCAGGGGGTTAAAAACGCGAAGCGTTTTTAGACGTAGGTTCCCTGCTCCCTGCTTAACTGGTTATCCAAGTTAATGTTCCAACAAGTGTGGGTATTACCAAAAGTCCAAACCAACAAAAATAATCACGAAATTGGTCCATTGTAATAGTAGCACCAGTTATATATGCGTTTCCTTGTTTCGTATCACCAGGTGAATCACGTTTCAAATTACTTGTTGACGTTGGAATCCAAGCCAAACAAACTAATATTACCATTAAAATAATCCACATTACAATCATCATTGGTAAACAATGATCCATAAGAAATTTTAATACGGCTGTTAAAAATCCGATAAATTCAGATGCTTTAAAACTACCATTTAAATCTCTATTCTTATTTTCTTCATTAGAAATAAGTATGTAAGTTAAAATAGTAAAGAATACAAGGGCAGATCCAGCCAATAATTCAGTCATATTTCCATTTTGTTGACCGTCGTAGAATAATACAATACAAATAATGAGTAAATACAACATAATAAACGCTTTTGCGCTTATTCTATCTTGAGGTTCAGACATTTTATCACAGATCGCCAAGTTATAGAAACGAGGTATTCCCAAATAAGCAACGAAAACAACAAATCCAAAAAACAATAAATTCGAGGTTAATTGTGCCATGGAAGAATGTTGTATGTCTTGCATCAGTGTGCTATTTAATGGAATATTATAGGATAATTCCGAATCAAGTATTGCATCTCCATTTGAATCAGTAGTTGGATTACAATCAATATATATTTGTTCGTCTACTGTAGAACTGCTTCCATCAGTAGTAGCTGCTTTCGCTAGTGAAGCACTTTGACTAGCTGACATATTACTTGGATTTGTAAGTATTTGACTATCCGCCGTTGTTTGTGAACCACCACTACTGGTTATAGGTTGAGGATAAATATCAAAAAGTGTTGTCGCACCTTTTATGGTACTACCACTAATAAAACTAATAAATCCTGGATTACTGACAGTTATCGGTTTCAAATATACAACAACTGTATTATTTGAACTATTTTTAGTATTACTATAAATGATACAACCAGTGCCATCCTGTCTAGGTATAGTTCCGTCAGAACTAGGGCTTATTGTTGCTGAACCAAATGCTTTACCATTAGGGGTTGAAGTAGTTCTCACATCACTTTTGTATAATATTCCACCTGCATTATCTGTATCCGAAATTATATTATCAAAAATTTGAGATATGGATCCCCCTTGTTTTGTTATATAATCATCGGTACCTTTACTAGTGACAGACTGTATTAAAAAACACAAATACAATTTAGTTGAATTAGATGAATTATTCAATTCCAATACTAGTTCTCCAATAATATTGTCTAATTTACCTGTACCATTGGTTATACCTGTAATATTATTATGTATCAATTGATAAAAATATAAATTCGTTAGTTTATAATGCGCATTACCATCATAATAAGTAGCTTGGTAACTATTGGATGCAGTTGTTGAATCATAGCTTAATTGATAGTAACCAGTTGTTGAACCTGTTGTTTCAATATTACTGGCACCGAAATGTAAACCAGTTAAATAATAATTTAAAAATTCTGTAGGACTTGATACAATATCAGCTTTTGTAAAATTTGGCATTATTAATATGTTATTCGTATAATATATTAATAGGGAATATATTGCATTAAATTGTTTTCATAGATGGTAGCACGGAATGTATCATTGTATCCTTTGACATAAACCGTATCACCGCTACTAATGTTGTCACATCCATTCTCACTGGTGCAGCTTCTGCCTTGAAATGTTACGGGCAATTTCGTATTTAATGTTCCGGTATTAGAAATACTATAATATTGCCATTTATCACGCCCGACCATCGAACGTCTGCCCATAAGTGGTAAAATAAGATTGTTCCCATTCTCTAATATTCCAATCTGTTGATACTGTGTTGCTAAACCCTGAGTTTCAATATTGACGGGGATGCCACGCATATCTCTAAAATCCCGGGGGTAAATGATGCCATCTGCGTCTTGAAGAGGGGGAGCATAGGGATCATTAAACGGATCCCGACGTGCTGAAATAGGAGCTAAAGAGCCCATATATCCTAGTGCAGGTGGTTGTCTATTTACCATCACAACATTGGTATTGCGTCCAGAGTTCTTATTTTTAACGAAATGGACATAATAGAAGTATACTAATAATACGAGGACTACAAATAAAAAGAAGAGAGTCATATTTTCAATGCATATGACACCCGGTATACATTTTTTACCCATTATACATATTGGTCATACAATTCTTGGACGTTTTGCCAAGGAATCCCGAAGGGATTCCAGGTTGGGTTCCGAAGGAACCCCGACAGAACCGCCAGGTGGCGCAAAACGGCGATTCTCCATAGATAGCCTCAGAACCACCTTCGGTGGTTCAAGGTTGCAAGCTTCGCTTGCTGACCCTAACGGGCTATCGACGGAGAATGTAGAGTATTTAGTCAGGTCTACGGAATGCGTGCCTTAGTTCGTCTCCACCTTTTTCAATTCTATTGGCTCCCGCACTAAACTTCTGTGCGATTCCGCCACCTGGTGAGAAATCATAATTAACATCATCACCTTGTCTTGTTATTATAGATTTATAACCAGGTGAATCTACTCTAAGTCTTTTACATACGTAACATCGTTGCCTAACAGAATGAGTATAATGAATAATATGAAACTTAGCGTATTTATAAAAAACTTTATCAACTTTTTCTAATCCAGCCCATATTTTATCGACAGTAGGTTGTAAATTTATTTTAAACAATAAAAAAAAACCTATTATTAATCGGACGGGTAAATATAAAATTTGTCCGAATGCTTCTACCAAATAATAAAAAATACAACCTTTTAGATTCGTTAAAAAATAAATACCGCAACTCATATAACTAGCTAAAAATATAAATATAAACTCTAACAATTTACCGATATCTGATACACCTAATTCAAGACCTTCACCTAATCCGTTAAACTCATCACCAATACCTCCAAAGATATCATCAAATCCATTTTTAATTTCTGCAAATCGACCTTTAATTTGATCGCCAATAGTAGGAAGTTTCTGGAAGAAATCTATCATAGGTTGAAATGGTCCAATAAATGCCTTAGCAATATCATCGCCTATTCCCATTTCTAAAAGTTTCTTGTTATATTACTCTTCCAATTTTATTAAGAAGAGAGAACCATAGGTTCTTCTTATAAAATTCATATTTTCTGTTATAGTATAATGGACATTCTCTACTACAGTAATTATTGTAAACATTGCCAAAAGATATTACAAACTTTAGTAAAAGGAAATATGAAGGACAAAATAAATTTTATATGCATCGATAAGAGAACCGTGGATCCTAAAAGCGGGCAGATATTTGTTTTATTAGAATCCGGTGCTAAAGTGGTTCTCCCTCCTAATATTCATAGTGTTCCTTCTCTTTTGTTAATTAATAAACAATACAAAGTAATAATGGGTGACGAAATAATTCAACATTTCCATCCTCAGATGAAAGAAATGGTGAATCAGGCTGTAGGTAGCGCTGGTGAACCCATAGGATTCCCTTTAGGAATGTCTTCTGGTGGAACAAATATAGTTTCAGAACAATTTACCTCATATAGCGCAACACCCGAAGAATTAAGTGCAAAAGGTATGGGTGGAAGGAGAGAGATGTATAATTATGTTTCAGCTTCCGATGATATTAAGCTAATACCTACACCTCCTGATACGTATCGTCCTGATAAACTATCTAACAGTGTAACAATAGATACTTTACAACAACAACGTATGGATGAAGTATCAGCGATTTCACCAAAACAACCATTTATATAAGGTATAAAACATATAAAAATATGGTCCGTTATAAATATACCGAACAATGACAGATAAATCAACCATATTAAAAGGGTTTAATACACATTTTTTCGATTTCTTAGATGATGTGGCAAGTATCATTGACGATAATGATGAGATTTTAACATCTAAAACATTTTTTGAAACAGTTAAGAAAGCGAACCCTACATTGATCATTAAATGTTGGAATTTATATGTTTATCAACCTTATAAAGAGGTGATTGATAATGGTAACCTTCAATACTTTTTAGAAAAAGATTATAATAATGATATATCTGTCCTAGCAAATTCGGGTGAAATAATGAACAGCATTGACAAAATACGTTCTCCGATAAAGAGTATGAGCGAAATAAACCAACAACACTGTATGAAATATATTCAAAATTTATCAAAATTATCTACGCTTTATATCGGATGAAGATGAGGAGGTTTTCTGGCTATAATATATATTAAAATTGTAATATATATTATGGAACAAAAAGATGATGAAAATAATGAACAACCAATTATAGAAGAAAAGGAAGTATTAGAAGAATCATCTCAGGAGATGTTGCCTAGCGAAAAAGAGATTATTACTGAATCGTTAGAACAACGACCTGATGAATCCCCTAATCAATCCTCCGTAAATTTAGAATTCGGCGATATTATTGAAATTATTGCGCCTACTCACCCTGAAATTGATGAGACAGCTGCTATCATCACTTATATTGATAATCAACAAATAAAATTAGTAAATGTTAGTAATTTCCAACATTTTAAATTAACTATTAATGAAGATGGGACATTTACCGACGAATCCATCATTCAAATCAATATTTTAAGTCGTAGTAAAGAAAAGGGCTATGCACGTCAAAACGGACTATTACCTCGTACTTGGATCGATATTCATTTTGGAGGGGATATTCCAGCAATCATCACAGGTGAAGTTACTAATTTAGAAGGTGATATGATTGAAGTAACTACTTTCCCTGAATTGCGTACTATTTATATTAATTTTGGCTATAAAGGAATTCCGGAAAATATTCCTATTGATCAAATTCTCATACGACAAAAGCCGGCTTCGGTAACCGTGGCCACCTTGGCAATGTTACGTGGTGTAGCGGACCCAACATCGGTTTTAGAAGAGGGAGAAGTTAGTCAAGAAGCCTCTATAGAATATACCGAATCTGGCGAATCCATCATTAGTATGCCGAAGGATATGGCTCCAGAGCGTAATATACGTGATCAATTGCACGATTTGTATATGGAAGCATCGAACGAAATAGTTTTTGGTGAAAAATTAGGGGAAATTTATCAGTTGGTAGAAATACCAGAGGAGAACCAACGTTTTGGTATCGATGTTCAAGTTAATGATATGATGGACGAATTGTTATCTACAATTCCTAACAATCAACGTACAAAAAGTGTACTAGATAACATACATTTGTTGATTGAGCGATACAAACAATTGCGATTAATGTTCTCCAAGTTTGATAAAAATGATAATGCGTATGATGTAAAAATGTTTGGTGCAGCACATAAACCTTTGGTAGAACATTTGGTACGTATGGATTGCAAACTTCGGTGGTTATTACCTGTAGTGGTAAACCGTAAACGTCTTTATGATATTGGAATCACATTAGACAACAACGAGACTGTTATGGAAAATATAGGGTCATCGTTACGTCAATTAGAGAAAAAACAGTTGGATTATTACAAAGCGAATTCGTCCGATCCCTTGTTACAATATAATGCGTTATGTGGAGATATTCAAGACCAATTAACACCATTTGTAGAGCCATTTGCACCGGAGACCTATTTAAGTACACTATCGGTAGCATCCAATTTAGATAGTATTGTGTCAAACTTGGAAGACTTTTATAGTACTGTATTTGCACAAGCCAGTGTTGCGAAAAGACAATATATTATTCAACGTTATAACCTGGGGTTCTCGGGACTCGAAGATCAAACCACCAAAACCAACAAAACGATTTTTTTAAGAAAACAAATCACCCCGAATGATTCAATGACAATGCGTTCTCTATTAATGATGCCAGAACCAGTCATACGGTTCTCTGCAGTAGACCTGCCTGGTACTAATATCATAGAACGTGCAAATCTGAGTCATCAACATTTTATGCTTTACCGGTTTTTACAACGTCGATTGGAAATTCAGCCTCATACAGTAAACGATTTGACACGTGAAATGAACTATGAAAAAATGGAAAAAGATGCAAATAAAAGTGTTTTTTCCGATGTTCACGAGTTCTTTCTTGGAGAACAAATCATGGAGGAAGACAAATACAACAAGTTTTTAGAAGTCATTATCCCGAAAACCCGGTTTTTAATCCGCTTGATACGTAAATACTTGAATGATAAATTGTCATTTTTAGATGTAGTTAAGCAGTTGGAACCCTTTACAGTTTATTCGTCTGATATAACCTACAAACAATATTTGGAAATTCGATATGTGATGAAGGCTCGTATTGAAGAATTAAAACAAGAAATAGAAAAACGTTCGGGGGAATATAGCGCATTAAGAAATGCAAAGTTCTCTACAATGCCTTTACCGGATCCTCTATTGCGTTTAGTTTCGGAGAACAAACAATATTCCGAATCGTTTTTTAAAGCTTACGAATTCTTAGATAAGACCAAAGAAAAAAAGCGTGTTCCTTTCTCTATTGCTGAAGAATTAACCAATATGAACAGTATCGACAATGGTAGTTTGTATACCAACATTATTACCTCGATAATGATCTCTTTAATGACACCGAATCAACTAATGGATGTTCTCGCAGAACCTAAGTTGGATGATCTTTCCGAAAATGAAAAAATAAAGGGTACGGATTGTTCACGTAAGTATTTGGCAAAACGGTATACATCAGTAAAAGAGATGCAAAAGGAGAACACCCAAGACGATATTTATTTTGAAAAGGAATTGGATGATACGCCCTATTCTATTATGAAAAAATACGACAAACAACAAAAGGAGATGTTACCTGATTTATTTATAGAATTTTTACAGCAAAGTTTGATAGATAAACACGATTGTCCGAAAGATCAGTCCGCGGATTTCGCTGAAACCTTGATTGCTGGTAAGAAAAAGGTGAAAGATGGAGATTATGCCTTGTTAGAATTAAGACCTACTTTACCTGCTGACGTAGATGAAAAAGACTTGTCAGAAAAAGAGAAGGAAGCAGTTGAAATAGAATCCGATATTCGTAAAAGAACACAATATTACCGACGTATGAAAGGAAATTGGGTAAAAGACAGCGATATTGATGAGGAATCTTTTTTAGATACAAGTTCTCTTTTCTGTAATGTAACCGAAGGATGTTATAAAAATAAAAACAGCTCTGTTTGTGAAAACAAGGACGAAACCACTGAACGTATGAAACAATTGGTACGTAAGAAAATGTTAGACGAATTTGATAAACGTTACTCGATCAATGTAGAGGAATTAGAAAAGGAATTGGAAAAAAATATTAACTATCATTTAAAACATTTAAAAAAACAATACGATTTGCGCGATATTCAGCTGATGAAGGCTTCGCGTTTGGCCCACTCACTGGGAGAACTAGCTTCACAAAGTGAAATATTAAGTTCTCCCTATTTGAAATGGCGTGATCTTATTTTAGGTCAAGAAGACTTTTCTAAAAAACAAGCAGATATTTGTAAATTTGTTCTCGAATATTGCCGTGATCCGCTGACTGAACAACAGAACGAAGATGCCAACTGGAAATATTGCAAAGAATCTAATGCCAAATTGTTTCCCTTTTCCCTTTATTTGCTGGCCCGAGCCTTTGTTTTGGGGACGGATTATATCCAAAAAATAGCAGAAGTATGTGCAAAATATGGTATTATTAGTGATGACGGTGATGCCATAGTGGATAAACATAGCGGATTTGTCTTACGTAAAATAGATTTTAGTGCTGAAGAGGGGTTTGACGAAGCAGGATTCCGTATTACATCAAATGCTATTATGGAAGAAGAATTAGGGGCTATTATACAGGAAAACGAAAAGAAGATATCTGAGAAACGTGTATTTGAAAGTGAGACCGCTGAAACGGTGTTCAATGTGTTGAACACATTATGTAGAAATTTGGATTTGCCCTTGGCATCTGTAGAGAACTTTGTAATGACACATTCAGTGGAGTTGTTTAATAAGATCATTTATACGGAAGAATCTTATCAAAAGAAATCGGACAAACAATTGAAAGAGAAAGGAAAGGCACTACAACCTTATAAAAACTATCGAGATGAAACACGCCTGACGATTATTGCTTGTAACTTATTAATTGCTGTACAAATTGCTATACCCTCTATTCAAAGTAAGAGAACGTTTCCAGGTTGCGTTAGATCCTTCAGCGGATTTCCATTGTCGGCAGGAGTAGAAGATATTACTGGCATACAATATTTGGCGTGTATTTTACATAAAACTACTTCATCGATTGCTATCTGGGAATCGATTAAAAAATACAAACCCGAAGTTCTCGTGAAACGTATGAAAGACATATTTGATAATTTTATTATGAAACGTAGTGATATAATGGAGATGTACGTTAAAAAGCGCGAATATATGAGTTTACATCCTGAAACAGTAGCACCACAAGAGCACAGTATCCAAAAATGGCGGCATTTTTTGCCTCCTGTCGTACCCTTTTCTTTACCTAAAACATTACAAAGCGTTTCCACAGACTTTGAAGAGGACTTGAAAGCATTGATGCGTAAGGGTAGTAAACAACAGACGGAATCAATCAATGTAATAAAAAGCAAATTGTTGTTTTTTGGGTACGGGATTATTGAAGCTATCCAACAAATTGTAGAACGTAAAGATACTATTTTAAAAACATCGGGTAATTTGCCATTCTTAGAGAACGCGTGTTGCAACGAATCTTTGGAATTAACGAATCCTCTGCAATACTTTTATAGAGAGAACGAACGTATCTTAGATTACATACGTAACTCTATGGCATTGTCTAAATTGTTGAATATGGCAAAGGATACAGCAAAAGCACCGATGCTCTTTCATAATAGTTTTACAGGTATACGTCACTCAACTATTTATTCGAATAATCTTGATGATATAGAACTTATTTATTCGGCCGTTATTTATTACTGTAATTTTGATAAAAATTTACCTATTCCAGAGAAATACAAAGCGATTTGTAACGAGGTTCCTGCGGGTTATCAATCCTACTGGTCGATTCAAGAAAAAATCGAATTCTTAAAAACCAATGCGGTTCAGTATAGACTAGACAATTTGTTACATTTAATGAATTTGGTTAACCGGGAGAACATCGTAGAGATCGACTATGGTACGAAATTTACCAGGATAAACGTGGTAAAGGAGATGATAGAACAGTTGGATATGGAAGATTCAAAAATTGTAGATGAACCCTTACGTAACTTGATGTTTCAATTGTTAGAGGCCCATAAACCGAAAACAATGGCCTATGAGATTACGAATGAAGTAAATAACTTACAGAATTACTTGATAAAAGCTAACAAAGATATGTACCGTGAAATAATGGATTTCTTTGGGCGTTATGGTAATCTATCGGATAGTAAGTATTCGAAATTGCACGATTTTTTAAAGAACATTTGCACGTGGAAATTAGACAAACCAATGAAGGAAACACGATTGTATTATGATTCCGGTCTTTATACCGTTTCACAATATATACAAAATGCGGTACAAGCAATGTGTAAAACATATCCGAACATACTTCTGAATGATCTGGGATTTTATAAAAAAATACCGAAACACTGGGGGTTCTCTGACAAACATAATTCTGTATTATTACAAGTGATTCATAAATATTATGATAAATTAGAGGAATTTAAAGAAGACAAGGTTCTCTATCGACTCTTGCAAGAAGTAGGTCGCAATCTCGAAAGTTTAAATCGTTTTTTACAAAATTTACCGGTTCATACTGAGATGGTGAAAGATGTAGGTGAAGGAATAGAAGGTGAACGTATCAGGCAATTTTATCATTTAATGGATAAACCGACTATTTATATGCTTTATTCCTATTGCTTTTACTCGGTTCTCTACGAATATATTCACTGCACCAATGATGCGGATTTATTACGTGCGGATGTAGAATCAGTTAAGAAAACAAAACGTAGAGAACTTAGTGAATTAGGTGATGTAACATTGCAAATAAGTGGTCAATTAGAGAACTTGGAAGACTCGGAAGACGATTTGAATGAAGTAGATATCAAATTAGGTAATACTGAGGAGTTAAAGAGACGTGTTGCAGAATTATTGTTATGCTTTTTGGAGATAGAAGAGGAGAACAAGAAAACATTGGATCTAACCTATGAAGATATTTTACGTAAAACTAGACGTAATAAGGATATGGAACGTACGAGTGTGGTAGAGCGATTAGGTAGAATGAGTATCGAGCAGCGCAAAGGTGAGGATATGTTAAAGAAATATCGTTTAGAACATTGGAATGTAGGACAACAAAAAGGATTGTACGAATACGACGGTAATGTGTTTGACCGCGAATTAGAACAATTTTTGATGGGTGGAGAAGATGAAGTGGTTGTTCCGGAGAACTTGGACGCCGAACAATTAGATGCGATTGATGCGAATAATCAACAAGGGGAAGAAGCAGTAGATTATGCACGTGGAAATATTGTTTTAGGGGATATCAACATTGGGGATGATAGACGGGATGGAGATTACTATTACGATGATACTGAAATGGGGGATTTCGATGGCGATACGTAAAAATTATTTATTTTGATATTATAACATCAAAATGAACTTAAAGATATTTATAAGACAACATAGATTGCATTTTTCTATCATATTGTTTGTGGTATTATTCACAATCATACATCTTATGAAACCAGGACTTATGTATAATAAAGATGGTAGTTATCGTAAATTTGGGGTGGGTGTACGTGATAAAACTGTAATAAGTATCTGGATAGTAGCAATCGTGTTGGCTGTACTTTGTTATGTTGCAGTAGGAGCCTACGGTTATCATACAGTATAAGACCGTTGCAGGGAACCTACGGTTCCCCTGCGACCCCTCCCTCAATTTAAGGGATAATTAGCCAAGTAAAGGGATAATTAGCCAAGTAAGGGGATAATTAGCAAAGTAAAGGGAGGGGTCGCAGGGGAACCGTAGGTTCCCTGCTTAATAATGGTTCCATTAATTATACTGTGTCTCTACTTTTATATTTTTTTCAGTAAAAATATATAATGGATCAGGCACCACGACTTATAGAGAACTCTGCCAAAAATTATTTATTACAAACGTTGCAAAAATGCCACCAAAATAGAACAACCATCTATCATTACGCTTTTAATTTAGGTATTTTAGTTATTTTCGGTGGTATTGTTCTTATGATTCTTTATAATTCTTATAAAAACAAATTAACACCGTATGAAGCAGAACAAAAGATGCTAAGAGATCAATATTACGTATTATCTAAAATAAAATGGTACCAGGAAGATCGTAAGAATACTCAAGAATCACACTCAACTTCTATTACAAATTTACCTTACGTATAATATATGAAAAAGGTATTATTATTGGGTTCAAGCAATATTAGTAGATACAAGAATTGTAAAATTAATAATTATACTGTTATAAATAAGGGAATTTCCTCATTATTAACTAACGAAATGTTCTCTATTTCATACAAAAAAAAGGTTTTCACCAAGGAAAAATATGATTCTATCATTTTATATTGTGGTTCCAATGACTTAATAAAAGGTATTACGCCCCATACAGTGTTAGAGAATATTAATAACTTTATAACGGATATAAAGAAATTTTACCCAGAAAGTAAGATTATTATTATTTCCATATTGATTTCACCTAACAATCGCAGATTAAATTTAATAAATGATATAAATTTTGTCAATACACACTTAAAAAAAATATCTGGAGTACAAATTTTGAACGTAAATAGAGAACTTTCAAATGCAAAATATTATGAGACAGATGGTATACACCTCAATGATTTAGCTTATGAAAAAATAAACGGATTATTAGAGGAAAAAATGTAATAGGATTATATCTATGGATCTTATTAAAGAAAAAAGAGAAACAATTATAAAAGATAATAATACTGCACAAGAACGTTTGAATGGTATATTAGAGAACCTACCAAAGAGTTCGGAAGTTCTCGAAATAACTGAACAAAACTTGTTACACGGTGATGTAGATTTTTCGGTTCTCCAAGAGTTGGGTATGGGTAACATTACTACAATTATTTTAAGTGAAGGAGAAGTTACCTCGATAACCGGACTGCCAACTAACTTAAAAAAATTGGAATGTTCACACAATTTATTAACTGTAATAGAGAACCTACCTACGACTTTAGAGAACCTGAATATTTCTTTTAATTACTTAGAATCAATCGATATTGGTGCTCTAGAGGTTCTCCAAGTCTTGAATATTTCTCACAATCGTATTGAAAAAATAACAAATATTCCTAAAACATTAACAGAATTATTGATAAATGACAATCAATTTGGTTCTCTCGACTTGAAAGAATTGACAAATTTAAAAACTTTACATATTTCTAACAATCCAATTACATTAATAGAGAACCTGCCCGAAGGAATTGTTGATTTTACTATGGAAAATACATCCAATATAGAGTTCCGTAATTCGGATCTAGGTTCTCTATCCACCGAAGAAGAACAACAATCAAGAAAAGAAAAAGAAGAAGAAGATAAACAACAATTCACCTATGATGAAGCTCTTTCCGAATTTTTCCGATTAAAAAACGAGTATGAAACGAAACTTAGAAAGATGAAACGAGACGCTTACCGTAAAGCTCCTACGAAAAAGATGGGTAGACAACTCGTATTGTCAGTGAAACCCCAGTGTATTAAATGCAAACGTCCAGTAGGAACATTATTTAGTGATCGTGTTGATAATAAATATACGATATTATGTGGCGATAAAGAGAACCCGTGCAAATTAAATGTGCAAATTTTTAATGGAGGGAACGAACAAGTGATGTATACATTGGAATTGTTTGGTGAAGAACTAGAAACTATTAAAGAAAAGATTATTCGACAAAAATTAGATACTATTTTTAATTATGTTTCAGAAGAGAAGTCTGTCGCAATGTTTAAGAAAGAGTTGGAAATGTACAACAGCTATAGTAGCATTTATAAAGAAATGTTGGATCTTTATGTAGAACAATACCACGATCCTCATAAGAAAGAACAGATTATCAAGAAGAATGAGAACATTTTTCTTTTAAATGAAAAAGTAAAAGAGTTGTTAGAAGAATATAAAAAGACAGAGAACCCTGAACTTCTCCGAATAGCTGTTCGTATGCAAATCAAAGAAATTTACCCCGAGATACGTAATAGACGTATGTTGGAGAACCAAGTTGTGGAATTAGATAAGGAAATGGTAGGACAAAAAGAGATAATATCTATTTTTAAATATCCTGTTGAAATTACTGCAATCATTAATAATTCGGGGGAAAAACCGCGGGTAATCAAATATGAACTCTAGAGCAGGGCCCTGCTAGGTACATCCATTATAATTTGTTATTCCATCCCATACTACATTATTACTATTAGCCCAAGTTCTTTTACTGCATATTGAACTACCATTTGTTGTCCAAGCTGTTGCAGTAAAATCAATTTTTCCATCACTGTAACCTGATGGTTTGTTAGTCTCGTATGTACCATCTCCACGATTTAAAGCTCCAGAATTAGGTACAACACATTTTCCAGTACTATCAGACTGCCAATAGTCTGGACAAGGTGAATAAGAAGGTGGGAATGTATTACCTGCCGAATTTCTGTTATAAACCATTTTTATTCCAATATAAGTAAGTATAAGTATAAGCAACATTATCGCAACGGATAAAACAATAATATAGAAAATATCCATTTTATATATTATGTTGCTAGTATTTTTTAGAAGTAAGATTTATTCTCCGTCTATGCGAAGCGAGAGACTAAACTCCGCCCCCAACTACTAAGTTCGAAGGTAGCTTTGCTGCCGGAGAACTTTGGAACTACACTGCTCCCCTAAAAGGTGTTAAGGAGGGGTCAGAGGGGAACCTTGGTTCCCTTCACTAAATAATTTAGTATTATATATCATATTAACAATGTCAGGTAATTTTTTAACATTAGATAATGGACGTTTTACAGAACCACCAGGTGATCTAAAACGGCGATTCTCCATAGATAGCCAGTTCGGGCTATCGACGGAGAATGCATATAATCAAAAAATATTAGATGCAGGGCGCTACAATGGACGTGTTAACATTGTTGAACCTGAGAACCCTGATATTGTTTTCAAAATGCAAGAACGTTTAGCTATAAAAAATAAATCGTCAGAATACCGCGACGCTTTGGCTGGAATATGGGAAGACAATATTTTATCCAAAGTTTATTTTTCTGCTGAGAATGTACAAATTTTACAAAATGGACTTAGAGCTGGTGTATATGAAATGTCGAACAAGGAGTTCATTGTTGGTCCTCAGAACGTAGATACGCTGAAAATCGTGATGCGTAGTATTTATTTACAGTTTGCTGAGCATCGTGAAGAAGATATCAAAGGTCAAGTTGAACGTTTGAACCGTTTAGTGTTAAATTATTGTATTCCGACTGTATTTAGCGAGGCAGTAGGTTACCAAAAATACCGTTTGGATCAATCGACATTGATTGTGCCATTGTCTTTACCTCAACACCATGATCGTCAGTATAAACAATTGCAATTAAAACGGTGGTTTTAGAGATTTAGATTTCATCATCCGTCGATTTCATCCTTTCCGAATCGGCAACTATGGTTGCCGATTCTAGGAAAGGATCTATGTTTCGAGAAGCTGCTTCGCAGCGTATCGAAACGTCCACCGATCTTCGATCGGTTACATCTAAGGATGATCTAGGTTTTGCACCGCCTAGCGGCTTTGCAAAACCTTCATTTGTCCTCTTTTTTTTGTTTTACGTTTCCTTTGTCCTTTCTTTTTTGTTTTACGTTTCCGTCCTTGTTTGAACTTAGATTTTTTACCACCGAATGCTTTAATAATATCAATAATACCATTACTATCATTACTATCATTACTATCATAGATTATTTTTTGTGAGTCAGAACTATTATCAACAACAAACAATCGTTCAATAGGATAATTTGCAGTACGATTAATAATAGATATTAGCTTGTTTTTAATTACTTCTATCTTTTTATCTAGATTGTAAATATTAGGGAACCTTGGCGCATTAAGCGATTGTCTACTCAAAAAATCCTTTGAAGATAATTTAAAACGAGATAAAGATAATTTAAAACGAGATAAAATTCTTCTTTTTAATACTTCTTTTTTTACTAGTGAATAAATTAAATAAACATCATAACACTTTACTATTTCTGTTGTAAAAAAATTTTCAAATATCCAATTTATATCATTTTCCCCAGTTACTTCAATTGATATATTTTTTTTTTCTTCAATATATTTTTTTAAAAGGTTGTCATTCAAATCATAACAAGTAATTCTCGTCGTTATTTCCAAAGGATCTGAACAATATTTTTCGCCTTCTTGAAAGCTTGGCAAAGTCTGCGGCGGAGAAACAACAGAATCATATGCCTTTTTAAATTTTTCCGAGATACAACTTAGATATTGGACCTCATCAAACGCCTCCTCTTTCGCTCCTTGCATTATCCCGCTCTCCTCCCGGTCTTTTTTTTCTAATATAGCCATGATCCTTTCTATACAAGTTGGATTTTCTGTTAATATTTTTTTGACCTCTCTTATATACTCTGGATTTTTTTCGATTATATCATCGATTGAAATCTGGTAAAGAACATTATTATCATCTAACGCCTCCGCTATCGCTCCCGGCGTTATCCCAGTCTCCTCCCGAGCAGGCTCGTACGTCGACTGGTCTACTTGTCCTGTTTCAAAAGGATAACGTAATAATTTTTTTTGATCTATTCTTAATGATTCAAAAACAGTGTTTTCTAATGTACTTTTACCCGCACCAGTTGGTCCTGCTTTAATAATTAATAGTGGACGTATTGTTGGACAAGGTTGAGTACCCTCCATAAAAAATATTATTCTTATTATATTGTTACATTTATAATTGAAGATTTATAAAATTGGAGGTTTTTCGGAGCCGTCAGGAACCTTCGGTTCCAACTTAGACCGATCAAAGATCGGTCTTGAGCGAAGCGGCATAGAAAAACCTAGATCTTCCCTAGATGTAACCGATCGAAGATCGGTGAAATCGACGGAAGATGAAATAAGATATTTTACTACAGGTTCCCTATTTTTTAACTTTCATCGTTTTCTTCTTATCAATCCCAGTAGATTTACCTGATTGAATTGTTTCGCGTTTTTTCTTATAGGTATCGTACGCGGATTCCAACGTTCCTAATTCGCCCAACCACATTGTCTCCAATGTTGTTGCTCTCAAAGTCGCAAGTTCTGCTTCCGTATCCGCCTTCTCCTTCATAATATTCGCCACATTTTCCTCTGTTACCGAGTCCATAGGCATCTTGATCAAGTATTTAAAATCGTCATCGATCGTCGCAAAATTCATACTCGTTAATAAATCGGTTACTTGTTGCGCAGTCTTCTTACGCAAATCAATCGTTCCTTTCAACGTTTCTTGAATATATCGAGCTCGGTTCGACAATTTCACGAGCTTTTGTGACATTGCCTCGACCAAATAGTCCTTACGCTTCTGATAGAGCCCCATTCGCACACCATAAAAGTCGTCAATGATCTCTTCGACCGACCCATATTTATGAAGCTTGCATTCCGAGTTGAACATATGCATATTTGTAGTACTTACAGTGGTAAATAATTTCAATGTTTTCATTAATCCATTGCAACCGTTGGCATCGACGGTGGCTTCCAGCTCCTCCAATTTGTCTTTGGGGAATACTACTGTAAAATCTACCGTAACTTCCGTCGATACAGAGGTGAAGTCTTTGATAGTAGGACTAACCTTTTTACCTGTTTTGTCCATACCACCGTCCAACAACCCTTCCAAGAAAGTCGTATACGGCATTGTCCACGTCCCGACAGGAAGCTCGGTAATACGAATCTTATCATCACCTATTTTTTCATACTTTCCCTTGATCAAATACTTGTTATCACACATTTTGATCACCTCACCTTGGAACCCTTCGTAATAAGGGACGAATTCCATTGCATTCAAATGGTTTTGCAATTTGTTACGCAAATATTGAATCAACTGTTTCGGATTATAAGGTTCAATGTTGCACGAGAATCCTGTGCCAATACCTGAAATACCATTGACAAGGGCAAATGGCAAGATAGGGACATAGTATTCGGGTTCTACCATTGTTCCATCGTCATTCAGATAAGACAACACAGCATCATCCGCCTCAGGAAACAATGAACGTGTCAATGTATTTAGCATTGTAAAGATATATCTCTCCGATGCACTATCTTGACCACCCTGAAGACGGGTACCAAATTGCCCATTAGGTTCTAACAAATTGATGTTGTTAGATCCTACATAGTTTTGCGCCATATTGACAATCGCACCATTCAAACTTGCTTCACCGTGATGATACGCCGAATGTTCCGAAACATATCCGGAAAACTGTGCGACTTTGATTTCACTGGTGAGTCGGCGTTTGAATGCACTGAACAATATTTTACGGAGCGATATCTTGAGACCGTCTACCATATTCGGAATTGATCGCGCACAATCATACGTACTAAAATGAATCATCTCTTTGTCAATAAACTGTTCGTACTGGACTTGTGGACTACTTGTGTCCAAATAAGCATTCTTGTCATAGTTTTCGAGCCAAGTCTTACGATCATCCGGGCGCTTTTTATTGAATACTTTGTCAATCGTGTCATCACTGACTTGACCAGTATAAACGAAATCCACGATTTTTTTGTTAGCGAAATAATCTTTGAATTCAGCAGCGGTTGACGTACCCAACCCTTTGAAATATTTGATAGTCCATCCTTTGGACTCATTCGTACCCTGTGCTTCTTTCCAGTTCAAATACTCACCATCATTGTAAAACAACTGGACTTGTGCACCTTTCTTGGCCCGTAGAATGGGGGTATTCATAAAGGATAGAAATCCAGGAATATGAATCAGCGATGCCCATTCGCTATGAAACAGATTGATACAGAGACCTTTGATATGAGATCCGTCCAAATCTTGATCTGTCATAAACATAATTTTTCCATACCGTAAATGCTTATGAACATCTGCAATTGAATCATACGTTTTACCTGTCTCTAGACCCAGGATCTTTTTCAAATCACTAATCTCCTTGTTTTCTGCGATCCGCTTAATGACTTCACCACGCACGTTCAATAGTTTGCCTTTCAAAGGATAAATACCCATTGTGTTACGGTCTGTGGATGAAAGTCCAGAGACAATACCGGAGAGCGCACTAAGTCCCTCACATAAAATAAGGATACAATCTTTGGATTGTGCGGTTCCACTATGGTTCGCATCAATGAAATTGGCAATACCACGAATTGATTTGGTCTTGGATCCGTCAGTTTTCTTTGCCAGTTTGTTTTCTTTGGCTTCGGTCAGCGAACACGCCAAATCCATCACCCCCATCTTCGCCACCTTCTCGATAAAAGCATCGGATACTTGGCACGAGGATCCGAATTTGGCGGACGGTGTGTTCATAAAATCCTTGGTCTGACTGTCAAACGATGGATTTTCTACATCACATCGTAGAAACAGAATCAACTGTTCCTTGATCGCTGAACTATTCACCTTGATCTTTTTCTTTTTCTCGATATAGTCGCACAATTTTCGCACGATTTGTCCGACAATATAATCGACGTGTTTTCCGCCCTTGAAAGTAGCGATGCCATTCACAAATGAAATTTGCACAAATTCGTGGGTAGGAGACATTGCCACCGCATATTCCCAGCGATCATCACTTTGTTCGTAAACGCGTTTGCACTCGTCCTTGGACCCAATATACAAATCAATGTATTGTTGGAAATTTTTCACAGGAATGGTGCTATCATTAAGACCCACCTTGATCTTCTTGATCGAGTGATCGGTTACCGCACCGATATCATAGACACGCTTTTTTAAGAGCGAGAGCATATCAGATGTTAGACCGTGGATACCTAAACGCTTGTAATCGGGTTTGAAGGTCACCTTGGTATACGGTTTGGTACTGGTCGAAACTTTGGTAATTGTTGGCGGGCAAATCTCGTCCAAGTTTCGTTTGAATTCCTGAACGTATTTGAGACCGCGTACGTGATCCACCGTTTCGACCTTGCCATATTCGGACCAAATCAACACCAATTTGAAACCAAAACCGTTCTTTCCACCCACAATCTTTTTTTCATCTTTGTTGTAATTGGTTGAAGTCCGTAAGTGACCAAAAATCATCTCCGGAATCCACAAATCGTATTCGGGATGTTTGGCAACATCAATACCATTACCATCATTGGACATTGTAATAGTACCATCGTCATTGATCGTGGTATCAATATAGGTAACGAATTTTTTTTCAATGTTTTTAGATTGGATCATACGAATAACGTGATCTCGGCAATTCACAATGCCTTCATCGAAGAGCTTGTAAAGACCGGGGATATACTCGATGTCTTTGAGAACAATTTTTTTATTTGCATCGTCAAATACCCACATTTGGGCATCCACATTTTCTACGGAACCAATGTAGGTGTCAGGATTATCCAGGATATGCTGTTTATCAGTTTTACGCTGATATTGCTGGGCAAGATCCTGATCTCCGGTCTTGGCCTTCACCTTGATGACCAACTTGTTAGTGAGAGGAGTGTTCGACGACATAATCAGTACTATAATAGTGTTCATTATGTTTAACTCTTTTATTAAAATCAATTTTTTGTAGGGTCCCCCCTATGCAATATAAATATTATCTATATAACCTACTGCCACCTCTGGTTCAAAAACAAAATATGTTCCACCATTATTAATCGTATAGCTAGTTCCATTCCAAGCCGTTCCATTGTATGTCCAACTCGCTGAACCATTTGCCGCTATTGTGATAATAATGGTATACCAAACTCCACCAGTTAATTGTGGTCCGGTAGAACTAGTCCAATTTGTAGCAGTAAAAGACCAAGGTGATGTAGTCGCTGTATTAGTATTTATGCCACTATAATAACCTGATCTTCCGTCTACTCGAAAAGTACTACCCCCCGCACCAGTAGAATCAGTACCGATGAAAACGTCTACCAAACCATTAGTTGGAGCCCACGCGTCAAATTTAATCGTTCGCCCCCGAAAGGTTGTAAACCCCGGTATGATTGATGATATATTTATGTAAGAAACACTATTAGCACTACCGTTGAATGATGGTGCCGGATTTCCAAATCCACTGTCGGATGTTAAAGTACCGCCGCTATAACTAGTCCAACCAGCGGTTGAAGATCCGTTGGTAATAAGTGTATAATTAAGAGTGGGAAATAAAAAATTGTTAGAAGCAACCATAACCTGTTGCCCAGATGATCTAAATGTTATTGTCATAGTTAATATATGTTCGTATATAATATATAATATTTTATACTACTTTTGCCAATGATAAATATGAATAATATCATAAATAAATGTAATAAATGTCCTGTAGGTTACAACAAATTGGTTACTAGTGGAAACGATCCAAGTATTACAAAGTCAAAACAATTACGTCAATTTGTGAATACCAACCGTCCGACACCTTTTTATCCGAATGCACACGGATTTTTAGACGATCGTGGTTTAACGTATGTGCCCTTTGTTAAAATATTGCCAGTTCGTGATAAAACATATATTCAAAACGATATAATTTTTCCTAGAGATAAGATCTATATAACTGCTATTCAACGTAATAGAGCATAATTTTATTCTTCATTGAGTTCTTCTTCTTTATGTTCTTCGTCATCTTCTTGTTGGGATCCTACGGATCCCTGACCACCTTTCATCTTTCTTACCTTCTTGGTGCCTTTACGTTTAACATATCCAAATTTCCCTTTTTTAGCAAAATAACCGTATTTTTCTAAACGTTTTTCTTTTTTAGCTGTGTAAAACTTCTTTTTAGATACAATGCGCCCGTATTTATTGACAATGAGGTTATCTACAGTAAGACCTCCAGGGGTTTTGTACGCTGTGCCATTCATCACTTGTTCACGAGAACCAAACAATTCTTTGAACTTTTTACCCTTTCCTGCTTTTACATCACCCAATTTTTTAATATAATAGAATCCGTCAAGTGCTCGATCCGGTCGTTTCATACCTATATATTATAGTTATGAAAAAATTATACGGATTACATTCTCAGTCGATAGCCCGTTAGGGCTATCTATGGAGAATCGCCGTTTTGCGCCACCTGGCGGTTCTGCAAAACGTCCAGATCGTATGTTCCATAAACTCCGCTCTAACAAGCTCTATTTATGGAACTATTTGTGGTGTTTTCGAGAATGGCGTCTATGCTTACGGGTACCTTCCTTTTTGATCACACCAAATTTACCCTTTTGTGCGAAAAACCCGGCCTTCTCTAGTCGGCGTTCTCGTTTGGCGGTCTTATGCTTCAAACGAGACACAATTCGTCCCCATTTATTCATCATTAAATCATTGGAACAAAGACCACCAGTGGTTTTATAAGCAGTACCATTTTTAACTTGCACACGAGAACCTATCAAATTAGGGTACCTTTTTCCGTGAACGTGAAACATATTATCTTTTTCTGAACGAGTATGGCGATGATGCATAGTATATATATATTCCTATAGAAAAACATTTATTTCTACTAAATCATTGTCCGTCGATAGCACTTTCAGTGCTATCTATGGACAATCTGGGTTTAGCTACGCAACCTTTGGTTGCTCTGCTAAACCCCCATCCTTAATTAGACAGTTACACTATTAGACACCGCTGACGTCAATGATGTACCTGACGCATTACTCGCTTTCACTGTAAATGTATATGTTCCAGCTGTTACTCCAGTTATTGTTATGGGACTACTAGTAGACGAACCAAAAAAACCACCTGTATTACTAAAGGCTGTATAATAAGTAGCACCTGTAACAACAGTAAAAGGAACAGTTACGGTTGAACCTGATTTACTGGCTGTTCCTATAGTAGGTGCGGACGGCGCGCCCGAACTATCACGAATATAAATTTCCACTCTTGCAGAGCGATTGAATCCTGTACGATTTTGACAGCAACCTATAACATCACCTGCCGAATAACTAGTAGAATCCGTTCCTATACCACCTGTAACATCATCAGAACCCATATTACCATATGGAAATAAACCTCCCCCATTTTCATTCCAACCAAACCCCCATCGGGATTTCCGATTACTCGTATAATTAAACCCGTAAAACCGCACATCTGTTTGACCACTAAAAATTGTAGTGCTCACCCCCCATCCAGGCCAAGTAATTGCATCTTGTATAAAATATCTTACTGATGAAATTTTAGTGAACCAATCGATTATTGTCATTGCTGTTGTTATACCACTTACTGTAGTCGTAACAGGACCATTTCCTGCATTGGTATAAAAGGTTCCTGAAGAAGTAAATCTGTTTTGCAACCATGACCAGCAACTGTAGCTTGTTAGATTGAGACTTCCCCCTACTGTTGTAATGTCCGGCCACAATGCCAACAAATCGGATGCTGGACTATAATTCATTGTATTGTATTTTGCGTCAGCGTCACCTCGAGTTGTATCTGTTTGATTTAATAAATTGTTGGTGGTCCAGTAATTCGCCGAATACTGAAAGGTAGTACCACGTGTAGCTTTCATCGCCATCATCCATCCACCACCATCTACCGCACGATCTAGTATGCAATATACCTGAGTGGCTCCTACCGTGGGCAGAGTAATCCAGTAGGTTCCATTGGTTGTAACACCTTGTGATGCCAAAAAGGTGGCTGACGGTGCCGCAGTTGCACTCGTTAAACCATCATAAGGGTTAACTACCGTAATATTTACACTATTCGATGACTGGTAATTGATGGCATTCACTGGGTAAAAAGTAAAAATATAAGGTGATGTAATTGTCATACCAGTGTAAGCTTGACTGATTGAATTGGTTCCAACAATTGTTGTTCCGCTACTTGGACTACCAGCCCCACCCGAATAAGTAATATAAACCCCACTGAATGTACCTGTACAAGCCAATGTAGTACCTGAACTAGTCGTACTCGAAGATGTTGGTGTGTTACAAGTTGCCCACGTAGACGTAGTAATAGTCGTTTGACAGTTTGAATTTGCTACATAATATCCATCCCCATTTTGGGTAATAAACCGATAAATATATTGTGTATTAGTTGTTAACCCTGTATCACTACTACCATTCGTAGCACTACTATACGTTGTGCCCACCGCCGTATAGTTCGCACCTGATTTGGTAGTATTAGCCAGATAAAGTGTGGTATAACCATTGTTCGTCCAGGTAATACCAATTGAATTTACACTGGAACTTGTCCCCGAGTAAGCCAGGTTAAGACCACTTACTGTTGCCAACGTATAAATAGATCCTGGCGTGGAACCATTATTAGGGTTTGTTATTACCGTAAAAGTAGTACTAATATTACCATCTTTTACAGGAGTAATGGTATACGTATATTGAGTATTATTCGTAAGAACCGTGGGATCTGTATAAGAAGAACCAGTTTGTCCTATGGCTGTAAATAAACCTTGTGAACCTCCCGAACGTGTGATATTAAATGATGTATGTGTTCCTGTAATAGACCCGATAACGATTTGTCCGGGCGTCGCTGGAATATTGAAGGATGCACTCGTAATTACACTAGTATTGGTAGGAGAAATCGTGATAGGTGAACTAGCAATGGATGAAATGGATGTTCCTTGACTATTCGTAGCTGTAATAGTAAACGTATATGGGGTATTTGCATCTAGTCCATTGACCGAAATAGGGGATGATGTTCCCGTAGAAGTTTTGTTTCCGGGACTACTAGTAACCGTATAGTTATTTATCGTAGCAGGACCCGTGGACGCTGTGAAAGTAACAGTTGCGACTGTATTACTAACCACGAATGCACTAATATTTGTCGGTGGAGTAGGTAAAGTGCTCACAGATAAACTGGTTGAAGCTGCGGATATAGTGTTATAATTTGTAGCTGTAATCGTAAACGAGTAAGTAGTATTTGATATAAGACCGGTGGCACTAATGGTTGTAGCAGGATAACTAGCAGTTCCATAAGAGATTCCACCAGAACTGATAGTATAAGTATTCCAACTAGCCGCACCTATTGGAGGAGTAAATGAAACAGTTGCACTATTAATAGTTACGGAAGTAGCAGAAAGACCAGAGGGTGGAAGCAATGAGGTATAAACAGTGACAGGGACAGATGTTGATGAACCAGAGGAATTTGTGGCCACAATGGCAAATGTGTAACTCGAATTGGCATTCAAATTTGGTATAGTATATCCTGACGAATTACCGTAACCGCTACCCGAGGTTAAACTATAACCAATACTTGCATTACCAGTTGGAGAAGAAAAACTGATAACAATAGTAGATAATGTTGCACTAACAACCGTTATATTCGTAGGTGCACTAGGTAATGTCGTAACATATAATATATTACTTGTTATTGATGTCCCGTTACTATTCGTAGCTGTAATAGTAAATGGATAAATCGTATTGGCAACTAGCCCTGTTAAATTAAATGTTGTTGCCGGATAGTTGATAGATCCGATCAATAGTCCTCCTGCATATAATGTAAAAATAGATCCATTTGTTACACCAACCGGTGCAGTGAAAGTAACAATGGCACCATTCGATGTAATCGTATTCGCTGATAAATTAGTAGGTTGTGTTGTTGCTGTTGTTAGGGTAAGAGTGGTCGATGTCGATGAGCCTGACACATTAGTCGCAATAATAGAAATAGAATAGGTAGTCAACGCCGTAAGACCACTAATAGTATATGTTGTCGGTGTTCCTGAACCTGTTCCCACAGATGAACTGTAAGTTGTCGAAGCAGAACCTGAACTTGGAGTAAAAGAAACAGTTACTGAATTGGTGGTTGAACTAATTTTTGTTAGGGATGTCGGTGCAGTTGGTAAAGTAGTGACAGATGCAGTCGATGAAGCAGTTGATGTTCCGAAATTATTGATAGTGGTTAGTGTAAAAGTATACGCAGTATTTGGAGACAATCCACCTACAAATATGGTAGTAGAAGGATAAGACGACGATCCGTAACTGACTGATCCAACATTCGCATTGTAAACGGTTCCATTGGACGCACCGGCCGGAGGTGTGATATTAATAACGGCAGAAATAGGTGTAATACTAGAAAATGTGGTGATCGTGGGAGCTAAAAGAGTACCGGAAAAATAAGGATGTGAAGTTGGTAGACTAGCTTGTAATCCCCATTTCCAAGCCAAATAACCTTCAATGGATTGACGCTGATTGCCTGTTAATACTGAATTATACATCAATATTTCACCAACATAACCTGACCAAGGTTGTCCACCTCCACCGCTAGTACCCAAATATAATCCTGTACAAGTGTTCGCAGTCCCATTCTTAGCTGTTAATGCAGTTCCATTGACGTAAGGTATGAGTCCACTAGATGTACCACTATTAGTCATTTCCATCAGACACATTGAACTAACTGAAGTACCTGGTACATCCGTACTAACATCGTTCCAACCTCCCCCAGATCCAACAAATGTTGCATATTGAGTTACTCCACTACCCGAACCAAAAAATAAATAGGCGTCGGGTACACCAGCTATAAGTCTACCATATCCGCCTACTGTGGTATATCCAACCGAAAATATCGTATATGGTGGGGCAGGAAACGTCATAGTCGTATTTTGCATAAATTTCGCACTCGTAAAATTTAACAATTGTAAACTATTATAAGTGGTTCCGGTTAAGGGTTGATTCGAACTCGTTGATTGTACAAAATTATACCCTGAACTCGAACGATCGTTCCATTGATACACATTACTACCGGTAGTGAGGACATTCGTATTCGCATCTAACCATAAGAACAATCCCGATATAGTTGTTGGATTGAATGTACTTATGCTACTAACATTGGTTGCTGTTGTGGTTGTGGCGGTTACTGTTGTCGAATAGGCCGATGTTCCTAATGGTCCGACTGCCGCAACCGATATAGTATAGGCTGTATTACTAGATAAATTACAAATCGTAATAGGAATACTTGCGCTATACCCATAAATACCGGTGGTCGTCTTGGCAATGTAACTTACGACCGTACCATTCAGTTGTGCAAAAGATATACTGATTGTCGCTGGTGTTGCCCCAGATACATAAGGACCGATCGGGACATTCGGAACAGAGAATGTTGTGGCAGGACCTACAATGGATGATATTGAAGTACCTTGGCTATTTGATGCAGTCATCGAGAAAGTATATGCGGTATTTGGTGAAAGACCCGTAGCAGCAATCGGAGCCGTCGTTCCCGTATAAGTATAATTACCGGGAGTCGATGTAACCGTATAATTCGTAATGGTTCCTGTTCCCAACGATTTATCGAACCACAAATTTAATACGGTATCACTTGCTATTCCAATTGTTATGTTATTAGGTGGTGATGGTAATGTAAATACGGTTTGAGCATTGGATGCTAATGAGGTACCCGCTGCATTAACGGCTTTGATATTAAACGAATAGCTCGTATTCGAGGAAAGACCGGAAACCAATAAAAAGGATGTCGGGTAGGATGCAGTTCCGTACGTAGTACCACCAGCAATCGCTATAAACGTGGTTCCAATGGCCGATCCATTCGGTGCCGTAAAAGTAAGAAGGGCAGTCGTAGCAGTTATAGACGAAGCCGATGCAATTGTAGGTGCGGATAATAGAGTTGCTACGATCAAGGAAGAACTTGGTGCGGATGTCTGTGTAACCGTTGTGACAGTGGGTGAAGTAGGAGATGCAGAATAATAAGGATGTGTGGTGGGGAGATTCGCCTGTATTCCCCATTTCCAAGCCAAATAACCTTCTACTTTTTGTCGATCAATTGTACTTAATACTCCTGCATAAACAATCGTTTCAGCAACATACCCTATTAAATTCGTAACTTTGTCCCAACGACCACCAATAAAAAATAAATTAGAATTCACATCATTAAATCCAGTTGTTGTAGTATTTGTGTAAGTCTGAGAACCACCATTTACATATTCGTTCCAACTGGTCGTATTACCTGTAATACCAAACAAACACGGAGTACTTAAATTAGCAACATTAATAGTTGAATTAAACGATGTTCCAGATGCAAAACTGCTAATGTAACGTGATGTTTGATAAATATCAAATGGGTCACCTATATTACTGTAACTTTTAGTAAAGGGAACACCCCATCCACCACCGCTGCAATAATAAGCAGTTATCACTGTTGCGCCATTTGTAAAACTACCTGTTGGTAAAGGAGCTTGTAACGTTGAACTATTAAAATAAATGGCGGGTTTTCCGTTAAAACCTGTCGCATTGTAGGTACAATTATTTAAATATGGTGTAGCGTTTCTACCATTTCCTGATTTGTCATTCCATTGAGCGATATTACTTCCACTATAACTAATAGTTGTCGAATCATTTGCATCAAACCATAATTTTAATCCTGATATACTAGTAACACTAAACGTATTGATTACAGTAGTTGTTGTAGAATTGATCGCGGTCAATGAGAACGAGTAATTTGTTCCGCTATTGAGTCCGCTTACTACGATTGGACTTGCTGTATTGGTTCCTGTATAGAGTCCACTCGCATCCGTAGCCCTATAATTTGACAACGTAGCATTACCTGAAATACCTGTAAACCCAAGATAAACAGTCGTAGCAGTTTGGTTTACCAATGTCAATGCAGTTGGTGGTAATGGTACGGTTGCTACATTCAGACTGGCCGATGCAGCGCTCGATCCGTATTGGTTCGTAGCCACCACTGTAAAAGCGTAAATCGTGTTAGGACTGAGACCATTGATATATATCGTTGTAGCCGGATAATTCGTAGCGCCGTATGGTGTTGACCCCACAAAAACCGTATAAGTGGTTCCGGTAGTTGCACCAGCGGGCGCGGTATAACCAATGATGGCCGAGGTGGTAGTGATAGAAGATGCTGTTCCAATGGTCGGTGCAGTCAATACTGATCCGACTGTAACCGTAGATGTTGTGAAACTGATAGAGGCAGATGCGACAGATGTACCATTACTATTTACCGATTGAATTGTCGCACTATAATTTGTGCTCACACCTAGTCCAGGTATCGTAATAGGAGAACCTAGCGAATAATATTTTAGACTATTTACAGTAACAATATAATACAACATTGTTCCCAATGGTGCTGTAAAACTGACGATTGCTGAAGTAGGTGTCGTGCTAACCAATATTAGATTCGTGGGTGGATTCGGGACGGAATTCGTGGTTACTGTGGCCGATGCGATTGAACTAGTAGATGTACCTGTGCTATTCGTGGCCTTTATCGTAAATGTATACGCAGTATTAGCATTAAGACCTGTTACAGTTATTGGACTACTTGTACCGTTTACGATAATGGCGCCTGGACTACTAGTCACCGCATAATTGGTTATTGAGGCCGAACCAGTAGATGGTGTAAATGCTAGAGATATTTGTGTATCACATAATACGGTTGCATTCAGATTGGTAGGTGGCAGTGGTAGGGTAGTAAGTGATACGGCATTGGACGCAGCGGACGTGCTATTCGTATTGGTCGCAGTCATCGTAAACGAATAGGTCGTATTCGGATTAAAACTCGCATCAATAACAGTTAGGGCCGGATAAGAAGCAGTACCATAAGTAATACCACCAGAAATCGCATTATAGGTAGTACCTGCACTCACGTTGACTGGAGCCGTAAAATTCATTGTAGCACTGACGGTCGTAACCAAACTGGTCGTATTGATAGTAGGAGGCGCTAGGACTGTAGTAGCAGTGATCAAACTAGTAGGAATCGATGTCCCGAAAGCATTGGTAGCTGTTAAATTCAATAAATATGCGGTATTCGAAGTTAGACCTGTTGCATTTATCGTGGTGGCAGGATAGGTAGCGGTTCCGTAAGTAGTTGCACCGTATACTAGAGCATAGGTGGTTCCTGCTGCTGCTCCCGTAGGTGCGGTAAACGTTACAATAATTGTTGAAACTGTCTTGCTTGTATTGGTTATCGGTGGCTGCAACAAAATACCGGTATTGGTTGGGGTCGAACTACCCCCACCCGCTCCAGTAGTAACAATCAATATATTATCAAAATAACTAATTGCGCCACCACCATCACCTTGTAAACCAAAATACGTACCATTGTTTGAAATAGTGTACGTTTGCGGTTGTAATACATTGTTCAGATACCAACTGGCTACTCCACTGCTACTAATCACGATTTTAGTGGAGTACCACGTTCCTGGTACAAATTGCGCTCCTCCCGAAGGACCGTTCCAACTTGTCCAACTTGGTGTAGATGCGAAACCACTACTCGCACCTCGACCTTCACTGCGAAACATTTGACCAGCACCACTACTATTACAAGCAAAGTAAAAATTACAAAGACTCCCCACATTTACATCATAGGTTATGGTGGTATTTAAGAAAGAATAACCTAGATTGTAATAACCGTAAGAAGCATTGTTACCACTAGCAGTAATAGACGGTGCTGGATTACCAATACTATTCGAAATAGTGCACGCATTCGCACCTAATGTCCAACCGGCCAAACTGGATCCGTCACTAGAAAACAAGCTTGCTGATCCTGTCGTAACATTTATACTGGATGAATCTGTCGAATAACCATTGTAATTAACCGCCACAATACTGATGGTATAGGTAGTAGATGAACCCAATCCAGTAATAATTATTGGACTACTTTTACTTGTTCCTTGATAACCATTGCTGGTACTGGCAATATATCCATTAACTATACCCGTAGGAGGTGTAAAACTAATAGTTGCACTGGAACCTGTCGTGTTTACTAGATTTAGATTGGTCGGAGGGCTCGGAAAAGAATTCGTAGTGACCGGATCAGAGGCAATTGATGTGACTGATGTTCCAGAAACATTGGTCGCAGTTGCTGTAAACGTATATGCTGTGTTGGCACTTAGCCCTGTTACTAATATTGGACTCGACGATCCTGTAGCAACAATATTTCCGGGTGAACTAGTAATAGAATATTGTGTAATAGGTGCAGTTCCTGTAGTGTTAGTAAATGATACACTAATATACGAATCACTAACGATGGTTCCAGTTAAGTTTGTCGGTGGATTTGGTAATGTGGTAACTATGATCGTACCGGCTGGACCAGTTCCTGCGCTGTTGCTAGAATATACATTTAGATTGTACACTGTATTGGTCAACAAATTCTCAATGACATAGGCCGAACTTGGTCCTGAGGATGTAATACCTCCACTATTAGGCACCGTGGTCAATGTATATCCCGTTATGGTTCCAGTCCCGCTGTTCGTAATACGAATTGTTATGGTAGTAATGGTTGCACTAACCAATGTTAGTACGGGTGCAGCAGGTACAGTGAATACAGTAATGATGGATGATGACCCCGACGAACCAGCAAACCCGTTACCCGTACCATAAAATCCAGCGGGATAATTCGCAACAATCCCCATATTATTGTTACTATTCGCAGTTAATCCCGTGATCGTATATGCAGTGGCAGTGCCCGATCCTGATCCAAAAGTAGAAGTATAGCTAGTGGCCAAAACACCGGCAGTGGATGCCGCTGTAAAATTCAAAATAGAACTGGTCGATGCTAGACTCGTTATCGCCAAATTCGTAGGTGGTTGGAACGCGGGAGAAATCCCCACATTGGTAAGAGAAATAGATGAATTGATCGATGTATTTACATAGGCAGCTGGACTTACGAAAAAGAATAGTGTATTATAGTTTCCTGCCGATGCAATTGTAAATGGCATACTAACATTCTTCCAGGTTGATGTACTATTTGCTAGGGTGGAGGATGTCGAATAACCACCAACAATGGCGGTCAATGATATATACGACGGATCCGTAGTTGCACGTGGTATGGTAGAGAAATTCAGGAAATAGTTTCCCGAAGCAGAAAAATACGCAGTTTGTGATAACACACAATAAGGCTGGGTCGGATAGGTACCGTTGATTTGAAAAACAAACGCTTGACTAGTACCACTAGGCATCGCTGCCGTAAAAAAGGTGTTGGATCCGTTCGCAATAGCAACTGCCCCGTTTGAATAATTAATGTTCCACCCCGGTATAGTAGTATAGTTGTATCCCGCGGATTTAGAAAACCCACTGTTCAAATAATAGGTGTAATTGTTGGTAGATACGACGGGATAACTGAAACTAGAATCAATGAGTGGTAGCGATGGAACCGATGCGGTATTTATCAAAAACGAATTGGTGCTTATGTAGATTCCGGATCCACTACTAATGCCCATATAACCACTGTTATTACTAAGAGAAATCAGCGTAGAATTACTCGATAATGTGATGATAGTAAAGGTCGCACCATAGTCGCTAGAATAATAAAGATTTGTTGTTGAATTATGGACATACACATACTGGCCTGTTGTATCACACAATATTCCAGCATAACTGGAAGACGGTAAATAGGTCGATGATATCTGTGTAAAAGTGCTCCCCGCATTGTTCGACAAATAACAGTATCCACCATTGTTACATACGTAAATATATTGGCCATCGACTGAAACTGCTATTCCACTAACATTCGACGACCCACCCGGAGAATAAATGGTGACACTGTTCGAAGATAAATTGTACGAATAGGCTTTTCCGGTACTGGTGGAGGTCATATAAGCAATTGTTCCCATCAAATTGCATTTAATCGCCGTCAGATTCGCTCCGACCGAAACAATGGTGGACCAAGTGATACCATAGTTTACACTATAATAGATTCCACCATTGGTCGCATCACAAGCGTATACATTGTTACCGAGAGAGGAGCAAGAGATTCCACTTATACTAGATCCAATAGTGACTGATGTAAACGATGTACCATAATTTGACGAATAATACAGTCGACCAATGTTATTACAAGCAACATACATATATTGTCCCGAATCACTGATAGCAGATTGACTCGCGTTGGCTTCTGTAACTATTTTTGTGAAGGTAGCCCCGTAAGTGGTTGAAACATAAATGCCGTTGCCGTAACATCCTAGACAAATATATTGACTTGAAGCACTAATTGCTGGTAAACTGGCACCGGAAGCCACGGTAATCAATGGTCCAGTATTCGTATATTGACCGAGTCCATTATTCGCATATCCCGCTGCATTACTTGTAATTGCTCCAATTAAATAATTCGTATTTGGGGTGAGTCCATTTAACGTATAAAGTGTACCAACGTTTGTAATAGTAATACCGGATGATGGTATTACGTATACAGTATTGGTTACAGAAGCACTTTGACCAAAATTTACAATATTTATTAATGCTGAATAAGATGAGTTTGTTATTAATTCATAAACTGGATATAATGGTGAGGTTAGCCCCACAATAACAGATGTAACTATCGATGTCCCATAGGTGTTTGTAGCTGTTAAATAAAAGTTGTATGATGTATTCGGTTGTAAATTTGTAGCAGTTATAGTTGTTGTTGGATAAGTAGCAGTTCCGTAAACAGTAGATCCATAATAAAGAGAATAGGTTGAACCAGTTGTAACTTTGGTCGGTTGATTAAAGTTTACTGTTAGTGTACCTGATGTTGAAGTGATAGATATAACGGTTGGTTGTATAGGAATACCGGTATTTGTTGTTACAAGTGAAAAGTTTCCACCACCACCTAATGTAAAATAATAACCAGTACCATTATAAATATTTGTTGAATTACCAGGTAAATTAAAAAAAACATATATATTATCTCCACCTCCATTCTCACCGAACACTATTCTTATGGGATAATAGGTATTCGCATTTAATGATATAGTACCGCTTCTTTGATTCATACCATGTGCTCCAGCATTATTAACAACACAATTACTAGTAGTATAACCAGATAAAGCAACTGCTCCTACCCATAAATAACTACAATCATCACTAGTAGTATAAAAAGTAAAAGTACCCGAATTATTTCCTGTAAAAAAGTATCCTAACCACAAAACCGAATATGAATCTGCTCCATTTACAGGTTGATTCTGTTGAGTAGCAGTGCCAATATCCGTAAAATCTACCGCACCTGATCCCGAAGACGTTTTTCCTGAAAGAGCCTGTAATGTAGCAGTATCCGTATAATTTACATTGTCATTCATATACCCAGCATATCTCCACCATTGCAATCCGTTTGTATACGGGATAAGGGTGGTAAATGATACGGAGGTAGATGCCACCGAAAAATAAGTAAGATTGTACGATACTACCGTAACAGTATATGTGGTGTTATTCGCTAGTCCTGTTATGGTGATAGGGCTGGTTGTTCCAGAACCTTGCGCACCATCATTCGTACTAGCAATGTAACCAGTGACTGTTCCTGAAGCAGGTGTGAAATTTATGGTCACACTAGAAGCTGTAATATTGGATGCCGTAATATTGGTAGGAGGTAGAACAATTACGTTACGACTATTTTTTGTGAGAGCCGAGTTGAAACTACCAATTGATGTTAACATTCTTATCCCCTTTATTTTATCAGAATATATATATTATTTGTTTTTAATGCAATTTAGTCCAAAAAATATTATGTATTATGCAGTTGGTGCAGTAACTATTATTATAGCCAGTTATTTGGTAACAAAATTTAAAAAAACACTGGAACCGAATGACGAATATGATATGATAAAAAAATACTTGTTAAATGATTCGCCACTCTACGGTCATAATCGTCCCAAACTATGGATTCATACTAAATACGAGATTAATTCACGAAAATGGAAGGATTTTTATTCGCGAAATACGGCGGATTTAAACCAACCTTACATTCATTTGACGATTAAAACGATTATCGATCATTGTGGGGATGATTTCAACATCTGCTTGATAGATGATGAAACATTTAGTAAATTGATTCCTTCTTGGGACATTGATTTAACTACCGTAGCAGAACCTATGCGGTCTCATTTCCGACAACTTGGACTCGCCCAGTTAATGTATTTTTATGGTGGTATGGTTGTACCGAATTCCTTTGTCTGTAGTCGTAACTTGAAAGATATATATGATGAAGCCGTATTATTGAACCAGCCGTTTGTTTGTGAAGCCTTTAATAATACTCTTAATAATCAACGGCAGAAGCGCAAACTAACCTTTATTCCTGATATGTACTTTATGGGAGCAAAACGGAATGATCCCGTGATGAAAGAACTTGTCGAATATTTAAAACAGTTGAACCGCAATCCTCATATTTCGAGTGAAACTGATTTTGTCGGCGATGTTTCCGAATGGTTGTTAGAGAATGTTGATCAACAGAAGATCACACTAATTGGGGGTGAAATTGTGGGGGTGAAAACCGAAGATCGTAAGGCGATTTTATTAGATGATTTGATGGAGGAAGATTTCTTAAAGATCAGTCCTAAGAGTGTGGGTATCTATATTCCGGCGGACGAGATCTTACGTCGTCCTAAATTCCAGTGGTTTGCGGTTTTGCCTTCGGAAGAGGTGCTAAAAACCAATGCGATTGTGGCGAAATATTTGCAGGCGTCGATCGTGGATACTACGAGTATGTATACGAAGAAAACCGAGATGCGTAGTGTGGCAAGTCTTTAGAATTTATGTATTATGTAATAAATTCTAATTAGGATAATGGGTAATAATTTGATTTCGAATGTAATTCAAAGGGGTTTCATCCTCTATACTGGGTGTATTTTGTTCGTATTCTTCCATTGTAATTTCACCATTTTCCAATTTTTCAAATTCTGAAATCAAAAGTTTGGCATAGGTGTCGATATTCGGGTTTTCGTGATTCAATTCTTGAGCTACCCACCACATATATCTACCTACGACGCGATTTCCCTCATAAGGAGGTCGTTCTGGTCGGGTAAGCGAGTCAGGCACCGAAGGTGCCAACCTGGAATTCGCGAAGCGAATTCCTTGGCGAAGCTCGCAACCTTGAACCACATTCGGTGGTTCTGAGGGGGCGTTTACGCCTCCAACTACTAACTTAGTAGATGACTGTAGGTCATCGGATAAGTTTGTGGAAGATGAAGACATACTTATATAATTTTATTATACAAAAAAATATGTCTACGTAACATTGAATGTAACTGTGTAAATATTACCACTATTCACAAAATAAATGATATTACCTTTTGTGCCACAAGGGGAATATGAATTGGTACTATCTGGACTTACGCTAGAACTTATTCGAGTATACGAAGATTCAGTTGCTGTAAATGTCGCTTGATTCCAAGGATAGTAATCTAACGTAGACACACCACCAAATAAATATCTCGGTGGACTCGAACCGCTATAATTTCCTCCTAGGAATACCAAAGCACGATCGTCTACCGTTCGACTACCAACAGCACTTTGCAATGCCGAGAATGTTCCTACATTTCCGTTCCAAGTAACTGAGGTATATTTTTCAGTTCCACCGGTTGTTACATATACAGTACTACTATCTGGTGTTATAGCACAGCACACACGATCCGCAGTTAAACCTGTGCTTGTAAATGCGTTAAATGCTGTTCCATTGAAGCGAGTATAATACAAGGTTCCATTGTATACTTTAACCATCAAAGTAAGTCCATCCGGGGTCATACTGGCACCATAAAAACTAGCACTAGTACAAGCTGCTGCAACCGTAGTATCAAATGATGTAAAGGTGGGAGTAGATCCTGTCCAAGTAACCGTATAAGATGTTGTTGCTGTCATAACATAGCCATATTGTCCGTCATTTCTTAAACCACAAGAATGTCGAGTATTTGCAGCAGAACTATCCAAGTTTACGGTAGTAAATGCGGACCAAGTAGTACCGCTATTGGATGAAGTAGCATAACATACATTTCCATTATAAGCAAATATCATTTTGGTCTGCATCAAATCAACTGCTAGACCACAAGGATTAGTACTAGTATATCCTGAGGGAGTTGCTAATAATGCACCAGAAATAGTATTTGAATTAATGGTAGTGAATGATTGTACCTGTTTCAAACTCTCACGAATATATATCTCTACTCTTGCAGAGCGATTGATTCCTGAAACATTTGCGCAACAACCTATATGATCACCTGCCGAATAATAACTACTTGACATTCCTATACCACCTCTTACATCATCGGAACCCATATTACCATTTGGAAATAAATTTCCACCATTTTCATTCCATCCAAATCCCCAACGCACACTATTACTTGAGCCAGTACCAGCATTGTCATAATAATTGAAACCGTAAAAACGTACATCTGTTTGACTAGTAAAAATATGATTAGTTGCATTTCCCCATCCGGGCCATGTGATAGCATCTTGTATAAAATATCTTACCGATGATATTTTAGAGAACCAATCAATCAACGTCATCGATGTTGTTATTCCACTTACTGTAGTTGTAGATGCACCCTGACCAGAACCATAGAAAGTTCCGGCGGATGTAAAATTATTTTGCAACCATGACCAACATCCATAGCTTGTCAAGTTAAGACTACCTCCCACGGTAGTAATGTCGGGCCACAATGCCAATATGTCGGATGCGGTACTATAATTCATTGTATTGAATTTTGCGTCCGCATCGTTTCTAGTCGTATCTGTAGGGTTCAATGTGTTATTTGTCGTCCAATAACTTGCAGAATAATTAAACGTAGTACTATTTAAGGCTGCACCACGGGTAGTTTTCATTGCCATCATCCAACCTCCTCCGTCTACCGCAGGATCCAATATACAATATATTTGGGTAGGTCCTGCCGTAGGTAAATTAATCCAATAAACGCCATTGGTTGTAATACCATTTGCTACCAAATATACAGCAGAGGGTGCTGCAGACGCAGACGTCGATCCGTCTAATGTTAAATATACAGTGTTAGATGCGCTTGATGCTAATGATGTACCTGATATATTACTTGCTTTCACTGTAAAAGTATATGATAAACCAGAGTTCACTCCAGTTATTGTAATTGGACTAGTACTAGATGAACCAAAAAATCCACCTGTATTACTAAATGCAGTATAATAAGAAGCACCTGCAACACCTGTAAAATTAACGGTAACAGTTGAACCTGAAATACTGGCAGAACCTATAGTGGGAGCGGACGGGGCATTTGAACTGTCACGAATATAAATCTCCACTCTTGAAGAATGAGTTGTAAGTGGACCACCATAATTACCTGCTGAATAATCATTATTTCCCATTCCTATACCACCACCTGCATCATCTGAATTCATATCAGCATTTGGAAATAAACTTCCCTCATTGTTCCAACCAAACCCCCAACGCGCTTTAGCAGTAGTATTACTCATATAATTAAATCCGTAAAAACGCACATTATCTTGATAACTAAAAATAGAACTACTCCAACCCGGCCAGGTTTTGGCATCTTGTATAAAATATCTTGCAGATGATATCGTATTGAACCAATTAATCAATGTCATATACGGTGTTATTCCACTTACTGTAGTTGTAGCTGGATTATTGCCTGTACCAGCATAGAAAGTTCCTGCGGACGTAAACCTATTTTGCAACCAGGACCAACAACTGTAAGATGCACTTGTCAAAGTAAGACTACCACCTACAGTGGTAATATCAGGCCACAATGCCAATATATCAGATGCGCCACTATAATTCATCGTATCAAATTTTGCATCAGCATTGCCTCTTGTCGTATCTGTAGGAGATAACGTATTATTGGTCGTCCAATAATTTGCAGAATACTTAAATGTAGTACCTGTAGTTGCTTTCATTGCCATCATCCAGCCACCACCATCTACCGAACGATCCAATATACAATATATTTGAGTAGCTCCTACAGTGGGTATAGTAATCCAATAAACACCATTGGTTATGTTACCAGTAGCAGCTAAATATGCTGCAGAGGGTGCTGCTGTTGCAGCTGATAATCCGTCATAGGTAGTAGTACCTGTATATGCAAGTACCACAATTCCAGATCCACCTGCACCTCCTGGGTTATTCCATTGTCCTCCACCACCTCCTCCTGTATTTGCACCACCAGCTCCACCATTTCCATTACCACCACCTAGACCATTTCCACCTGCATTTAATGCACTACCACCACCTGTTCCTATTACATTATATCCACCACCACCTCCACCACCTAATCCACCATCTATATTAGAAAATCCTGACCCCCCACCTCCACCACCCCAATAATAAGTACTATAGGCGGTTCCTGATGGTGAAAATGTAGATATACCAGTTAATGTACATTGAATACCATTTCCGCCTTTACCTACGTTACCTGCAGCTCCAGCACCGCCACCACCGCCACCACCCCCAACACTATATCCACCATTATTTGCAAAAGTGGTTGTTGAAGAACTACTGTTACTCGTAGTACCGGCCGGATAACCACTACTCCACCCCCCACCACCACCACTACCACCTATATTTTGGAGGGACTGGGCGTGATCACTACTAGCACCAGCACCACCACCATAAGCAGTTATATTTAGTGAAGAATTTACAGCAAAATTGACAGTAGTATCACCTCCAGAATATCCAATATTGTTACTAGGACTATTTGCCCCACCAGCACCAATCGCAATCGTTATAGTATTTGTACCTGCAGGAACAGTTACTGTTTTCATCACTACTAAACCTGCACCACCACCACCACCTGCATAAGAACTTCCACTACCTCCACCACCAACCGCTAATACTGATATTGCAGTACTTTGTGAAAAACTATAAGTAACTGTATAATTAATACCTGTGGATTTGAATACATACACTTGATAAATTGTACCAGAACTAGTAGATATACCATTTATATCCGTAGTCTGAAAATTAGATATAGATAATGATGGTACACCATTACTGTAAAGGGCGCTAATATCATTGGTATTTAACACTTTAGTATAAAATCGAAATTCGTTCAAATAACAAGTGGAATATCCGTCACCTGCCCAATTGCTTAACCCAATATAATTATTGGACCTGGATACTGGTGCAGGATATCTAGCACTAGTTTGATTATTTTTTAATACATTGTCTATATACAAATTCCAAGTACCTGTATTGTTTGTTTTGTCATCACAAGACAATGTCCAAGCAAGAAAATGCCAATTTGAATCTGCCCAGTTACCATAAGATCCTGGTGAAGTAGTTCCTCCAGAATTTGTAACGTATTGGCCATTCTGTGGGGCAAATAAAATATTATTTGATCCGGCTCCATTACCAAAATCAATAAGACGTGTCCAACCTGCTGAAATAAAATAAAACCAACAAGTAATTGTTATTCCGGTTTGTGTAGTTGTCCACGCATCAATATTGATATATTGACTGCTTCCATTAAGATAAAGAGAACTTCCTCCCACTTTTGCAATAGTAGTTGAGAAAGAAGGTGAATTGTAGACTGTGGCATTTTTAACAGTAGTACCTGTTGCATAATTTGTAATACGACCACTACCGTCAATATCTCCTGTATTAAATTTATAATATATTAATAATCCATCAGGAACCAAAATTGGAGTAAAAATGCTACCACTATTAGGTAATATTACTATATTTGGTTTTACACTATTACTTGCACCTGATGATACCGATGTTCCCGAAGCATTTGTAGCAGTTACCGTGAACGTATAGGCGGTTCCTGAGACAAAAGTTGCGGTTATAGTAATCGGACTACTGGTTCCTGTACCTGTAAAACTTCCCGGGCTACTAGTAACCGTATAACTTGTTATAGCACCTGCTCCACTTGGTGCAGTAAATGCCACACTAACGTGCGTAGAGTCAGTAACAGTAGCAGTACCTATTGTTGGTGGACCAGGTACTGTTAGTACCGATAGTGCTGTCGAAGCAGCAGAGGTTCCTGATGCATTGGTAGCTGTCAATGTCATAGAAATGGTTGTATTGGATGACAAACCGGTAATCGTATAACTAGAAGCAGATCCTGAACCTGTCCCAGTGCTAGGACCATAACTAGTTATGGTACCATCTCCACTAGGAACCGTAAATGTTATTACTACTGAAGTCGTGGTTGCACTACTATATGTTAATCCAGTAGGTGGACCAGGCACTGTTAGTACCGATAGTGCTGTCGAAGCAGCAGAGGTTCCTGATGCATTGGTAGCTGTCAATGTCATAGAATAAATCTTATTAGAAACTAAACCAGTAATCGTATAACTGGATGCTGATCCTGAACCGGTTCCTGTGCTCGGACCATAACTTGTTATGGTACCAGTTCCAGTAGGAACTGTAAATGATATTACAATGGTTGTAGTGGTTGCACTACTATATGTTAATGATGTCGGTGGATTGGATAAGGTGAGTACTGATACCGAGGTTGACGGTTTGGAACTAACCCCATTTTTTTTCGCGGTCAGTGTAATGTCATAAGAAGTATTTGATGCCAAAGTAGAAATAGTATAGGCGGTTGGTCCACCCGTTCCGCTTCCAGTACTAGGAATATAAGTTATTATTCCTGGTATACTTGCCATAGTGAAAGATATGGTCACTGTGGATACAGTTGCACTTGATGCAGTATAAGCTAAGTTGGTCGGGGGCGGTACAAAATTACTTCCCATCATAGCCCCTTTTCCTACTGTTGAAAACGAACAAAAGGCCATAATTATTATACTTATGCTATAATGTTTTTCGTAATACATCCCGTTGCTCTTCGGTTAAAGTATCAGGGAATTGTACCTCGAATTCTACAATCAAATTGCCTGTGTTGTTATTATCACGAACCATACCTAAACCATTGATCACCTTTTTAGAATTCGGTTTTATCACGTTATTACCTGTAGTATTGTTCATACAGATCCGTTTCCCGTTAAAATGGTCAAATTCGAACGTAAATCCACATAAAGAATCCTTGAGCGAGATTTTGTTGGTTAAATGTAGGTCCATCCCTTGTCGGACAAAATTCGAATTGTTTTTGATTCTTACCGTAATTCGGACTTCGCCCCGTACCTGATTGTTTATATTGTTACCCCGATCCCCGACCACAATGGTTTCACCATCATCGATACCACGGGGAATATTCAGAGTCATTGTTTCACGTTCTATCGAGCGAATATTGTTCAACATATTCCATTTATCGTACTCGACATTGATAGTACATCCTTGATAACTTTGCTCCAATGTAATTTCTACACTGGTTTGCACTGGTTCCGGACGACCAAACGAATGAAACATATGAGTTTGTACGTTGATTCCTGGTCCACCACCATTATGAAAAATACGTATACCAGGCATACCGGGAAATCCACCGCCCCCACCACCTCCCATACCTGGAAAGCCGCCACCAAACATCATATTAAACATATTATTAATGTCGTTCATATCTTGATTCATTGGATGACCACCTTGACCACCAAATTGCAATTCCATATTATGTTGTTCACGTTTTTCGGGATTACTGAGAACTTCAAAGGCTTCGTTGATTTCCTGGAATTTTTCGGTAGTATCGTCTTCCTGATTTCTATCGGGGTGATGTTGGAGTGATAATTTACGGTATGCCTTTTTTATTTCACCGTCATCCGCATCTTTGGAAACACCGAGAACATCATAATAATTGGGCATTATGTACTATAAAAAGCTGATTGGGTTTATATATATTTTTTAAAGTTATATAAAATGTATATTGTTGATTTTATGAACTATGTCGATAGTTGTTGGATGCTCTCGCCCTCCTGATCAACCAACATTTATTACCAAATACAAACCCTATTTTATAAGCGATTTTTATCTCGATAAAAATTTATCGTCGGTTCTCCAGACCCTCATAGAAATCGATCAGCTGAATTTGCTGTTTGTAGGTAGTTCGAGTTCAGGAAAAACGACGATGTTAAATGCCATTATACGCGAATACTACGGATTGGGCCGCGATGCCCCTTTCCCCGAAAACAATATATTATTTGTGAACAACTTAAAGGAACAAGGAATCCAGTATTTCCGTAACGAAATGAAAACGTTTTGTCAAACTCACACGGCAATTTACGGTAAAAAGAAATTGGTGATCATTGACGATTTGGATAATATTAATGAACAAAGCCAACAGGTTTTCCGTAATTACATCGATAAATACAAACATAACATTCATTTCATTTCGGTTTGTACTAATTTACAGAAGGTTATTGAGAGTATTCAGTCCAAACTGCATATTTTACGTATATCTAATCCATTGTCCGAGCAAGTAAAAGAAGTGCTCGACAGAATTGTAGTGAACGAGGGAATTGTCATTGATGAGGAATCGAAAGAATATTTGATGATGATTTCTGGTGGATCCATTCGTATTTTAATAAATTTTTTGGAAAAGATATACATACTTGGAGAACCTGTTCAAATAGATCTTTGTAAACGTATTTGTTCTAGTATTTCTACACAGGAATTTGAAACTTATCTTAAAAACATACAAAATAACGATATTAAGGGTGCTATCGAAGTTCTCTACCGTATCTATGATTTTGGTTATTCGGTCATAGATATTTTGGATTATTTTTTTAGTTTTATCAAGACTACCAAATTGATTGACGAAGAAACCAAGTACCGTATCATACCATTTTTATGCAAATATATCACTATTTTTCATAATATACACGAAGATGGCATTGAACTGGCTCTTTTGACAAACAATTTGCAAAAGATAATATCGATTAAAAATTGATTTAGATAGTTCTTTTCATTATAAGTAAATAAACAATGTCAGGAATAAATAAAATGTTAGAAACCCCCGCAGGACAAGTGCATTTAATAATGGATAAAGATTTATCGGAAAAAGCTATATTTTCTAGAGATAGTTCTAAAAAGGTGCTATCGACGGATGATGAACAAGTAGATAGCGTTGTTACCTCGGTAATGCAAAAATACATCCAACGTTCTCTTGTTGGTAAAAAGAAATATGGAACTACTTTAGATCGTGAGGATTTAACGATTGTCGAATGGATAAATCATACCCAGGAAGAGTTGATGGATGCCACTCTTTATCTAGAAAAACTCAAAAAAACATTGATAGAAAAAGGATTGGGTACAGACACGTAATGGTGTACTTCCAAAATTATAATTCTACTTTTGAAATTATATTGTTAGTAAAATTAATAATAACAATATATTTTAATACTTTAACCGAAATTTTTATGTCCACACAGCTATTCAAAAGAAATGTTCCCAATGAACATTTATACGATCTTTTGGAAAAGATTTGTGTGAAAACCGATAAATATTATTTGATCGACTTGAATGCCTATAAAAAACTTGTTTTTTACAGTTATTTTGAAGATTTTAAACAATTAGTCAAACCTTTTTATAATTTAAGCAAACAGTTTTACGTAGAACGTAAATTGACCTACAATTCGTTCACTAACATCATTCGTCAGATATGTAAAAACAACAATATTATGTTTACATCGCAGATTAAATACAATGAATCTGAGTATAATATTGATTTTTTTATCTATTTTTAAAACCTATGAAGTTGTTAGTGTAATACTAGAGATATTAAATGTATTAGTAACAGTACCTGATGACGTATTTTCAATAAAATAAATAACATTACCTCCTGTACCACTCGGTTGAACTCCGAAATCCCACAGACCAGTAGAAGTAACAGGTGTAAATGAATAAGTTAACGCCTTAGTAGTATTGTTCCAAGTATATATATAAATTGCTCCGCCAACATTCATTCCCAAAACATTAGTACTAGCTGATGTAGTACTACCGCCAAGAAAACACATACTACCACCATTTAGATTGAGATTTGTACCACTTCCTAATGGCTGCCAATTCGTAGTGATCGTAGGTACTGGTGTATTACCAGTTGACCAACTGGAAATAGTAAGATAACCAATATAACCTCCAGTAGTACCTGCAGTATCAGCCATCAATGTTGTACCATCAGGTGTTATAGCAATTGCCATATGAGGTACTGTTAAATTACTACCATAATTGAATATTCCTGGAGTATTATACGTTAACGTACTAGCATTCCAAGTAGTATAATAGGCCACTGTACCATTGCCACCGAAAACTGCTTTTAATCCGTCAGGTGTCATTGATATTGAACTCCAACTGAAACTTACAGTAGAACTTATGGTTGATATTGTTGGTGTAGCAGCTGTCCAATTTACGTAATATAAAAAGTTACCATTGCAATAAAAAAGACCCTTTGTTCCATCAGCTGATATTTGACACGACCCACCCTGGTTACCTGATGGGGTTGCTGATTGTAACAATGTTAATCCACTCCAAGTTACGCCTGCATCAGATGATGTTGCATACCATAACCCTTGTGCAGTTCCATACAACATTTTGGTTTGTACCATATTAACTGCAACACAACCATTAGGGCCACCAGTATTATTAATATATGTTGTCGAAGATAATCCTGCTATCTTCTTGGTAACAGTGTATGTTTGACTAGTTATATTGGTAAATGTAGTATATTGTGTTACTGCAGAAACAGTATTATGAAACCCATGGCTATGCACACTGTTTAAACTATTCATTATAATATATAATCTATCCTTAATTATTTATTATCCTTTTTTCCTGATAATAAATAATTATCCTCTATTCTAGTTCCAGAGACGGAGCTCGTAAGGGCGAAGTTGATGGAAAGAATAAACATTGGTTCTCTACCTAAGCACTGATTTTCTTAGAAGGGATCTCAACATCCACAATATAGATCGAGTTCTCTGTAATAATAATATACTCCTTTCCTACTTTGTAAATTTTAGAAATAGGGCTCGTATATTCTTCTTCACTCTTCACCAACAATTTCTCTTGGTTATCCTCGCGAACACCAATCAACACAGTTTTGTCTAAAGATTGGGTCCAGTAGTCCAACATAATAGGTTTATCTTCTACGATGCCCAATTTCGCTGCGTGTTGGAGCGTGTTATTCTCAGGTAGACGGTATCCGTTAGGGGTAGTAACTGCAACAGTTTGATTTGATGCAGGCGCTGGCGCAGGAGGTGGCATATTGGGATTTGGTTGACTCATTATTAATGAAATATAAAATATATGTTAGATTTTACTTTAAATCCTTCTACCGAATAACGTTTTTATGTATAATTAAAAAACTGCTAAAGTATAAGGAACTATTGCCAAAATGACGAACCGTTTCGAAAAACAGACAATTGTAGATACCTACCAAACTGTTCTAAATGAATATTTTTCCAAATTCTTGGAATCCGAAATTTGTAACATAGAACACAACCTTTGTGTGAATAACGGGAATGTTACTAATTTTGATAGCCATATCAACAGTCATTTATTTACCGGTATTACGATTATCAACCGTGTTTTTGAGTATATCTTTTTAAAAACAAAACACATTACTTACGCTTATTACTATTCGAATGAGGCGTTTTCTTATTATTTAGAATATATGGAACAAATTTACAAAGCCAATTTGTTATACAACGTGAACCACGCAGATGCAATCGTTTTTGTCTATAAAAAAACGATTTTTGAATTATACGAAAACAACAACACTACTACGGTAGAACTGGGCGGAAGAAGTATTTTTTCTAATATCATTGAATCTAGTAAAGGAGGCAATCATTTGTTTTTGATCAATAACAATGATTTTAAAACCTTGTTTTTATTGTTGACCAAAACAGCTAATTTACTTTTATGTTGGAAAGATACCTATTTATATAATACATCCTCGGATGACGAAGACGGCTACGAAATACCCTTATTATCATTCAAAATGCGTATTGATTTTTGTCAACATTTTCTAGAAAATTATATGAAAAATATAGAAAAAATAGGTAGGAAGATAGATTGTTTGGAAATAATGTATCAACGGTTATCTTGGAGTAACATATTATGGAAATTATTTTTAGACGAAATATTATTAGATCTTGCCAAACGAAATAAGAAAAATACAAAGGGGGTTGATGAGAACCTTGCTGATTTTTTATTATCGTTTAGTACGGATAAAATGACTCTGCAAGAAAAAATAAATAATGAAGATGTAAAGTCTATTGTAAAATGGTATAAAGAAACTTTATAGCTTATCCTTTGACAATGATCGTCCTCTTTCTTAACTTGGTTTTCTTGTTTTTTTCTACAGGGTCATTGTTCTCCACATAAATATTCGGATGCTCTTCCATCAAAATGCGTTTAATAAACTCGAATACAAATTTTAATACTCTCTCGGTGCAATTTCCTACAATTAAACAACTACCTGTTCTAAAAACCATAAACGACACTTCGGTATATTTGCGCGTCTCACCTAATTCACTCATCTTCATTCCGCGATCTTCTAAAATAATTTGACCGTTCTGTTTGGTTTCATCAAACCCTAGTTCATTATTAAAATAATATTTACATTTTACACCTGGATAACTACAAGGATCATACGCACTCTCTATTCTATATTTTTCACTACGTAAAATATGGTACAAGTTCTCACGATTAATGTAAAACCCGCAATTGAAATTCGAATTGATAAGTACATTTTCCTCCGTATCTGTTTCTAAAAAATCAATTGGTGTTGCTATATGGCTGCGCAATGTATCTAATAACATACGTTTTACATTATCTAACAAACCATTGTTCAATATCCCCGGAATTTCCAGTTTTCCTGTATTGAACACTTTAATATGGATTTCACGGAACAATCCGTCGTATTTGAACCGCATAATAAGCGCAAAACAATTGTAAAATGCATTCTTTACTTTTCCACGACAATTCATAATGTCTTTTTTAGATATTCCAACTGTTATTTTTCGTTCGTCGCGATATTTCATACGACGACTAGTAGTATTGTCGATTTGCTTGATAATGTTCTCTTTATGATACCCCAGGTTCTCCAGTCGTTTTTTATATTCTTCATATTCTTCTATGGTTTTAGATACTATTTTGATTTGTTTTTTAACCACACCATCTACTGGACGCCAATAATCGATAACAGGAATGTTCCAAAAGATATTATGAATATCTATTTCTTGATTTAAGAAGAGAACCTTGGTTTTCGTAGAAATGTACAATTCTTCACATTTTGAAACATCTACCGATTCCCTTTTTTTAGTGGATTTTGCCTTTTCTAAAGGTAATTGTTGCGTAGAACTATTGCAATAGCTTAACCATTCTTCGTCAATACTCGCCATTCTATGTTGTTATGAAAACTATTTAACGTAATATACTTAAAGTAAGTATTCATTCTTTAAGTCGTTTCAATTTTATACATATGAGCAGGGAACCTACGGTTCCCCTGCGACCCCTCCCTTTTCAGGGGAACCGTAGGTTCCCCCTGAGACCCCCTCCTTTAATTATGTTATCTTATTAGGCAGCATAATTTTTATTCTATACCATTCCCTTATTTAAGGGAGGGGTCTCTGGGTCAGCGGGCGAAGCCCGCAACCTGAATCGCCCGTAGCATATCTGGGGCGATTCAGGGAACCTACGGTTCCCTGATCCTATACAGAAATATATGCCGATATATGCAGTACATAATATTGTAAAATATGATCTATATTCGAGTCATTGGAATGCATTAACATCTCTAGTATGGTTAAAAATTTGTCGGAAATTATGTCCGGTTTATTACGTATAATATAATTAAAATAGTTTTTTAATATACTCTTCTTATCTAAATTGAATTTATTACTTATTTCGTTTATTTTTTCGGACCAAAGTTCTCCTAAGCAGCCACATAGTGGCTGCAAGGTTGAGACCGAAGGTCTCCGACCGGTAGCAAAACTACCTCCGAACTTAGTTGTTGAAGGCCTTCTATGGGCTTCGCCCAAAACCTCTGACCATATTTGTTCGTTCTCCTGTTTATTTTGAAGGTTTTGCAAAACCTTTAGCTTCGCTAGATGCGGCGGAGAATGTAAAAATACGTGGATATTTTCCCATACTTCGTCCGTAACAATGTTCTCTTCCCATATAGTTATGTTTTGATTGAGTTGTAGAAAATTTATCATACTACGAATGTCTGAATTGTAAATCTGTTGTATTCTATCGATTACTATATCACTCAGTTCCAGGTTCTCATTCTTCGTAATATTTTTAATAAATTTGTAGATATCGTTTTTGGGCAATTGATTGAAACGAATGCAGATAAATTCATTCTTCAATGATTCGTCGATTTTGCTTATGTAATTACATATAAGGCAGAATCGGACATTATAACACGACGATTGTAACAAATACTTCAATGCTTGTTGGGCATTTTTCGTCATATAATCGACTTCGTCCAATATCACGAATTTCAGTCCGGCATCGAAAAAATTTTTGGATTTTACAAATTGGTATATTTGGCTCCTTATTATGTCAATACCGCGTTCATCGGATGCGTTCAAATGGATAATAGTTCCCTTGTTTTTTTGATTATAACGTACTTGATATTCGTTGATAATATTAATAATAGTTGTTGTTTTACCTGTTCCTGGTGGTCCGTAAAACAATAGATTCGGAAAATAGTTTTTATCGAGAATGTTCTGGAATATTTTACGATTGATAGGATCGAGAACAATATCATCAAAATTGTTAGGTCGATATTTCTCTACCCAAGGAATATTTTGTTTGTTCATTGGTTATACTACTACAGATTTTTTATGCTTTTTTATCATAGTATTATGTTCTTTTCGAAAAACCATTTTTTAAAAGGGTTTAAATAAAAATTGGATCATACTCCATTGAAATGACGAAGAAAAAGTCAGTTGTTAAACCTGTTCCTGAAACAGTTCAGGAATCCCAACCAAATATTACGATATCTATACAAGAAGTTTCACCTGAACCTGGACGTTTTGCAGAACCGCCAGGTGGCGCAAAACGGCGATTCTCCATAGATAGCCCTAACGGGCTATCGACGGAGAATGCAGCGGATCCAGAAAATGATGCTTTAAGGAAACGTGGTAGAAAACCCAAGGGTGGAAAATTGTTTTCAAAAACCGCCGAAAAAGGTGAATCTTCCCAACAAGTTGCCAATATTATTTTACATTTAAAATGTTCTCTACAGGAGCTAAATAAACATTCCAATAGTATGGATAAAATCGTAACTGATCCACTTTTATATAATCCTATTATTCCTCCCAATATTATGTCCTATACTGCGGAATCATCCGTCGCCTTTTCGGAATATATACGTAACGAACAAACCGGATTCAGTGAAGAAAAGAACGGGGGTGAAAGCGAAGTTGTAAAACCAGCCTACAATGACTTTGTCCCCATCACGAATTCGGTGCAATATTGTTCGGCTTGTAACGATAAACTAGAACAAAACACGGATATCGACCAAGATGAGGATCCTACACTTACTATGAAAGATATCAATCAAAAGTTGAAACGTTTGAAAATCAATCTATATAAAAATGCCAATCCTGACAAAAAATCGGCCTGTTTTTGGTGCACCTACGAATACGATAATCACGCTTGTTACATACCTAAATACGAGATTAGTGGTGAGATGTTTGGTTACGGTTCATTTTGCCGCCCTGAATGTGCGGTTGCCTATTTGATGAAGGAGAACATTGATGATTCTACCAAATTTGAACGATATCACTTGTTAAACCAAATTTACAGTAAAATTTATAATTTTAAAAAGAACATTAAACCTGCTCCTAGTCCATATTTTTTATTAGAAAAGTATTATGGTAACTTGAGCATACAAGAATATCGTAAATTATTAAAAACCGAGCATATGCTCTTGATTATTGACAAACCAATGACCAGGATTTTACCCGAATTACACGAAGACAATGAAGACTTTATTACCAATATTTATGGATCAAAGAACAACCAAAATTCTGGAACCGGTGTTTATAAAGTGAAAAAACAATCTGATAAACAAAAGGGTCCGGGCAAATCTACGATTATAAAAGAGAACTTTGGTATGAGTTTTTCGTGCTAGGATAACCTTAGAATATACTAGAATAAAATAGAATATAGAAAAATAATAATAATAACAATATTATTATTATGTCGATAGTTTCAGTTTACTTAATGGGTGGGCTCGGTAACCAATTGTTCCAAATATTCGCTGCATTAGCCTACGGAATACGGTTTAAACGAAAAGTGGTTCTCCCTTATTCCGAAGTGTTAACCACAGGAATAGCAAGAAATACATATTGGGATAGTTTTCTAGCATCTCTTAAAATCATCACTACGTATAACAATAAAAACGGTTATACTAACCACGATTTCAATCGATTTGTTCAATACCGTGAATCAGGTCACCATTATTCCGAAATCGTCAATGTTCCGAACAAGGAAATATTATTGTTCGGATATTTCCAGAGTCCGCTCTACTTTGATAACGAAAAAACCGCCATTTTTTCAATAATACAATTGGAAGACTCAAAGCGTAATATTCGAGAACTTTATCCACAATATACGATTGATAACAGTATAAGTATGCATTTTCGCTTAGGTGATTATAAACAAAAACAAGATTATCACCCCATACTTCCTCATAAATATTATCACGATTCTTTGTCACATATTATTCGTACAGGGGGGTATATGGGGATAACCGTGTTTTACTTCTGTGAAAAAGAAGACAATGAGGAAGTTTCTGTTACTATTAGAGAACTTACCAAAGATTTTCCAGAAGTTACTTTCGTTAAGGTAGATGATACCATCGATGATTGGAAACAAATTCTTATTATGAGCAATTGTCATCATAACATTATTGCTAACAGTTCCTTTAGTTGGTGGGGAGCCTATTTTAACAATAATCCTGGTAAAATTGTGTGTTATCCGTCATTATGGTTTGGGCCTGCAGCTTCTAAAAATAATACTAGCACTATGTTCCCTATGGACTGGAAATGTATCTCTACGAAAAATTGATTTTATAATTGATATAAACATTTTACATTAATTATAGCTAATACTATCATTCTAAGATGAATTATACCGTCGCAAACGAAATTTACGAGATGATGATGAATACATCTGTTGTAAAACAATTAATAGAAAAAAATAAGCGTCTTAAAAAGGAAAATAAATCGTTAAAAAATTTGATCCATTCTCTTCCTGAATTCCGATGCGGATGCTCTGATAATCATACAACAAAAAGTAAAAATGCACAATCATCCCAAAAAGAACCACAAGGAACAAAAAAACGTGAGCCATTGCGTAAAGTTGTTATTAAGACTGAATCAATCAAAGAAGAAAAAGAAAATATCAAGATGGACATTTTAGAGAACCACCAGGTGGCGAAAAACGGCGATTCTCATTCTCCGCCGATAGCCCCTTTGGGGCTATCTGTGGAGAATCTAGGTTTTGCACCGCCGCAGGCGGCTTTGCAAAACCTTCAGAAGATCCCCATAGGGGATCGAATGAGAATGACTTTAGAAAACGATGGATTAGAAATTATGGAGGGTTTATGCAAACAGGTTAGTATGATTGATTTAGCAGAGGAAGAAGTTGAAGCTGAAGAGGAAGCTGAAGAAGAAGAAGAAGAAGAAGAAGAGGAGGAAGAAGAGGAGGAAGAAGAGGTGGAAGAAGAAGAAGAAGTAGTAAAAATGGTGGTAGTTGAAGAGGAAGCTGAAGAGGAAGCTGAGGAAGAAGAGGAAGCTGAGGAAGAAGAGGAAGCTGAAGAAGTAGTGGAAGAGGCGGTAAAAATGGTTGTGGAAGAGATGGAAGTCGAAGAAGAGGAATCAGAAGTTTTCGAAATTACTATTGGAAAGAAAACGTACTATACAAACGATGAAACCAATGGTACGATCTATGCAGTTGGAGAAGACGAAGATATTGGTGATGAAGTCGGTATGTTTGTAAATGGAAAACCAACATTTAATAAGAAATAAGCCTTCTAGTAAAACGGCGAATGTGTTTTTGCAGAGAAAAATGTGATGATTCATCTGTGGCACGATGTTTTCTAGATCCTCCTTTAAATTCCTGTACTTTGCTCTTTTCAGATTCAATTAAACGATTTAAAACAGCTATAAATATTTTTATTTTCTCAATGTTATAGTCCGCTTTATTAAGCTCTTGTTGATTTCTATTGACCTCATAAACCAAACGAGAACTTTGTATTTTATCAATCTCCGTTTTATATTTTCCCAATAACGTAATCATTTTATCCAATACTTTCTGATTACGTTTTTGAATATCTTCGTTCCATTCTTCGATGACACCGTACAATTCGGGTTCTGTTTTTTTAATATAATTTAATAATTCTTGCTCGTATAATTGTACACTACCAATATAACGATTCGCTCGATTCATCGATTCTACAATCTCTTTGTCTTTTCCCACGATTTCTGATAAAAAGTAGGGTGCTAATCGATCAAGATTGTTTTTTACTGGAACCAATAAACTGTCAGTTTCACTGGCACCTAATGGTTTTGCTTGTAATTCCATCGGTTTTCCCTCTGACGAATTCCCATTCTCGCTCGATGAATTCTTAATGACAAAAATCATACGGTTACGATCAATGTTCCAACGACGGGTGTCCTTGCTACCGGTTTTACCATACATCGTCATACGAACTAAAAATTCAAATTCATTACCTAAATGGTCACCTACAAACGGACAGAATATTTTACCAGCATTGTCTTTATTTACCTCACCCTTAATAAAATCGGCATAAATATATACTTCTCTTCGAACACCACTGGTGGTGTTAGTATTAATATTATTCATACCTATATTCAATAATTTATTGTAATGTTCATTCGATTGTACTCTACCAACAATATAAACATATTTTTTATAAAGATAATTCATAAATTTAAAAAATTCGTCCACACTTTTACTGTCGGATCCATCAATCAGTTCTTGCAATTCTGTATTGGTCGATTCACGCAAGGGTTTTCTATATTCACTCAACACTGTATAGGCAAAATTTCTATATTCCGCGGGAAGTGTTTGACCGTACTCTTTGGTTATTTCATCAAACGTTTTCGTGAATAGATTCTCGACTTGTTCGTGTTTTTTTACTGCTTGTATAAATTGCTCTACATCTTGATTTGAAGAAAACAATTTCTCGTCCCCTAAAAATTGTGCTAATTTTGAATTTTTTTCTTTTACTGTTCTCGTCAGTTCTTCTATATTATCTTTAATAGTGCTATATTTTTCAAAAAAATCTACATTTATATTTATTTTACTAATCAGTTCTTTGCATTTATTGTTTACGAATGGCCCTGTAAAAGCATTTTTAATTTTGTTAAAATTTACACAGTTTTTAATTATTAATTCCTGATCTATATCTATTCCTGACAATTTTAAAATTTCTACTATCAATGGTATTTTTTCTTCAACGTCTTCTTTACTAAAAAAAAGAGCTGGTGTAGGAGCAAAAATTTTTAAATTATTATATAATTCTACTAATACTTTTTGTATCTCTTTAAAAGATTTTGTTATCGTTCTCATTTGACGAAATTTTTCATCATCGGCCCATTCTAATAACTTACGATATTCAGAAATCAATCGCTGATATTTCGGGTGATTCAATATATCATTCATCCATATTAGTTTTTTAAAGGTATATGTTTCTCCACCTAATTTTATATAAGAATAATATTTGGTAATGATCGGGTTAAGTACCATACGCCGTAATTTACTCTTCTCCTGAATAATTTCATAAGAGGTTTGGATATCGTTGATCACAGGAAATTTCGTAGGAAACAATATTTCTATCATTGTCATTATGTTCTTCTCGATATTACGGTCACGTTGTTTGAAATATTGTTGTTGATCGTCGTCACTATACGTTTTCGATCGTCGATATCCACCTACTTCGGGTTGGTTTTCTCCATCATTCCCCCCTTTTCTTAAAATGTTCTTTTCTTTGCTAGTGTACGCTTCTAATCTTTCTCTAAACTTTTCTTTGTTAAAAAAAAACTCTATGCGCTCTTTATAGGTCAAATATCGTAATCGGCTTAGAGGGTATTTCACATCAAAAGTAAAATAGGGATATTCGTTTAATACTTCCGTAATTTCTTCCATCTCGGGATGATACAACATACTTTTGGTCAGCTCAATGGTGCGAAGTTTTTCATCTTTAATATTTGTAAACAGATTTATTTTTAATTGTTCTATATCAAAACTCATAATATAGCTATTTACCTAATTATATTATGATAACACATTTTATAGGGAAAACTACGGTTTCCCCTATGACCCCTTCCCTTTATACGACCAAACGTTTTTGAAGTTGCAACAACCACTATGTGGATCTGACATCGTAGTTGACGATGAGTTTTTCTCCTCTAGTCTAAACGACGGAGGATGTCAATCCGAAGTCGGGGAGACATACGGTATAACGCTAGTGAAGCCGTATACTGTATTATCTATCTTGTAAACTGGGTTCCCCTTAAAAGGGAGGGGGTCTCAGGGGGGTTAGCGGAGCTAGACGTAGGTTCCCCTGAATCCATCTTTTGATTCTTGGCCTTTTCTAATACATCCTTGGCTTTCTTTATGTCTTCCTCAGTTATCTTATCTGGATCCGATTCACTGTGAAACAATGATACATGATGATCTTTGAATTCTTCCGATAAAATGCAAAATTGGCTTTCTTCATGGAACAGGTATTCTGTGCAAATAACAAATAACATCGTAATAATCAAAGCAATATATATGTCACGGGTACCCATCCAAGCAATAGCAAAAACCAAAATTTGACGACTAAAGGTATATTTAAAATAGGCTTCTAATGATTTACTCAGTTTAAAATTCGCAAATTTTGATACAATATTAAGAGTAATAATCATAATTCCTGCGAAGATTTTACTATTATTGATGGTTTGCACGTGATTATGAATGTATTCAAAGAACCGGGTCAAAGAATTGCCTTTCATAGTTTTCCCTTTTCCTTTGGCCATAGTTATAAATTATGGAGATATTATCCGGATGATGCTACAGATATATCACACGTTTTATTGCAGGGATTACATAAATGACTCTCAAATTTCATCTGTGGGAAAACAATATCCGCCATTTCGCTTTTCACCTTCATATTTTTGTATTTTAATACCCCTCTTTCGCAGTTTTGCTTACGAAATTCGTCTTCATTCCCGCTAAATGTCGGTTCAACTAACAACAGTTTTTTCTTATCTATCACCCCTACTTTCGCCCCTTTTATTTTGTTGGATTGCTCCATAAAAATATAGGTTCCATCGTCCAAATCCTCACCATTCACCGGTTCTATTTCATCTAATTCTACGATATCCATAATATCCATAGCTTCTATGCAGTGGTGTTGATACAAAAATATTATTACTGCACAGGCAAATAAGCCAACGTATTTATCGATGGCTGTATAAAATATTATTAGCGCAACTGCCACCATTTTACCAGGTGTGGTTTTACTAAACTTGACGAATAGGTTGGTGTTTGTTAAAAATAAGAAAATTAGGACTATAGGTATAAATTGTGCCACACAATACTTCATTTACATATCCTTATAGTTTTTAGGCAGGTTCTCCACTGGGATTTTTAAGTATCCAATTATTTTAGATATAAATATTAAAATTAGAAAATGTCTTCTTTAGTAACAACTGCTTCCGCTTGGACCTCGGACGATCCATCTACTAAAAAAAGACAATCTACTATGCGAAAAACAATTAAATTACGCTCTGATCCGCAGTCGTACGAAGAAACCACAATAGAATCTGAAAAATACGGTAAAATGAGCCCTAGTACCATTGAAGACCAACAGTCTTACAATTCTAACCGTAACAACCGTGTCAATGAACTCCTGAATCAAATCACTTCCTCAGATACTAATGCTGACAACAATACTTTGGGCGATTTTAAACCTATGACACCACCATCGCTCAACGTGAAACGTGATATGGAGAGTGGGGGTGAGGTGAAACAATATGTGCCTCCACCTCCTTCTTATTTGAAAGCCACGATTGATCGTGCCACTGCATTTAGTGGTGTACAATCGTCCACTCCTAAAACATTTAGTAATTATCAACAAAGTTATGGCGCGCCCCTAACTCAAACCGCTAACAAACCTTATTATGCCGGGATGGGAATTGGCTCAGGAGGTGGGGCTTCTAGCAGCTCAGACAAAATGATGGAAAAAATCAATTATATGATTCATTTGCTCGAAGAAGGTCAGAGTGAAAAAACGAACAATATTACCGAAGAATTCATTCTATACACCTTTTTAGGCGTTTTCATTATTTTCATTGTGGACTCATTTAGTCGCGGGGGTAAATACGTGCGATAAGCAGGGAACCTACGGTTCCCCTGCGACCCCTCCCTTAATTATGTTAACTAGTAGGTTAATATAATTACGTTCCTAGTAAAGGGAGGGGTCGCAGGGGAACCGTAGGTTCCCTGCTCTGCAGGTTCCTGTGTTATTATATATATAATTATGCCGGCTTCTTTCGTATTTAGGACGAATCAGGGAAAAGCCTATACTGCCGATACCTATTTTATTTTCGGTAAACCTGCTCCAGTAACGATTAATAGTGTCGTTGCATCGGCTAGTCCAAACAAGTATCCTTACACTGTTGCTGATATCAGTGGTACATCCGTAACGAATGGTATAAATTACAACGTTTTATCGTTTACGTCCGTATCAGCCACGACCAGTTATACAGTGAATTATACTTGTGCATTTTCTACAACAATTTATGTGTTAGCTATAGGAGGTGGTGGGAGTGGAGGAACAGGTCAAGGTAGTGGTGGTGGTGCAGGTGGTGTAGTAATGAATCCAGTAATATTACCTGTAGGATCTAACACAATAACTATATCTATTGGGTCCGGAGGCGCATCCCAGACAGCTAATAGTAGTATTGGTAACACTGGATCAAATACTACAGTTACATTCAATGCAAATACTGCATCTAATATTATTGCTTGGGGTGGAGGTGCTGGAACTTATGGAAGTGGCAGTAGTACACCTGGTGGTAATGGAGGTAGTGGCGGTGGAGGTACATATAATGGATCGTCTTTATTAGCTGCTGGAACCCCTAACAATACTTATAATAATTTTGGAAATTCAGGTGGTACCGGAAATAGCGCAAGCACTGGATGGGAAGGAGGTGGTGGTGGTGCAGGAACTCAGGGGGGAAATATTTCATCTTCACCTGCTGGGAATGGAGGATCCGGTATTCAATGTTTTTTACCAGGAATAACCTCATTTTCTCCATCAGGAACAAGTTACGGATCCTACTATTGGGGAGGAGGTGGTGCTGGTTCAACTGGTGGTTATAATGGTGGGATAGGTGGAGGAGGTGGTAGTAATGGGGGTAGTGGTGGCGGGACAGCACTAAATAGTGGGGGTGGTTCGGTGCAAAATTCTGCAGGTGCTACTGCTGCAGGTGCAGGTGGAGCAAACACTGGTGGTGGCGGTGGTGGTGCATATAGTTCCGGTTACAGTGGTGCAGGTGGTTCAGGTATTGTTATCATTGCTTTTCCAACGACTACTGCAGTATCTAGCATTCAATATGCTGTCTTACCTGCATCCATCGTTAGTAATAGTATCTATTCCGCGGTACTTAATAATGCTAGTCTCAGTTCCTTGGCGTATAATACGATCAAAGGTGCTTTCGCTTGCCGTCTCCTCAATTACAATTATTTTGGACCCATTATGACATTGCGTCATAGCGCCGATACATATGGTAATAATACCCAGAATTTCTATGCCGATGTCTTCGGTAATTTGGGAACTAGTTATTTGGGTACAGGTACATCTGTATCGGCGTGGCTAACGGCCAATAGTGCGAATACTACGTACGCTTATGTTACAAAATGGTATGGTCAAGGTATGGATGCATCATTTAATAGTGGTACTCAGTATACGACAACAAATCAACCTATTTACGACGTAGCAAATGGTCTTATTAATTTTGGATATACTGGTGCTGGAGGAGGAGTTGTTTCGCCTATCAGTAATAATAGTTATTTCAATATGCCGAATTCTACATTTTCTATCGGTGATAATTCGTATAATATTACTTCGAAAATGCGTAATTATGGTGGATATGGAACGATTATGAGTCAAGGTACTACTGTATCAAATCATTTAACTAATCCATTCATTTTTAATGGCAAATATTGTATGTCACATTTTGGAACAGACTTTACTACAACAACAGCGCCAGTTGTAAATGATGTAGTAACATATAATTATACAGGTAATAATGGGTTACAAACATTATATGTTAATGGATCGTCGGTAGCTACTTATTCTTCAGGATCCGCATTAGCAGTTGATGGTACTAATTCTTATATAGCCAATAGTAATAATGCTACAGCATCAAGCAGTTCTATTCAGATGTATTACCTCTACACATTTAATAGCTGTTTAACTAATCAAGATCGACAAATTGTCGAAGCTACTCCCTATCAATACTCTGCCTCCGCAACAACTGCAATCGCTGGACTTTCTGCAACTAACATTACATCCACCAATTTCTCATTGTCTTGGACAGCCTTGGCATCTCCCAATTATTATATACTCTGGATCAATGGATCAATGTTTGGTAGCTACACCGCAGGGTCGGCAGGGACATTCACTACCACCATCACGCCAGGTGTGAGTGGACCTTGGACTGTAAATTTGTACGCATACAACTCTAGTAATGTACTCTTGGCAAGTGGAACACTTTCAGGGGTATTTTATCAAATGCTTCCGTTCACAACCATTAATAGTACCTCTGTAACTGTTCCTTCACAATTTATAGGATTAAGTAATACTACTTATGGTGGTATGAGTAATACAGCAGTTGCAGTAAATTGGACACAATCAAAATTATTATTTATTGGTAGTAAAGGAATATTTTATTCTACATCTTCTGATGGAGGCACTACTTGGACAGCATTAACATCATTATCTACAACAAATTATGGTCAAAGTAGTATCAGTATGTCAGCTGACGGAACACAAGCAGTATTTGGATCTTATGCATTATCCCGAAGTGGATATATACTATGGACCGGGGCAACACCTTCGGCTCCTGTAACATTAGATTCTACTGTTGGTTATTGGTACACATCAATGACACCTGATGGATCAAAGGCGTGTTTCGGTGGTATAACTAATTATATTTATTATGCCACTTGGAACGGAAGTGCATATACTTGGGGTGGATTATTAGGATCTTTACAAATACAAAGTGGTGTGGCAATATCACCTGATGGTTCAGTAGTTATAGGATCTAACAGATCAAATACTTTATTTTATGCTACTATTACTTGGGCCGGAAATACTCCTACTGTGAGTGGAGCGACTACTTTATCTCAAAGTGGTGATCAACGAGGTCTCGCTTTTCTTGGTGGTGGGTATTCAGGACCACCAACTAATATTATATTGCAAAGTTCTGCTGGTTATGGAAGTTTCAAAATATTGATAGCGTCTTGGAATAATACAGCAAAAACTGTAGGAACATTTACAACAAATACTACTATGATGAACAGTCAATCAACTATTGATTCTGTTACAACAGGAAATGATGGTAGTGATGCATTTACACCTTGTGGACCTAATGGAAATGTTATTTATTATTTACAAAATGTATCAAATACTCCTACATCAACATCATTTAATATTGGAAAAGCAACTCTAAATGTTACCTAAAATAATTTTTATTATAAGATTTTTGAATAAATTACAAAAACAAACATTTTTCTGGTTGTAACGAAGAACCTGGCCAGATCCAATTAAACGTATAATACGCCGTTTTATTCTCGAAAGTCGGTGTATTCTTCTGACGCCACATTCTATGTAATACTGTATTGTCTCCCAGGTTCTCGAACAACATCATTTTATACTCTTTCTGTTTTTTTACGATCAAATATATCGAGTGTAAAAATCCCAAATAAAAAAGTTGGGCTGTATCCGTGTTGCAGACACTCCCGTAAAATTGCAGTGTATTTCCCTCCAAGTCTTCGTACTGCATCTTGGCGTCCTTGAAAAAATACATTCCGTAGACAAAACTCCCTTTCTTTAAACAAAATACATAGGTCGTATTTTGTTTGATCGTTTCTACGTAATTTCCCAAACTGGTTACTGATAACAGGGTCAAATGATTCGATTTCTCTAGATCCAGATGGGTCTGAACAAACAGAAAATCCGTCAATAAATCCATCGTTTCACTAGTTACCTGCACTATTTCGAAGTGGGCGGGTAGCGGCGGAAAAATAACATTATGTAAATAATAAATATACGTGGTATATTGGACTAGGGGGACGACCCCTTCTAACAAATCGATTTCCCTCTTAAAAAGAGAACCTAGTACGTCTTGATTGTAGAGCCGTTGATTGTATTCGTGGGTTTGAAAAAGTTCTCTTATTACTCTACTTTTTTTGTTATGATCCAGTTCTCTTTGAACACATAAATAATCCATATAATACAGAGGCAATTCGGTATATACTTTGTCTTTAAGAGAACCTTGGTAGTATATGTTTACAGGATTCGATAATAGAGAACCTATTACCTTGTTATTCATAACAATATTTTTACTAAGGTCCAGGTTCTCTTCTATCTTGAAATTCTTGTCTATATAAACAGAAAAAAAAGGAGTATCCGTATGTCCCACATAGGAGGTATCCAAGTTTTTTTCCTGCATTGTTAATAATATTCTGTCATTCGAAATATAATTAGAAAGTAAGAGATCGAGAACCTGTTTCTTCTTTTCAATAGTTGCATCTAAATAAGGTACGGTTGTCACATTGATCGAATTGTAAAACTTGGTTTTTATTGGTCTATATTTGTAAATATAGAAGGGATCGGAACAAAATCCACGCCATACGTCATACGTATGATATACCGGCTGGTTGTTCCAAAACGGATACCGGATTTTTATATAACCGTAAAAAACAACATATATTATTGTTACTGAAACAACAATATACTGAATTATAAACATTATATTTTTATGGCTATAATATTTTAAATATGAGAACCTATGGTTCATTGGACGTAAAGGAGTGTTAATAGAGCTATTTCTATGTTTTTCCCCACATACTTTGATCGATATTCGTACATATACATATTATAACAGCGGTCGTTCGATTCAACCTCCATAACATCTATCATTTCGCAGGTAATGTAATACCGATGTTTCCCGTTTTTTTTACAAATCCTTGATAAATAAAACCCTTGCTCGTTTTCACATTTTTTTTTATGGATAAATGCTGTTTCAAATTTGATATTGCAATAATCGTGATAACAACGCTTTTTCGGTGTTACATATGTTATGTCCTTTGGATTAGGTAACAAATAACTGAAGATCTCTCTTCCTAATTCTCTTGGTAAGCGTCTAACAAAATTATCCATTTTGATTATTATTATATGTATAATAATACTCAATTTTATAATAGAGAACCTATAATTACATCGAACGTTCAAATACATACAAATATTGGTTCTCATCCCCACCACACGATGCCATCGATGTCTTAGCGTGCATAATAAATCCCGAATTGCTAGCCATTTTCAAAATGTCTTCGATTGATTCCATTCGCAACGTATTCTCGTTCTGGCGAATATGCTGTGTCTCCTTGTCTTTAAACGTCTCTTTCAACGTCACAATTTCCTGCTTGAATTCGTAGGTCGCATCATACAAAAAATCCATAAATTCCGCCGACGTTGTGGTCCTACGCTCCTTCGAAACTGGCTGCATTGTTCTCCACAGTCCGGTCAAATCCATTATACTATCTTTAAATGTTCTCGCCGAGAACTTGTCCTTGTCAACCAAATGTAACACTAAATATCCATTCGGTTTGAGCCAGCTATAACAATTACGGAAAAATATCTTTTTATCGGAGAACTCATAGATCGTGAAATTCGTGCATAGTATGTGGGTAAACAGCCCCTTCTCAAATGCCATTGTGTCTACCATATCTCCCTTGATAAACGACAAGTCGGGGTATTTGGCCTGAGAAATATCGATCATTGATTGTGACCGGTCCATACCGTAAGCATTGTACCCCGCATCGGCCAATTCTGCTACCGCACACCCAGTACCGGATCCTATGTCTAATAGGGTGCTATTCTTGGCATCCGGCTCGGTCATCTTGATAATCTCGTACAATTCACGCTGACACGTTTTCGAACGATCGGTAATGCCGTCATATACCTCGGCATAAAAATCGTCGTAAACTGCTAAATCGGTTTTGAGTACGAACGGGGCTTCTTGGGTGAATCCCTCTGCTCGCTTTTTGGGAGGTTCGGAGAACTTGTACAAATAATAAACAATCAATACTACCGTCATAATTAACAATGCTTTATGGTAAAAAAACCGGGGATTGTTTGTTTTTATGATAGTGTAAAAATACCCAAACATTCTATATTATGAATCGATGTTTTTTTAGACTGTTGACAATTAAATATTCAGTTGGTCCTACAGGCAAATTTTGTTTGATACGTTGAAGACCCTCTTTCAAATATTGCTGGTAACTCGTGTGGTTTACCGAGAGCCACCATAAATGAATTCCAAACAATATTGCCCCACAAAGGAAATCTTCTTCATAAAATCCCGTGTTACGTAGGATCCACAGCGGTATCACTTTTATAATAAGATTAACCAATATAAAGAGCCCCACATTGATCGCCGAATTATGGTAATAAAACATCAGCGATAAGGTAACAATGTTATGCAAAATAGCTAGCCACAACCAGATGATGGGGTTGTATGGTATCATTTTTATGTAATAAAGAAAAAACCACGCCAGGATCCAATAGGAAAAAGTGAAATCATACCTGGGTCCAAAAATCTCCTGATTTAGTTGTTGGGATCTTCGATCCCTGACAAACATTTATATTATTCTTAGAAAACTTATCTTTTACTTTTTTCTTAGAAAAATAGAAAAATCATAGGGGGTACCCTACGATTTCAAAAACGCGAGAAAACGTGTGAGAAAGTCGACCGAGGTTTTTGAAAATGGACAAAAATAAATGTCCAAAAAAATGTCCAGGACAAAAGAGTTGGATTGAGTATTCCGCGAAAACTATGATTGAGACCATTCTGCAGTAAAAACCAAAATAATAATAGTAGGTTGTTAGCATAAGTATTTTTTAGAAAATGATTTAGAGGCATTTTTTTTGTCATTCTATAATAATGATATTGAATGACAAAAATCTTGCAAAAAATGCAACCAAATATTTCTGTGAAAAATGTGCATTTACTACGAGCAATAAAAATAATTTTGATAAACATTTATTGACCGAGAAACATAAAAGAATGACATATGAATTACACAATAATGTAAAAAATGCAATACTATTTGAATGCCATTGTGGTAAGAAATATAAATACCGCCAAGGATTATTTTCACATAGAAAACAATGCATTAATGAATACACTAATAGCACACCATTAATGCAGTCATTCCCTAATGACACATTAAATACTAATATCATAATGGAAATAATAAAGGAAAATAAAGAATTTAAATCCCTGCTGGTAGAGCAATTTAAAAACTCACAACTAAAACAACAACAAGCAGAAGAACAGCAACAACAATTATTTGACCTTCAAAAGGAAAACAATACGCTTATGAATAAGATGGTGGAGATAACACAAACTCAAATAATGCTGCCAAATACTATTAATAATATGAATAGCAACAATAACACGATCAACAACAATCAGAAGTTTAATTTAAATTTCTTTTTAAATGAAACTTGTAAGGATGCAATGACAATCCAAGAATTCTTAGATAGCATTCGTATTACCTTCGAAGATCTCCTGTTAATTGGAAATACCGGATTTGTCAATGGTGTGTCGGACATTCTCATCAAACAATTACGGGATATGGAAGTAAGTAAACGCCCGATCCATTGCACGGATTCCAAACGTGATACCATTTATCTGAAGGAAAATGCAGCTTGGAACAAGGATGACAAAGACAAAACCAAATTGAAACAAATTATTGAGAAAATAGAATATAGGAATGTGGTAGCACTCCGTGATTGGTGTAATGAGAACCCGGATGCGAGGGTGAATAATACTCCGAATAACTTGTTAAAAGACAAAATCTATTTGCAAACACTGCAGGGAGACGACAAAACCCGTGACAAAATAATAAAAAATATATCCAAAGAGGTAATGGTGGATAAAGATAATCAATTGTAAAAAGAATATAAAAACTAAGGGTTCTACAAGGAAGAATGTCCTCAGGATATATTTATTTATTACAACCGCTTCGGTCTATAACCGATAATGAAGAGATATATAAAATAGGAAAAACCAAACGAACCAATTTTAAGCGATTCAATGAATATCCTATCGGAAGTATATTATTGCTGCAATCGTCGTGTAAAAACTGTGATTTGATGGAAAGAAAACTATTACAAATTTTTGATGAAAAGTTTATTAAAGAAACCGACTATGGAAAAGAATATTTTCGTGGTGACTTGTTTGAAATGAAAAAGGTAATAAATTCAGAAATAATGTACGAAGAAGTTGATGTTGATATTAATAATAATGAAATTTTATCAAGTAATAACTTGACAGAATTTTCGACAGTTATTGAGAGCGAAGTTGTAGAAATGTACGACAAAACCGATCAGGAACAATGTATTGAAATAAATAACATGGAAAAAAATAATAAACGTAATTATTCTTGCGAAAAATGTGACTATTATACTAGGGAAAAAACAAAATTTACACGTCATTGTTTTACGGAAAAACATAAAAATATGAAAGAAGGGTTGAAAAAAGGCGAACAAAATATGCTCCAATGTTCCTGTGGTAAATTGTTTAATTTCAGACAAGGACTCCATAAGCATAAAAAAATATGTGGGTCTAAGAATGTAAATTCATTAGAACAACCTCATAATGCAGTTGATTCTGAAAAAATATTATCAATACCGTTTGTTATAGATCTAATAAATCAAAATAAAGAATTTAAAGATCTATTAATGCTGCAAAGTAGACAATTAATGGAACAGGCGAATCAGCAATCAAAAACCAAGGATGAACTAATAAATAAATTGATAGAAAGAGAACCTGCTAACAGCACTATTAATAGCAACAACAACACGATCAATAACAATCAGAAGTTTAATTTAAATTTCTTTTTAAATGAAACTTGCAAAGATGCAATGACCATCCAAGAATTCTTAGATGGCATTCGCATTACATTTGAAGATCTCTTGTTAATCGGTAATTCAGGATTTGTCAATGGCGTCTCGGATATCCTTATCAAACAATTACGGGATATGGACGTTTCCAAGAGACCGATCCACTGTACGGATTCCAAACGTGATACCATTTATCTGAAGGAGAATGCAGCTTGGAACAAGGATGACAAAGACAAAACCAAGTTGAAACAAATTATTGAGAAAATAGAATATAGGAATGTGGTAGCACTCCGTGATTGGTGTAACGAGAACCCGGATGCAAGAGTAAATAATACACCAAATAATATATTAAAAGATAAAATTTATTTACAAACACTGCAGGGAGACGACAAAACCCGTGATAAAATTATAAAAAATATATCCAAAGAAGTAATGGTGGATAAAGAGTAGGGAACCTACTGTTCCCCTACGACCCCTCCCTCAATTATGTTATCATATTAGGTAACATAATTATTTATTATTCGTAAACATTTTATTAAGGGAGGGGTCGCAGGGGAACCGTAGGTTCCCTGTTCCTACGGTTCCCTTGAACCCCTGAGCTGTGTTCTGGTATGGTTAAACAATTGGTCCTGACCTATGTTGGTAAGATCTGGACTAACAACCGTATTAAATTGCTGTTGAGCAAACAAGTCAGGATAAGGTTGTGTGTCTTGTTGGCTTCCTAGTGGAACAACCACTTTATACATATCACTATTAGATGAGGGAACATAAACGCCTTGATACGCCCCGTGTTGAAGAGCGAAATGTTGGTTACGCAATTGGTTCTCAATATCTACATTATTAAGGTAACCGGATGGAGGCGCTTTTTGTGTTCCAGGATTGAAATTGGCGGACAAATTATAGTCTAAATAAGGAACAACCGGTTCTTTGAGTGGAGTACGACGATTGATGACGGGGAAAAAAGCATATTTGGTAGGTACAGGTCTAGGATCAAAGTTGGGTTGCAAAGGACTATCGGAAAAATGGCGGCTCTGCATACGATCATTCAGTTCGTCTACTCGCTCATTCTGTCCGTAATATAAATATTGTGGTAATCCAAGAATGCTATTTTGATTTGACAATTCCATTTTACTATACAGATAAAAAAATGACATAAAAAATTCGCCAATAATCAACCAATGGTGATCACGTTCTCTACTTGCTGGTATATATTCAAAGCAAAATTCGATCCGTCGGTCTACGAAAGATGGATACATAATATGCTGTCGAATGTACACCAATACAATCTAGTGGTATATTGCGATACGGAGGGATACAAATATATCGAACCATATCTAACAAATGGTCGAATATTGGCGATTATTAAACCGTATGACAGGTTCTCTACCTATAAATACAAACAACGATGGATGAAAAATCACGAAGAAAATATGTTATTAAATCAGAGAACCGACTGGAGACTGAATATGCTTTGGTCAGAGAAACTGAATTTTGTGAAAGAAACAATGGACGAACATTATTTTAATAGTGAATGGTACGGGTGGTGCGATATTGGTTATTTTCGCGGACGTCCTAACGATAGTCCGAGCAGTGAATTATCCAAATGGCCATCGAGTGATAAAATATCATCGCTAGATAAAAATAAGATCTATTACGCTTGTGTAAATAACAATGTTCAGTATGTAAGCCAGCTTTGTCGTATGGTTCAGGACAAAAATTCGGTGGGGCTTCCAAGGTTTCCTATTCCTGACAATCAAGTTTCGATTGCTGGAGGGTTTTTTATAGGGACTAAGGAGAACCTGGGATGGTGGCATAGTACGTATTATTCTGTATTAAAAAAGTATTTTGAAAATGGGCGGTTGGTCAAGGACGATCAAATCATAGTGGCAGATGGCGTCTTTTCGAATTTGGGTCGGTTTGCGATCATTAAAGAGGAGGATGCGCGCTATGACAATTGGTTTTTGTTTCAAAGATTTTTATCATAGGAGACTACTCTACAAGTTTTTCTCTAAAACTGATCGTAAGTAATTTTTTCTACCCTCATCCAACCCAGGATTCGCGTTCAATATTTTGGTTGCAGCGTCTTTGGCCAAATCGACGCAACCACAATTTAAGGAATACCACACAAAATATTCGAGAATGCTGTCAATATCCTCTACTGGTTCCAAATAATTAGAAAAAATAGAAAAATAATCCCCATAATAAATATTAAACAGTTCGGGATAGCGATCGTAACAAAATGCCATTACTGTTTCTTCCGAATGACCCAATCCACGAAACAATTGTTCATAGAAAATGGAGAACATTGCAGCGTAAAAACGTTGGACATAGTCGGATTCAACTGTAAATGCGCCTGCAGCAAGACTGCACGGACCGTTTTGGTCCATAAATTTTTTCATATCTGATAATTCTTCTTTACCGCGGTGACGAATATAACAAATACGTATTTTTGGTTGTGGGTTCTCTAACATTGTTTTATAATTCTTAGGAAAATCCCGAACAATATGATTACAACCAATGTCTACCCAGGCGTAATGTGTGGCATTGAAAAGGTTCTCTTTATGAGCAATAGATAAAGCTAATAGTTTGAACATAGTTGTCAAAAAGTAGGATGAGGTATTACGACGGTCATTTGGATTTCCGTTTCTTCTACGATTATCCTCGATGATATGCCAACTATGGGTGTAATAGTCATATTCTTGTATATTTTTTACGATATAATGGGTTGGATATTTATTTTTGTCCACCTCACGATCACGGATGACTTTCAATGGTTCATAGGTTATTTCATCACAAAAGATGACCATAGGGTAAGGTAGTCTTAATACGTGAATACTATTTTCAAGATAAAATTCCATTGGACGTATTTCAGATGTGTTGTCGGGTAAAACTTTTAAATTAAAAAACATAGTTACAACAGTAACAGGTTCTCCTTTCTTTTCTAAAATTTGGTTTTCCATTAATAATATTTTTACAATGAAAAATTTTATATATGTTTTTTTATAAAAATATAAATACAAATGGCCAATATTACACAAGGACTAAAAATGATAAGTATTTTAATGCCGATTTATAATGGGATCGAGTATATTAACGAGTCAGTGAGTTCGGTTCTCGATCAGACCTATGGTGATTGGGAGCTGATTATAGGAATCAATGGTCATCCACCGGGATCGATGGTGTATAGAGTAGCCAAAGAATACGAGCGTATGGACAATCGTATTCACGTTTATGATATGCCCGAGATTCGGGGAAAATCGAATGCACTGAATGTGATGATCGAATATTGTGCTTACGACTGGATCGCTCTGCTCGATGTGGATGACTGCTATCTACCAACCAAGCTTGAGAAACAGGTGCCATTTATGCAAACGTATGATGTGATCGGAACCCAATGTGTATATTTTGAGAACTTAGAAGGCACCATTCCCAAAATCCCTGTGGGTGATATAAGCGAATTTGATTTTACTAGTGTGAATCCAATGATCAACAGTAGCGCACTCATCAAGAAAGAATTGGCCCTTAAATACAAATGGAACCCGGCTTTTGACGGAATTGAAGACTATGACTTCTATTTAAAAGTGAGAAGAGATAACAAACGTTTTTATAATGTGGACGAAATACTTGTAAAACATCGTATCCGACAGAATTCTGCTTATAATAGCAAAGATAATCGTGGATTGTTACGTCAATTGCTGAGTGAGTTCTAAAATTGATTTTAAAAATCTTATTAAAGATAATATTACATATAATACGTAACATTATTTAAGAATGGTAAAAGTTTGTCCTGATACGTACCTTGATAATGCTACTTACAAAGAACATTTTGATATGTTTCCTTATCCCCTCAGTAGTTTTCAAAAGTATGCAATTGAAGGAATTGTCACTGGAAACCACGTACTCGTCACAGCACCAACAGGATCCGGGAAAACGCTACCTGCAGAATTTGCAATTCAGCACTGCGTAAGACACGGTAAAAAAGTAATATACTGTTCGCCAATTAAAGCACTTTCCAATCAAAAAAATTATGAATTCACTAAAAAATATCCTTCTGTTAAATTCGGACTTTTTACTGGTGATATTAAGACCAACCCTGAAGCGGACGTTCTCATAATGACCACTGAAATTTTGATGAATTATTTATTTACACAATTGGGGGATGATGTTAAGGAATCAGTGAAGAAAGAAGTAAGTTCTCTTAATTTTCAGATTGATATTCAAAATGAGTTAGGTTGCGTTATCTTTGACGAAATCCATTACATTAATGACCAGGAAAGAGGTCAAGTATGGGAAAAAACAATTTTGATGTTACCAGAACACATACAAATAATTGGTCTTTCAGCTACGATTGATAATCCACAAGGTTTTGCCCAATGGATTGAAGACAGGTACATAAATAAGATTGTTTATCTGGCATCGACCAATCATCGTGTTGTACCTCTTTCTCATTATGGATTCATTGCCACAACTGAAGCCATTTTCAAAGTTGTCAAGGACAAAGACACACAAAAACAAATCCGCGATAACAGTAATACATTGATTCCATTGCAAGATTCCAAAGGGAAATATAATGACGCAGGTTACCTTACTGTAAAAAAATATACAAAAATGTTAGAAGATAATCGAGTACATATTGGTCGTAAACATACACTAAACCAATTGTCGATTTTCTTGAGAGATCGTGAAATGCTTCCTGCAATTGCCTTTGTATTTTCGCGTAAAAATGTCGAGGCAATGGCCAAAGATGTTACGATACCACTTTTAGAGGATGATAGTAAGATTCCTTATACGGTTCGACGGGAATGCGAGCAAGTACTAAGAAAATTACCTAATTTTACCGAATACTTGCAATTGCCCGAATATTTGTCATTAGTAGCCTTATTAGAAAAAGGTATTGGGATTCATCACAGTGGTATGATCCCAGTATTACGTGAAATTGTAGAATTGATGATCTCAAAGCGATACATTAAATTATTATTTGCTACCGAATCGTTTGCTATTGGCCTAGACTGTCCTATCCGAACGGCTATATTCACCAGCCTGACCAAATTTGACGGGCAATATGATCGGTATTTGTTGGCACACGAATATACACAAATGGCGGGCCGCGCTGGCAGACGTGGTATCGATAAAGTCGGTCACGTTGTCCACTGCAATAACCTGTTCAAAGTTCCAACAATGAACGAATATAAAACGATTTTGGGCGGCGTTCCCCAAACCCTGGTCTCAAAATTCTACATTTCGTACGGACTCGTCCTCAATTTAATGAAAAATGGTCCCATCACTGCTGACAAAATCTACGAATTTTGCGAGAAAAGTATGATCAAGGGAGAACTAAATAAGGCGAGCTATGGTCACAAAATAAGAATCGCGGAATTAGAAACAATGATTAATAAGAAAGAGCAAACATTGTTATTATGTAAAACCCCAGTCGAGGTATGCAGGCAATATTTAGAATTAGAGGAAACAATAAAAATAAGTGTGAATAAAAAACGCAAAGAATGCGAGCGAGAAATTTCCTACTTGAAAGACAAATACAAGAATCTAATTCAAGACATCCATTCGGTAAAACTACTCGATGCGATGATCTCGGATTTGCACGCGGAACAACAAGGGTTGGATGCGAACAATGCGTTTATTAAGACAAAAGTCGATGGAATTTGTAAAGTATTATGCGATAATGGATATATAGTAAGGGACGAAACTTTATCATTATTATTAACGATGTCAGGTAAAATCGCATCATCCTTGGCGGAAGTCCATCCGCTTATTATGGCCAAGACATTAATTGATACCGAACTTTTCAAAACTCATCCGGTGACGAAGTCATCATCCGTCGATATTGCGCAGCAAACCGATCGAAGATCGGTTACATCTAAGGATGATCTAGGTTTTACGGCACCTTTGGTGTCCGTAAAACCTTCACCTTCTGAGTTAGTTGTTGGAGGCTTTCAGCCCCCTGACCAAAGTATGAGCCCGATACAGCTCATAGGAATCTTCTCTTGCTTTACAGATATTAAAATCGCGGAAGAAATGCGTTCTAGCGTGCCTAATAGCAACGATGACACGATCAACAAATGCATTTTAAATATGTGTAAATCGTGTGATTATTACGAAAAGATCGAAAATGAGCTCGAATTATGCACAGGGATTCATTATGACAAATTACTAATGTTTGATATGATTCAATATTCGATGGAATGGTGCAATTGCACAACCGAACAAGAATGCAAATATTTCATACAGGCAGTGATAAGTGAAAAGGGAATTTCAGTAGGGGATTTTACAAAAGCGATGATGAAGATTGTTACGATAGCAAAAGAGCTGGAAAATGTGTGTGAAACCGTTTTTGCGGGGGAACAAGTCGATCTGTTGCATAAATTGAGACAGATCGAAGGACTGGTCTTAAAATATGTGTTGACGTCACAGAGTTTGTATGTGTAATCCTCTAAACAACATAAGATGTAAGTATTCCTACCAAAACAATACCTGAACCACCTTTACCACCAAACGAAGCTGGATTTTGATCTCCACCACCACCACCACCAGTATTTGCACCAGCATTCTCATTAGATGGCGCGTTAATACTGGATGCAGAATTTTGTGCAGTTCCACTTAGAACTCCACCTACACCTGCTGAAGCACCACCACCTGCACCTCCTTGACCTAATCCATTCGGATAAGCAGCACCACCACCGCCACCAGCCCAATAATAAGTAGCATAGGTTGTACCAGCAAATGCTGGTAATGTGGTAGTATTTATTTGTACTCCAGTTCCACCATTTCCTGCAACAGTACCATCAGAATTTCCACCAACTCCTCCAGCGCCACCACCACCACCTGAACGATTATTACTGTTTGTTCCACCGCCATAACCTTGTCCTGCAATTCCTGATCCAGGAGTACCACTATTGGAAGCACCACCACCTGAACCACCATTCACACCGTTAGGAAACCCTCCATTGTAAGTTCCGCCACCGCCCCCACCATTTGCAGTAATATTTAATGAAGTTTGATTGGTAAATATGAATGTAGAATTATTACCTGTTGTTCCTGCATTATTTGTAGATGCTGTATTTACAGTTTGGGCAGCTACTGTTATCGAAACAGTATCACTTACAGTTGATGTTAATGCATTTTGTAATAACCCTCCAGCACCACCTCCTCCTCCATTATAACCACCTCCAGAACCACCGCCTGCAAGAACAAATGCATAAATTGGAACACTATTAGTTGTAAATGTAATTGCATTAGACGTTGTTTTAGGAGTCGTATATGCGAATATGGTATATGAACCATTTGTAGATGTTGAATCGTAACCAACAAAATGAGCAGTACCATTAGGACTAACTGTCGTAACACTATTCGAAACAGCACTTGCGCTACCTCCTAAAACCGTTTCAGTTAATGTCACTGTAGTTGTTACTGAATTGGTACTTGTCAAGGTTATCGTAGTAGGATTGATTCCCGAGGTCGATTGAATGGTTCCACTCGAAAGAGCGTAAGAATATTTGACATTATATCCAGCACCACCCGACCAAGTTAATACAATTTGACCGGCCACTGAGGAAGTAGCGGACAAATTCGTGATAGGACTAACAATTAATTGACTATAAGGTCCTTGTTGAATTCCGGTCGGAGTTGTTCTAAATACAATTGGCATTATAGAATATATATTGATTTTTTTGTATAATCTAAGTAACATTTAATGTGAGTCTATAAATAGTGGTACTGTTGGCATAGTATATAATATTTCCTTGAGAACCAGAGGCACTGAACGAATTGGGAGTATCAGGAGTAATACCCGGAACAGCAGAAGTGACGCTAGTACCAGCAGTTTTAGTGGCTTGATTCCAAGTAAAATATTGCAACACATTTGAACCACCAAGTATATATTTGGGTGGACTTGCGCCAGTGTAATCACCACCGAGAAAAATATAAGCGCGATCATCTGGGTGTCCATTGGAAGTACTTGCTAATGCAGAAAACGAACCTGTATTATTACTAATATTCCAAGTAATCGTTGTATATTGATCTGAACTATTGGAAACATACAATGTGCTACTATCCGGAGATATAGCGACCCCCATACGACTAGTACTTAACCCCGATGATGTAAATGCATTAAATGTTGATCCATTAAACCGAGTATAATAGATTGTACCTTGATAAGGTGTTAGTATAAATGTTAGTCCATCAGGTGTCATAGTTGCACCAAAAAAACCTGCACTTACGCATAATGGCGCAACAGTTGTATCAAACGCTGTAAATGTGGGAGTAGCACCGGTCCAATTGACCGTGTATGTTTTTTGTGCTGTAACCACATAACCGTACTGTCCATCATTTCTTAGACCACAGGCGTGACGTTGAGTTGTCGACGTATCAAGATTTACTTGCGTAAAACCGGACCAATTGGCCCCGGAATTTGCCGACGTATTATAATATACATTTCCACCGAAAGCGAACAACATTTTAGCTTGTCCATAATCAACTGCCATACCATAATTACCACCAGATCCATATCCGGAGGGGGTTGTTATGACACTTACGTAAGAAGATGAATTGATAGTAGTAAAGGATTGTACCCCCAGGACTTTGGTAGTAATACTATTTGAGGTTGCAGTCGTGGAACCGCCTAAAATCGTACCAGTTAAGGTAACTGTGGTGGTCACGACATTTTGCGAAGATAATTGTAAGGTAGTAGGGTTGATTCCTAAGGCGTAAACCAAGGTACCAGTCGAAATAGCGTAAGAATATTTGATGTTATAACCGTCACCTCCGGACCAAGTTAATATGATTTGTCCAGGTACGTTGGAAACCGCGGTCAAATTCGTAATAGGTGTAGGTATCAATTGATTATATGATGCTTGTTGATAACCAGTGGGGGTTGGTCTAAAGGTTAGTGGCATTATACATCATCCGCCGATAATTTTATTCGATCTTCGGGAAATAATATTCGTCTTCTGATTTCAGATAAAACTGGATGGTTTCCCCAAATAATTCCGTAGTATATTTCTTGTATTTTTGGGATTGCTGCGTTTTGTATCCGCATATAATGGCATATTTCTTCTATGGAAAAGGTATCTCCGCTTAGTTCTAACAGCACTAATACATAAAAGGCGAACAAAACAGCAGTGCAGACGTCACAAAAATATGTATCAGTCTCTCTATAATTTTCCATAATAATTTTCACAAGGTTGATAACAAAAACTTTGTTTTCTTCTGTGCAGTGATTTACATTTTCATTATCGAGAAAATTGGAATGAAAAAACCAATAGATTCTGTTTTCAACAGATCGAAAAATAACTACCTCGTCTATGCAAACATTGTTTACGGCATTATATTGTTTGGAAATCATAACATCTTAAATTATGATAGTATAATAAAAAAATAATAGGATATAATATACAAACGTAAGTAAAAATGTCGGAATACGAATCGATGAGTTCGGATCATATACCGAGTCCCCCCCTCTCTACCTCCGTCCCCCTAGTTCCAGTCCCCCCATCAAATGCGACTCCTAACTTAGCGACTCCTACACCGAAAGACAAAGCCGAGATTAGAAAGAACCCTCTTCAGTACTATGTGAAAGCGTCGTTTATGATCACCTATATTTTGTTGTTGACCACGGCAACAGTTACATTTATCGAGGCAATGCGTACAAAAATACCGAGTGTACGTCATGTTCTCAATTTAGAAACTTGTATTTCGATTGTGGCCGGCTACTTTTACTCGGTATTTTTGGCACAAATAGAGGGTTATGGAAAGGAAGACAAGCCGGTCGATTGGGCCGACATTACTAAAACCCGTTATATTGACTGGTCTATTACTACCCCACTAATGCTTTTAACATTGTGTATTGTATTATCAATGCATACTGGATGTAAAATTACCTTACCTGTTATGGTAACAATTGTGGCATTGAATTATGTAATGTTATATATTGGATTTTTAGGGGAAACTAAGGTGCTGGCGCGAAGTACCGCGGATTTTGCTGGATTTGTACCATTCTTTGCTATGTTTTATTTGATTTTTGTGAAATTTGTCCAGCCAAAGTATGTGTTCTCCAACTATTGTTTGTATTTCTTTTATTTGGCGGTGTGGGGAATGTATGGTTTAGTTTATTTCATTCCGGAAACTTATAAGAATATTTCGATGAATATTTTAGACTGTATAGCCAAATGTTTAATCGGGCTCGGACTTTGGGTATATTATAGTAAAACAATAACGTATTAAGGGAACCAATTAAGGGAACCAATGGTTCCCTTAAGATCCCTCCTTTTAGTCTTAAGATCCCTCCTTTTTACTCTTATGATCTTTCCTTTTAGTATAGTAAAAAAAAAGATTAGAATATATAAATGGTTTTTTTATTTAAAAATACAAATGGTCCTATCACTTGGGGTGCAGTGAGTAACATCATACCTACTCCTATAACGGGTCTAACTGCTACGTCAACAGTTGCTGGGCAAATCACTCTATCTTGGTCAGGAGGTATAGGACAGAATGTGAAATACTCTTATGTGCTATCATCCGGAACAGTTCAAAGCGTGAGTGGAACAGCAAGTCCTGTTACTTTGACATTGACGTCGACTAACCAGGTTACCACCACAGTAACAGTTACTGCAACACTATTAGGAGGTAGTACGAGTGCTGTTTCGAACAGTGTTACTACTCAATCATTATTAGTAGCAGCATTATCAACTACACCAACAGTTACATCAGGATCAATTGCATCTATATCATCTTCTAATTTTGCCACACAGGGTATGTCTATTAGTGTTAAGTATAATCTAACGTCAGCGTCATCAACTTTTGATACTACATTAATGGAAAGTCATGGATTAAGATTATTCAATTATAATTACGATGTTAATAATCTGAATCTTTTTACTTTTCAATTGGTATCTTCTACTACGAGTGGTGGTGCTGCTGGAACCAATTTTTTTGTAACTCCAACACTTAATAGTTATCCAACTGGTACTTATCATGTAGTAATTACTATTGGTACAGGAGCTAATCCACCTGTAATTATTTATGTAAACAATATTGCTTATACATTTGGAGCAGGAAATGGTTTAAAGAACAATAGTGCAAGTGTTATAACTAGCGCATCAAATTTTTGGGGCGGTAAATATTTATTTTCTGGTCCATATACTACTATTAATTTAGGTACTACAACCGGAACAAATTATCCTGGAACCACAACTGATCTTAGATTTTTTGATTATCCATTAAGTAGCACACAAGTTAATGCAATATACACTAATGCTGCGTAAACATATTTTTATACATCCAAATAGTATAGTAATAACAATAACTATGTTTACTAAAAAAAATAGATCTAGTAAAAATAGAACTCGTAAAATCCGTTATGTAATAACTGATTATACTAAGAACGCTGCTAAGCGGCTTGGTGTAACAATCAAACCGTCCTCCAATCCAGAAAAGAAACTCGATGTCTACAAAAATGGGAAGAAAATTGCGTCGTGTGGAGCGCGTGGTTACAACGATTACCCGACTTTCTGGAAAAAATTCGGAAAAAAAGTAGCGGACCATCATCGCAAACTGTACAAACAACGACACGAAAAAGATCGTCATATTGTGGGATCCAATGGGTATTATGCCGATAAATTGCTATGGTAATCAATTAAGGGAACCAAGGTTCCCTAAGCCGCCGAAGGCGGCAAGGTTGAGAACCCCTCCTTTTATAATAAAATATTATCATTAGTTGCTGATAATTTTCTCTTGAAAGGAGGGATCATAAGGGAACTATTAGTTCCCTTAAAAAATTGATCTTTTAACATACTTAAAAATCAATTAAAAACAATAATGTCATATAATCAAATTTATCCTCCTCTCAGTGTAACGATGCCAAACCATTATCAAGCAATTGGTCAGAGGGGCGAAGCTCCTCAACAACTAACTTCGGAGAAGTTTGGTTCTATAGAAGAAAAAAGAGAAGAAGATTATAATTCGAGAAAAGAAAAACATAGAAAACAACAGGAAGAATATCAATCAAGAGTAGCAAAACAACAAGAAGAAGCAAAAGAAAGAATAAGAGTGAGAGAGGAAATAGAAAGAAATAAAACATTTTGCGAAAGATATGCAGTCGAAATTCAATGCACATTTTGCGTTGTTACCTTGATTATTTTAGCATTCGTCGCAATCTATGTTTTCAGTATTTTACTAGGGACATTAGTTATCGTATCAAACTATTTATTTGAAACCTCAATGGTCGCATTGTTTGGTCGAGCCATCTATAATAAAAACTTCCCAATTTGCTCTAATGATATTTATCAGGGTTCTGATTGTTATACCAGAACAAGCACCTACTGCACTTAAGGGAACCTACGGTTCCCTTAAGATCCCTCCCTTAATTATGTTATCTTATTAAGTAACATAATTTTTTATTATGCAACACCCCCTTATAAAGAGAGGGGTCGCAGGGTCAGAGGTTTTGGGCGAAGCCCATAGAAGGCCCTCAACCTGGGGCGCCGAAGGCGCCCTTAGGGAACCGTAGGTTCCCTGATACTTTATCAGCGGTTTCTAGTGCTCCTTCAATCCATTGTTGTCCATTTTCCGCATAGTTTTCCCCACAGACGTAAAGTGGTACGTCTTTAAAAGGTTGTATCATTTTTTCAGCTACTTTATGACTGTCCGACCCAACCGCCCAATAACCTACCCCACAATCCCAGTAAAAAACCTCAGTATGCTTTGGTAACGGTATCCATTTTCCCACACTTTCCAACATATCCTCGCGTAACTTGGTATTCACTGCACGAATCCCCTTGTTCTCGTATAATTTTAGCCAACGATCCGCAAAGATATTATCACTGTAGGAAATCATAATGACTCCTGTTTTGGTATTATAGGGTATCACCATCCTCAAATCATTGTTGGTAGTAAATTTTTCGACATCGTGAAACCATACTTTTCCGGTTGTAGGATCGGGGTCAAATTGGCTATAAATACGACACAAAGTACCACATTCGACCTTATTAAGAAGGGGTCGGATAGGTTTAAATATGGCAAGTTTAAGAAGAGCTTGTTTGGGTAAAGCACAAATGCATTGTTGAGATTGATATATTTTTTTATCTATATAAACATCAAAAAAATGTGATAAAGGAGAACCAGGTTCTCTATAAACAATTTTTGAAACTCCTTTGGAAAGTAAAATATGAATATTAGAATTCTTTTTGATCACATCCACCATTTTGTCCACTATCTGTTCTAGACCACCTTTCATAGAATAAAAGGTATTATTTGGGCCCAGTGCATTCAGCAGTTTAATAGAATCATAGGCGTTCATAATCACCAATTCCGAGTAGTAACCAAACGAACCTTTGATAAATTCGACTTGCTCTTTGGTGAGAACCCGTTCAGCAAATTGTGTCAGTGTATGATTTTGTAAATACTGTTTCGAATACGTTTTACTAACCGCGACTAAAGTCAATATTAGACCGGCATTAGGTAGGGTTTTAGGACCCAAGGTTATATCAATGATATTATCAAGAATAGGTTGTTGCTTATGAAGGTTTTGCAAAGCCTTTAGCTTCGCTAGATGCGGCGGTTTTCGGAACGATAAACCTAGATTCTCCTTAGATAGCCCCATATGGGCTATCGGCGGAGAATGAGGTGCATCACTGACAGATGATTCGATGTTTCCTTGAAAATCCGCCGGACGGTATACGACAGATCCGCTATTTTTAACCAGCTTTTTAGTAAGTCCAAGTTCTCCAATAAGATCCATAATGAGTGGTTGTGAACCGCTAATACGACCAGCTCCAGCTTCCACTGTCATATGTTTATTTATAAAAGTATGTATTCTTCCACCTAATCGGTTCTCCTTTTCAATCAAGAGAACCTTGGTTTGAGGAGATTTTTTATGAATCTTATAAGTAGTATAAAGGCCAGCAATACCCCCACCAATGACAATAATATCATACATTTCTATTATATTATTAGAATAAAATTGAATTTTAATACAACATTAAGTTAGGAAACAATATTATGAACAATGAATTATTTTAATATTAGTCCACCGGAAACAGATAACGAGGATTCAGTTATAATGGAAGATTCATTTGTGTTAAGTGATACAGATGATGAAACCATGGATGAGGACGAAGACGACGAATATTCCATTGATACGGAAGAATGCGAAATGATTTTAAGCGATGATTATCAACATAGTTTTGAAGAGAAACAAGACAAACACTATTATTTGGGATCCTGTTGGAGTTGGAAACAAGACGACAAATGGACAATGACGAATTCAGTTTCAGCGCGCGTTTTCTTTAGACATTCGTTCCAAAATATTATACATTATTTGTGGTTGTTTAGTTTAGTTCGTATGAGTTCTCCCCATATTCATATATTGCAGCTTCACATCAGTGAGGACGGAACATATAATGTGATCATAAAAACATTTTGGTTGCGTATTGTGCAAAGGACTTGGAAACGTATTTATAGAGAACGACAAGAAATATGGAAAAAACGTAGGAATATTACAGCATTACGACAGCGCGAAATAACAGGGAAATTTCCGATCGGTCTTAGAGTATTGCCTAGCATTTTAGGTCTAATGAAATGTCATCAGGTACAAAAATTGGTTAATATCTCCCAAGATTTCGTCGCGAATATTCAATAAATCTGTATCCCGTTTCGCATCAAAATACTTGTTTATATCTACCAAAAATTCACGATATTCATAAATGCGCGCTTTGAAATCTGGACCGTCTGAAAAGTCCAACAATTCACATCGACGCTCGACCATTTTAATACGGCTCTCGTCCTTACCTAACAAGATTTCGACAAATTTATCGACGTGGCCGTTCAATTGTTCGTAGAGTTCGTCAGTGGCTTTATGTTGTGCGAACGAACGGGTTTTCCAGTGGTACAATTTGACCGTATTCAGCATCTCCAAAAAGGTGCGAACAATGAGTGATTTTTTCTTATTATCAACCCCAGTACGTAGTGTCTTATTTTTTTTCATACGGCGATTTTTGCGCACTCTTTTAGATAGTTTTTTTGATAAAGCCATCAAATATATAATATGATAACAAAATTAAAGATTTATTATTATATAGATAAATGAATTTTTTTATATTTTTAGCACTGGTAGTGCCTACACTCGTAGTTAGTAGAATCCGTACTTTTCAACGATTTTTTCATAAATACACTTTTAGTCGCAGCCCACCTCTCACCAAAAGTATCATTGATTATCCTAAACTGACCTACGAAACCCTCACCGAACAAGACAAGTATGATTTACAATGGTACGTTATTGGCACACCTTCTGATTTTTCTACAGATAAGCCCAAAAAAATCACAGTTTGGAATAAGAATTATGTAGTGTGGCGCAATGACGCCGGACAATATACTGCTTTAGATGATGTATGTTCTCACAAGGGGGCATCGTTAGCGGGTGGATACACGAACAATGGTTCTGTAGTTTGTCCTTATCACGGCTATGAGTTTGGTGTGAACGGCCAATTGGAGAAAGTTCCGGGTATTTGTTTTCAACCGTCCCCGGTGCAAAACTTGGCGAAATTTGATGTGGTCGAAAAGCACGGATGGATCTATTTGAATACTTTTTCTGATTTGATAACGGATAAAATGGCGATAAAGGAACAAATTTTTGTAGAAGAAGAGGTACTGCGTAATGATAGTGCAGTGTTTTTAGATATGGATTTTAACTGTTATTCCCGTATTTTGAGTGAGAATTCCCTCGATGTGATGCACATAGGCTTTGTGCATACGTTTGGTAACAAAAAGAACCCGGCGCCCACCGAAATTCATCCACCTAGACTCGAGGCCCCCCATCATTTCAAAACCTCGTATATGTATGAGGCAGGTGAGAACTCGATGGCTCGTAAAGTATTCAAGGTAAAAGATCTGATCATTGAGAACGAATTTATTTTGCCACATACCACCATTGCCCGCGTTATCTTTGGTGATCTTGTTAGCACGGTAGTAACCTTTGCCCTACCCATCAGTGAAACGAAAAGTAAATTGTTTGTGAAGACCTATCGCAACTTTTGGCAGAACCCGGTAGGAGACAAGATTTCACGTGATTTAATGTGGCAAACGATGTTACAGGACAAAGCGATTGTGGAGAACATAAGCCCATTACTAGAAGATGGAAAATTTAATATGCGTTTTGATAAATTGCAGAATACGTATAAGACGTTTTATAAAAAATTTGTTCATAAGAAAAAGGATTTATAGAAATAAAATATAAAATGTAAAAAAATACATAAAGGAATTTTTACATATTAGATTGTAGAGAATGAAATATTACGCAATTTGGCATCATTGTCATTTAATGGGAGCACGTGGAGCCGTAGCCATTTCGGAAAATCCTGAAACATTAATACCATTGCATTTGGAGAACACTGAGAATCCACAATCACTATGGCATAACTACAAACATAGAGTGAGTGAAGTTAAAGTTGAACCTATTGAATGCTATACATATAATGTCGAAACAAAATCGATTGAACCATACAATGATAGCCATTATGCAGAAGATCACGCGTTCTATGCCTTTAATTCGACTTGTAACGATAATATAGGGATATCGTTTTATGATGATATTGTTTTAAAAATTGCGGATTCATCATCCGCCGATAATTCTCGTAGAGAATTATCTAAGGATGATCTAGGTTTCCCTCTGCAAGCTTCGCTTGCTACGGGAAACTCTCCAGATGGTAACATCTTGGATAACGATGATTTTGATGATTTCGATAAAGGTGAAGTATTAATTTATTTGTCGAAAAGTTGCCATAGTTTATGGAGAGAATGTTCGATCAAATACCGGGAAAGTTGCTGTGATGATAAGGATGATTTTATTATGAACCCAGATTTACCTATATTTTTTTATCTTGATTGGACGAGCGATTTACCTGTAGAACCCAATGTTTATTATGAAGAAGGCATTATGAATGCATAAAAATATTATAAATAGACATATAAACCTATTTATAATATAACTTTAAAGATAGTATGGAAGTTTTGAATAAGGTTTTTAATAGATTACCTGAGGATATAGTGAAAAATGTTATAGAATATACTGGAAAACTGACGTATCGTAATGGTGCATTTGTCAGAATAATACCTGATCCAGATGCAAATCATCCTTTACTCTTAGAAAGAATGCGTTTCCAACGTTATCGCCGATTTCTACGAACAATGTCATTTGTGACTATTCAATTACCAAATGTAGATAAGGAGATCTGTCATAATGCTAGTAAAGATGGTCTAAAAGTGGCGACTTATACTTATGACGATGTGAAAGGCGAATATATTGAAAACATTTTATTTAGAAATTACGGAAAAAACTATATAAATAGTTGATGGAGAACAATAAGAATGGGCTGTGATTATTACATTTATACAGCATTAAAAATAGTTCATAATGGAGGTATTGAACACGTTGTCTTAAAAGAACAAAAAGTATATTTACCTCCAGGTTATGACGACGATATTGCCGTACATCCTCAAAGACGTTTACCTAAGATAGATCATATGAAAGTAGATTGTGATGATGTATTAGTTTTTAAAAAGGGAGAACCAGAAATGGTTGAGTTTCGAGACGAATATATGACCATTGCTGAAGAACAAATCAAAAGTAATTTGGATGAAAAATATAAGAGTACCAACAAATATATAAAAGAAATGTATTTTTGGACTTTCCATCTGGACAGCGGTACTATGCTAAAAAGTATGGATGATATTAACGAGATGTATATCATCGAGGCTCGTAAATGGAGAGATTAATGGATAATGTTGTTAAAATAGTAGGTTAAAATTCCTTGCAATAAAGCAAACACAATCATTACTATAATGATTTTCAACCAATCTTTTTTTGTTGGTAATTCGAAATGTGTTTCTCGGTTACTAAACTTACCAATGTTGTAATGGACAAGGTTCTCGAAGAAGTTGACAAAAATGTAGACAAAAAATGAAACAATAATCAGATGTGCACTTTTCCAAACGGCAGAGCCGTTAGTAGTTGAGTAGCGAAGCTTCTCTAACATAGATACGAGATGATACATATAATAAATGATATAAAAATATTCGTTGATATCATTGAATAGAGATGGGTCCAGTGAATTCGCTTTTTGTTCATAATATGTCTGGTGTACCTACTTGTACTACTTATACGTATACACGTAGCAACCGATTTGGTGCTGTAGAAACCAGACACACATCGATTTCTAGACACGGTATAAAGAGTTCGATCAGTTTCAGTGATGGTCACGGTCACGTAGACTTTTTACAATATCGTGGTGCTGAGGCGGATAACTCGAATGATTATTATAATGGCGGTCCTCAAGATGGGTTTGATGAAGGAGATTATAGTCATTTATACAAATCAACCGGTTGCAAATGTACCGATAGTTGTCCTTGTGTTATCAATGTTTAGATTTATAGATTTTTAGAATAGAAAAACCTAGATGTTCAATAGATGTAATAATATAAAGATTTTTGCTTTATATTATTGAATGGAAAAGTCTACAATGCACCTTATTCATGACAACGTGAAGCGACTAGGTAATAACGGTAAAAGTAAATCATTCAGAGAAATTGTAAATGATAATTTAACTCCGTTCCAAGATTCTATTCCTGAAACTGTGAATGGTGTCGAATATCAAATTGTTGCAGGATTTTTCAATATTTTCTTTATATTTCTTGTTTACTATTGTCCATCGACCGAAAAATACATATATTATGGTATACATCGTGATTCAGATACCATACATTATAAGGAAAATTTTCCAGAAGGATTACCGGCGTTCTCTACATTTGACGATATAGAAGAACATATTTATGAATTATTGAAAGGTTCTTACGGGAAATAAAATTGAATTATTTTAAATAATATTACGTGATATTATTTAAAGAACCAAAATGGCAATAATATCGAATAAATTTGCAAATCTTCCTAATGGTATCATTCGTGAAATCATATCATATACCGGTGCGACCTACAAAAAACGTAACGGTAAATATATGGGTCAAATCCATAATGATGACCCACGTTATGCTAAGCTCAATACCATACCTAAGAGATATATGACGTATGCCCCCTATAGCGTATTGTTACGGTGGAGTTATGCTACAACCTACATTGAACTGAATAGTAATGATTGTTATATCACCTATTGTGTTGCGATAACTAGATATCCAGATGAAGGACGTGAAACCATCGGTTATTATCATATCTTCCAAGATGACAATACAGGAAGGCGACGTAGGTATGCACACGAAATCGAAGGAGTAATTAATAAATGGAATAAAATAAAAGAAAATTGATTTTTGTAAGTTAATTATTTTTTAACTTATCAAAATAATGTTATCAAAAAAGTTTGCTTATTTACCTGATGAAATCATTCGACAAATCCTATGCTATACTGATGTATTTAAAGAAAGAAATGGAAGATTGATGTCACAAATTCCAAAAGACGACCCGAGATACGCTATTATTCAGACGATTTTTGAGAAAATGAAAGACACTTTCAGTGAAAATTACAATTACGGTATAAGAATTGATACCACATATATTATATTAAAAACAAATTTTGTTCCAGATTGTAACATAGTTCTCAGGGTTAGTATTTCAGAGACTACTAGTCCTTTTCCGACACCAAAATATAGTTTGGTAACAAAAAATTATTTAATACGTAATACAGTTACCCATAAAGTACACAGTTATCATCATATTATTACTTAGAAAAAAATTGAATTTTGTAAGCTAATAACATTTTTTAACGTATCAAATGTTATCAAAAAAGTTTGCTTACTTACCCAATGGGATCATTCGAGAAATTATATCATATACGGGCGCGACATATAAGAGGCGAAATGGAAAATATATCGGTCAGATTCCCAAGAACGATCCACGTTACGCTATTATCAAAAAGATTCCAAAAATGGAAATAGAGGGTTCATCAACTATTATTAGTGGTGAGGGTGAACCTAATTCTGAAATGTTTTGTTATCGGGTTAATTTATCGCGAAATAGAATTGATTATATACACGTTTGTTTAGAATTAGTCATTATTAGGATTATTAATAGAACTGGAGGTTTTTCGGAAAACGATTTTACTTATAGTTTTCATATTACAAGCTTTAACCCTGATCCTATTGTGACTTTTTCGAGAGAATATACATTTAGACAAGGAGATGTAGTTGAAAAAATAAAAAATTATGAAATATCTGGTCATCCTCCGTCGATTTTTCCTACGGAAAAATCTAGGGAGGATCTAGGAAATTCTCTGCCAAAGAATTTGCTTTGCAAATTCTCGGTTGACACCTTCGGTGTCCTACTGGCGAAGCCAGCTACGAATTTCCTTCAATGTATTAGGTATTTGTTAGAAATTATTTGGTTAACCTTTAGTAGTGCATGTATTTATTTTTACAAATATAATCAAACACATCAAAAAGGGTATCTACTGTAACAATTGATTCGGTTAATTTATATGTTAATTCATCTTCCGTCGATTTCACCGATCGAAGATCGGTTACATCTATGGAAGATCTAGGTTTTTCTATGCCACTACGTGGCTCCGAAAAACCTCCAAAATTATCATAACCGGTAATATAAAGTGTCCATTTACCATTTTCTTCAACCCATAACACTAAATAATCTCTTGCAGGTGAGCCCTTATGGAAACCAAGTTTTTTTGATAATTGCCATCCACCTTGTTTAGATCTAAAAACCGCAAGATGCTCATCATTCGTCGATTTCACTGAGCTTCGCTCAGTTACATCTATGAATGATCTAGGTTTTTCTATGCCACTTCGTGGCTCCGAAAAACCTTCACATTCTACTTTTTCAAACACAATATCCATATAAGAATTATATCAATTTAATTCTTATGTTATTTCCAAATGTCTTATTTGAATGCCAATCTGTCGGATGTACCAAAGTTCTCCGGTGGCCGTAGGCCACCTATGAACTTAGTAGTGGGACTTCCCCTTTCAGGGAAGTCCTGACCATATTGTTTAACTGTTATTTTACTGCAATGTCCATAATATTGAGAATAGACCTTCGTTGCTACTATGTCATTTCGAAACCGGTTTTTACATTTGGTACACACTGTAGTGGGATATGACAATATGGTGCGACTGTTACAGTTTGGACACTTTGATATTAAACCATAATCGAACCAATCTCGTATATATGTATCGATTTGACTTATAATGCTTCCCATAATTTTTGTATAATTTACTTATTTTGAATATTCTTCTTTATATTATTATTGAAAAAATATAAATATTTTTTACTTGTAACTATATGAGTAATTATGAACCTGCTACCATTAGAACTAGTTCATCGTATTCTAGAGTATGATGGCAGAATCAAATACCGAAATGGAAAATACATGAATCAAATTTGTAAAGACGATTATCGGTATCATTTATTGCGTAAAATATCCGCATTTCAGAGGGATGGATGGTATTCAGGGAATTTTTATGTATACCGAATTCATTATAATAATTATGATAATGAACATCAGCATATGATGAATGTATATATTTTTGAAAATAGCATCTCATATTTCTACATAAATAAAAAATGTGAAAATATATTACACTGCGATAATATCGATTTTTTCATTCGTTAGGCGTAAATTAGTCTCACGCTTCGCAGGGACGGAGGATGTCAATCCGAAGTCGGTGAGACATACGGTGAAGAACGAAGTTCGAAACCGTATGATATATACCCTTTAACCTCTATTCTGGGATTATTTCTTACCAAATAAGCTCAGAATAAGGCGGTACCTTATTTGGGTGGAATGCCTCAGAACGGTCGAAGACCGTTCAAGGTTGAGCCCCTTCGGGTAAGCAAGCAAAGCTTGCAACCTTGAACCGCCCCTGTGGGGCGGTTCTGAGGGCTCTGACCCCAGTGCATCCCAACCCAGAATAGAGGTTAACCAAAATGAGTGATTTCCGTAATTATATTGTTCTCATCAACATAAACGTTGCATCTACCACAACAATATGCCTCTGTTTTATCAATACCGTAATCACGTATCGCAATTTTCGGTAGTTTTCTTCTCGCTTCTTCCAGTTCCATTCCCACGATATTTATAGAACGAACTTTGTTAATTGTTTTTTGTCGAGTTTTTTCAAATTCTCTCATAGATCTATTGTGGTTTATTGTATCACGCATCGTCTTAAATCTATACCATATCCTAAAAAAGAGCGTTGGTTTTTTTCGTTCAGGTTCTACAAACTCAATATATTCCGAAAAATGCATATAAATTGATATAAAATATGTTTAAATTATTATATCAATAATAGTACATTTTCACGCCATTTTGCACGGTCATCTGATAAGTTGACCAAACTCTTCCGACAGCTATGCTGTCTACAGAGTTAGTAGTTGAGGGTCGAAGACCCTCTGACCAGAACCCGTTAACTGTCCGACTAATCCCACTGCATTGGTGTTACTCCGTCTGGGGTAAGTGCGATCATTAGCTGGTTCAAACTCTCCATTACCTCTGGTACCGGCTGTTGCAACCGCTTCATCATCGTCTTTTCCTAATACATACATTTTGAATTTGGCAGTAACTTGCCCATTGCAAACAAAACAACGGTTAGTTATCTTTTCGGTGCAACTTACGCAAAAAGTATGTCCACAAGGTTGAATACACATCGTTACCTCGTTCTCGTAACATATGGTGCAATTATATTTACTCAATATCTTTTTATTTGTATCACAAGAAATAATCGTCTTTTTGTAAAGATCTATAAAATCGGTGATTTTTTTCATTTTGAAGGTTTCTTCATCGACCTTAATGGTTACTTTTTCATAAATATCACATAAACTGTTCATATACTCCGACTTAATGGAGAACAATTGTCCCCGTAACTTTAACGGATCTACTATCATATCTTTATCATCCAGTTTCCCTCTCAAATCTCCTGATAATAATTCTTGAAAATTATGTTTGGGAGATTCTAATCTTAAATCATTTGAGCAAAGCGTATGTGTTTGGTGCAAATTGATATAGTCTTTCTCCATCCTACGCATGCTTCTCAAAATTTCACCCAAAGAAAATCTATAATTGGTCAATTTTAATAACTTATGATTTATTTCTTTTAATTCACCTAATTTATGTGTAATCATAAAATTGAAGGTCTCCATCATGCCTTTTAAATCCTGTTCTTTCAAATATTCTTCGTCATACTGAATATTATTTACTACAATATTTTTGTCATATTGGGCTTTTAATTTGTTAAATTTTATTAACGTTTCCTCTTCTGAAGGGTTTTCTATGCCACGAAGTGGCTCCGAAAACCCTAGAGGAAGAGTGAATGGTACAATTATTCTATCATTTCTTTCCATTTTGATGAATTTGTACCATTGAAACTCTTTATATTAGTTTTTATAAAATAATAGATGTATTAGGATTAGGGAGCCATCCGTCGATAAAAAATTTTTCCCAATAATTCGTTGAGTCATGCCTCCAATTCATTTCTTCGAGTTTAAACCAACATCGGTCCGAATGTGTCTCTCCTGTTACCATATTTTTGTATTGATATATTACATACATTTTGAAATCTATTCTCTGCAATAAAACGTTTCCATTGGAAAATAAGACTGACCGTCCAAAAAAGGTGCCGTCACTTAAGAATAATTCAATAAAGTTCATAAAGCGTACGCGTAAATACATATCTAACAGTTGATATCGTCGGTCATTCTTAGGAATCTTCATTATAAGGTACGACGTAATGATTCTAATAATATCTTCGGGTATCATTGTCGAGAATATTTTTTTAACATCTTCGGTACTACGTATCTCCATTAACCGTATAAACAAGATAATATTATATTTATATTTTATTTATTCTTATATTTTCTGCGAGTTTTATTTTTCTTTTTGTTCAATGGAGAACGGGGATTTTTCGAACTAAGCTTTTCACCAACACACCACTCTTTTCCACCAATAAATACAAGATACCCTGGCGATTTACATGTGTTTTTCAACGATTTTTTTGGAGGCATTACTTGAATGATAATATATATAATAAAAAACATAAAGTTTTTAGATGGTATACGCTTTTTAGTCTCGGCTTTGCGAAGCTAAGTAGCCCGTAAGGGCGAAGTAGTCGAGACATACGGCGTAACGTTAGTGGAGCCGTACGGCGATTCTCCATAGATAGCCCTAACGGGCTATCGACGGAGAATGCTCTAAATTTATTATCATTCTTCATAGATGATTATAAAAACAATTTAAACATTTTATGGTAAATATGTAAAATGTGTAAAGAAGAACTTGAAAAAATAATCAAAAAACTAGAAAATAACGCTGATTTTATAAAAAGATACGATGTTAATCTAGTAGAATATTCGTCATATTCCTTTTTTATTAGGGTAAAACGTAAAGAAACACCGATAGGAGATAAGCTAGTTTATAATCCAGATGTATCTGGAATCGATAGTTATATTGTCGATTATTGTTTTGAAATTCATTATAGAAAAGGGTATGTTAGTAATACTTTATCTACTTATCCAATTAAACATTTTTCTGATAAGAATGACGATTATAAATATCGTCGAATTCCACTTGCACTAAATAAAACAGAGGTTCATTATCAAACCATTTTAATGGGGGAAGTTGATGTTGATGCTATCATGGATTATATAGCCAATTCGGACTGGAACATTCGTAATAAACATACTTATGAAACAACAATTATACCTAGCAATGGATTTATTTGTGAAAAATGCAAATGTCAGATTTCATTGTCCGTTGATAGCACTGAAAGTGCTATCTATGGACAATCTGGGTTTAGCTACGCAACCAAAGGTTGCTCTGCTAAACCCCCAAAATCGGCCTACTGAATGTTTTGAATACTTCATAAACGATATAAAATTATATTTATTATCAATAATAAATATAGTAAATATAATGAATAAAAAACATACATATCCGTTTACTTACAAATTAGATGAAAATATTAATATACATATAGAGAATATAGATAAAAGCGTTTCTTGTATATGGTTTGATAACAACGATAAAAAAGAACAGAATATACCCATTGAATTTACATTATACAATTACAAAGATGAAGTTGTAAATCCGTTTAGAAACACACAATCGTTTGCAATATCGAAAGATGGAGATTATAAAATTAAATATAATAATGAAACAATAATAAAACTTACAACTCTTGTTTTATTGTGTATACCTGCTATAGTAAAAAATGAAATAGAAATTGTTATTGATTATGATAGTGATGATGATTAATGTAATCTGCGCCGAAAAAGGAGGCAGAATTTATCTTAACGAAAAATAACTGTCTACACCGTTTTCAATATTTATGTATAAATATGCGATGCTATCCTGAAAAATATATACAACCAACGTTTGTTTGTTGTTACTATAATTAACTCGGTATACATCAAAATTCCCACTATAAAATGTTTCCCTTGTTTTTCGGGGTATTTTCCGTAATATTTCATAACGATAGTCCTCATTACAAATTTGCCCCATATATTTTCCGTTTCTGTATTTTATCGTATCGTTGTAGGATAAAATATGATTTATAATATCTTGCGGAAGATTGTGAAACATTGTGTTAAATATTTTGTTATATTTATATCTTTAAAAAGTATATCATATGGAGAATCAGAAAAGCGAATCCGAATGGTATTGTTATATTTTACGAAATAAAGACCCGAAATATGCTAATTTAACTTACAACGGTTCAACCAACAATCCCAAACGCCGACTTAGACAACATAATGGTGAAATAAGTGGTGGGGCAGTTTATACAAAAAAAGCACCAGGTGATTGGGAAATCTATTTTTTAATGACCGGATTCCCTGACCATAAAAATACATTATCGTGCGAATGGCGAATCAAACATACCGAGGGAAAACCACGATCACAACGGCCACCACAACATCGTGGGACCAAAGGAAGAATTGTAGCAATGAATGATATTTTACAATTAGATAAATGGACACAGCAATGCCAACATAATAACAGTGAGCATAAATTCACGATTTATTTAGCAGACGATGTTCTCCAGCATCTTAATACAGATGCATTGCCATCTAACATAACCTACGGGGGATCTGTAGAAAATTTTATAGAAACGATATAAAAATATATTTATGTTGTTATGCAATGGAAACCATTACACGTGAGGATCTACGTAAAATGAAAAACACCAGTATCGTAAGAAAAAATGAAGAAAGAACAAAATTTTATGTCGATTATATCAAAGAAACAATTGTGAAAAGAAGTGAGGACGGCGATATATGTTATGTTTACAATTTTGATAAAAAAGCTAAAAATGAAAGCGAAGAACTAATTAATGAAGTTATTACACGTTTACAAAAAATTTTTGTAGATACGGTTATTGTTTATCATAAAGCAAATGGCCAAAGTGATTCTCATATTATTTTTGATTGGAGTTAGGTATCTTTACGTGTGTGAAGGGTATACTCCATAAACCCTCTATCATAGTCTAACACGGATGTATGATCAAAGTACCGAATAGTGCCAATAACAATCGCAATTGGCGCTACAACTGGTACCACTAACATTAATCCTGCACCTACTATAAAACCATAAACAGTCATCAAACTTGTCCAAGCGACACAATCGTCAAAAGATTTATTACGTGTTTCTCTGTATGTTTTTTGACCAATATAACCACTACCACAACAACCACCTATTAACATTATACCAACAACTATTTTTTCTGTTATTTCTTCTTTATCCGTCGGAGGCTTTTTATTCGGAGAATTGTATTGCATAACAGTTGTGTTTTTTCTAACCATATTCACTGGTCGAATTATTTGTTTTAAGAGTGAAGATCGGAACATTGTATTAGTATGATACGTACTTCAATAATATAATTTTAAATCAATTTTATATCATTATTTGTAAAAAATATAAAATCTAGGTAACTAATGTTAGTATATGGTGATTACACGTGATAAATTACGTAAAATGTATGAAGAAAATATCATAGAGGTAAAAGAGAAACACATACAAAAATATGTCGATGATGCGCAACAAACTATCATACGACTCAACAACAAAGGAGACAAACAATATACAAAATATTTTTTCAAAGAAGAACCCGAGATTATTGAAGAGGTGAGACGTCGATTGTATGAAATATTTATTGATTGTGAAGTAGTTTTCCATAAAGCGGATATGAATAGTGAAGACAGAATTTTTATTGATTGGTCCTAATAGTTTTACGTTAAATAATAATATAGAAATAACAAACCATCATACAATTATGAAATTGTTCCAGGTTCTCCTCTTGACCATAAATGTTATTGTTGGAAAATTATTTACAAAAGTTATACAATCCCCTATATTTGAGTCCAACAAAATATGTAATTATCATCATATTGTTTTATTAAAAGAAACCCCTTTTATCGAAGATAACTACGAATATTCAGATACATATGCAGTAGATTTTAGTCCTACGAACGATATAACTGATGCAAGTATGGCGTGGAAAATGTTACTAGGAAAAAGGGTTATGGGAAAAATTAGGATGGTTTACTTTGATAAAATAGATTATTTTTCATTGGTATCAAGTTCTCTAGACAAATATATGCCTTGTTCTATAGAACAAATAAAAAAGATAGATCAGACAATATATTGTAAAATAAACTGTTGGAAGCAAGAATTTCAGCTTTATAATAGAAATTGCCAGCATTTTAGTAGGTATTTATGTACATAGTATTATACGGTCGGTAATCGAAGCCGTATGTAGAAAATAAATATATATATAAAATTGACATAAAATTTTATTATGATATTATGTCAATATAATAAACGTTTATTATGGAATCTAAAGACGAATGCAATGCTATGTGTGATTATATTCCAGATGAAGTAGCGTTTACGCGATATTTATACCCCAAAGTGTTTGTAAAACAATCTATAATGTTAGCATTATTAGATCATAACTATGATGAAGTAATGTTTTGGACGTACGAATTGTATTTCTCCGGGTTTGAAGACGAGACTTATGATTTTATATTCAAATTGTATCACGACATTTATTGCTATGATAATCCAAAACTAATAAAATTTATGGAATTTACACGTGATGTATGGTATGAAAGTTCTCTTCAATATTGGCTTATTGGGTCTATTGTTGCTACTCTTTGTTATTGTAATTATAGGTTAGATAAGTTTGTAGAAAATTATTTTAAAGTTCATTGTTCACATATTTTGCAGCCCCCTAAAAGATTGGTGATTATTCAATTACGTGAACAAGATATACGTGAGTATAAGATCAATCGTCACGTAGATCCACCACGTAATTATTTGGGTTTAGTATGCAAATATCCTATACGTAATAATGTGAATCGTTTGTTTATGTCTGATATACCCGATCTTCATAATAAATGGTACTATAATTGGGAATTTTACGCGGGTCAATCACCACTATGGCAAGAACGATTTGAAGATTTTCACGCTCGTATTAGTATGAGAGATCAAAAGGTAATATTTGAAGACGAAGATTGGAGCGAAGCCTTTTACGAACGTTGGAACTTAGAACCTGATGAACAATCATTAGAAATGCAACATATTATCTTAGGAAATAAAGAAGAAAAACAACTGAGTTTGAAAGAGTTTTGCCAAAAATATGGCTGTCCACTTCTGACCAAGACCATTAACAAAAAAAGTTTAATTAAATAAAATTACAAAAGGAACAAATTTACGGGTCCTGCTTTTCTAACGACTTAACCTTAGCTACTAAATATTTGATTTGTCCTGCTTGTTTGCTGATGATTTCTGAATCTTCTTTAATCCACACTTTCGTTGTTTCCCAGATACGATCATTTGTTCGTCTATATTCGTCATTTTCTGATACTAACTCATCGATTTTTTGCGTTAATTGGGCAATATGCTCATTTTTCTCACGTAAGGCATCATTTTGCTGTGATAGCTCTCGTAGAGAGCTATCTCCGTAAAATCTGTGATTTGTTACGCCACATAGTGGAGGTTTTTCGGAGCCGCGAAGCGGCATAGAAAAACCTAGATCTTCCCTAGATATAACCGATCGAAGATCGGTGAAATCGACGGAAGATGGCTCCACAAATCGCCCAGATGCGACTTGCATCCAATATGCCAAATCCTTTTTAAGCTGCTCATTTTGGTATTGTAACATAACGTATTCTTCTGACATTGTTGGTTGTTTTGATTCTGGAAACGGAGCTTGTGAGAGCGGAGTTTATGGAATATACGATGTAGAACGAAGTTCAGAGATGTATGATAAAGTTAGTATTTTTATAAAGAAAAAAATCAATTTTTTATAAAAACAATGCTCTATTCAAAAATATAGAGCCAGAGGCGTTCTAACACATAACCATTGGTTCCACCTTGGTCATTCACAGATAACAATTCGACCAGTAAATTTTCATAGACATCCTTTTTAAATTTCCGTATATTCGTTCTAACCACTGAAAATAGAGCAGAATATGTGAAATATATTTCGTCCAATGACTTTTTATGTCCATAGTTCTGTATACTAAGCGATGTGATAGTAGGAAACTTGGCTCGATGTAAAAATCCAAGAGCCAAATTTATATCCGTGTATTCAGGATAATCTTTATTAGCTGTTACATTTAAAAGATTTATTCCTTCATCGTTAAATTCGGAGATTAATAAGTTACCGTCGCATTTTGTTCTCAAATAAACCAATCCATAATCAGTAACTGTCTTATATTTTTCTATATATTCGGATGTCGGAATGTTCTCAGAATCTTTCCATTTAAGTCCTAAAGGTTGAACGTTGATAAATCTATCATAATTATCTATTCCAAATAGAAAGGTCTTGTTATGTTCAAATGGATCACCTTGGGAAAATATTGTCCTATCATTTAAACAATCATAGTTTTGTATAATATGATATAAATAAGTATGACCTTCACGACCAAAGTTAGGTAATTGTATTATTGTATCTAGATCACATAATTTATCAGTACCTTTGTTGTAAAGAGTTACGATATCATTATATGCCATTGCCCAATTAACATTTTCACCGTACCTTGCAACAACAAGTTCCACAAGACTTTTATCAAATTTATCACCAACATAGTTTATCAAATATTGGTCTTTATGAATATGCTTAATAGACCATTTTGTATAGTTATTCTTGGATGTGTATAAAAAAACATCATTATTTTTATTGGGAGAACCTAAATATTGAGTATAATTGTATCTATCAAATGCACTTTTAATGTAAAAAATATCAACATTATTTTGGTCTTTCTCTATGATCCACTGTTGTCTTATACCACCGGTTGGAAAAAAATCTACAACATTATCTATTTCTGCACAGGATAAATAATGTCCAGATGGAGCTAAAATACTTATTGGAGTGTTTAATTCATAATTTGTAATGGTAAAAATAAAATCATTCTCAATGTTAAAAGTCTTAAACATTACTATACTACTACAAATTATTATTATTATTATTTACCTCTATTCTGGGATTATTTGGTAAGGCGGTACCTTATTTGGGTCAGAGGACGAAGACCTCTACCTTGAACGGTCTTCGACCGTTCTGAGGCATCCTATCCCATAATAGATGTTAATATTTTATATATAGTTATATATATATATCTATATGATATCGTCATATAGATTAGGAGATTTACTCCTGTTATTTTTAGATGAAAATGAAGAAAATGAAATTTTAAATCAACATCCTAATTCTATTGGAAGTAAATACATTTTAAAAAAAAGAAGTAATAATTATTCTGGTGATAATATTGATTTGATAACTGAAATCGTTCTAGAACATATCGAACAAAACTTGGAACTTTTACCTAATAATATTTCGGATAGCACAACAATACATTTAAGACTGGGGGATGTTGTTGCTGGTAATGAATGGCACGAAATAATTAAACGACCGTTTCAAATCGATCATATTCAATCATTACTTATCAATGATTTTAATAAAAAATATATTATTGGAAAATGTTTTTTTGCTAAGCCCAGTTCTAACAATTACGAAGATTGTATTAATTTATCAAATATATATTTACAGGATGCAATTAATAAATTACAAGCAGAACATTTTAATTCTGGAAATGCCGATATAGACTTATGTTGCGCTGTAAAATCTAAATTATTTGTGCAGGGAAGAGGTTATTTCAGTAAGTTAATCGTAGAAATAAGAAAAAAATTAAATTTGAATAATATTGAAAATATGGTAACTGATTAACCTCTATACTATAAATTATTGTAAATATCCTTTTTCCAAAACATAGTTGTATAATGTGGTTGGTCGCTATTTACGCTAAGGTCCTCCCTATAGGTAGGATATTCTTGTAATATTTCAATTCCATTTAGATAAATATGATGTTTTCCATCATTTGTCCAATGTAATTCGTTATTTATTTGGTTGTCTGTGTATAGTATTTTATAATGTTCACTTAATAAATAAGGACCAGTCCATATAGGTGTGAATCCATGATAGTTATCTTCCGTTTTTCTCGTTATTTCGTTGATACATTCTATCATAAGAGGATTTCTAGGGTATAATATCAATAAGCAGGTTTGCACACCTATCGGTTCAGATACCAAATGTTCTTTGTTTATTAATTGATCAAATCTAAAATTATTTACACATTGGTACTTTATATCAATGTAAATTCCTCCCATAATGTACATGTAACAAAAGCGAAATAAATCACTCTTATATGAATATGGTTTTAATTTCAAGAAAGCATCTGCTACATTTTTGTCAAAATTGTTATTAATAAATTCATATGCGCTGTTGTTATCATAAATACTAAAAGTAAAATTGGGGTGATCATTAACTAATTGATCGTAATTGTTTTTCATATTTTCTGGAAAATTATTCAAATCATGATAATATGTAAAAATATTTAAAGGTATCATAATATATTTATAATATATTTTTTCTATATGGTAAAAATATGTATACTAATTATTTATTCTAAAAATGATTATTATGACAGGATGTTAGAAATACAAAAAAAATATTTGGAATCACACGAAAATATTACATTTTATTTTACTCAAATGATACCAGATCAAGAAGGAGAAATTGAGGTTGATAACCATTTTATAAACATCAGGGGTGAAGAATCTTATTTAAATATATTGAAGAAATCTGTTGACTCAATGAAATATATTAATAACAATTATGAATTTGATTACCTAATAAGAACAAATATTTCGACTGTTGTAAATATTAATAAATTATGTGAGTTTTTAGAAAATGCTCCTAGAGAAAAATACTACGGGTGCTGTTGGTATTTGACATTAAACAATTTAGATCATCGCTGTGGAATTATAGACAATACGCATTTTGGAACAAGATATGCACAAGGAACAAACATTATTTTTTCAAAAGATATTGTGCAAAGCATCTGTCATAATAATGATAAATTAAACAATAGTGTCGTAGATGATGTGGCATTCGGTGTTTACGTTAGCAGATATTTTCCAGAAGCATATGAAATATCATCAAAGTATATTCCAACTATGTTATTTACACAAAGTAATGATAATATTACGACTGATTATATTTTTTATCGTAATAGAAGATATGAAAATTCCCCAGAAAGACATACGTCTGAAGAAAATAGAGACAATGATATTCAAACAATTACTTATTTAACCTCTATTCTGGGATTTTTAATTGACGAATAAGTTGAATTCAAGAGATATAAAACGTTTTTAGTAGTAGTAATAATACTAATGTTTGGATCAGGATTTTTTGGATCTAATAAAACCGACGATGATCCAGATTTTAAGGGCTCGGATTATGTAATTGTAACTGTTGTTTTATGGAATTTTTTATGTTTTAATTGGACACAAAAAACAATAAAGGCATTTCGTAAGGCAAAAGAAGGGGAGACATTGAATATATCTTCGTTATAAAATTGAGTTAAAAATAATTTATGTTTTTATGGATAAATACATAAATGTGTGGAATTGTCGGAATTTCTGATGCGACAGGAAATAATATTAATGAAGAACTTGTCCGAGCTCTTACCTATTTACAACATAGAGGACAGGACTCTGCAGGAATAGCTGTTGTTGAAAATGATGGAAAAATAAACATCCATAAAGGAATGGGGCTAGTTTCCCAGGTGTTTAATGAAGAACCCCCGGTTCTCGATGTCTCCAGTAAAATGGGTATAGGACACGTAAGATATTCTACTCAAGGATCTGTTGTTAAAGACGAAGCCCAACCACTTTATACCAACAGTCCTTACGGGATTGCACTAGCTCATAACGGTAATTTGACCAACATAGACGATCTTAAAGAGTATTTGATAGAAAAACAGCGGCATATTAATACAGGTTCCGATAGTGAAATATTGTTGAATATTCTCGCTGCAGAGTTAACGGACAGTCCGACTGATATATTCGGAGCAATTTATCGGGTGATGAAGTTGTTACGAGGATCTTATTCGGTAGTTGCAGCTATTAGTGAACTAGGTTTAATAGCATTTCGTGATCCATCTGCTATCCGACCCCTTTGTATCGGGACGGGAGGAACGGGAGGAACGGGAGGAACGGGAAGTGAAAAAAGATATATGATAGCCTCTGAATCCGTAGCATTCATAGGTTCTCCTTATAAATTAGAAAGAGACCTACGTGCAGGTGAGTGTATTTTTATAAATAATGATCAACAAATGTTCTCACATATTGTGGCAGAAAATCCAAAACAAACCCCTTGTTTGTTCGAATATATTTATTTTGCCAGGCCCGATTCGACCATCGATGGAATATCGGTATATAAAGCCAGAGAAAATATGGGGGTGTACCTAGCATTTACTATTTCTGAAGATAATTCATCCAATGATCTTGAAATTGACGTAGTAATTCCTGTACCAGAAACCTCGAGAACCTATGCGATTAAATTGGCCGAAGTTCTCAATGTTCCTTATCGGGAAGCATTTGTAAAAAATAGATACATTGCGAGAACCTTTATTATGTCGAATCAGAAAGCAGAAAATCACCGTAGTAAAATGGTGAAAATGAAATTAAGTACGATTGATAGTGAGTTCAAAGGAAAAAATGTTCTCATTGTGGATGATTCAATCGTGCGTGGCACCACATCCAAAGAATTAGTAAAGTTGGCTAAGGAAGCCGGAGCCAAACGAATCTGGTTTGCGTCCGCAGCCCCACCGATTTGTTTTGCCAACCGTCTAGGAATCGATATTCCGACCGATGAAGAGTTGATTGCTAATAATCGCAGTAACATAGAGATTGCAGAGTTGTTAGGATGTGATCGGGTATTTTATAACGATTTAGATACAGTTTATCAGGGATTGAGAGAACTTTCACCCTCGTCGATTGACGGTGAATCTTCGGTAGACGGATTTGAAATATCCTGTTTTTTGGAATAGTATAATTTATTTTATTAGGCATAATAGATATTTACCGACGGTGTTTGGTTTTTCTACGCCTAGTTCGTTTGGATTTCTTTGTTCGATGGTATTTTTGTTTTTTTCTAGCTGTTTTACCACCTTTTAAATCAAGATTCTTTAATTTCTCCATTGTCTTTGAAAATTTATCCGTCGATAGCCTCGGTTCTGCAAAACGTCCAGTTGTGATCGGAAATTGATTATAATATAAATTTATTAAATGTTTAGTGTGTTCTGGAGAAAGTATCTTTAAATATTCATTATTGTAACATATTTTGTCTGAAATGTAAAGTTCTCTATATCCCGGAAAATAAACGTATTCTTCATGCGATTTCGTGTGATGAAATGTTAAAAAATCAGCGGTATAACCGTCTTCACAATATGATTCCTTTTCTCTTACGCAAGTATAAGAGATAAATGTTTCACTATATGCAATTATATTTAAATTGTTGGATTTTAAATCTTCATCGTATGGAAAATGTAATATTATTAATGATTTTTTTACTTCATAACAAGTTAATGTATCGCCAAAATCTTTAAATATAGTTTCTCTATGTTCGGAAAAAAATGGATCTAATAAAAATGATTTACCGTTGAAAATATTTTCATAGTATCTTCCTGAATAGTCAAACCATAATCCTAATCCACGTATAGGTTTGAAATAATTTTCTTGCCGACGAAATAATATTGTTCCACTAGGAATATATGTATATTTAATTTTGCTATAATTGTTATCATCAACTGCTCTTATTAACATATATTTATCCACTTTATCCACTTTATCCACTTTATCCACTTTATCCACTTTATCCACTTTATCCCATTCGGCTTTTACTTCATCCAATTCGGCTTTTATTTTATTTTGAAAAGTATCTAACTTTCTAATACTTTTTGAATACTCTTCATACATTTGTTCTATATCGGATTTACTCTTTTCTGATTCATACTCTGTTAATACTGGCATAGTATACGAATTATTATATAATATTTTTAGATTATTAATTTTCATCATTTGTTTCCGACGAACTTACTATATCACCTTGATTTTCATTAACCTTTTCGGAGTAATCGAGAACTTTGGCGACCCGTTTCTTTATATTACTCTGTTGAATATAATATTTCACAAAATAGGGGACATTTGATACGTTATTCATCAAGGTATTATACCTAAATCCACATATCAATGTATCGACTTTATTATCATATTGAATGCTGTACCACCAATAAGGGGGAATCGAGAGAACTTGCACCCTCGTCGATTGACGGTGAATCTTCGGTAGACGGATTTGAAATCTCTTGTTTTTCAGAATAAAAAACAAAAAAAGACTCCTACAGAAAATTCGAAGGAGTATGATCAACAATATCTATAATATATTCAAACTTTGCAGGATATATATTAATCTTGTCCAATCCGTCCTTAAAAATAGATGAACGACATATTGGACAATCTTTATTTCTATGATAAACATTTTCAATGTTAATCAAATTGTTAATTGTTCCACGTTTATTACGAATATTATACATTACTAGTATGCACGGATAACAAAAGACATGACCACATTCAGTAATAATAGAAGGTATATTATTGTTCAATTCTGTAAGACATATAGGACACGATAGAGAATCTTCGTTATTGTTCACTAGAGACATTTTAGTATAATAAACACCATTGGTAAATAAAAATCTATTATAGTATTTTTGTAACCAACCTTTATAGTATTCGCAATTAAATTTTTTGTCTAGTTTTTTACAGATTTTATATAATGTTACTTTATTAAGTGTAGCAAAGTCGTAAAGCTGTTTCGGATCAATATTTATTTTATTTTTACAAAATGAAAACATAGTTGATTTTTGTTTTGTATTTTTAGTAATTAAATTATTAACAATACTACATTCTTTGGCTAAATCTATTATTATACTTGCATTATTTACGTTAATTTTTTTCCATTTTTTATATTGTAAAGTGCAATTTTGTAATTTTGTTGGTAATTTTTCAACTTCTGTTTTCCAGTATTTTCCAAATTTCATTGTATATATATTTCATATCATTATTTTAAATTGTTTTCAGAATTATTTATCGAAGATCGTCTGAGCGCACCAAAGTTATTTTTCTTTTTCTAGTTCTTTTTCTAGTTCTTTCTCTAGTTCTTTCTCTTCCTCTTGTTTTTCGGAATAATCGAGAACCTTGGCGACCCGTTTCTTTATATTACTCTGTTGAATATAATATTTCACAAAATAGGGGACATTTGATACGTTATTCATCAAGGTATTATACGTAAATCCACAAATAAGCGTATCGACTTTATTATCGTATTGAATGCTGTACCACCAATAAGGGGGAATCGAGAGAACAAACCCTTCACCCACTTCAAAATCTAAAAATCGAACTTTGTCCATCTCGTGCTTGTATTTTTTATCGGGCGACCAGACATTGATAGGAGAACGGAATTCGTAGGTTTCAAAATCGCGTATCTGGTATAAATATTTGGTGCTTTTCCACGGAGTCATTTTGATCCGAACCTTTCCACTATTTACAGATAAGTAATGACGATAATTGGTGTGATAACGTAAAGGTAAAACTGCTCCTCGAGAACCTAGCATAATATCATATTTGGATTGTATTGTAAAAGGTGGTTTTAAGTATTCGTCATTGGAAGACAATATTTGTGTCAAACTGGATTCTTCAATAAAATCTTCGTTATTTTCAGAAAAGTATGCGGCTTTAGAGTCAGATTTCATTAGATTGGATCCACTCGAATAAGGGAGAATGATGTAGTCGACCGAAGTATCGTTTTCTGACCAATAATCAGCGGATTCTTTGACTTTAATATCAAAACCTGCAAATTCGTCGGCGAGTAAATCGTCATAGGTAAGATTTTCGTAAAATGTAGGAACAACAGGTTTAAATTCAAACAAAATAGGTTGTTTAACATCACAAACTTCTTGGAGGTGTTTGTTAGAAGAATAATCCAATTCGTATATTTCTAAATCTTCACTACGTTTGTATTGATGGACAATATGGATGTAAAAAAACAGTATCAATAAGAATAGTAACAAGTGAAAATAGAAATTCATTAATAATTAAATAAGATATTGTATATTTTATTTAAAGAAGGAGAACTCTTATTACAAACTTTTAAACGTTAAAGGAGTCGAACTATAGGTACGACTGATTTTCAAAAAACATTCGTTGGCATATTTGACAATTTCGTCGATTTCTTTCATTCTCTCTAAATTGTAGGTCCAAGTAGGGTCCTTGATTTCTTCTATAAACCGAAAAACAATGTCAGTAATCGTAACAGATAATAATTGAATTACTTCTAATATTTCACGGTATTTATTGCTTTTCTTATAATCTTTTTGCAAGAGAACTTTGAATTGGTCTTCATCAATATAGTTACGCATATATCGTATTCGTAATTCTTGTGTAACACGCTCACTATTGTGTTGATAATTAGGAATAGAAACATAACGAAAATGAATCACTTTTCGACAAATCTCGCTAATGTTATTATGATATTGTTTAATTTTCGCAGCATTCGCTTTATCGGATATTTCAATAGCAGCCATTAAATTTCGTATTAGTACAGTTGTATTATGGTTAAGTTCACGCCCACAAACAATATCATTAGGATTTCGCTCCAATGTCCCATTAAGACGCATCCATTCGAAATAATGTGGGTTATGAATCGCATTAGTTTCTATTCTACCGGTGCGCCAACTGAAAGCAGTGTGACAACTGACGCAATACATCTGATCGCAATTTTTTTGAGATGTAAAATCTTTCAGCAAGAATTTATGGTCAGAATCTACTTCCCACCCGAAATATTTACCTTTGCCTATATTTTTAACAGTAATATTTGTATAATTATGATTTTTATTAGGAGTGGAACCTACACATTTTTTTCTGGGAAGTATAGTTGGCACTTCAAATAGTTTTTCGCCAGAAATATTGATTACATATTGATTTTTATAATCTTTGGCTTCACAACCAAAAATTACACAGTTTTTACGTTCTCTAATCTGATGATTTACTATAAAACCTAATGACCTAGCTAGAAATATAATTTGTTCACTAAGGATTGTATTTGTCTGAATAATTTGTACCCTTTTACCTTGTTGTACTTTATTAACGTGTCCGTCAGTATCAATAATACCAGCTAATAGTTTTAAGCGCACAGATCTATCATTCATTAAATACTCTTGAGGAATATGTTTATTTCTAAGCAAATTATATTTTTTGAGTAAATCGGTAAACGGATTAGTGCGGTCTTCATAACAGGGAAATTGCGCTTCGCTTTTTGTCATTTTTCTGTCTAGGGACAAAATTTCGTCGCACGAAAATCTGTAACCTTTTCTGCGAATTCTGTACAAATATTTATTTGTCTTGACTTTCATAAGTTCTGCATTATTATTGTTGCACCAACTTATCATATAATCAACGATTTCTTTATCGTTTGATGCAATACACGGATCACAATGGGTACCATCTCCGAGCCAGAGTCCTAGCATATATGGATCTAAATCAATTGGTTGTGAAGGATAATTTATTCCATTGTTCTTATATCCCATTAAATTCCGTTTTTCTGTTTTTTCTAATTTCATATAATCTTCTACAACAAGTTCAATCGTGTCATCATCATACAAGCCACTCTTAAATTTTTCAACAAGTAATCTGGCTTCTTCTTTATTACAGTCTTTATTAGTTTTAAATTGTCTGGTTTTTTGTTTGTTATTTTTTTTATCAAACCATAATAGTTTCCAGTATTTAGATTTATTGTTCCAACTTATTCTCTTATTTCCACTATATTTTAATAATAATGTATGTCTACTATTTACTGTAAAATTCATAGCATTATTTTGTTTAACTTCATACATCTCATCTTCACCCTGCATCAATCGAATCACGTTTCTAGGTTTTCCGTCGTCACCTACTAAAATATCGCCTAAAGCAATATCTTGTGACATTTTGGTCGAACCGTTCCACATTAATACCGGAATATCAGCAGCAAAGCAACCGTTAATTTTAAAAATGCCTTCTCCGCACTTAGGACACGGTTTAGTGTCTGAATTCAATAAATTCGCGGTAGCAATATTATCCGGATGGCAAGTATGTTCACCATCACGTTCCAAACCCTTTATTTCGTGACAAGTAGGGCAGGTCCAAATATTACAAAGTCCGCATTTCCATTGACTACTTAAAAATCCGTGACAATCTGGACTAGGACAAGCCCTAATAAAGGCAGCACGTTCCTGGGTATTAGGATCAGTATGTGTAAAACGGTAATATTCCGATTGTATTTTATTCATTTCTAATCGAGCTCTGGTAACAACTTCTGCAGCTGCATTAATATGGCGAACATATTCTTCGCGTTTTAATATATTTTCAACCAAGGGTTGTGTTGCTGGCAAAAGAGCACGCTGTTTATCAAAAAGTACTTTTTCATAATGAAGCTTCAAATCAGTGTTAACGAATTTTTTAGAGAAGATTCTGGAAATAAATTCGGGAGTCCATTGGCGATTACAGTCACCGCTCATACATTTTGGTACACTTTCTTGCAAAATATAACGTTTACAACATTCAGTGCAAGCTTCCTGTGGACAGTATTCACATATTATTTTAAAACGGGTAGATCGGTTATAAGGTTCAATGCATATAGAACAAGTAGGCACTTCTATTTTCTCTTTTTTTGCACGTGTTTTTTTGGGAACAATGATATGTTCTTCGGTTAATTTAATAGAATTTTCAAGTGAAGGTTTTACAGGTACCAGAGGTGCCGTAAAACCTAGATCATCCTTAGATGTAACCGATCGAAGATCGGTGAAATCGACGGATGATGACATTTATACTTATATAAAAGAGCAAATAATTTTAAATCAGTTTTTTATTGTAATAATACTATAATAATACTATATTAAAATGGATAATTTGATAAATAAAGAATCTAGAAAAGTGACAGATTTTATATTTGGTGTGGGTTATTTTAGTGAAATAATCATTGCACTTGTAGTCATTTACGCGTTACAAAAAAATATAGTCGATATAATTATATTTATTTTCTTTTTTCTTTTAAGTGGTTATTCGAATACTTTGTTGAAATCATATATAAAGCAACCGCGACCGAATGATCCAAAAAAATTTTTATATTCCGAGCATTTTAGCAGAGTAAATAAGGTGTATGGTATGCCTTCAGGACATAGTCAAAATGTGTTTTATTCGATTACTTATTTATATTTATTAGCTAAGGATGGTATATATTGGTTGCAATTAGGATTAATTTTAGCAGCATTAATGGTATACGAAAGATGGACATTCCATAATCATACATTATTACAGCTTTTTGCGGGGGCAACGATGGGAATAGCATTAGGAATTGTTGTTTTTGCAATACGAAAAACCTTCATTCTTCATTAATCTTAGGTGCCAAATAAAATACAAATTTATTGGTATCGTCTATTGCTTCACCTAAGTGGTAAATAACTTGCATCGGGGAATCCTTGATTAATTTAATACGCACTTCTTTCGAGATTTTGTTATACAAACAAATATTATGCAACATATTAAGACTAAATGATAAATGGATCGTTTCACCTTCATCAATCGAATATTCAGATAATTCGTCAATTTGAATATCTACTGACATTTTACCTGATCCTTCACTTAAAGAACGAAGTTCAATTTTGCTTTCATCGCAAATGATATCAATAGTATCACCAAATAGTTTCAATTGATTCACAATGTTAGCAAAACTTACAGAGGACAAGGAGAACTCCGCATTGCATTCCATCTCCGGAATCGACATATATTCGGTATCTAAATCGATCAAAGGTAATTCGAATCGTTTATCAAAAACCGATTTGTCTTCAGAGGTGAAATTAAGAAGCAATTTATCTTCCTCGGAAGAATCAAAAACAATCTCGGTTTCTTGACCCTTTTCTCTAGTATTTAAAATCCTGAATAACAATGTTGTATTGACTCCAATGGGAATAGTACCATCTTTTTTATGTTTGTAGGTATCAAACCAACTAGATGGTATATGGAGTTCAAATATAGAAATTCGTGAAGAATCCATAGACTGAAAATAAACACGTTCTTTTTCAAACATAATGATAATCTGGTCAGTGAAAACCTTGATATGTTGGAAAACTTGCGAAAAGATTTCCGATTTTGTAGGGCTCTTAATAACAACGTTCATATTGTGATATTATTCATTACAATAAACAAAAATTCTTTAAATCAATTTTTCGAAGGTTTTGCCAGGGATTCCAGGTGGGGTTCCGGAGGAACCCCGACAAAGCCGCTATGCGGTGGATGATGAAGGAAATGTAGTGGTGCTATCACAAACTACAAGTTTATCGTAGACAAATGGGTCGATAAACGGTTTCAATGTTTTTACTATGGAATCGAAACTCTTAGGTGGACTATAAATAAATGTTTTATCCATTTTTTTAGAATATCGTGTTTCTGAGGAAAGACATTTATCACAGAAGTATTTTATCATTGTTTTGTAACGTTCTAATGCGGATACAGTGAATGTATTCAAATTAATATGCAATTGAAAAGAATCGTATTTATCAATTCGATCCTGGAGTGTTGAGATTATGGCACCAGTAATGATATCAAAGTTATTGGGTGTTGCAAATAATTTGAAAATAGTATAATCTACAAAAACTTGATTCGAATCGTTTATAACATAAATAGTATTGGATAAGAGTGTTTCCATAGGTATATTATCACATACTAGAGCTGCGCAATCTATTTTTTGTTTGTTTTTAAAAAAGATATTTTTGTTGTTATTGGCGTAGTATTGTTCCTGTAGTTTTTTGACTTTTTCATCTAACATCGGTTCTTCGGAATCATCTTTGAACATTTTACAAATATGAAATTTATACTTTATATTTGTATTTAATAACTTAATTTCTACCACGCTGTCTACGATAATGGGGACCACCTAAGTTATCTAAGCTAGTAGAAATAGGTTCTACAGGAGGTGTGAGAATCTCAGGACCATCTGATGATACTTCAGAGATCTGAAATTTAACCTCTTCAACCGCGTTCTCAGGAACAACATCATCATTGGAACCTTCTTGATTTTCAAAAGTATTATTTCCTAAATCAGATAGAATATGGATACGTTCTTCCATCAATGTTTTATTCACATCCATTGTGTATGATTGTAGCTTCATTACAATGTCTTTAAGGTTGTTGATTTCTTCAGCGAGAAGATCAAAACGTGAGTTATATTCAGTCAATATTTCAGTAATATTGTTAGGAATTAGAGAAGATTCAGCTTCATCTTCGAATTTGATCTTTCGGTTAGATTCTTCTTTAGATTCCTTAACAAAGGATTCTACATTTAAAAGGCGATTATCGATAACTGCAATCACTTGTTGTAATGTAAGACCGGTAGTTGGACTAGAAGATTGTTGTTGTTGTTGTTGTTGTTGCTGTTGTTGTGGTTGACCGATAGCAGGATTATTTTGTTGAGGGCTGATAAATGCTCGTCGGCTTTTTGCAGAGGCGTTTGATTTACTCATTACAGAATAAGTTATATTATTATGTAATGTTTTCTCTAAATACTTATAAACGCAGGGAACCTACGGTTCCCCTGCAACCCCTCCCTTTAATAATGTTAGCCTATTAGTTAACATAATTTTGCCTATTAATATTCTTCTCCATAAAGGGAAGGGGTCGCAGGGGAAACCGTAGGTTTCCCTGCTCTATTTCTTACCACGCGTCTTCATCGTAGTATTCTTCTTCTTATATACCTTCTTGGCGTCTTTCATTGCGTTCTTCAACTTATAGTTCTTGTTCTTGCGACTCTTCTCCTTATAAATTTTGCTGACAAGTTTGGCCCAATCGTTCATTTTTATATATATTATTCGGATATTTTATGCTACCATATCCATTTTCAAGGTTTCGTGAAAAAAGTATGGTGTAGTCCATTTTATATCTTCCAAACAGTAATCTTCAATCGCACTATGACTATTTTTAACGCAAATCTTTGGGAACGCATAAGGTTCTCGTAATAGCTGTTGTTCTAGCACAGGAATATGCGATTCATAGATGTGGGCGTTACCTAAAAAGTAAACAAAGTCTTCGGGGATCAAGTCGCAATGTTTTGCTAAAATATGTGTCAAAAATGCGTAAGACGCAATGTTAAATGGAACGCCTAGACCCACATCGCCACTGCGTTGATAGAGCGCGCAAGATAAATATTTTTGTTCTCTCACATTGAATTGGACCATAACGTGACAAGGTGGTAAGGCCATTTGATCGAGCTGACAAGGATTCCAAGCTGACATAATGAGACGGCGACTGGTTCTTCCTTCCACCGTTCGCAGCTGATCAATGATCTGTTGCAGTTGATCAATACCACTATAAGGTCCATCCTTAAAATACGGATGCTCTGAATAATCGGTATGACAGTTGAAATAGGGTGCGTTAAAATGACGCCATTGGTGACCATAAACAGGCCCCAAATCGTTCTCTTCGTAGCATTGAAGATTCCGGCTGTCCAAAAATTCACGGCTAGCATTTGCGTCCCAGATATGCACCCCTTTATCAATGAGTCTTTGGTTATCGGTGGATCCACTGATAAACCACATTAGTTCGTGAAAACAGGTTTTCCAAGCTACACGTTTGGTAGTTAGAAGAGGTAATGAACCATCTTTTAGAGAAAATCGCATAGAATAACCAAATAAGGATTTGGTTTTGCCGTTTCTACCTTCTTCCATTGTGCCTTTTTCCAAAATATCACGTATTAATTGGAGATATTGATGTTCTTCGGGGTTCTCCACTAGACCAGTCGACGTACGAGCCTGCTCGGGAGGAGACTGGGATAACGCCGGGAGCGATAGCGGAGGCGTTATGTTTTCCATCTTTCATTTAAGATAACATATTGCTTTTATATTTTTTCTATATGAGTTATATACGAATTATAATAGTTAAATGGAGATATTACACGAAACTCGTGAATCAAATAAGAAATCGATATTGTCACACGTCTTTTCTACAACAGAAGAGGGCAAGGCTGAAATTTTAAATATTATTCAATACTCGTTAATGGCTGTCATACCAGTAGTATTATTGAATAAAAGTATACAACGATTTATACCAGAAGCAGATGATGAGAAAAGTTCTTTAGAAATATTGGCTGAAGTGTTTATTCAACTTGTTGTTATGTTTTGTGGTATAATTATAATTCATCGAATAATCACCTATATTCCTACTTATAGTGGATTTAAATACGAAAGTTTAGCATTAACAAATGTTATTATAGCCTTTTTAGTGATTGTTTTAAGCATTCAGACTAAACTTGGAATAAAAGTAAATATAATTGTTGACCGAATTTATGATCTTTGGAACGGTCCTGATGACAACAAAAAAGATAAGGTAAGGAACGGAGTTCGAGTAAACAAACAGGCGTCAAAACACAGCCCTAGTCAAGCAGACTATTTAGACAGCAGTATGGTGCAAGGAGGAACTTTCCCTCCAGCACCTGTAGTAACTAGCCGTCAAACTGTAGGTGATGGAGGATTTCACGATCATATGATGGGAGGTGGTCCTTCATCAACGTCTTCTTACGGATTACTTTCAGGACCTGTTGCAGCAAATTCGCTAATAGGTGGATCATCTTTTTTTTAAATTTTGACTGCATAAAATAATTTATATAATTTCGCGGTAAATTATATAAAATTTAAAAATTTTGCATAGAATTCATTATTTCCATCTTTTTCATAGATTTTTCAAAAATTTCTTTATCGTCTTTTAGTCCTGAAAATAGGTAATCTGTTCCTGGACTTTCTTCGCATTTTTTTATATCGCGATATATGACGCCAACCTTATCAACAATATTCTGTACCATAGCCTTATTGGGCATAAGTTCAATGTTATTCGGTACAGGTTCTGTTAACAATGCCACTGCAAAATACAATAAAAACCGGCGTTTCTTGCAAGATGCGGTCGTATATTTAATACAAAAAATTTGCAATAATGCATCATATAAGCGTGTTATAAATGTATTGTTAAGTTCTCCAATATGATGTTTAATAACGTCCCATAGAATCCAAATAATATCTTTTTGATATTTGTTTTCCACAGGAATATAAGTTCGTTTTTCACAAAAACAATCTTGTTTACGTTTTTTACATATGGTATCAAAGTCAATGATCCATTCGATCCAGTAACACGCATCAATTGTGGATTTAGAGTCGCTTGATATATGGAAAGAGAATTCATTAACCGCAACGAAAAGTTCTTTGGGATCTTTTGGTCGTAAGAGATCATCGGCAAAATGTGCAGAAGTAGCTTTAAACCGCTCGGTCATCTGTGTCATATCAAATTCTTCTTCACGGTTAATTTTGATGGGTTCAAAACTATGTTTACGATTGGATAAGGTGAGAACACTTATGATTTCAGCAAAGAGTTTACGTATAGTAAGGTTGTTACGTAAATCGAGTTCAGTAATAAATTGTCCCTTGGAAACAATATTTCTAAAAATGTCAAAGCGCATTTGCAAATAAATAATAACTTTGGGATTCCCTAAATGAATATGCTTACCGGCATAATGTAATAAAATTTCCCATATTTCCATATAATGGCCAGAACATACTAGTTCGGCACACCAATATACAGCGGGTTCTAGTTTACCATTTTTCATATTCTCGATCAGTTGTTTACGAACATCAGTTTTTTTATATTTAGAGAACGTTGTACCTTTAAAAGAGGAATTAGAGCGAATATCGTTGATTAAACAATTTGTTGGTATATTTGTATCATCAATTTCCATAAACAATTAATAAATATAATAAATCACATAAAAAATAATGTCCGAAAGTTACTAATATGGTTACCCAATACAGAATTCGGATTTTTTCTAGTTTTTGCGCGTCAGAAAACTGCAAAGATATTTATGAACGATTATGCGAAGCGTCTTTGATGGAGAACTATGGTCGAGATAAACAAATATTTATTACTAATGGTGACGACTATAGTCACGTTATTATTTTGAATACAGCGATGCCGCAATTGAACCCGAATATTCCTAGAAAAAATGTAATAGGATTGGCTTTTGAACCACCAAGGTTTTTAAATCTAACGCCACAATTTGTAGAGTATGCTAAACGTCATATTGGTAAATATTATATAGGTCAGAGAAGCGAAGCTTCTCAACTACTAAGTTCAGAGAACTTTGGTCAGGGTTCGACGAACCCAACTACTAACTTAGTAGGTGGCTTTCAGCCACCGGATAAGTTTGGCGAAACAGAAGGGTTGGGAAAACCATTTATAGAGAGATATTCACATATGTGGTACAATCCACCATTAAAAGAAAAACCAGAAAAAACAAAATTAATGTCATTGATGGTAAGCGAAAAGACAGGTGAATCAGGTCATATTTATCGTCATAAACTAGTGAATAAAATATTAGAAACAGATTTACCGATTGATATTTATGGAAGAGGATGTAGGTTTTATTCGTTTTTAGGGGATGATCGAGTAAAGGGAGAATTTTCTGAAATTGAACCGTATGAAAAGTACAGGTTTCATATTGGTATAGAGAACCTGGAAACAAACCATTATTTTTCAGAAAAAATAATGAATCCTTTATTAACTAGCACAGTCCCTATTTATTTGGGTTGTCGTAATATATTAAACTATTTTGGAGATAGTATAATTGTTCTAACTGGTAATATTGATAGAGATATGGAACTATTAAAAAATGTTTGTAGAGAACCTGAAAAATATGAAAAAACAATAGACGTAGAAAACGTGAAAAATCGTATATATTTATTGCGAAATCTAGATGAACTTTTTTCCACAGGAGAATATAAATGAGCAATAAACCATCAGTTGTGGTATTATTACGAGGTCATATAAGAGAAACGTTTAAGACTAAAAGGTTATTTGACTTTTTAAAAGAATTATGTGACCGATACAATGTTAGGATATACGTTCATACTTGGAATGTTTATTCGACGAATTTAAGTTGGCGTAAGATAGAAAATATTATTGTTAACGTAAGTATACTGGATATACGGACATATTTGTCGGGTTTAAATTGTGAAATTAAGAGCATAGAAATAGATGATGATAGTAAAATAAACTTAATAGGAGACACAACAGGTAATATTTTTTCAACACTATTGCCGAAATTAGCTTGGAAACGAATGTGGTATGGAATCAATAAACTGACAGAAATTATTAATATTAGCGAGGATCCAGGAACATTAATAATAAATACGAGATTTGATTTGTTTAATAACTCTTGTTCACAAGATAAGACAGATAAATTAATTCGTTTAATAGACGATAACTTAGGAATCGAATTAACTGAAAATAAATTTTTGTATAAGTCTGACAATTTAATAGGTGTTGATAATTACTATGTTGGTTCATCGAGTACAATGTATAGATTATCAGATAACTTTCATACAAACTTGGATGATATAAATAGTAGATATATTGATATTTATTTTCAAGAAGTAACAGTGTTTTACGAGAACAATGTTTTATTTACAGAGAATACAAATGGAAATAAATATGAGAATATAGAATTATATTATTATCAGAATAGTAAAAGAAAGGATGACAATATTGATGTTAACATAAACAATGTAGAACAGATAAGAAATAATCTTGGGATGCGTGAAGAATATCCTTCAGATGTAAGGGATTTTGTAGGAGGACTACGTTTTTTAGATAATAACAGTATAGAACAAATTAATATAAATATTGCAAAAACAAGATACAACCTTGTTAGTCAAACTGTAAAAGACAAACCATTTATGGAAGTAAAACATACACAGTCTGATTGGAAAGGATTTGGTAAGAAAAAATAAATTATACAGGATTTATTGAAAAATTACTATACGTCATATCACCCTTGTTATTCAAGACATTTGCTGAAAATTCTGTACTCTGTATAACGACATTACCTTGAGTCGGAGGTGGTAATGTTATGGTAGCCGCTGCGTCTTTCTTCGCATTCTCATTTAACCAATTTTTTATGATATATTGTATAAACAAAAAGGTAAATGTAAGCACCACAATGAACGAGATAAACCTAGTAATAAATTTGGGAAGATTTAAACGATTCACCGGTTCAAATACGCTGGAAACAAAATCGTTTTTAACGAATCGAGCGATAATAAGAAAATAAATTCCTGGTAATATTAAATCGCCGACGAAAGATTGAATAAAATCCCATGCAGAATAAGCAATTAACACACCTGCTGTAGTTGCAATAATATTGTTGTCTAATAAGAATTTTTTTAAATTTTGCATATCAATCAATTGATCAGGTGAAAGATATTGTAACCATGAAGTTAGAAACATATGCTAAATATGTATTTTATTGTTATATAATACATATATTTTAAGGGAACCAAGTTAAGGGAACCATTCGGTTCCCTTAACCTGAATCTATTCTGTCAAGATTCGGGGAACAACATTGATTGTTTGTAATTCTTGTGAAAGCAGCTTGTAAGCGTAAGGCATATTGATAAGAGCAAAGTCGGTTTTATTTCCGCACGTTTTACATAGATGGATCGAGAAGTCCGCATTAGCATACATTTTATTTTTATTTCCGTCGTTGTATGATGCCACCATACCACATTTTTTACAAACAAATACAGAGTATTTGTCAGAAACATCGAATAAACGTTCTTTGCAAAATCTGGACATACCGTGGGCTAACATAACATCACGTTCCATTTCACCAATTCTGAAACCACCATCACGACTTCTGCCTTCAGCCGGTTGACGCGTCAAATTCACCATAGGACCAATCGAACGACTATGTTGTTTATCATTCACCATATGCTTCAGACGTTGGTAAAACACCGGACCAATATAAATATTCGTTTCCAATTGTTCACCAGTAAGACCATTATACATAAGTTCGTTACCATAACTTTCGTAACCAAGTTTTTGTAATTCTTTGGAAATAGTTTTGACATCAAGATTACCAAAGCTAGTACCATCACCAAACATACCGAGTTCTAACAACACTTTTCCTAACAACGTTTCTTTTAATTGACCAATCGTCATACGGGAAGGAATGGCGTGTGGATTAATAATAATATCAGGTCGTAATCCATTCTTGGTAAATGGCATATCACATTCCGGAATAATATTACCAATGGTACCTTTTTGCCCGTGGCGCGAGCTAAATTTATCACCTAAAACAGGTTTTCTCAAAGTACGAACTCTTACTTTGGCAAAATTATAGCCGTCTCCGTTGCGACCAGTATAGTTTTTATCAATATAGGTTTCTTCGGTGGTTCGATAGGTCTTACTTTGGTCTTCATACTTCACTGTTTTGGTAGGATCGTTACGATTCTCCTTGATAGGAACCGTTTTGGCAATAATAACATCACGATTCTCTAACAAAGAATTTTCTGGTATAAAACCCTGACTATTGAGTTTATCGTAATTACCAAACTTGATTCCTTTTGTCTTTGTTGGATCTGGTTTACACCGGATAATCTCATCACGAATAATGTTCTTATCTTCGTCTTTTTCAGTATGATAAATAGTGGCTAAGAATAGTCCTCTATCAATCGATCCTTTATTAATAAGAACACTATCTTCCTGATTATAACCAGTATGTGTCATAATAGCAACGTGGATCTGACATCCGGAGGGGATTCTATTGAGATGAATAATGTTCATAATACGGGTTTCTACGAGAGGGCGACTAGGATAATTTAAAATGTAGGCTGTTTTATCCATACGTGTATCATAATTAGTTGCATATACCCCCATTGCTTGCTTGGCCATTGCCGACTGATAGGTATTTCTAGGGGCTTGATTGTGATCGGGATAAGGAATACAAGACGCTACCACTCCAAATATGGTACTTGGGTGAATTTCACAATGTGTGAAATGATAATCTTGTCCACGTTGTTGGTGCAGGTAGGAATCCTTGCATTTCATAGCAATCATTGCCAGATTTTGTTCGTCTGGATCAATATATTCAATGACTGATTCATCTAGTCGGCAATTCGTAAGAAGATCATTCCAAGACAACTCATTGGTGTCTAATTTGTCGATGATTTCTTTGGTAATGAGAGCTTTATTGTCAGTAACTCGTAAAACAGGACGTGTTAAGCGACCGCCGTCGTTACAAATTCGTATTTCTAACATTTTAAAATCGAAGATGATCGATGTATAGATGTTAATAATTCCGCGATATTTCTTATCCTTCATATCAGTGTAAAGTTTGACAGGATCTTCCGTAATGCCTAACCAACAACCATTGATAAACACTTTTACCTTACCATTTAATTGTTCGGGTGGTGTATCATTCACTGATAATATATAAGGGGTAACATATTCGTAAAGGGATGTGCTGTTCGTTGGAATGGTTACGTGACACATATAACTGATGTTCTTTACTACACCAATCGACTGGCCTTCCGGTGTTTCCGCGCAATTTGATACAACAAATCCATTAGCTACAAATGAATGGTTTTCGCTATAAGTTGTAAAATCATACACTAATTCAGGGTCTATTTCTTTAATTGATGAAATAAACCCATTTTTGTAACACGAACCATCACGAACAATTAAATTATCACCAATATACAATTCTTCCACTTTTTTCATTTCATATTTTCTTTCAATATTTACTAAGAATGGATGATCATCTGTAGCTTTAATTTTTTTACCACAGATTGTGGTTATTTCGTAAAGTTTATCGGGCATTTTTGAGAAGAAAGAATGTATTAATGATGGTTCATCTGTGAGTGTTACTCGATTGACAGTATTCACACAATCTCCATCGACAATATCCTTAATTTTTTTCACATCTTTGAGATTAGACATTAATATTTCAGTATCACCAGTTAAACAACATAAGAAACCCCACGTGGTGTTATGCAGCTTACGTGGAGCAATTAATTCACCACTTTTTTCTAGAGGTGTATTAATTCTACGCAAATGACTCAAACTAGAGACATACGTCAATCTGTTCAATACCTGTGCAACTCCAACCTTACTGCTATTTGATTGTTTTATACTAAAATCACCTGTGGAAAGTGCACGATTAATACCATTTTCAATCGTAGTCGATTTCATAATTTTGTAAATGTTGGTCATATTAATGATGTTTTCGTAATCTTCGGTAGATCGCCAAGAACCATTGTTGATCTCACGAACAATCTGTTTTTGCATTTCTTTGACCAGTTTGTTGAAGTAGTTTCGAAAAAGATTGTTCAGCAATGTTCCGGTAAGTTCAATACGTTTGTTAAGATAAGAATCACGATCATCAGGAGGAAGCCATCCCAAACTGGTTTGAATGAGTTTTTTGGCCATATAACCAATCAAATAGAGTTTCTGTTGGAGTGTTTGGCAATGGGGAAACAAATCATTGTCCAATACTTCGACCGTAAATTCTCTCTTCTTACGAGCACCAGTTTCCTTATCAAGGTTGATAGGTGTATATGCGACAGATGCTGTAACGTGACGGAGCGCATCTTCTTGGGTCATATATTTGTTGGCATCAATGATAGACGCTTGCAGAAATTGTAAAACATCGGCTTGTTTGTCATCCTCCAAATCAAGAACAATATACTTGGTAATATCTTTGTCGCTCATTATACCGAGCGCTCGAAATAGAACATAGAGCTCGATCGGATTTTTAATACGTGGGACATTGATATAAATACCGTTACCGAAACCATTGTTTTTACTAGCAATCATCATTTCAATTTGTTTGGGAGAAATGCATTTAAAATCGGGAACAGATTTTATTTCTGCAAACCAATTCCACTTGGTAGTATTCTTGCCGTCAAAACAATAAACACGATTTTCAGCAGCGCGCTCTTGGCCCAATACAGTCTTTTCTGATCCCTTAATAATGAAATATCCACCACAATCCATCGAACATTCACCTGTATGTTCGTGACTAATATGTTTGTTCTGGGTAAGAACACAAATAGACGATTTTAACATAATAGGTAATTTACCAATGTTGATTTTGGGCAATGTTTTTTCAATGATACGTGGGTTTTCCATATTTTCCGTATTGCGAATGATATACTGAATATTAATGTCGACATTCATTGTAGAAGCGTACGTAAAATTACGGAGTTTGGCTTCTTGAGGTAACATCATTTTAGTTGCACCGTTGTTCTCGTGAATCTGCGGGGGATACAACTTGAAATTGGAAAACGAGATAAGAATTTCAAGAAAATATTTGTCTTTTTCAGCGACATAATCATTTTCGGAATGAATGGTGACAGGATTGAACATCTGGATCGTACGTTGAATCTGGTAATTGACAAAATGGTTGTATGACTCGATTTGATGTCGAACTAATCGCTCCAAATGCTGTCCACCGAAATAAGATTCGATAATACTGTATGGTTCTTCGTCGAAATTACCAATATGATCAAGCAATGTTTTTTCTAGCGGATCAATATTCATAAGAATTTTGTCTATCTGTTTTTTTGCCTCTTCTTCATTTTCTATGAAATGTTTAAGCTCGGCTGCTGCCAAACTCTGTCGAACACCGAAGGTCTTCTCTTGAGTTATACGGCTTCGATCTTCTAAGAAGTCGCAAAGCGACTTCAAGATTGGCACCTTCGGTGCCTGATCGATCTCAACCGTATGTCTCACCGACTTCGGATTAAAATCCTCTGTCGTTGAGACTAGTTGTTGAGAGCTTTGCTCTCTGACCAAAGAATCTGTTTCCTTAATTTTCATTTTTCTCTTTTTTTTAATAGGATCTGCAATAGGTTTTTCCGCAGGAAAAATCGACGCATTTTGAACCTCATAACAATGATTGGAAGACGAATCCGCGGATTTCATCTCGTAGTTCATCATACTGTATTATATTTATTACAAAGTTAATATTAATATCGAATCAATTTTTTATTTCCTTTTTTAATTGTATTTGTCGTAACACAATAATAAAAACAACATAAAATTATTGTAACTGTTTAATAGTAATGAATCCTGACAGTTCTTATAAAAAGTGCAATAGTAAATCAAAGTATTATTACCAAAGAATGCAAAAAAGGAAAAAAGGAATTAGACCAGTCGACGTACGAGCCTGCTCGGGAGGAGACTGGGATAACGCCGCGAGCGATATCGGAGGTGTTAGTTCTCATTTCGCGAACCAAGAAGACAGTAATAACAATGGCTTATATACAGCTTCTCAGTATAATTATGATAACTATTTATTTGATTATGCGAATCAATACAACTATTATGAACATTTATACACTTGGATGCCACCTAATTACAGTTGTTGGAACAACCAATTCAGTACGAGTTATTATGACAGCATTTACGAAAGTTATTTAAAAAATAATCAAGGTTATGCGCAGGATTTGAATTATCTAAGTAGAGAACCGTATGCACCAAGACTAGATTCATCATTGTTAGATAATGGTGGCGTTACTTCATCATCCGCCAATAATCCTCTTCGAGGATTATCTAAGGATGATCTAGGTTTTGAACCGCCTGTCGGCTTTTCAAAACCTTCAGAACCACAAGTAGACCTATCTGTAAAACCGTCAAATAGCGAAATAACTCCTATAATTTCTAAAGAAAAAATCAAACCTAAGATAGACCATAAAAAATATGTTATAATCAATGCTCCAACAAATTTAAAAGGTCTAATTGAGATTATAGATACCAATGAAATAAGCGATGATATCGAATACAATATTGATATTAAGTCATTAAAAAGCATCAAAACAGAATTAATTGAATTAAGAGATATGATTGGTATGGAAAAGATGAAAGAATCGGTTTTTCAACAACTAGTGTATTTCGTCCAAAATTTGCATATTGGCACCGATAAAAATTCCGGTGATTTCAAACATACTGTTATAATGGGACCACCAGGAACAGGTAAGACAAGGGTTGCAAAAATAATTGGAAATATGTACGCAAAACTAGGTATATTAAAAAAGAATTTATTTAAAAAGGTTACCAGAAACGATTTAATCGCAGGTTATTTGGGTCAAACCGCGATTAAAACTCAAAAGGTAATAGAGGATTGTTTAGGTGGTGTTCTTTTTATTGATGAAGCCTATTCGTTGGCAAATGAAGACAGAGATGATAGTTTTTCAAAAGAGTGTTTGGATACGTTATGTGAAGCACTTAGTGACCATAAAGATGATTTGATGGTTATTATTGCCGGTTATGAAAGTGAATTAAATAATAGGTTTTTTAATTCCAATAGGGGATTAGAATCTAGATTTATTTGGAGATTTAAAATAGAGGAATATAGCGCTGCAGAACTAATGCGGATTTATTTAACAATTGTAGTACAGTCCGGCTGGGAAATGTTAGACGATCAAATGAACGAGCGGTGGTTTCAAGAAAAAAAGGATAAATTTCAGGGACTTGGTAGAGATATGGAGGTTCTCTTTACTTATACAAAAATGGCACATAGTTTACGAATTTATGGTAAAGATATCGAAGTAAGAAGAAAAATTTCTTTAGAAGACATGGACAAAGCTTACAAAATTTTTGTAGACAATTTAAAAAAGGATGAACGACCTTCTTTTATTAACAGCATCTATATATAGTTAGGTTCTCTACTACTATAATTTATCTATATTTACAATAATAATGAGTGAAAAAAAAATAAATGTAGATATGAATTTATTCAAAATTTCACATAAAAGTAGAAAAAATCGGAATACTGAAAAAAAAGATGGCATTAAAATAAAAGCACCGGCGGAAAGGAAAAAAAATGAAACATTGAAAAAGCGATCTATTTTAAAAATGATACGTCAACACCAGGAAGACAGGTATAAAAAGTTGTTCGATGAAAAAAAAGAGAATAAGGTAACTAATTCGGTAGATGCAAGTAATTTTAATAAAGAATTTAAAGAAGCTCATAATTATTTACAATCGTTAACTGAAAAGAAAAAACAGGAGAACAATACAACCATACGAAACCACGTTCCTAGCACACAATCATTGTTATTTCAACCGTCACTAGATCCACTAAAAAATTCTATGGCCGAAGTGGCAAATGTGATTACGCATACTGCGCCAATCAATCTACAACCGGCTATTCAAAATATCGTTCCGAATTATGGCTGTTTAAAAGGTGGTCAATTACCAACCTATCGAACATTAATGAACCAAACAAGAAAACAACCAATAATGAATGTGATGTCACCACAACCACAACAGCAACAAAACACTACTGGTGGCGCGGTAGGAGGTTCTCATCCTGATCAACAAAAAATAATGGAACAAAAAATTAATGATAGTATGAAACGTGTTAATGAAATGAAAGAAACTGCTGTAAAATTGCAACAATTAAAAGTAAATTCAAAACCAAAGAAAATGAAAAGAAAACGAACATTGAGGAGAACCTACAAAGTAGGAAAATCCAAGAATGCACCCAAGGTATCCGTATTGGTTTCAAATAAAACAATACGAAATAATACGTCGACTAAATCACAGTTATTAAAACAGGTACCAATTGATGAAATAAAGCGGTTTTTAGCGAAGCGTGGTCTAATAAAAGTTGGTTCAATTACACCAAATGATGTTTTAAGAAAAATGTACGAAAGTACAATTATGATGTGTGGAGAAGTTTATAATCATAATCCCGAGAACCTGATGTATAATTTTTTCAATGATAAATAGAGGGAACCAATGGTTCCCCCTTACCCCCTCCTTTTATATTTTTAAAGGGAAAACACTAACAAATAATTAATGATATTTCTTTAGTATTATATTTATACAATTTTATGGGGTCATACCGTTGCAAAGGATAAAAATCTGCGGATAATTTTCGAAACCCACCAGTAACCACCAAATCAATGTTGTCTTCTTCTTGATCGCAACAATTGCAGATCAAAATGTATTTGAATTTTTTACTTAATGCAATAGAATCTAGAAACGTATAAATATCTTCGGTTCTCCAATGCTGTAATACATCTTTCAAAATACATAAATCAGCGGGTTCAATTTGTTGCCATTCGTTGAAAATATCTATATGATGAAAAGAATAGTTTTTGAAATTCTTGATATTATATTCGATTACCTTGGAATATGTATCATAACCACGATAGTCAATGTTCAATGAATCATAAATATATGGACCACAAAGAAAATCACCACATCCTAAATCAGCAACAGATTGAATTTGGTGACCAGCAATAAATAATTTTAAAAAAGGAACATAGGTGGTTAAATTATAGCTTAGATCAGAACCTCTACCGCTACCTCCTTTGTAGTTATCAACACTATTATCCCCCCATATCGAATACTCGTAAATGCAATGAAATATAGTCTTGAATTTTTCTTTGGAATCCTTTTCAATATCTAACAATCTTGATTCGGATTTTTTTTTACCGTCGTCATCATTCATAATAATAAATATAATTAAAAAATATTATATTTATACCAGTAAAACGCTCTTTAATTTTTCAGTTAAGTCATTATGGAATCCGAGCCCTCTTCGTTGCCAATCACCACCCGCGCGATAATGAAGAAAGGTTTCGTCATAAATTTCACAGAAGAAATTGCCAAAATTATTGCGAGGGTCGTTACGGAAAAAAGTTAATAGTTCGGTATTTTTAAGTTTTTCGGGTATTTCACAATCATTCCAAGTAAGCGACCATAAATGTTTTATAAAATAAATACCATTACGGTTGTAAATGTTGGGACTCTTGTTACGTATGTCTAGTGTCGAAGGTAAATTACCGCATTTATTTTTTAACCACTCGTACGTCATACCACCGACATCGGAATTGAAACATTTGTCCCATCGGATAGATTCTACATCATTCATAGTATTCATATTAAAGTAAAATAGACCATTCCATATGTATTGAAACGGTTTTAGATAATCACGATGTTGCAGTACAATCGCACAATCAAATTCGCGATATTGATCGATCTTTATTGTGTCAATCGGAAACATATCACTATCAATAATAAGGTACTCGTCTTTATTTTGTAGCATATAATCGTACATAAAATTCATTGCTTCAGAACATCGTACCACTGGACAATCCATTGTTTTCTGGTGTAAATTCGGAACCGATATACATTGTATTTGCAATTTATCACACATTTCCTTTATTTTATTACATAATGTTTCATCATTACCATTGGTAAAGTCAGGAAAGGGTTTGGCATCATTGAAAACAATAAATTCATAATCACCAGGCATATATTTTTTAAGGGTATGATGTTGTATTTCTATAAAAGTGGGGTTATTTACTACAGATGTTAAAATCTTCATTTTATTAGTAATAGAGAACTTTTTAAATATGTTTTATAAAAACATATAAAAATTTTACGACGTATATATGTAGATATGTCCAAAGCAAAAGCAACTGCAAATGGCAACGATGATAACATTTTCAGTGAATATTTTAAATTTACAAGGGAGAACCAAGAAAAATACGGAAAAAACACCATTATTTTGATGCAAGTGGGATCCTTTTTAGAAATTTATGGAATAAAGATGGAAAATGGTACAATAGTTGAAAGTTTAATACAAGAATTTGCGGATCTATGTCAATTTAATATTGCAGAAAAGAAGGTTGGGTTAGGTGATAAAGGTAAGATAGTTATGGCGGGATTTATGGTTTATTTGTTGGACAAATATTTACCGAGAATGTTAGATGGTGGTTATACGGTCGTTGTTTATCTGCAGGAAAAGTCGAAAGACGGAAAATCGTTCCAACGGGTTTTAAACAGGGTATATTCACCAGGAACATTTGTCTCTTGTGATACAGATAGTTCTCCCCAAATAACTAATAACATAATGTGCATATGGATTCATTTATCTAAACCGATGTTATCTTCCCAAGTATCCAAGATTCGAGACACAATGGTGTGCGGTATTTCGGTGATTAATGTATTTACAGGTCAATCCCATATTTTTGAATACCAATGCCCCTTTTTATTGAACAATACCACTTTTGATGAGCTAGAACGCGCAGTTTCTGTGTTCCAACCGAGCGAGGTACTATTATTGTCACCTTTTGAAAATAAGGATGTTAAAAAGGTTCTCCAATACTCGGGTATTTACACCACAAGTATTCATTGTTATAATACGAATGATTCTAAAGATCAAAAGGTAAACAATTGTGGAAATCAAAAGTATATTAAACAAATTTTAACCACTTTTTATAATGAAGAAACGTACGATATATGCAGCGAGTTTAATAGTAATATTATGGCGACTCAATCCTATTGTTTTTTATTGAATTTCATTCAAGAGCATAATCCCGATTTGGTAAGAAAAATAGCTATTCCAACGTTTAATAACACCTCTGATAGACTGGTATTAGCAAATCATACTTTGATGCAATTGAATATAATTGACGACGGAAACAAACAAAAGATGGGACAATATAGTTCGGTCTTAAGTTTTGTAAACAAATGTTGCACAGCAATCGGTAAACGCAAATTGCAGCACCAAGTAACCAATCCTACGTCGAATGTGATATGGTTAAAGAAAGAGTACGAAATAATTGGGGAAATGTTGCTCGGAAAAAATTATGAAAAGATGGACAATATCCGATCCCTCTTAACACAGATGAGAGATATTGAGAAGATATGCAGACAGATTATTTTGAAAAAAATTTATCCGTCATCCATTGCTCATCTTCATAAAACAATCGGATTGTTATTAACTATCCAAAATATTGTAGATGATAATGGTGTTATTTCTAGTTATTTAAGCAACGAATTTGTAGATCTAGGTTCTCTTAACTACATAAAAAACATTGCCCGAGATATACAAAATTTTTTAGAATCCACTTTTGTTATAGACATTTGCAGTAAAACACAGTCAATGAGTAGTTTTGATGAGAACTTTATTAAAAAGGGTGTTTCCAAGGTTCTCGATGATACTATCATTGAATATGATACGTGTGTCAAAGCGTTTCATATTGTGAAAGATACATTGAACGAATTAATAAAGAGAAAAGAGAACGCACCCGACACAGATTTTATTCGGGTTCACGAAACAGAGAAATCTGGTAGTAGTTTACAAATAACCGCAAAACGTTCTCTCATTTTAAAGAGCATTTTAGAATCTAACCCTGAATCATATTCGGTGGTAGAATCATTTACATTGAAATGGAAGGATTTCAAGTTCTCTAAAACAAGTGCATCTTCATCGAATATGGATATAGATCACCCTGTTCTTAGCACCATATGTAACAAAATACTACAATTTAAAGATAAAATAAATCAGATAATATCCGAAACATATTTGAATTGTCTTGGAGAACTTGAAAAGGTTTGGTTTAATGATATGGAGAACCTAGTAAAATATATCGGAAAAATAGATGTATTACAATGCAAAGCTTATTTGGCTAGAAATAACAATTATTGTTGTCCCGAGATTGATGAAAGTTCTCCCAAGTCGTTTGTATCTGCTTATGACATACGGCATTGTTTAATTGAAAAGTTACAACAAAATGAGATCTATGTTACGAATGATATTTCATTGGGATTTATGGGAGAATCTGGTATTTTGCTCTACGGTACGAATGCAGTGGGAAAGACAAGTTTGATCAGGGCTCTTGGAATTTCTGTTATTTTAGCTCAAGCTGGGATGTTCGTTCCGTGTTCTCGTTTTGTTTATAAACCATATACGGCTATTTATTCGAGAATTTTGAGCAATGACAATCTATTCAAAGGGCTCTCGACATTTGCAGTGGAGATGAGTGAACTTCGTGTATTATTGAAAATGTCCGATGAGAATAGTCTTATTCTTGGAGACGAACTGTGTTCTGGGACGGAAAGTGAATCCGCTCTTAGCATATTTGTAGCGGGTTTAATGAGACTTTGTGAGAAAAATACATCGTTTGTTTTTGCAACCCATTTTCACGAAATAGCACAATACAGTGAAATATTGGATCGACCCGAAATCATTATGAAACATTTGGCGGTTACGTACGATCGAGCCAATGATTGTTTGATATACGATCGAAAATTGAAGGAGGGCTCGGGACCTAGAACATACGGATTAGAGGTTTGTAAATCATTGCATTTGGACGAAGATTTTTTAGAATTAGCCTATTCGATTCGAAACAAGTATTATCCGGAAGGGAGTGGAGAACTTTCCAAAAAAACAACGGTATATAATGCGAAAAAGGTGCGTGGTATGTGCGAAATATGTAATAAGAAAATGGGAGAGGAAATTCATCATTTGAGTCCACAAAAGGATGCAGATGATAATGGTTTTATCGGTTCGTTTCATAAGAACCATAAAGCGAATTTAGCATCGATTTGTGAAGAATGCCACGATCAATTGCATAGAGAAGAAAAAATAACTGGTAAGGAAAAAAAAATAGTTAAAAAGAAAACAACTAATGGTGGTTATCAGTTAATACCTGTATCATAATAAGGGCAATTACCGTAACATTTATTTTTATAATAATAATAATCTCGGTCTTTCACTAAATAGTTACTGTAATTGTATTTCATTGTAGGTCCCTGCTCATTACCAGCAACACATTTTGTTCCACCTAAGGAAACACAACATCCCGACATTTTACACGAATTATTATCTAAATTATTACACGCATTCTCTAGTTTGTTAGGTTGATATCTGTATTCGTCACAAATAGTGGTCGGAGTATTCTTTTTATTCAAAATAGTAAAGGAAGGTAAAAGAGTCGATTTACTCAAATAAATACTGTCTTCGTAAGAGGGTACATACGTGGATCCGCCATATTTAAAAGAACCGGGTTGGTAAAATAGTGAACCTGGTTGAAGTCCACCTAATGCATCATTTAAACTGATGTCGTCGTGGTATTTTGTGTTAAAATTGTTACTATTGTATTTAATAAGTGAATTGGCATTAGGATCAGTAAGGTTGGATGTAGGTGAATTCTGGGCTTTAGGTGCATTAATCGTATTTATAAGTGTGTTTAACGTAATGCCGATGTCATTAGGTATTTTATTAAAACCGTAAGGGATGATGGCCATTCGATTGTTACCTAGAGAATAATAACCGTTGGGAATTGTGTATTCACCGGTTGATAGATCTCGTTTTACTTCTATTATATCGTTAGCATTATCCTTAGTATTACTCGTATCTAACATAATACCAGTTTTATTTGGATTAAATTTATATTTAGGTGTAGGTATAAGAGCCATTTTGTTGGTTCCAACTGCATAATACCCTGGAGGTAAAACATATGTTCCATTAACATCTTGTGGTTGAGGTTCAATATCCAAATATTGCCTATCTAAATTTACTAATCCTTCAATGGTACTTTTTTTCAATGTTCCTAATAATAATGAAATAACCAATACGGTTAACAACAATCCAATATATTTTTTATTCATTAGTTACACTATTTAAATATAATAAAAGAGAACCTATAAAATTGAAAAAATAAAAATAATTTAAACAAAGATATATAATAGACAATAATGATCATTCCAGTTAGGTGTTTTACTTGCAGTAAAGTGTTAGCTGATAAATATCGCACATATTTAGATGAAGTGCGTAAAATTAAGCTATCAAAAGGATTAGATGTTAATAAGGTAGTTTACTTAACAAAAGAAAAAGTGGAGAAAACGCCTGAAGCAGAGGCATTGGACAGTTTAGGATTAACCAACCCCTGTTGCCGTAGACATATGATTACACACGTGGATATTGAGTAATTATATCTTTATCATATATAGATGAAACGAACAATTCGAAACAAGTCAAAAAAAAATTGCAAACATAGAAATAAAAAAAGGTGTGGTTGCACCAAAATCAACAGATTTAGTCGTAGGAATCGAAGATCCCTTACCAAACGAAATCGTAAAATGAAGGGTGGTAACATCAACCCTGCAAGTTTTCAACCTTTCCAACAACACCAAGATCAATATCATTATGATGTAAATAATTATGTGAATGATCCCAGCGATCCATCTGTCGTTATGTCAAGTCGAAATTTTCCTGACCTAGTCGGAGGAAAAAAACAAAAAAAAACTAGACGAGTACGCAAAATGCGGGGCGGAAATTTGGATTTATTTTTAGGAAATGGGTCGAGTAACAATGCGTTAACTTCTTTTGGTTCGATTGATGGAGCATTAATGGGTAAATCGATAATGTCAGGAGAGCAATTAACTGATGGATCTGTTTTTACTCAACCGGCATATTCGACTTATAATGCGAATTCAATGCCGTTAGCATAATTTATAATATATAATGAAATATTATATATTATTATGGTTGGATTAAATAATCTATGCAGTCCTGCTTATTTTTATTTGGTAATATCCATGATAGCAATAGTGATAATGGGGTTTCAAAATATGGGCAATGAATCAGTATATTGTTTAGGAAGTTATACGTGTAATGTTTCTAGTGCTACTTTAATTTTTATTATTAAAATAATTTATGTGTTATTTTGGACTTGGCTTTTGAATATAATATGTAAATCAGGGTTTACTAGTATCGCTTGGTTTTTAGTATTGTTACCTTTTATTCTACTTTTTATTCTTATTTCTTCTATCTTTATGGTTGAAATAGAGAACCCGTTCTCAATGAATAAAATTACTTCATTAGGTAATAATAACGGTATTCCGTTTTTTTCTGCTTTTTATCAATGGATAATGTATTAAGTTAAGGGAACCTATGGTTCCCTTAAGATCCCTCCTTTTACTTGAAAATAGGTGTAAAATATTCGTATACATATAGTATATACGAATATGACCACGAATAAAAGAAGAAACACCCATAATAAAACTGTAAAAATATACACCAAAGACAAACTAAATGGAAAAATATTAGGCGAAGATGCAGGGTGGAAAATGATAAAGATATATGGAAAACCTTACGACCGTGGATTTGCACACGGATATTTATTAAAGAAAGATTTAAAACGCGTAATGAAATTATTACCTTTTTTAGTAAAAGAATTTATCCATATTTCGTTCTCTGATTATATGAAAAAATCTAACGAAACAATTAAACCTCAGGTGAAACATAAATTTCCCGAATATTATGAAGAGTTACAAGGCATATCTGATGGAGCAAGAAAAGCAGGATTACGTATTTCTGTCGATTTTTTGATCGCTTGGAATTCACATATGTCATTAAGTTATCATTTTAAAAAGGGGCATTATGATCATTGTTCTGCGTTCATTGCTACTGGAAAAGCTACCCAAAAGGGTGATATAGTTATGGCACATAATACACATACGAATTTTCCGAGTGGACAAATTTCTAACATTGTTATGCGAGTCGAACCAGAGAACGGACATCCATTTGTAATGCAAACAAGCGCTGGATTAGTAGCAAGTGTTACCGATTGGTTTATTTGTTCTACAGGAATAATAGGTAATGAAACAACTATTTCTGGAATAGATTATGTACCCAAATTTGGTGTGCCGTTTTTCTGCAGAATACGTGAAGCTATGCAATACGGGGAAACATTGGACGATTATGTAAAGATTATGTTAAAGGATAATGCAGGAGATTACGCTTGCTCTTGGCAGCTAGGAAATATCCGTACTAATGAAATAATGTTATTAGAAATAGGATTAAAAACCCATAGCGTAGAGAGAACCCGTAACGGAGTGTTTTACGGTATGAATAGTGCTATGAATGAAAAATTACGTAAAAAAGAAACACACGATATTGATCACGATAATATTTCAACTTCGGTAGGTTCTCGAAACCATCGATTAAATGATTTGTTACATAAAAAATATTATGGAAAAATAAATATTGATATAGCCAAAAAGGTTATGGCGGATCATTATGATATGTATTTACAGAAAGAAGATATGGGAGGGCGTGGTATTTGTAAGCACTTAGAAAGTAGCATAGAACATTGTAAACGCGCACCATTTATGCCTTTTGGATGTACAGATGCCAAAGTAGTTGATAGTGAAATGGTGCAAAATAACGAATTTTGGGGTAGATTTGGATCCGGATGTGGTAGAAAGTTCTCTGTGAAAAAGCATATGAGAGAACATCCAGAGTACAAACATTGGCAGCCTTTTACAGAAGATTTTAAAGGTGAAAAGTGGATAAAGATAACAGCATAGATATATACGATGGGAATATTCGGATATTTACCCGAAGAAATCATTGTAAATCATATTATGCCTTTTATTTATGAACCACAACCTAAAAACTTAATGTCAGATATTCGCAGTTTTTATACAGATTTTCATTTGCTTGATAATTATAACTATTATTATAATACATATTGCTTATATAATGACATAATTGAGTTTATAAACTTAGAGAACCTTCTAGTACGTCACTACAATTGTAAGAAATTATCTGGTTATCAATTATCTTTTTATGTTGTATGTAATTTTTATACTATAATTATAAAAAATGTATCCGGTAAAAATAGGATCCTATGGGGATTAATGACACCGACAGAGAGAACCCAATTTATCAATAAATATATTATAGATATCGACGAATAATTACACAGTTGTACAATTGTATTTACAATTGCAATTACACCAGCATAAATGGTTTAATAGAATTATTTTAGGAATATTTTATAGTCTATAATATTATAAAATATGCAGCGGTTTAAAACACCTAAAAAATCATTGTTTGATCATTTAACCCACGATAATTATTTTTTGAACGAACGATATAAAGAAGCTATCGGTTTATATAACGAATCCATTAAGATGGTAGAAGTATTACGAAAAGACGTAGATTATATGAATAAATTTATATATTCCACTTATGATCTTTCGTCGAATAATTACCGCGAAAATTTAAAAATAGTTGCCTATGATTCGAGTGATAATATAATAACATATATATGTACTGATCCTTCAGGAAATTTTTCATCAACAATTCCACTTGGAGAACATTTGCAAAATATACCTTCTCGAACAGCACCGTTATTTGTTGAGAAAGATATATCGAAAAATGAACCCATTTGTGATATGAGTAGATGTTACCCTTTCTATGATTCCCCTTATCATCATTCCCCGCATCGTTATCATCGTAGACATAGATATTGGGATACGGACGAAGATAGAGATATTACATCTAAACCAACAAATGTTGTACATACTACTACCGTAAATGGCGTGGTTACCAATGCTCGGCACTTATATCCTTATGGTGGCTATCCTTACAGTGGCTATCCTTACGGTGGCTATCCTTACGGTGGCCATCCTTACGGTAGTTATCCTTATGGTGGTTACCCTTATGGTGGCTATCCTTATGGATTACTTGATGAATATGATTATAGAAATGTAGAATTAAATCATCCTTATCACCCACCACCCCAGTATCCTATTGTTAAACCGCCTGTACATCCACCGGCTATTCACCGTGATTTGACAGATCATACTTCAATGCATAAACAATGCGAAACTGATAACGCAGTGCCAAACCATATGTATACAACCAAATAAAATTGAACTATAATGTTAAAAAATATATATAGAAGCATAAATATATATTTTTAATAATGAATCCTGTTTTAGAAACTGTGTCGGATATTGGAGATGTATATACGTTTACATTATCTGGAATCAATGTAAGTTTAGCAAATGCACTGCGAAGAATTGTGCTATCTGAGATTCCAACCGTTTGTTTTTACACAGAAAATAATAGTAGAAATCAATGTACCATCGAGATAAATACAACACGATTGCACAATGAAATTTTAAAACAGCGACTAAGTTGCATACCGGTTCACGAAAAAGATATGACCCTATTACCTAGTAACTACATATTAGAATTAGATATGAAAAATGAAACTGATAACATTATTATTGTAACAACTGAACATTTCAGAATTAAGAACAAAACGAATGGTAATTACTTGACAAAAGATGAAGTGAAACGTATCTTTCCAGCCAATGCAATTACGAATCAATATATAGATTTTGCTCGTTTGCGACCAAAAATCTCAGATACGATTCCAGGTGAGCAAATTAAATTAACAGCAGAATTTTCAGTTCATAGTTGTAGAACAGCTGGTGGAGTTTGTAGTGTAGTTTCCAAATGTTCTTATGGAAATACACCGGATAGAGAAAAGGCTGCATTTGTATGGGAAGATTTTGAAAGTAAACTAAAATCAGAAGAATATACCAAAGAAGACATAGAATTTCAAAAGAAAAACTTTGACATATTAGACTCGCAGCGTTATTTTAAACCCGACAGTTTCGATTTTATTATCGAAACAATTGGTGTTTATGATAATAAGGAAATTATTAAAAAAGGTTGCAGCATTCTTTACGACAAGTTTACTCAGCTTATTCTCGACATAGATTCTGATTCTATTTCTATAGGTCGTAGTGAAACAACTATGGACAATTGTTTTGATATTGTTTTAGAAAACGAGGATTATACCATTGGTAAAGTAATGGAGTTTATATTAAATGATAAATACTATGTCACTGATAAGATTTTGTCTTTTTGTGGATTTAAAAAGTTTCATCCTCACAATGACGAAAGCATTATTAGATTAGCGTATAATGAGAATGTAGATAAACGAATGGTAGCACAGCATTTACGTACCGTTTGTAACGATGCTGTTCATATTTTCAAGAAAATGTACGAAATGTTTTAGATCTAAAATCGATTCTTTATACCCTTGTGAAATAATAGTTAAAAAATTGAAATAAATATTATTTTTTTAAATGTATATAAAGAAGATGGAAAGACGAATTAATAAGAAACTAGAAGGTTATGTTACATCATTCAAGGACAGTATACGTAATAAAATTTCTGAGTTATTCTCCGTCGATAACTCTTTCAGAGCTATTGACGGAGAATCTAGGGGCGAAACCAACAACGCGTATCCTTCAGATTTGGAAGATAAAACCAAAATAAATGATCTGTTAGAACACGTGTATGACTATGAACGTTTGGTTCTCTCTAAGGATGATTTGATAAAACGTAAGAGAATCAAAAATTCTATACCTATTAACAATAGATGCAATGCTAAACGTGCAAATGGTGAACAGTGCACCCGAAGAAGAAAAGATGATTGTGAGTTTTGTGGAACGCACGTAAAGGGTACTCCACACGGATTTATACAGTTAAATAGTAATGGAGAAGAATTATCAGAAAGAAAGGTCGAAGTTGTAGCAGAAGAAATATTCGGAATTGTTTATTATATTGATAATTTAAATAATGTATATAGAACAGAGGATATTTTAGAGGGTAAAACCAATCCTGAAGTCATTGCTAAGTGTGTAAGAAACAACAATATGGTATCTATACCTGAATTAGGATTAATTTAGAGAATCATTTATCTAATTTACGAACAATCGTCTCTTTAATAATATCTTCACGACTGTTTAAAATGAAATCGTTTACATCTGTTGCTTTTAATAAATCACCTTGGTAGTATCTAGCTAGTAATTCTAGAAGTATTTTTTTTGTAATCGGTTTTTTAACACTTGTTTTGGAGTATACTAACTGACCATCATTAATATCAAAACAATCGATATTATTATTTTTCATAGTTTGTAATAAAGAAGTCGATAGATTTTTTTTCTCATTTTTCCTGTTCAATTGTTCCTTTTGTAATTTTCGAATTTCATTGTCCAAACGTACCCATTCGCGTATTGTTATTATTAATTGTTCTTTTGTTTCCATCGTATATTATATAATAATACAATTTATTTTTATATTTTTAGAATATATATTGAATTAAAGTAATAAAATGAATATGAAATTTAACAATTCTTTTGCACCGCCTGGCGGCTTTGCAAAACCTTCATATGGTAATCCAACAGGCTTTAATTATAATTTTATGAAAAATAACGTGGTATTTTCTCAAAAAAATCTAGCACAAATCACAAAAAGTAACAATGTAATAATTCAAAATAAAATAAGCGTTAACGAGAATCCACCAGCTGAAGACGGACGTTCTAGATGGGGGCCTTCTATATGGTATTTATTTCATACTCTTTCATTTAAAATAAAAGAGGAAGAATTTTCTGGTATTCGTGCAGAAATATTGGATATTATTAAAGTAATATGTAAAAATTTACCTTGTCCATCTTGTGCGAATCACGCTACAGCATATATGCAACGATTGGATTATAATTCTATTCAAAGTAAAGATGATTTTAAACGGTTTTTTTTTAATTTTCATAATGATGTAAACAAACGACTTGAAAAACCAATTTTTTCTTTGGAGGACCTAGAAAATAAATATGGGTCAGCTAATACTTTCAATATCATTAAAAACTTTATGCTTATTTTTCAATACAAAAGCCAAAGTTTTAATATGATCGCCAATGATATGCAGAGACAACGTCAAATAGATTTAATGAAAGTTTGGTTTAACAATAATGTTCAGAAATTTGATAATTAGCTAGTAGAAAGAAAGATAAAATAATGTGTATTATATATATACACATTATATGTTAAAGTTTAATATAAAATCTACTGCATTGCAGAATTCTAGTAAACCTTTACATTTTGTTCCGAACAAAGCTGCAGGCGGTGGAGGAGGTAGTAAGTCTACCACAAAAGTAGTTATTCCCAAAGCATTTGCAATGAAACCAATTTTTAATAATACTACCTTTTATAAACCAAATACAACAAATGTAGGGGTGGGAACAGTGCGTAATGCAAGACATAAAAAAGGAAATACATAAATTAGCTAGGTGGTGCGGTCATCCCTGATATTAATTTACCATTTTTATACACTCTGCATTTGAATGTATTTTTTGTGGGTACGCTGCATACCTCGTTATTATTAACTCCTACAAAATACTGCAACGCTGGACTTCCTGAGACACTAATTATATATGACCACAGAACACCAAATAGTCCACCAACTACTAAGGACATAATTAATTGTTGGATAGAATAACACGAATTTCTCGCATTCCATATCATATCAAACAATAGTAAAATAGGAAAGAATACGATTGTGGCTATGTTTTGTTGTACAAAGTTATTTTTTACAATTGTGTACAACAAATAACCAAATGTAAAAGAGATGATAGACTGTCCAAGTGGTAATTTTGATATTTCTCCACCTTGTCCGACACTAATCATATTACATATTTCCGGTCTAGAACCATAATCAACTTTGACAATAAAATCCGATAATCCATTACCAATCATTATCGTAGTAAAACAGGAGAACAATAGTCCTGCTATGTAAACTAGTCCTTTAAAATCCTGATTGAATATAGATGATAATGTAAAAAAACATACAAGAATGAATGGTGCTAAACGTAAAAATAAATAGGAAAATGCTACTACGTTTAATTCCATATTACTAAATTTTTATATATTATCAACAGAGATAATCATCATCCACCTATAATCTAAGGATGATCTAGGTTCTCCATATAACTTATATGAATAGAGGTTAACAAAATATATATTTGAATACATCTTTAATATTAGAAACTTCTATAAACTGAACATTAATATAAGAGCTCTTATTTTCCGTTTTATTTTTCCAATCAGTAAAATCCTTGTTATTCATTTTAGGATATAAAAATGTTTTTATTCCAGATCGAATTCCGCCTATTATTTTGTTATCTAGTCCTCCAATCGCTGTTATTTCACCATTTAAACTAATTTCACCAGTTAATGCAATATCATTTTTAATAAGTTTATTATTCAATAAAGAATAAATAGCTACAGTTATTGCTGCACCTGCGGATGGACCGTCTTTAGATACACTACCTTCTGGACAGTGAATATGCAATCCTTGATCTTTTGTGTCTTCAAATTTCTTTAACCATTTCTTTTTTATCTCATCACTTGTCAATTTCCAAGCGAGACTTTTTGCTACATTCATACTTTCTTTCATAACATCACCCTGTAGACCAGTCAACTTCAATTCTAGAAAAGTAGATGATGGAAAAAATAATGTTTGTATGGGTATTATCCCACCTCTCGCCATAGAATTTGCCCAAAGACCATTTATTATACCTATTTCAGGTTCTGTATGTATGTATTTTTCTATAATTTTACTATATCTTGTAAGATATTTTGTTTCAATGTTCTCTTTTGTTATTACTATAGGTAACTCATAATCTTCTGAATCCATATTTGTTTTTAAATTGATTAAATTAATTTCACCAAACATATCAAATAGAATTTCCTTGAGCTTTCTAACACCTGGTTCCATCGTGTAATTAATAATAATATACTCTATCATTTCATCCGATATTTCTACAATGTTCTCGAATCCCATCTTTTTATTTATTTCAGGAATCAAATATTTCTTAACAATTATTATTTTATCGTTGATTGTGAGATTGTCAAATTTTATTCTATGAATTCTATCTAATAGAACTCTGTCAATTTGATCAGGATCATTGTAAGAGAAGATGAATAATGCTTTTGATAAATCGATATCGATTCCTGAAAAATACTTGTCTTGGAATTTATCGTTCTGCGTCTGATCTATTAAATGAGTAAAAATACCAGTTATTTCTTTTCCGTGCTCTGTTTTGCTGACTTTATCTAATTCATCAATATATATAATCGGATTCATACACTTTGTTTCCATCAGAATATCAACTATTCTACCCCAAGTAGAATTCATATAGGTATATCCGTGCCCTTCTAATAATGATCCATTGCTAGAACCACCTAGAGCAATAAACGCGAAAGGTCTAGAATTACCTTCTTCATCTTTTAAACAATTAGATAATCCCTTTTTTGCCAAAGATGTTTTACCTATGCCTGGACAACCTTCAAAACCAAAACAGTAGCCAGTTTGTTCACCATTCATCCATTGCGCAATAATCTTCATTATCTGATTTTTGGCGTGCTTATGACTGTATATTGACTCATCTAATATGTTCTCAATTGCTATCATAGCAGAATCTATCTGGTTTATATTTGTTTTCATATTATTAATATCTGAAAATGTTTTATTTAAAGAGAAGGACATTTCAGTGTTGATCGTATCGAATATATCCGATACTATGGTGTTGTTTTCTTTTTTTTCTTGTAAATAATCCATAATGCTATCAACCAGTTCTATTTTACTTTTGTTCGTAGTTAGAATTTTCCTTTCCTTTTTTGATCGTTTTATTGTATTAATATGGTTTGTAATATTTAAAACTTGTTTATTTGTTTCGGTATTAATAGTTTTTTTAATCATATCGAGAACATTTACATTAATGTGTTTATCAATATTTTTTAAAGAATGTATTATTTCTATCAAAGAATATTTGTCCTTTGTGTTTTTAATGAAATTTGGTCGGGGGGCGTTTACGCCTCCAACTACTAACTTAGTAGATGACTGTAGGTCATCGGATAAGTTTGGAAAAAGTTGGTCGATAGCTAATAGTAATCTTACAAATGATTTATTAATTTCCTTCATTTTTTTTAATATTGGTTCTTCTTTATAAACAACAAAAGGTATTCTTAGCAATCCTTCCAAGTACTGTTTCGCTTTCAAACCGGTCTCATCTGATCTTGATTTAACTTCTTTTAGTTTTACGATGGCCTTTTCTTTTACGATTTCATTCGCCTTCATTAAATAAATTTGTTGTTCGAGCGTAATTTTATGAATATCGTATTTTTGCATCATATCATTCGTATATTTTGTAGTGTATTTAATTACATCTTTGAAATTTTTCTTTAATTTGATAGGTAAACTATCAAATATGTGCTGATGGTCATTATATTCATTCGTATCATTTGTAGTTGTTGTTGTTATTAAATCGTATAAAATATAACATAAATAATTTATTTCATCGTCATTGTCATAAATAAGTAAATTTACCAAAACACATCGTTTTGAATAAGCATCTAGATCTAAAAACTTTTTTATAGTATTGTCAATTTTAGAATTTTTTATTACATTAACATCTGTTAACACGCTAATCATTTTTTTAGTCATATCTTCGTTCCCAAATATTAGTATATCCTTTAAGTTAAAAGAATCCAATAGTTTAATTATTATTCCTTTCTCTATTTCATCATAATTAGCTATTGTGGAAAAAATATCATATTTTCTATTATTAATGTACTCGTTATTAAATAGTTCTAATGGTAAGTCGTCTATAATACCATTAATTATAATCGTTTTCTTTGCAGAATCATTATGTAAAACTACACATATTCCAAAGATTTTTTGATAAAACGATTTACTCGATTTATCTAATTCGAAACATTCTAATAAATTAGAATCTTCTATTGTTATTATTTCATCTATAATTTTATTTGAACAAAAAACATTATTATTACTATAACATTTTTGAGATTTCCATTGGATTATTTTACAACCTATAGGTTGAATGTGCTTTAATATCAGTTCATATTTAGCTTTTAAAACTGGATTATCTATTTTTTGTTCAATCGATTCTGAAGGTTTTGCAAAGCCGCCAGGCGGTGCAAAACCTAGATCATCCTTAGTTAATCCTCTTCGAGGATTATCGGCGGATGATGAACCAAAACCAACATAAAGTAAATCCTCCATATTTTTTGTTCCAAATCCACAGATGATCATAAACAACTTTTCAGAAATTTTTCGTAAATTGTCTAATTGATCCTTTTTATTTGCTTGTTTTTCTTTTGAAACTAAACACACTTTCTCGTAAAGCTCGGTTAATATTGAAATTGATAAAATTGTGTCATTGTTACTAAATATATCTTTATTCTTATTTGCTTTAATTGATAAAATAGTGTTTCTAATTATATTTTGAATCCTGTTTGATTTTTCTAGTACTATTTCCATTACATTATCGTTATCGTTATCATTAATTTCTATTTTCGCTATTTTATTGGTTTTTTTAGTCATTTCATAATAAACTATACATACTTTGTTATTATGAGTAAAACTCGTTTTATATTATTAAATATTTTGCGTAAAATAATATAAACAAATCATTCGTTATAATTATAACCTAACAAAATTTTATTTAATGGGAATACCAAGCTATTTTTCGTATATTATTAAAAATTATTCTAATATTATACGGAATTTGAAATTTTTTACAATAAATAATAATGTAAAATTTCAACATCTTTATATGGATTGCAATTCCATCATTTACGACTCTGTACATTCGCTAGAAAAAGATATTAATGATGGAAAAAAAGAAACCAATGATTTTGAAAATGACGTTATTGATATGGTTATTCAAAAAATAGATACATATGTTGATTTTATTCGTCCGACAGGTACTCTTTTCATTGCATTTGACGGGGTTGCACCATTTGCTAAAATGGAACAACAACGCACTAGACGTTATAAATCGTGGTTTTTATCTAAAATTTCTTTCTGTGAAGGTTTTGCAAAGCCGCTAGGCGGTGCAAAACCTAGATCATCCTTAGATGTAACCGATCGAAGATCGGTGAAATCGACGGATGATGATAAAGAAAAAAGAATATCTTGGAATACCTCAGCCATTACACCTGGAACCAATTTTATGAATAACCTTTCATTACGTGTTAAACAAGCCTTCTTAAACAAAGAAACCAAAATGAAGGTTAATAAAATTATTGTATCTGGATCCGATGATAAAGGCGAAGGTGAACATAAAATGTATCAACATATTCGTGATATTCGCAATATTAATGATAACATTGCTGTTTACGGATTGGACGCCGATTTAATTATGTTATCTATTTTCCATTTGAAATATTCTAAGAATATTTACGTATTTCGAGAAACACCCGAGTTTTTTAAAAATATGATTCCTGAAGAAGCTGCGTCTAACGAACCACATTTCTTAGATATACGTCAATTGTCCGTTTCAATATTGTGTGAAATGAACTGTAAATTCTCGGATCAACATAGAATCAATGACTATGTTTTCCTTTGTTTTTTTCTTGGAAATGATTTTTTACCTCATTTCCCTGCTATGAATATAAGAACACACGGTATTACTGCCCTTTTAGATATTTATAGGATCAATATTGGTAATAAAAAGGATAAATACTTTATTTGTCCATTAACTAATAAAATACAATGGCAAAATGTAGGTGAGTTTTTAAAAGAGGTTGCTAAGAATGAAAAACAATTTTTGTTATGTGAATATAACGTACGTAAAAAATTTGATAAATTTACCTTTCCTGAAAAAACACCTGAGGAAAAAGATAACATTTTATTGAATGCTCCTATCATTTATCGTGCTGATGAAAAATACATCAATCCCGATGAACCTTATTGGGAACACCGCTATTATGATACTCTTTTTCATAAAGAATATTGCAATGAGAACATTCGAGAAATATCAACCAATTATTTTGAGGGTTTGGAATGGGTTTATACTTATTATACCTCGGAATGTCCTAATTGGCGTTGGAAATACAATTATCATTATCCACCTTTATTCAATGATCTTTGTAAGTTTATTCCAAAAGATAGTCAACCATTGATAGAATCTTGTGATAAGTCTGTCTCGCATTTTGTCCAGTTATGTTACGTATTACCCAAGTCAAATTTATATTTATTACCTAACAATATAGAGAACCATATCAAAAATAATTACAATCATTATTACCCTTTAGAGTATGAATTCAAATGGGCATTTTGTCGTTATTTTTGGGAATCACACCCTATTTTGCCGGAAATTCCATTGAATGTTTTGGAAAGAATTATTAATGAGGCAAAATAAAATAAAACTTATATTTCATAATATACTAGAATATTATGAAATTTTTGATCGAATGGACTACGTTAATTATTAATTTGTTTGGTATTTATGTATTGTGGATAAGTATTTTTTATTTTTCTTCCCATTTACACATCTATTTATGTACACCTGATGGATTTTACGGATTTCTAATATCACCATTTTTATATCAAACACCCCAATGTTTCGCTTTAAGATGGTTAATAACGAATGGATCTTTATATATAAATGCGTTTTGGACACTACTTGCTAGTATGGCAATTCGGAAATTATCTTTTCATAACCCTTGAAAAGTTATAACAAACATTCATCACAATCCTCTATACAGCTTTCCTGCTCAGAAAAAATGTCGTCAAAATCATCCGAATAAAGAGTCGTTTTGTTAATAAGATTAGCTATCAAAATATCTAATTTACATCTGTTTTCTTCTAACAACTGTTTTGCTGTGTCTAATGCTTCTGAAACCAAATTGATAGATTCTGTGTCAATCATTTGTTTGGTATGTTCTGAATAACTATCACCTCTAGCTAACATCGGATCGATATTTTTATTATAAAAAGGTTCTAGTTCTTGACCCATACCGTAATTACCAATCATACGTTCTGCTAGATTGTTTGCTTGTTTTAAATCTTGTATTGCACCAACGGATATAAAATTGTTTCCGTAATATAAATATTCGGCTGCTTTACCACCCATCGCAATAATCAATTGTTTTTTATACAAATCTTTTGTATATAAACCACTTTCTGTAATATTTTGTCGTTCGTTGAACAATGTGTATCCACCAGCGCCATTATATGTACTCTGAACAGTTACTTTTTTAAGATCAAAGTATTCTTTAAAATATGAACATAAGAATGCGTGACCTATTTCGTGAATGGCAACTCGTTTAATTGATTCTTCACTGCGTGTATCTATTTTACGTATTAGACCAACCACTAATTTTTCCAATGCATCCAAGATATCCTGGTTTTGTATGATCACTTCTCCACGTCTTGCGCAATAAATAGCTGCTTCGTTTAATAGGTTTTTCAATTGAGCACCAGAGAACCCTGCCGTTAATTCTGCTACAAAATCTAAATTGATATTTTCAGATAATTTTTTGTTTTTTGAATGAACATTTAATATATCTCGTCTTGAATTGGTATCTGGTAATGATACTTTAATAATTCTATCAAATCTACCTGGGCGCAGTAAAGCTTGATCTAATACATCTTTTCGATTGGTCGCTGCTATAACTAAAATACCATCGTTATCTGCAAATCCGTCCATTTCAGCCAATAACTGGTTTAATGTTTGTTCTCGTTCATCGTTAGCCATATTGAGTCCGACCCCTCTTTGACGCCCTATAGAATCAAATTCATCAATGAAAATAATACACGGTTTGTTCTTTCTAGCTGTTTCAAATAGATTGCGTACTTTTGCTGCACCAACCCCTACAAATACTTCTACAAATTCACTTGCAGTTATCGATAAAAAGTTTGCATCGGTATCACTTGCTATGGCTTTTGCTAAAAGAGTCTTTCCTGTTCCTGGTGGACCTTCTAACAGAATTCCTCGAGGTATTTGTGCACCAGCTTGTTCGTAAATAGTAGCGTTTTTTAAATAAGAAACTACTTCGGTACATTCTTCGAATATCTCAGGACTTCCTGCAAAACTATTTAATGTTATGTTGGATCTTTTCATATTTTCTTTATCCTTTTTTAAATCAATGTTAAGAGAACCTGGCATACCTTGACCAAAAGGTCCCCCAGAATTAGGTCCATTTGAACCATTTCCTCTTGTCATTAAAAAGAATCGTCTGGCTATCGAAAAAAGAATGGAAAGGAAAATGAAGGGGAATACTGTGTTATTAATGAATTGATACGTATCATATGCTACTGCTTGTAATTGGGATGGTTGTTCCAATTTAATTTTAAAAACTGGTTCTACTTTGTTTTTTACAGAAATATCAATAAGGTCGTTCGTTACTTGTGGTATAATATCTGTTACAACAAAGTCACTATATACATCTTCACTTTCGATTTTACTTTCTGAGATTACTTCATTGTATTTATTGGAAAAATATATTTTGGATATTTCTTTGTTCTGTATTTTATCAAGCAGTTTATTGTAGGGGATATTCTGCAATGTATATCTGTTTCGGAGAACATTTGTTATTTCATTGTCATCGTGCATTTTAATATTTCTTCTGAAATGACGGGGTTGCGTAAAGGATTCTGTTTTGTTAAACATTGATACGAATAGAAATGAAAAAAATAAGATAGTCATAAATATAATTTAAACAGGTTTTTATTTATATTTTTTATCTTATTTAGTTATTAGTAAAGGGAGGGGGTCTCAGGGGGAACCGTAGGTTCCCCTGAAAGACAAATATAAGTATTTAGAAAGTGGGGCGGATTATGTATTTGTAAAACCGTTTAATAAGGAAAAATTAGTAATGTTACTAGAATTCATAAAAGAGAATGGGTATGATAGTAAATACCCAT